>Ga0137418_10000602_pt1 | contig 32339 bp, 34 predicted proteins | sample CZODoug3_1_2_16f_FD_122242 | JGI IMG/M metagenome (GOLD analysis project Ga0137418, IMG submission 122242) | Vadose zone soil fungal communities from Angelo Coast Range Reserve, California, USA - CZODoug3_1_2_16fungal (Hybrid Assembly) | ecosystem: Environmental > Terrestrial > Soil > Vadose... | reverse complement strand
AAAAATATAGATAAAGTTCATGGTGAACTCTTCCAGATTGTGGTGAATCATCACCAGGTTGCTGTATTGCCCCTGCAGCTCTTTTTCGTCCGCTTTGATCTGCACCTGGCCTTGTGCTGGCTGCTCTTGATCCATTTCGTTTTTCTCCCGGAAGGCAGACTCGAACTTACCACAAGCACCGGCGGTTCGCATGATAGGCGACGATTCGGAGGTCCGAGCATCATCTGTTGGCAAACACGAGGCGGAGTCCCATTGACAAGTGATTCTATTAAGTGTAGTTTAGGAATGTTATTTAGCATAGTTAACTTCAAATATGGCACGCACGGTCCCGCCACAACTCGAAACCGAGCCAATCGTCGCTGGCGAAACTTCCGGCGGCCTTCGCGCGCCGTCGGCGATTCACACACGAGCAGCTCTGCCTTCCTTACCTGAATCGCATCGCACTATTGCATTTTCTTCGGGGGCCACCTGGTTCCGCAAAATGCTGGCTTTTGCCGGCCCGGGGTACCTCGTCGCGGTTGGCTACATGGACCCGGGAAACTGGGCCACGGACATCGGCGGCGGATCGAAATTCGGCTACACGCTTCTGAGCGTCATCCTGATCAGCAACTTGATGGCGATGTTTTTGCAGGCACTGTCCGCAAAGCTCGGAATTGCCACCGGGCGCGATTTGGCGCAGGCCTGCCGAGAGCACTATTCGCGACGCACCGGTGTTTTTCTTTGGGTGGTTTGCGAGATCGCGATCGCTGCCTGCGATCTTGCCGAGGTGCTGGGCTCGGCCGTCGCACTAAAACTCCTCTTTGGCCTCCCGCTGCTCGCCGGCGTACTGATCACTGCCTTGGACGTTCTCATTGTTCTGGCACTGCAAGGACGCGGTTTCCGCCTGGTCGAAGCTTTCGTTGTCACGCTGATTGCTTCGATTGCCGCCTGTTTCGCGTACGAAATCTTTTTTGCACATCCGCTTTGGCGCGAAGCGGCGATTGGCTTCATTCCGCGCGCTGAAATCCTCCGCAACCGCGAAATGCTCTACATTGCCATTGGCATTCTTGGCGCGACGGTCATGCCGCACAATCTCTATCTGCACTCCAGCATCGTACAGACGCGCGCCTTCGGTGCTTCAACCCGCGACCGCCGCGAAGCCGTGCGCTACGCAATCTTCGATTCCACTCTGGCCCTGGGCTTCGCGCTGTTCATCAATGCCGCGATTCTGGTGCTCGGCGCCGCGGCTTTCCACACTCGCGGACTACATGACGTCGCGGAAATCGCCGACGCCTACAAACTTCTCAGCCCCGTGCTCGGCGCGAGCTTTGCCAGCACTCTTTTCGCGTGCGCGCTCCTGGCGTCCGGCCAAAACTCCACGCTCACCGGTACCCTGGCCGGGCAGATCGTGATGGAGGGCTTCCTCGACATTCGGCTCAAGCCCTGGCTCCGGCGCCTCATCACGCGCTCGATCGCGATTATTCCTGCCGCCTTCGTGATTGGTTTTGCGGGCGAAAACAAAGTCACCTCACTGCTCATTCTCAGCCAGGTGATTCTCAGCTTTCAGTTGCCGTTCGCGGTCATTCCGCTGATCCAATTTACGGGCGACCGCTCCAAGATGGGTGAATTCACAAATTCGCGGCTCACCACGGTGGTCGCCTGGGTTGTTGCCGCCGCCATCCTATTCTTTAACGCCGAGCTGATCTGGCTGATCTTCCGTCCCAAATAGGAGCACGGCGCGGCAACTCCGTTGCCGGGTTTGCTTTCGTTGACCTGCGCGATGTGCGAGAATTTTCTTGGTGCCTATGTCCCCCGACGCGCAGCTCAATCTCAAGACGCGCAAAATTCTTTTCGCCTTGCTTCTAGCCCTAATTTGCGTCGCACTCGTTTACACCATCTTCCAACGTGAAAAGCCATGGGTCGTCCCTGAGGAAGTCAAAAAGATGAAAAATCCCCTGGCGCCCTCAGCGACCACTCTGAAGGCTGCCCGGGGAATTTACATGGATGAATGCGCCCAGTGCCATGGCGAACGCGGCAAGGGCGATGGCCCGGAGGCTGCGATGCACAGTCCGGCTCCCTCCGATATCACCGACGTCAGGCACATGAACACAGTGACTGACGGCGAGCTCTTTTATCAGATCAGCGAGGGCCGAAAGCCCATGCCCTCGTTTAAGAAACGGTTGACCTGGGATCAGCGTTGGGGACTTGTACTTTTCGTGCGTGATCTTTCCGGTTCTGCCGCGCCGCTCATTCCAGAGACGAAGCCGGACATCACCAAAAGGGCGTCGGCGCCCCCGAAGAATTGACCATTCGGTCTTAACTATTTCTTTCCAGTTTCAATTTGTCGCCAATTTATGTCATCAGAAGAAGGTGGGCCCCGCGTAGGTCGGGGCCCGCTTTCTTTGTTTTGCGTTTCTGTCTATCGATGGCGAACCTGCTTCTTATGCCGTGGCTGTTTTCACCTGACCTAGCGCACTCGCAACTTCATTCAAGTCCGGCACCACTGGAATGTCGTAGTTCTTGAACCACGCTACTTTGCCGGCTTTATTGACGATGGCGATGGCCCGGCCGGTAATTCCTTTGTCCGCCATGTACACGCCATACTTTTCGCTCATCGCTCCCCGGGGATGAAAATCCGCCAGCAGCGAGTAGTGGATTCCCATTTTCTCCGCGAACGCCTTGTGCGACCACACGCTATCGACACTGACGCCAAGCACTTCCGCGTCCAGCGTTTCAAAGGCCTTCATTTCGTTCACGAAGCAGACATGCTCGTTAGTGCAGGTCGGGCTCCAGTCCAGGGGGTACCACACAAGTACGACATTCTTTTTCCCTGCGAAATCCGAGAGTTTCACTTCCTTCTTTTCCTGATTCAACAGCGTAAAATCGGGCGCCGTTTGTCCCACCGCGATGCTCATACACTTTCCTCCTAGGTCTCGCACAACTCACCCTGCATCTTACCCAATCCTTGTGTTTCGCACCAAGTGCCAGTCCTCAGGAATCGGGCGGTTCCGGATCCGGCTGTCGTTCCTTGGCAGATTCTCTTCCGGGTTATTTTCGTTAATTTCTTTCCTCACTCTTGCGAGCCGAAGTACACTCTGCTGAGGAGAACTCCATGAGCGCTGAGGCTGCTGGCCGCGCTCTCATTATGACCCTTCGCGATCTGGTCCGCTTATATCTCGCCAAGGCCGGTAAATTTGGTGAGCCAGTTGCGCTTTCTGCCTTTGGATTGGAGAAGTCCGAAGCCGAAAGGCTGTTCTCCGGTTACGACGAGGACTATCACATCAGCCGCTTCTTTCAATTCCTGGAAGGTTCTGGCCAGAAATTCTCTATCAACGGCGTCCCGGCCACGCATGTCACCCTCGACGCGGAAATCCAATCCATTCTCTGAACGAACACAATTAGGAGTAGCTTGAAGTGGCATCTCAAACGATTGTTCTTGACGTCTCCCGGTGCATGTCTGAGTATTAGGCTCCCAAACGGGAGGTCCCATGGGACACCCACTAAAGTCTATCTCCAAGGCCGGAATTCCAGAGGCCATCGCCAAAGCAGAACTCTATCGTTACCTGAACGAGCCTGAGGAAACCGAATCCATCTGCCGGGACATCCTCGCCATTGAACCCGGGCATCAGCTCGCTCTCCGCATGCTCGGCCTCTCCTTGACCGACCAATTTATCGGCGCTGCCAGCGATCGCTATATTGAGGTGCAGTCCCTGTTCCAGGGGTTGCGCGATCCTTACGAGCAGCTCTACTACACGGGAATATTGTACGAGCGCCGCGCCAGGACGCAGCTTCTCGTCGGCTATCCCCCGCACACTCTGCGGCCTTTCGTGGAAGAAGCCATGCGCTGCTTTGAGGAAGCGGAAAAGATTCGGCCGGCGGGCAATGACGACAGCATTCTTCGCTGGAATCGCTGCGTCCGATTGTTGGAAAGCCGGGACGATTTTCACTTCGAGCGGGCGCTCGGAGCGATGGATGCCGAGGACATGCCGCCCATCAACTCGACTGCGCGCCGCGCAGGCCGGCTGAACTAGTTTCCTGAGAGAAAATTTACGCGCTGACCACGCGCTGGAATCTTCGCGCTAGTTTTTCTTGTTCTTCGCCGATTTGCCGCGGCAGGCGCGCCCCGAATTTCGCAAGGAATTGCTTGGAATCTTCCATCTCCAGTTCCCAATCTTCCGGATTCACGCGCAGCATCTCGTTGACAGCTTCGTCTGAAATTTTCATTCCATCCATCGTGAGTCCATTCTTTGCCGGGACATAGCCGATGGGTGTTTCCTGCGCCGCCCCACGGCCTTCCACGCGTTCCAGTATCCATTTCAATACGCGCACGTTTTCGCCGTATCCCGGCCACAGAAACTTTCCATCCGCACCCTTGCGGAACCAGTTCACGTGAAAAATCCTGGGCGGTTTTGGGATTTTCTTACCCATCTCCAGCCAGTGCCCAAAATAATCCGCCATGTTGTAGCCGCAGAACGGCAGCATGGCCATTGGATCGCGCCGCGTGACGCCCACCTCGCCGGTCGCCGCCGCCGTTGTTTCCGAAGCCATGGTTGCGCCCACGAATACTCCATGCTGCCAGTCGAAGGATTCGTAAACTAGTGGCGCCACTCGGGCCCTTCGCCCTCCAAAGATAAACGCGGAAATCGGCACGCCCTCCGGAGACTCCCATTTTGGCGAGATGCTTGGCGATTGCTGCGCGGGCACGGTATATCGCGCATTCGGGTGAGCTGCCGTTCCTTTGGAGGGATCCCAGGCTTCGCCTTTCCAGTTGATCAATCCCGCCGGCGCGTCACTGCCGATGCCTTCCCACCATGGTTCGCGATCCGCGCTCATCGCGACGTTTGTAAATAGCGTGTTCTTGCGCAACGCTCCCATCACGTTTTGATTGGTCTTCATGCCGGTGCCGGGGGCCACGCCAAAGAATCCTGCTTCCGGATTGATGGCGTGCAAATAGCCGTCCTCGCCGATCTTCATCCAGGAAATGTCGTCGCCCACCGTCCACACGCGATAGCCCTGGCTCTCCAGCGCGGACACCATCATCGCCAGGTTAGTCTTCCCGCAAGCGCTGGGGAATGCCGCGCCCATGTAGGTCACTTTGCCGCCGGGCGACTCCAGCCCCAGGATCAACATGTGCTCGGCCATCCAGCCCTGTTCGCGCGCCATGACGCTGGCAATCCGCAGCGCGAAACATTTTTTCCCGAGCAGCGCGTTTCCACCGTAGCCCGAACCCACGCTCCAGATCAATTTCTCCTGCGGAAAGTGCATGATGTAGCGCCGCGTGGGGTCCAGGTCACCCAACGAATGCAGGCCCGGAACGAACTCGCTCGAGGCTCCCAGCCGCTCCACCGCCGGCTTGCCCATGCGCGACATGATGCGCATGCTTGCTACCACGTACGGGCTGTCGGTCACTTCCACGCCTACTTTGCTGATTGGTGAGCCCACTGGTCCCATCACGTACGGCACTACATACATCGTCCGCCCACGCATGGCTCCATCCAGCAACGCGCCCACCTTCTGCTTCGCGGCCCCGGGGTCCATCCAATTGTTCGTGGGCCCGGCTTCTTCCATTTCAGGCGAGCAGATGTAGGTCAGATGCTCCGTGCGGGCTACGTCATTCGGACTGCTGCGATGCAAATGGCAATTCGGGTAGGTTTTCTCATTCAGAGAATAGGTATCCCCAGATCGCAGCATCTCCGCGATCATTCCCTGGTACTCGGCCTCCGAACCGTCGCAATACACCACACGGCTCGGCTTGGTCAGCTTCGCCGCTTCGTCGACCCAGGTTTCCAGTGGAGTTGCCACCCTGATCCCCCTGCAAGCCCAATAGTTCGCCGCCACTGACCAGAGTGAAACGCCCCGGTTGCTTGCGCCGCCGGATACACTCTGAGGAGGACCCAGACCATCGAGGGTCGCGTAGCGATTGGACTCCGCCACGCCAACTGGCCCAAGCAAAGGCGGGAAATTACGGCCAGGCTGGCAGGCTTTTCTTGAATTCTACCCGACCACAGTCTATGTTACCGCTCGCCGCCCACGCAAGTTGGCTGCCCGCCCACTGTTCACTGCTGTAAACTCAACTGCCTTGGCAGCTAATTCCGAATCCGACCGGCTGCGGGTGGTGCTTGTGGCCCCGCGCAACCCTCTCAACATCGGCGCCGCCGCGCGCGCCATGAGCAACTTTGGCTTTTTCCATCTTCGCGTCGTGAACCCCTACGATCTGGCTTTTCGCGAGGCCCGTTCCGCCGTCGGCGCCGCGCCTCTGCTCGCCAAAGCCGAAGAGTTCAAGACCGTCGCTGAAGCCGTCGAGGATTGCACGCTTGTTGTTGGGACCACCGCCGTAGGACTTCGGCAATTGCAGCACCCTGTCCGCCGGCTCGACCAGGCCGCGCGTCATCTGCGCAAGCATCCTGCCGGCAGCCTTGTTGCCTTGCTTTTCGGCTCGGAGAAGCGTGGCCTCTCCAATGAAGACCTCAGCCATTGCCATTGGTTCCTGCGCATCCCCACGCGCGAAGAGCATCGCTCCATGAACCTCGGCCAAGCCGTCGCCGTCTGCCTTTACGAACTAGCCCGCGGTCCGCAAGCCGCCTCGAAACCGGAAAAACAATCCGCCGCCTCCTCCGCCGACCTCGAGCGCCTCACTACGCTCCTGCTCGAGGGCCTCCGCTCCAGCGGTTACCTGAAATCGAATCCCAGTGGCCTCCAGAAGCGGCGCTCCGCCGCCCCACCCGACGAGAAAATTCGCCGCCTCGTCCACCGACTGCAGCTCACTGCGAGCGATGCGGAACTGACTCTCGGGATTCTTCGCCAAATCCTCTGGAAGTCTCAGAAAGACAATAAACCTTCCTAAGAAGGCCGCCTGCTGACAGGTTGCGTAAACCCACTCCCCCGTGGAAGAATGCCCGCATGTCCGCGATGAAAAAACCGTACCCGCTCCACCTAACTCTCATGCTGCTCCTCAGCCCCGTTTTCGTCAGTGCCCAGACCACGCGGCCTGAGGCGGAGCGAAAGTTGGCGCACGACATCTACAAAGAATTTGTCGAAATCCAATCCGGTTTCACCACGGGCGCCACTACTCCCGTTGCCGAGGCTGCCGCAGCTCGCTTGCGTGCAGCTGGCTTTTCGGAATTTGATGTCTTCGTGGGCGGCGCGAGTCCAAAGAAAGCCAATCTCGTCGTTCGCTATCACGGGACGGGAGCCCTCAAGCCGATTCTCCTGCTCGCGCACATTGACGTCGTCGAAGCAAAACGCGAGGACTGGAGCATGGACCCGTTTCAATTCCTCGAGCAGGATGGTTTCTTTTATGGCCGCGGCACCGGCGACGATAAAGCTCAGGCCGCGATCTGGATCGCCAACTTGATTCAATACAAGAAGGAGGGCTTTACGCCCGACCGCGACATCATTGTGGCTCTCACCGCGGACGAAGAGGGTGGCGGACCATACAATGGCGTGGGCTGGCTCCTCAAGAATCACCGCGAACTGATCGATTCCGAGTTTGCTCTCAACGAAGGCGGATGGGGCGAGGAATCCAAGGGCAAGAAAATTTCCAACGATCTGCAGATCAGTGAAAAATACGTCGTCAATTTTCGCCTCGAGGTGCGCAACAAAGGCGGCCACAGCTCGATGCCTGTCGCTGACAACGCCATCTATCGCCTGGCGGCTGCGTTGCAGCGGCTTTCCAATTTCGGATTTCCTCTCAAGACCAACGAAGTAACCGCTGCGTACTTCCAGGCAATGGCAAAAATCGAAACTGGTTCTAGAAAAGAAGACCTCGCGAACGCTAGTAAAGGTTCTCAGGAAGCCATGCAACGGCTGGCCGCGGCTTCGCCGGCGTGGAACGCCACTCTCCGCACCACCTGCGTGGCAACACTTTTGGAGGGCGGGCACGCCGTGAACGCATTGCCACAGCTCGCCGCCGCCACCGTAAACTGCCGCGTCCTCCCCGAGGATTCCGTCGAGTTCGTGCACACCACATTGCAGAAGGTCGTTGCGGACGACGAAGTCAGCGTAAGAATTCTCGGTGACCCGGCCCCGGGGCCTGCTTCTGCGCTCAGACCCGACGTCTTGGCAGCCGTCAGCCACGCTACAGAATCCCTCTGGCCGGGTGTCCCTGTCGTACCCATCATGGTGATGGGTGCGACAGACGGGAAGGCCCTGCGCATCGCTGGGATTCCCACCTATGGAATCCAGGGAATTTTCTTTGATCGTGATGACATTCGATTCCACGGCCGCGATGAGCGTGTGGGCGTCCAGTCCTTTTACGAGGGCCACGCTTTTCTTTACGAGCTGGTCAAGTCGCTTTCGAAACCTGGACCCATGGCCCATTCAAATGGCCGCTAAGGCCAATTTTCTCGCCGGCAATTTGCCGATCTTGCGCCTGAATCGTGGCATATTTGTGACGTACCTCACCGGCTTTTGCTGTTCACTTTTTGTGTCCACTTTTGAACAGTTTCCCAGCGCCCAGTCCCGGAAAATGGTACTGTAATAGGTGCCTATCACGTTCTGCACACCAGGCACTCGCGCATCAAACTAAGCAGACCGCCGGAGAGAATATGGAATTGACCGTAACGCAACAAGAGCGCCCCTGGGATCGGCCCTTCTGGAAACCCGTTCATGGCAAGGAAGGCGTCTTCGCTTATATCGTCCTCATTCACACTCTTGCCGTCGTCGGCTTGATTCTTTTCCCCGTGCCAAGCCTCAAGGTTGTCGGCATGACTCTGCTCAGCATCGCCCTCGGCGGGCTCGGCACCACGGTTTGCTATCACCGGATGCTCTCTCACAAGACTCTCAAGACCAACCGCTTCGTCGAGCAATTCTTGATCTTCTGGGCCGTCTTCAATGGGTCCGGCCACCCAGCAAGCTGGGTTGCGTATCATCGCCTGCATCACGCTGTCACGGACACGCCCGAAGATATTTCCAGTCCGAAGCAGGGCGGCTTCTGGTGGGCGCATCTTCGTTGGCTCTATCAAACGCAGCCTGCCGATAAAAAGCGCTGGGCTCCCGAGCTTACCGGCGGCATCTACAAAATCTGGGGCTGGGCAGAAACGCCGGTCATTGTCTTCTCAATCTGCGTTGGCCTGATTCTCGGTTTCGGCTGGATGGGCTTCTTTTGGATGGGCGCGATCCGCCTCGTCTACTCGCTCCACATGCAATGCCTGGTAAATAGCCTGACGCATCTCAAGAAAGTCGAAGAAGGCGATTCCAGCATGAACGTCTGGTGGCTTGGTCCGTTCCAATTGACCGCCTGGGGCGAGAACTGGCACGAGAACCATCACTCGCACGCTGGTTCCGCGCGCCTTGGCCTCCGCTGGTATCAGACCGATATCGGCTGGTATTTCATCTGGATGCTCGAAGCCGTTGGCCTGGCCCATTCCGTCAAGCGCCCTCGCGCTTCGTAACTGGCCACGGAAACGCCTCATCTCAACTAGTCTAATTTAGACTAGTCGACACTAGTCTAAATTAGACTAGTTGTAGTGGCGAGCTTTGGCTCGCGCGACGGGACCGATGTACGCCCAAAAATTCAACGTCAATGTAGTCGTTCGCGGAGAATCTCGCGCCTGCCCGCTCGATTGGCTCGATCAATTCTGCATGCGCAATTTCACAAACTCTGCTGACTTTGACGACACGCTTCCCGTCGCCGATGGCCAGGTCGAAGCCAGTTTCCGCCTCACTCCCGAACGGTTCGCCGAAGGCCTTGCTGCCTGGCTGACGCAGCGTGGCAAGGGCGAAGGCCAGCACGTAACGGTACACGTCACGCGCTCCTAGTTTTTCCCGAGTGAACCGTATCAGGCTTGTCGCGGACTGGTTGGCGGAATACAACCTCTGCTAAGCAGCAGAATCTCGTTTCTCCCCGCGGAGAACGGCGCGAATCTGCGGCAGAGCGGCGAGCGCAGCGGTTTCACCCGCTGCAACCATTTCTGGAGTCTTCGTAAAATCGTCCCAAACAAAAGGCTTCACGTCCGGCTCGATGACCACATCCGCCTGCGTGCGCCAGGTCAGATCCGTGTGGCGCTGAAGAATGTTGAACGAGCGGCTGAGAATATCCGTGAACGTGCGCGGCTCCTCGACGTTGCCGGCCTCCAGATACACGGCGATGACGATGTCCGCACCAAGGAGCAGCGTGCCTTCCACTGGTACCGGAGCAGTGAGAAATCCGTCGACCAGCGTCCTGCCGTCGTATTGGATGGGCACAAATAACCCGGGGTAGGCGCACGAAGCGCGTACCACCGGCGCAATCGGGCCATGGGAGTAATACACGGAGACACCGGCGTTGATGTCCGTCGTCGCGACCGCCAGCGGTGTGCTCAGTTCTTCGAACGTCGTTACGGGACTAAAGCGTGCTAGATATTTTTCCATGCGCTGGTTGGTAGCCAGGCCAAGCCATGACGGAGTCCAACGGCCGAAATCGGCGAAGCTCGTCAGTGCCCCAATTTTTTGCATCTCTTCGAGAGACGCCCCGGCACAGTAGCCCGCGCCGATCAGGGCGCCAACGCTCGTGCCTGCGACGCAGTCGATGGGAATATTGGCTTCGCGCAAAACGCGCAGCACTCCGATGTGCGCGATCCCGCGTGCGAATCCGCCCGCCAGGGCTAAGCCTACACGTGGACGCTCCTTCGGTTCGCCCTGCTCGCCATAGGCGAAGGCGCGAAACTTGTCCTTGGCCGTTCGCAGCCAGCCGAGAGTGCCGCCGACTTTGCTCTCTTCTGCCATTTCTCTATTCTATTACTATCACCATGCGCCAGACTGCCGTTTGACCCGCGCTTGCCGGTTCTGTAACCTGTCCCTTCGAACAAACCTAGCATTGTAAATCCAATCAAAAGGCGTGCTATGAATCGTCGCATCGAAAAGGCAGTGGTGCTCGGAGCAGGAACCATGGGCTCGCGGATCGCCGCGCATTTCGCGAACGCCGGGCTGCCTTGCATTTTGCTGGACATCGTGCCGCCAAATTTGCCCGCGGATGCGCCGGCCGGGGAGCGCAATAAGATCGTTCGCGCCGGTTTGGATGCCGCGAAGAAGTCCAAGCCAGCCGCATTTTTTACCGCTGCCCTTGCGGATAAAATTTCCGTCGGTAACTTCGATGATGACCTGGCGCGTTGCGCGGAAGCCGACTGGATCATTGAAGTCGTTGCCGAAAACCTGGAAATCAAGCGGAAATTGCTGGCACGCGTGGCTCAATTTCGCAAACCCGGCGCCATCGTAACCACCAACACCTCCGGCCTGCCCGTGCACCTCATCGCCGAGGGTATGCCCGAAGAATTCCAGCAGCACTGGGCCGGGACCCATTTCTTCAATCCGCCGCGCTATTTGAAGCTGGTGGAAGTCATTCCCGGACCGAAGACCTCGAAGGAAGTGGTCGATTCATTGAGCGAGTTCTGCGACCGGCGGCTGGGCAAAGGCGTGGTGGTAGCTAAAGACACGCCGAATTTTATCGCCAATCGCATCGGAACTTTTTCCATGCTCAATGCGCTGCGCCTGATGGGTTCGCTGGGAATGACTGTTGAAGAAGTGGACGCCTGTACGGGACCGGCGGTGGGATGGCCGAAGTCGGCGACATTTCGCACCGCGGATATTGTGGGTCTCGATGTACTCGTGCACGTCGTGAAAAACATATACGAAACGGCGCCCAACGATGAATCGCGGGAGAGTTACAAAGTTCCCGCCCTCGTCGAAGAGATGGTCAAGCGCGGCTGGCTCGGCGACAAGACCGGCCAGGGTTTTTACAAGAAAGTGAAAGGTGAAGGGGAAAAGGAAATTCTGACGCTCGATGTAAACACCCTGGAGTACCGCGCGCGGCAGAAAGCGAGATTTGCTTCCCTCGAAATGGGCAAGGCGATTGAAGACACGCGCGACCGTTTGCGCGCGCTAGTAAGTTCTGTACTGGAAGGGCAGAAAGGCGACAAGGCCCAGCAGTTTTTGTGGGGTTCGCTTTCCGAGATGTGTTTGTATGCGGCTCGCCGCGTGCCGGAAATTTCCGATAATGTTGTGGACGTGGATCGTGCATTGCGCTGGGGCTTTGCCTGGGAACTTGGGCCATTCGAGATCATGGATGCCATCGGCGTGAAGGCGTTTGCCGGCCAAGTGCAGAAGGAAGGCCGCACTTTGCCGCCGGTTATCGAAAGAATTTTGGCTAGCGGCCGCAAGGGATTCTACGAATCAGAAAAGGGAACGACCACCGTTTTCGATATTGGCAGCGCCACATCGAAAAAAGTCGAAGAGCCCAAAGGCGTCATCATCCTCAAGTCGCTCAAGGATGCAGGGCGCGAAGTCGAACGCAATTCCGGTGCAAGCCTTATCGATCTCGGCGACGGCGTGGTTTGCTGCGAGTTTCACGCCAAGATGAACGCCATTGGTGCCGACCTGATCGCCATGCTCCACAAAGGCTTGAAGCGGCTTGAGACGGACTTCGACGCCATGGTCATCGCCAACCAGGCGGTGAACTTCTCCGTTGGCGCAAATCTGATGCTCGTTCTGGTTGGAGCCCAGGAGCAGGAGTGGGACGAGCTGCACATGGCCGTAAAGCAGTTTCAAAACATCAACCTGGCGATCAAATACGCTCCGAAACCGGTCGTGGCAGCGCCTCAGGGATTGGCGCTCGGCGGCGGCTGCGAGGTGAGTCTCCACGCCGCAAAAATTCAGGCGGCTGCGGAGGCCTACATCGGCTTGGTGGAAGCAGGTGTCGGGCTGATCCCCGGCGGCGGCGGCACCAAGGAAATGATGATTCGCGCGAACGAACATGCTGCCGGAGGCGAAGATTTGGATTTGTTCCACGCCCTAAAGCCGGTGTTTGAAGCCATCGCGATGGCCAAAGTTGGCACGAGCGCGGAGGAATGCCGCGACTTGGGATACTTGCGCCGGGAAGATGGCGTTTCCATGAATCGCGATCGCCTGGTTGCGGATGCCAAAGAAGCCGCGCTGGCGCTAGTCCGCGGCGGCTACAAGCCGCTGGCGGCAACTTGGCAGGAAGGCGCACAAACCACGCAAATTAGAGTGCTCGGCGAACAATTTCTCGCCGGCGCGAAGCTTGCCATCCACATGATGCTCCGCGGCGGCTATGCCTCCGAATACGACGCGCACGTCGGCCGAAAGCTCGCTAACATCCTTGCCGGGGGCCCGCTGACTTCGCCGCAAATGGTCAGCGAACAATACGTTCTCGATCTCGAGCGCGAAGCCTTCGTCTCCCTCTGTGGGGAAAAGAAAACCCAGGAGCGCATCGCCCACACCCTTAAGACCGGCAAGCCTCTGCGGAACTAGCCAGTCCAGCTTCACAAATCGTATAGAAACGTATTGCTATGATGATTAGCTATGCGGTATTCTGCCGATTCGCAGGAGGCCGTTCGTGCAGAAACTCTTGGCGCCGCGGGAAGCGGCCAATATTTTGGGCATCAGTTATCCCACCTTGAAGCAGTGGATCTACCACGGGAAAATCAAGTCGGTGAAAACCCCCGGCGGCCACCACCGCGTGCCGGAAAGTGAAATCGACCGTCTGTTTCCAAGAAAGCTGAGCCATGGGGACATCGAGACGCGCCGCGGAAACTTCCGCAAGATCAGCGGGCGAAATCAGTTGATCGGGCGCGTGCTGGAAATAAAGTACAGCGGCCTCCTGGCACAAGTAAGACTGGAAATTGGCGAGCAGCAAATCACAGCGATCATCACCGCCGATGCCGCCAAGGAGATGAGGCTGAAACCAGGAGAGCGGGCCGCAGCGCTGGTCAAATCCACCGAAGTAATGATTCTGAGAGTCTGATTCGTGACGCGTGGAACAACAACGCGGCCCGATTGGTTTCTTGTGTTCCCGCTCATAGTTTCCATCTTTCTTGCCCACGGTGAACTGCAAGCTCAGGGCATGGAAATCCGCGTCGCGGCCGCGGCAGATTTGAAGTTCGCCATGGATGAGCTATCCGAAAAGTTTGAGAAGCAGACCGGCATGAAAGTAAGCGTGACTTACGGATCGAGCGGAAACTTCTTCTCGCAATTGCAGAATGGCGCGCCTTTTGATTTGTTCTTTTCGGCGGACATGGAGTACCCAAAAAAGCTGGAATCCGCGGGCCTCGCGGAACCGCAAACACTTTATGAATACGCGATCGGGCGCATTGTGATTTGGACGCCTACGGATGCGAAAGTGGACGTTACCAAGGAAGGCTGGAAATCTCTGCTCGATGCGAGCGTCGCAAAGATTGCCATCGCCAATCCGGAGCACGCTCCCTATGGACGCGCGGCGGTAGCGGCATTGCAAAAAGCAGGAATCTACGAATCCGTCAAAGCCAAGCTGGTGTACGGCGACAACATTTCGCAAGCCGCGCAGTTTGTTCAATCAGGAAATGCGCAAGCAGGAATTGTGGCGAAGTCACTGGCGGTTTCGCCCGCCATGCGCGATGGGAAACGATGGGAGATTCCCGCCGATATGCACCCAGCGCTCGAACAGGGAGCGGTCATTTTGAAAGACGCTAAGAATAAAGACGCCGCGCGGGCATTTCTGGATTTTGTGAAGACTCCGCCGGGGCGCGCCATACTAGCTACCTACGGTTTTGAAGTTCCGATCAAGGCGAAGCAAGAAGAAAAAAGATAACGCAAACACGCAGAATCAACGCTGAGAAAAGCAGAAGAGGACGGCAGATGGAAGCCTTATGGTTGTCGATGAAGCTGGCAGGGTATGTGGCGGCGATATTGCTAGTAGTCGGTATGCCCATAGCCTATTGGCTGGCCTATTCAACCTGGCGCTGGAAGTTTCTGCTTGAATCGGTCGTTGCGCTGCCGCTCGTGCTACCTCCGACCGTTCTCGGATTTTACGCTTTGCTCGCCATGGGGCCGCGCGGGCCGCTCGGAAAACTCTGGATCGCACTCTTCGGCCACGGACTGGCCTTCACCTTCGGCGGCCTGATTCTTGCGTCCGTGCTCTACAGCTTCCCATTTGCCGTGCAGCCGCTTGTCGCTTCGTTCGAGGGAGTCGACCGAAGACTGCTCGACGCCTCCGCAGTGCTGGGCGCGGGCCGCGCGCGCACATTTCTGAAAGTAATTCTTCCTCTATCGCTGCCGGGAGTAGTCACCGCGGCGGTGCTGAGTTTCGCGCACACCTTGGGAGAATTCGGCGTCGTCCTGATGGTGGGCGGAAATTTGGCGGGCGTCACGCGGACAGTCTCAATCGACATTTACGACCGCGTGCAGTCCTTGGAGTACAGTGCCGCTAACCGCATGGCGCTGGTGCTCCTCGTAATCTCCTTTGCGGTGTTGTCCGTGGTTTATGCGCTCAATCGCCGTGTCTGGACGCCATGGACGGCGAAGTAAACATTCCCATGCTCACCGCGCGAATCCGCAAAGAGCGGCGCGGCGAGCCAGAACACTCCTTTTTGCTGGATGTCTCCATTGAAGTTCCACCGGGCATCACGATCTTATTTGGAGCTTCCGGAGCCGGGAAGTCCACCCTGCTGGATTGCATCGCAGGACTGGTGCGCCCTGACGATGGGCAAATCGCGCTTGGCCACGATGTGCTGTTCGATTCCGCACGCGGAATCAATCTCCCCGCTCGAAAGCGGCGCATCGCCTACGTTTTTCAAACTCTCGCCCTCTTTCCGCATCTGTCCGCGCAAGAAAACATCGCATATGGTTTGAGCGCCTTGCCAGAGGAAGAAATCCGTGAGCGTGTAACAGCGATTCTCAAGCTCTTCCGCGTCGAGGAATTGCGTAAACAAAAACCCGGCCAGATTTCAGGAGGCGAGAAGCAGCGTATCGCACTGGCGAGATCGCTGGTAACCGAACCCCGCGTCTTGCTGCTCGATGAACCGTTAACAGGCTTGGACGCCGAATTGAAATCCTCGATTGTAGACGATCTGCGCGCGTGGAACGCCGCGAAAAGAATCCCCATTTTGTACGTGACGCACAGCCGTGATGAAGTTGACGCCCTGGCCGAGCGCGTCATCGCGCTCGACGACGGGCGTGTCGTAAGTGCCGGTGTCCCCATGGACGTCCTTAACGCGCCGCGCCGCAAAAAACTGGCCCAGGCGGCGGGCTTCGAAAACCTCCTGAACGCCACTGTACTCGATCTCCGCGAAACCGATGGCGTCATGCGCGTTCGCCTGCAGGAGAGCGCCTGCGAGATCGAAGTGCCGCTCGGCTACGCCACTGCCGGCAGCCGCGTGCAGGTGGCCGTTCGCGCGGGAGACATTCTTTTGGCCACGGAGCCGCCGCACGGACTGAGCGCGCGAAACGTGTTGGAAGGCCGCATAGTTTCCCTGGAGCAGCTCGGGACGATGGTCATCGCACGCGTGGATTGCGGCATCACCTTCGTCGTGCACATCACCCCTGGCGCACTCCGAACACTGGAGCTAACTGCCGGCCGCAGAGTGTGGCTCGTCCTGAAAACCCATTCCTGTCATCTGGTGGAATAGGGGAAAAGTCTTAGCGCCGACATTTCTTCAAGATTTTGGTTTCGCAGTTGCAGGTGTCACCGATTTAGCCGCCCCGGGGACGGAAAATTTCACTTCGTCGGCCACTAAAGCATTGTCCTTGGGCGTGGCATGAATCACCACCAAGTCGCCGACGGCAACGTCTGATTGCTTGGCCGGTTTGTCTTCATTGAGGTCAGTAGGTTTGGCGGTCTTGTCCGTAACATGAGAAAGGTACGTCGTCGCAGCAACGAGTTTCACTTCGACGGACTTTCCGTCCCGCGTCTTGACCACCACGGACTCCGCGCTGATCCTTTCCACCGTTCCACTCACGTGCACTTTATTGCCGTGAGCGAACACCATGCCCGTCGCTAGCACGAACAATAGAGCCGTTGAGAACAAGCGAATCTTCATGAAAGCCTCCCACTGAAATGAAAGTCGATCCCGCTACCGCTTCATTCCTGGCGATGATTTTGTGATTCCGGCTTTGCCGGCGAAGTTGCTCCATTCAAAAATTCATTCTCCCGTTGTTCTTCCGCGCGGTCCTCCGGCCCTTTGGGATTATACCGCTCCATTTCGATGCGCTCCGCGGCCGTGAGGTGAGGCAGGTGGCGGATAAAGTGAACCAGCTTCCAGCTGTCCTCCGTTCCTCCATGCTCGCCGCCATTGGAAAATGCCGGCATTCCCGTAAATCGCACGCCATTCTCAATGATCCAAAACAATTCGCCGTCACTTAGATTTTGCGTTTGCGGTAGCCGGAGGTCCGGCGGTTTAGGGAATAGGCCTTCGCCCAGTGTGGTTTTTCCGCCGCCATCGTTAGCGTGGCAAATGGCGCAATGATCCGCGAAATGAATCCGCGCATCGCGCAGCTCCTCCGCGGAGGCGAGCACGGGATTCGGAGTCGCCTGGGCGTTTGCAGGAATCGCGAAGTGACGCACCTTTCGCGCCACCATGGTTTCCAGTCGAGTGGGCCGGGCGCGGGCGCTCACGCCATCATGAAGGAGCGAGGCGACCACGGCGATTGCGGCGCCGAAGAGCGCCACCAGGATCACCACAATCATCAAAGTTTTGCTTTTCATGACCCTCGCATATGGTAATGGATGCTCGCCGCAGCGGCCAGCGTCGAATCCTCCGTCGTGCACCGCGAAGCATAGACTGGTTTAGGCCTTCCGCTATTCCCGATATGCGCAGCGGCCTCTCGGGATGTCTGCCAAATTCAGGTTGCCATCTTCGGCAGTCAGAATCGACCTCTGTACGAATATCGTGCGTTTCCGCCGTACTCTCCACTAAGACTAAATTCACTCCTTCGAATTATCACCCCAGACGCGTACCTCTGGTAGGATACTCAGGAAATGGGCCCACCAACCATTCCCGGAACAGTCTTGGCCGCCGAAGTCTCTGAAATTCTTTGTTCTGCAGCCTCAGGCGCAGAGCTGACCTTCGAACAAGGACTTGTCCTCGCGACCGCGGAAGGCGCAGAACTTGAAGCACTCGTGGCCGCCGCGGACCGCCTGCGTCGGGAGACTGTCGGCGACGCCGTCACCTATGTCGTGAATCGCAACATCAATTTCACTAACGTTTGTTTCGTCGGCTGCAGTTTTTGCGGCTTCGGACGCGGCCCGGGCGCCTCCGACGCGTACTCCCTCTCTTTCGAAGAAGTAGTGCGCCGTGCCCGCGAGGCTTGGGATCGCGGCGCCACCGAAGTCTGCGTTCAAGGCGGATTGCCGCGAGACCTCGACGGATTTTTCTACCGCGACCTCCTTCGCGCTATCAAGCACGCCATTCCCGGCATGCATGTGCATGCATTCTCGCCCATGGAAATCGATTACGGCGTCTTGAAAACAGGTATGCCCCTGCGAGACTACCTGCAAATGATGAAGGACGAAGGGCTGGGCAGCATTCCTGGCACCGCCGCGGAAATCCTCGATGATCGCGTACGGCAAGAATTGAGCCCCAACAAATTGCCGGCCGCGCGATGGGTCGAGATCATCACCACTGCGCACGAGCTTGGTATCCCGACAACTTCAACCATGATGTACGGACATGTGGAAGAGCCTGCGCATTGGGTGCGCCACATGCTCCTGCTTCGCGCCATCCAAAAACGCACCGGCGGATTTACGGAGTTTGTGCCGCTGGGATTCATCCACGAGAACACCCGGCTTTACCGTCACGGTGGAGCAAGGCCGGGAGCGAAGCGCGAAGAGCATTTGCGCGTGCATGCCCTGGCACGAGTGCTGCTTCACGGAGCGATCAAGAACTTGCAGGTCTCCTGGGTAAAGCTTGGTTTCGAGACTTCCCTAGCGTGTTTGCGGGCTGGGGCGAATGATTTTAGCGGCACGCTTATGGAAGAGAGTATCTCCAAGGCCGCCGGCGCAACTTTCGGCGAATACGTCTCCCCGGAAGAATTTCGCTCTCGAATTCGCTCCATCGGACGACTCCCTGCGGAACGCACCACCACCTACAAAATTCGCCGCCTATTCGAAGATCCACAACAAGACCCTCCGGCGGCCGCGCAACTCCCGGTTATTCGAACCGATAGCCACGTCACCTATTCCGAAGGTGCCTACTGAGCGATTTCCATGCGAGCACTCCTCTTACCGGTCAAGGACCTGCACAACGCGAAGAAGCGATTGATCGGGGCGCTGTCTCCGGAAGAGCGTTTTGCGCTGGCTGAGGCTATGCTCGCCGACACCTTCCGTGCCGTGAAAGCTATTCGGTGCGCGGAAAAGGTTTTTGTCGTAACAAATTATGAGCCCGCCATGCATTTGGCTGAAGAGAATCGCTGGGAGATTCTGCGCGAAGAGCAGCAGCTCTCGGAGAGCCATTCTGTCGATGCCGCGTCGCGGATCTGTGAACAAAGGGGCGTCACCGGCTTGCTGCGCCTCCCGCTGGATCTGCCTCTCATCCAATCCAGCGACATCGATGAACTCCTCGCGGCCACTTGCCCCGGCCCTAGTTTGCTAATTGTCCCTTCGCGCGACGGAACCGGCACCAACGCCATTCTGCGGACTCCGCCCACCCTCTTTCCCTCGCACTTTGGCAGCGGCAGCTTTGCCAAGCATCTCGCCGAAGCCGAAAGCGCCCGCGCCCAAGTGGTGATTTGCCGCAACCCGCGTATCGAGATCGATGTGGACGACGAATCGGACTTGCGCGCTCTGCTCGAGCATAATCTTGCCGGGACGGAAACTGGGCGCTGGTTGCACGCAAGCGGCATAGCAGCGAAGTTCACTCCAACACTGAGGACCGGAGCGGTGAGCGCTCGATGAAAAAGAAACTCTACGCCGCTCTCGACGAAGTTGTCGCCGACATTCCCGACGGCGCGCGAATCATGTTCGGCGGATTCGGCGGCGCAGGCTTTCCGAATAATTTGATTCAGGCGCTCGCCCGGAAAGGCGCCAAAAACATCACCGCCATCAGCAACAATTGCGGCACACGCGAAGGCGAGCTCGGCCTCATGTTCAAAAACAATCAGATCAAGCACGTGATCGCTTCCTTTCCCGGGCCGCACGCCAACTATTTCCAGGATCGCTTCGCCGCAAAAGAAGTGACTCTCGAACTCGTCCCTCAGGGGATTTTGTGCGAGCGCATGCGTGCCGCCGCCGCTGGCCTGCAAGGTTTCTACACCACCGTGGGCGTCGGCACCGAAGTCGCCGATGGAAAAGAAGAGCGCGTGCTGCAGGGCCAGCGCTGCATCCTCGAATTGCCGATCCAGGCCGACTATGCCTTCATCAAAGCGCAGCAAGGCGATGAACTCGGAAATCTTACCTACCGGCTGGCCGCCAGGAATTTCAATCCCATCATGGCTATGGCCGCAAAGATGACCATCGCCGAAGTGGAAGAAATCGTGCCAGTTGGTGCCATCGATCCGGAAAATGTCATAACCCCGGCCATCTTCGTTCATCGCATCGTGCAAGCGAAAGGGCTCCGCTATGCCGGGTAACGGCATTCCGGGAAAAACCATGCGCGCTAAGCCTTGTCTAACGCGAGAACAAATCGCGCAACGCGCCGCGCTCGAACTCCCCGACGGCGCCTACGTGAATCTCGGCTGGGGCATTCCCAATCTCGTCGCCGACTATCTCCCGAAAGAAATCACCGTCTATTTCCACAGCGAAAATGGAATCCTGGGAATGGGGCGCCGCGCCAAACCCGGCGAGGAAGATTTCGATCAAGTAGACGCCATGAAAGTCCCCGTCACTTTGATTCCCGGAGCTTCTTTCTTTCATCAGGCAGACGCCCATTTGATGTCGCGCGGAGGGCATCTGGATGTCGCAGTTCTTGGCGGGTTTCAAGTCTCCGAAAAGGGCGATCTGGCAAATTGGAAAATTCCCGGCTCCAAAGCTTCCGGTGGAATTGGCGGCGCGATGGACATCGCTGCTGGCGCGAAGACCTTGATCGTGTGTATGGAGCACACCGCCAAAGACGGCGCCCCGAAAATCATGAAGCAGTGCACTTATCCGCTGACCGGCTTGGCCTGCGTGGATACCATCGTTACCGATCTCGCCGTCATCAACGTCAAGCCCGAAGGCTTGATCCTCCGTGAGGTAGCTCGCGGTTGGACTCTAGAAGAAGTGCAAGCCCTGACCGGGGCGCCATTGATCGCCCGGCAACGAATTCCGGAAATGATTCTCGCTTGATTCGAAAAGGAGGCCAAAATGTCCCAGGAAATCCCAGAAAAATATGTTGATTTGCTTCAAAAGCCGGCGTTTGGAAATCTAGGAACGCTGATGAAAGACGGCAGCCCGCAAGTCACTCCCGTATGGGTGGACTACGACGGCAAGTTCGTCCGCATTAATTCCGCCAAGGGCCGCGTGAAAGACAAAAATATCCGCCGCGATCCTCGCGTTTCTATTTCGCTTCAGGATCCCGCGAATCCCTACCGCTACCTCGAAATCCGCGGCAAGGTCGTGGAAATCACTGAAACCGGCGCCGACGACCACATCAACAAGCTCTCGCAAAAATATCTCGGCAATCCTGTCTATCCCTTCCGCCAGCCCGGCGAAGTCCGCGTAACCTACAAGATCGAGCCCGAAAAAGTCAACTCCATGGGCTAGACGCTTCCCACGAAAATCTATCACCTCCTCGTGCATTGCGGGGCCCCTCTTCCGCGGCGGGCCGCTCTACTGCTACAAGCGTGCGGCGACTCGCGCGGCTCTCCGTCCATCCGCCGTGCGGATAATCAGCACCAGGCGGTCCGTCAATGGGACACCTGCGCTGGGGATATGGAACTCCAGAATCCACCGGTAGCGTTTGGGCAATTCTTCTTTGCTTTCCGTATTAAATGGCTCGATGGGTTCGGCAGTCGCCGCTGGGGGTTTGAGATTTTCGATGTGCCGCAACTCGATGCCGCGTTTCCAGTAAAACGAAAAGCGCAGCGACTTCATCATCTCCTGCGTCAAGTAACGGCGCGGCCCCGGCTGCAGCTCCCGGCTTTTGCAAGGAGTATCGAACATCACGAACGAAACGCGCAATTCCTCGGGAAACTCGGTCACCGTTTCCTTTCCGCTTCGATACGCTGTCCCGTTCTCATCGTCAATGCGCTTGAAATCATCGAAGAAGCCGGATGCGGCAACACGGCCATCCAGCCGGAAACACGTCAGCTCGGAGAGGCTTCCTTCCGTTGCAAAAACAATGCCGCCGTCAAAATTCTGCACCTGCTTCTTTAAAGGCTTTTCTTTTTTGCCCGGTTTCTGTTGCTGCTGGCTACCGCGCAAAGACGGAATCAGCAAGAGCAACGAAGCAAGCGTGACGGACAAAAGTCTTGGAAAGAAGCGGCCCATCCCCAGCTTTCAATAAAGTTTAGTTTGCTCCTACGGCACCGGTCTTCATGAGAAATGAGATGCCGTCGCTGACGTACAGGGTTTTTCCGTCCCCGCTTTTTTGCGGCGGCACTTTCCCGGAGCGCACGGCTTCAAACGCGGCGACCAGTCTCGGAAGCACGGCCGGTTCAGCCACCGGAATGTTGTGCGCCCCTAATACGAGTTTTACTTGCGGCGCCAGTGCAGCGAGCCGTTTTATCGATGCATCGTACGCATCGAAATCGGTCTCCGGGCGAAACAGCCAAATCGGCGCGGGATAATACGTGTCACCTGTAAAGAGCAATCCATTCTCGCGGTCAATCAGCGAAATCGCATCCGGCGTGTGTCCCGGCGTGGATAAAACCTCCAGCGTGCGTCCGCCGAGATTGACTTTGAACCCGTCGTGGATAAAGTGCGAGATTTTCCATGGCTTTGTTGAGTATGTTTTTGGATTGAATCCCTTCGGCAAATCCCCGCAAAGCTGGTCCGGAGTAATCTCTGCTTGCGCGTCTTCGCGCGAACCCTTCGCATTCGTTCTAGTGAATTCGGTGTCCATTCCAAAGACAAACATGAATTGCCAGTTTCCGCCAACGTGATCGTCATGGGTATGCGAATTCAGAACCACTACCGGACGCGAGGTCAGTCGCGTCGTCACTCGGTGAATATCGCTGATGCCCATACCGGTGTCGAAGAGCACTGCCTGCTTGTGCCCGACAATCAGGTACGCAATCGTTTCTTCCGCTTGATGCGGTTCGTAGATCGCAAAAACTCCCGGCGCAACCTTGTAGATCTCGAACCAGGGATCGTCCGGAAGAACGCGCTGCAGCGCATTGTATTCCGGCCGGGGCAGCGGCTTGCACCACTCCGGTATCTCCTTGGACAGCGCCCCTGCGATCCCCGCGCAACAAACCAATGCCAGCATAGCCAACGCGCTTCTCAAACGCACAATTCCTCCGGTTCTCAAGTTGGGGCGGGGCTTTCTCGCCAATCTTAGCCTGTAAATTGCGGCCGGCAAACATTCCTGTACAAACTGTTTCCGGAAAGAAAACTACTTGCTGTATTTTTCGTAAAATTTGTTGACGAACAGTTCTTCGGGGTCGTAGGTCTTTTTTACCGCAAAGAATTCATCGATTCGCGGGTACGCCCGGCGCAACTGCTCCTTCGAGTAAAAGAGCTGGTAGGGCAGGTAGTACGTTCCGTCCAGTCCCAGTGCGAGATCGATCAAATCTGTCGTCGTTTTTTGCAGGATCTGCCCATCGTGTTCGTCGAACTTCTGATTGAAGTACAGTACGTACGCGAACATGTCCTGCTTCGCGTAATTCAGCGTGGTGATGTCGTCTTTGTGTACGATGCGGATCGTCACATTGATCAAATTAGCTCCGTTGGTTTGCACCACCGTGCGCAGGCCATCCACGAACTGCGGCATTTTCTCCTGCGGGATGAAATATTCCTGCAAGATGTCCGTGTCTCGCAGCCGGTTTTCCAGGTAGTCCATCGAATCGTACATTTCCTGGTTCCGCGAGACGAAACAACCCTCTTCGTGGCTCATCGCCTCATTGCGCGAAAGACAATTGTGAATTCGCGGCTCTCCGTACTTTTCCACTGTCCAGCGCACGCGCCGCCCAAAATCTCCAGTCTTCGAAAAATTGATAATGAAGCGGTCCAGCCAAACGTATCCCGGCGGCTTCAGGGGAACAAGCGGAACCGCTGTGTGTGTTTTTTCGTAAGTGTGAATCGCCGTCTCCTTCAGGAAAGTTGATGGCGACATCGACAGCCGTCCGTAAGCCAGCCCGAACACGGGGTTCCCATCGACATTTTTCTTGTAGTAGTCGGCGAAATCCTGGTAGTCCATGTAATGCGTTTTCCAGACGTACATCTCGTTCTCGACGACGTCGAGGTCCACGTCGAGAATGATGCCCATCAATCCGTACCCGCCGAGCGCGTTGTGAAACAATTCGGCATTTTCCGTCGCGCCGCAATTCTTAATTTCGCCGCTGCTCAGCAAAATCCGAAACGATCGCACTGTCGGCGCCACCTGCCCCGGATCGTGTGCGATCCCATGCGCATTCACGCTGAGCGTGCCGCCCACCGTGAAAATGTTGATGGATTGCATGGCTTTTACTGAGAGTCCCTGTGGGTCGAGGAACAATTGCAGTTGCTTCCAGGTCGCGCCGGTTTGCACGTTCAAAATCTTATGTTCCTTGTCGAGGCGCACCTGGTTGAATCCGCGCATGTCGAGAACCAGGCCGTCCTTGACGAAGGTGTGCCCTCCCATGCTGTGGCGGGAACCGGCGGCGGTGACTTTCAGTTGGTGGTCGCGCGCGAATTGCAGCGCATTCTGAATATCCTGGACGGTGGTAATTCTAACGATGCCGTAGACCGCGGTTTTGTTCAGGTGACTCGCGTCATTGATGTAGCCGCCGACTTGTTCGAAGGGCAGTCGCCGCGAAGGCGGAACCTGCAAGACCAGCCTTGTGGGCTTGGTCTGATCCGCGTTCGGCGGATAAACAAAGTCGGATTCTTTTTCCTTGGCGGGCGCGGCGGAATAATCAAAAAACTTTTTCGCGGCCACCATCACCAGCGACGCCACGAGCAAAAGTGCGATCAGCCAGCGCCGTCTGCGATGCGGGGAGGTTGTTTTTTGCATCATCGCGCCGAAAGTATTGCTTTCCCGGCAAGTATAGAGTAACTATGCTCGGTTTCAGCTTCCCGGGAGTCTGCTATGCCCAAACCAATAACGACGATCCAAAAGTGTGCCTGGGGATTTGCGGCGCTGTTTCTCGGCGTCTACCTCCTCGACTACGTTCCCGGAATCATGGACGCGAACGGCCTGATGTTTGGCCTCTTCCACATGACGATGATCGTCGACCTCGGGCATCTCGGCGCCGGTGCGCTTGGCATCATTGGGGCGCTCTCCGGAGCGAAAGGCGCGCGAGTTTATTTTTACGTTCTCGGGGTCTGGTATTTGATCGACGTCGCGGTCTATTTCCTCTCTCACCTCGGTCACATTTCCCTGAAAACCAATATTCTTGTGAACGGTCCGCACATCCTGATTTTCATCGCTGCCTTCTGGATCGCCGCCAAAGTGAGCCGCAACACCGCGGCAGCGTGAGCGCCGGATGCTGCAAGGCTTGAAGCGCTTCCTGAAACGAAGAGTCCTGCCGTTTTTCCTGATTTGCTTTGGCGCCATCATTTTGTTCATCGCCGTATTCTGGCTGAAGTGCGCCTTTATGAATCCCAGCGTCGGGCCGCTTCCGACGACGATCGCGAGAGAGCAGGGAACGTTCGTTCCGGACATTGGCGCGAAAAACCGGCGGCCGTTGGAGGATTCGTATTTTTCGTATCCCGAGTGGTACATCGTGTGGAGTTACGAGGAACGGGCGCAATACCTGCCGAAAAATCTGCCGAGCGGATTTCCGTATTTCGCTTCGATTGGCCAGTACTGGAAATCCTACTGTTTTATCTGCGGGCTGACGCAGGGCCGGCACCAATTTAATTTTGGCGACCATTTGAGCTCGATGGTGCTGGGCGGAAGTTTTGCGCTGGAATATTCGATTCGAGGCGCTTACGAACAAACCATTGGCCGCCTCAGCGAGTGGACCAGTTCGCATGAACTGGTGGAAGAAGACGCGTACGCCGCGCGCGTGGCTCGCGAATATGCCGACTTCGTTTACATCCGCCCGTTTTACGAATTTCATTTTGGTCACGCGCTTGCGCAGCTTTGGAAAGAGACGCCGTTGTGGGGCAAGCATCCGATCCGCAAGTGGGAACGCAAATTCATTCTCAGCGTGGACTTTGGCATCGAAGCGGTCTACGCGCACGCCATGCTGTTTGCCAGCCACGTGACGTATGGCGCGGAAAGCGATGAGACATACACGTGGGTCGAGAACGTGCCAGAAACTCTGTTCCGCGATTTTCCGCGATTCAAAGTGGATCAAGAAAAAGCGCAGGAAGTCAGCCGGCAATCGTACGTTGCCATCATTCCGCGCTACCAGGAATTCACGGAACTGGCTGTCAAACTGGCCGAGCGCGACGTTCATTTTGTGCAAGTCGCCGGCAACGACGAAATCATGGTCACGGTGGTCGTGCCAAGAGGCTGGACCTACGCTTTGCCGGCAGGCGACGGGACGCTGCTTTTTACGGAGAACGTTCTCACGCAACCTGGCGCGAAACGCATCGCCCTGGAATGCCGCGTGCGAGCTTTGCCTACGCTCATCCGTCATTTTACAAGTGCTGGAATTAAGATCGAGCATATCTACGACTACTGAGCGAACGCGTCTCATTTCACGTTTTCAGATTCTGGGCATTGCTCTGCGGCGCTTCCGTGTGCCGCGCATCCTGGCGCCAGTAATAGATTCTGACAATCACGTAAGTAATGCCCATGGGCATCGTCAACGCAAAAATTACCGTGGACTTTGCATTCCCGAGAGCCCAAGGGGGCAAATCAACGCCCAATCCAAATGTAGACAGCAAGATAAAAGGCAGAGCAACGATCGGCGTTGCCAAGAACACCCACACATAACCCCAACGCCTCCGTTTACCTCTGGTATGTAATGTCATTTCACTGCACCGGAAACGAAGATGGATTTGGGGAGCATCATGTGGACGCCTTTGTTGCCGTCGACTAATTCGGTGATGTGGAGGTCGGCGGCGACGCTCGATAGCATGTAGGCGTCGTCGCGGGAGAGGTGCTTTTCGGTCACTAGGAAATCGATCATCTCGCGGACGGCCAGCGTGGCGCACGCGTTCAGGTCATCGTTGAGGCCCATGGTGATGTAGTGCGTGGGGGTTTCGGCGCGCGGCCACTTCAGGTGCAGGTCCTTGCGCACGATGAATTGAAACGTGCCGATGAGCGAAGTCTCGAGCGCGGTGATGTCCACTTCGCCGTCACCCTGTCCGGCATGGCCGTCGCCCACTTCAAAGAGCGCGCCGGGCGCGTGCACGGGAATGTAGAGCGTGGTGCCCGCGACGAGGTCCTTGTTATCGAGATTGCCCGCCATAATCCACGGCGGCGCGCTGTTGAAGCGGCCCGCGCTTTCGGGCGGCGCGTCGCCCATGCTGCCGAAAAAGGGATGCAGCGGAATCTCGATGCCCGGCGCGAATTTCGCCACCATGCGCTTTTCATCCAGCGGAATGATTTTCATTTTCGCGTAAGGATAATCGTCCGGCAGATAGCCGCGGCCGGGGCCGAAGGCGTTGTAGGCGTAAGGAATGGCGAGTTTGATGGCGAGAATTTTGACTTCGAGCACGTCGCCGGGCTGCGCATCCTCAATGTAGACCGGTCCAGTGAGAATGTGCCCGCCCGGTCCCTTGTCCTTCACCTGATCGGTGATATCGCGCAGCGATTGCTCGACCTGGTCCGGCGGCAAGCCCGCATCCTCCAGCCGCTTCGGGCTGTTGGTGATCAGCGTCTGAATCTCCACCGTGTCGCCCGACTTGACGTGCAGCACCGGCGCCGCCTTCGCATCGTAATAGCCCCAAGCCACCGTCTTCGGCGTCGGCTTGAGGGAATATTTCTCTTGAGCATTGCTCTGTCCCGCGCAGAACAGTCCCGACGAGAGTACGAGGAAGACGACGAAGGGGAATCGGCCAGTCACTTGGCCTCCTTGAATTGAATGGCTGCAAGCATCTGCGATCCACGAAGGACTCAGCATTTTCGTCTCTCCCCTCCAAAGTGGCTACAAAGAAATCATAGCGGCTTGACATCATGATGCCTATTCTGTAAGCATCATGATATGCGCACCACACTTTCCCTCGACGACGACGTCGCCAAGCTCCTGCGCCGGGAACTCCGCCGTTCCGGCGCTTCGCTGAAAGCCGCCGTGAACCACTTTCTTCGCTTGGGGTTGATGGTTTCCGCGAAACCCGCCGCAAGACCTTTCTCGGTTCACCCCCGGCCCTTGGGACTGCCTCCCGGCCTTAGTTATGACAATGTGGAGGACTTGATCGAGGCGCTGGAGGGCCCGCTCCACCGGTGATCGTTCTCGACGCCAACCTGTTGTTGTACGCCTACGATTCCGACTCGCAACCGCATGCCAAGGCTCGCGCATGGGTCGAACAGGCGTTCTCGAATGGGACGCCGGTTGGTTTACCATGGCAAACGGTGACGGCTTTCCTCAGAATTGTGACCAACCCAAGACTCTCCGGAAAGCGGTTCACGCCGGAGGAAGCCGCCCAGATTGTGGATCAATGGCTGGAGCAGCCCAACGTGCGGCTCTTGCCAGCCGGAGATCAGCACTGGAGCTTGCTCCGGCAAATGTTGCTGGATGGCCAAGCTCGCGGTCCGTTGATCAGTGACGCGGACTTGGCTGCGCTGACCGTCGAGTACGGCGGCATCCTGCACACCACCGACCGGGACTTCGCTCGTTTCCCCGGTTTGCGCTGGACCAACCCGCTTGCGTAGCTGATTTCGCGGCCTCACTTCAATGCCCTCCAAAACCCCTCATCGTAATGGCCCCAAGCCACCGTCTTCGGCGCCGGCTTCAGCGTGTATGGTGTTTGTCCAGTCGCGTGCCCTGCGGTAATGGAACCTTCCAGCAGGAAAGTCCCAAGATTCAAAACAAACAAGCGACGGCTCATATCATCTCCAGTCGTTTTTATGTGGCTACCGCTCTCCTCGTATTACTCAGTTTCTAGAGCGTATCGCTCTACGACCAACGAACACTTTCGCCCTTTAACCATCAATTCCACGACAGCATCCGCGGGGCCAGACGGAATAATTTTCTTCTCTATTTGGTTCGAGCTTGAGCGACCTTTGCAAACGGCATTGGCATCGACATCGTAGTCAGTATCGACAAACCCTTCGAGAATGGCTTCACCGTTCGCGTTGGTTGGCGTTTGTTCGTTAGCAACCGACGAGTATGGATTGTGTGCATCTCGCAGGTAGGCCGTGGCGTTTGCAGCGGGAGAACCATCGGACCACGTCACGCGCACTCGGACGTTCCGTCGCTGTACTTCACTTCCGACGTCGAACTTCAAACCTTCTAACTTTTCTGTGGGATGGACCTCGATCACAGCTGCCTTTTGGGGATCCACGCCCTCAGGAAAGAATCGCGAAGCATAGGGGACATCTAGAGTTGGTGAGTGACCGAGCTCGAATGCCAAAATGTACTTGCCCGGCGCTACGTGCTTGAAAGCAAATGCATCGGAGTCACCTTTGGTCATTACCCAAATTGAGTGAGATATCTTCGTCGCGCTAGCTTCGCTCGCCGGTATCAGGAAAACTTGAGCAAACCGGGGCTGCTTCCCATCTCCCACTACATAGCCGCTGATACCGGCGCTGCTCGCACTGAAGAGCGTCAGTTCGTTACAACCTCCTCCATAGACTTCGACCTCTTGGGAATCGACCGCCAATTCTTTTAGAAGACCCTCGACGTGGACCTTGTACTTGCCAGGTAGCAGTGCTGGAAAGTCGAAACTAAGTTCGGGTCCAATTTTGGCGGAGAATCTCCCCTGGTCGTTTTCTGCGACAACCACGGCCTCAGTCCGATCTGGCAGGCGCTGCGAGAGATTTGGTGCCGATATAAACAGATTTCGCCTTGGTTTATCCAGAGTCCCGTATATCCGCCCGGTCTGGGGCGGGTTTTTCATAGACTGGGCGTACTTTAGTTCATCTGGTACTCTGTCCGCCCGGTCTCCATATGCTTGCCATTCTCCACTTTTCGTCCGAGACAACCATGTGAGATACCGGCCCTTAGAAGGAAAAGTGACGCCGCAATCGGTTCGCTGGTCTTTTATGCTGAGCTCCGCCGGAGATTTCCCCCTATAGGCGTCAAGAATACGAAGTGTGACTTGTCTGTTGTATCCGTGTTCCTGAATGCCAGTGACTTCCACAAGTGCGACAGCGTCATCCTGCCAAAAGCGTTGCCAGACGGGAGGGGGCTCGAACGGAGATCGGACGCAACCCAATGCCGGCGCTGAACCTAAGAGGCTGGAGACGACTATCGTCGACATTATTCGACCTAACATTTGCTATTTCCTTCCAATGTCATGGGTGGGTCATGTCCTCGGGTTTGACTAAGGCGTCGAATTCTTCGGCGGTGACGTAGCCGAGTTTGAGGGCGGCTTCGCGGAGGCTGATGTGAGAGTGATGGGCGGCTTTGGCGATTTGAGCGGCCTGGTCATAGCCGATTTTCGGAACGAGGGCGGTGACGAGCATCAGGGAATTGTGGACGTAGTGTTCGATCTGCGTGGAATTGACTTCGATGCCCTGGACGCAGTGGGACACGAAACTGTTGCAGGAATCGGCGAGGAGTTCGACGGAGTGGAGATAATTGAAAATCATCACGGGCTTGAAAACGTTTAGTTCAAAGTTTCCCTGGGAGCCGGCGAAGCCGATGGCGGCGTCATTGCCCATGACTTGCACGGCGACCATGGTGAGGGCTTCGGCCTGCGTGGGATTCACTTTGCCGGGCATGATGGAGGAGCCGGGCTCGTTTTCGGGAAGGATGAGTTCGCCGAGGCCGCAGCGCGGACCGGAGGCGAGCCAGCGAACGTCGTTAGCGATTTTCATGAGCGAAGCGGCGAGAGTTTTTAACGCTCCGGAAGCGAAGACGATTTCGTCGTGCGCGGAGAGCGCGGCGAATTTATTGGGATGCGAGCGGAAGGGAAGCCCGGTAAGCTCAGCAATTTTGCGCGCGGCGCGTTCGGCAAACTCGGGATGCGCGTTGAGGCCGGTGCCAACGGCGGTGCCGCCGATGGCGAGATCGTAGAGGCCGTCGAGAGCGACGGCGACGCGGCCGCCATCGCGGTCGAGCAGATTGACGTAGCCGGAAAATTCCTGGCCGAGCGTGAGCGGCGTGGCGTCCTGCAAATGTGTGCGGCCGATTTTTACGATGTCGGCGAACTCCTTGGCCTTGGCGTCGAGCGCGTCGCGAAGATTCTTCAGCGCCGGGAGCAGGCGGCGCGCGGTTTCCGTAGCGGCAGCGATGTGCATGGCGGCGGGAAACGTGTCGTTGGAGGATTGCGACATATTTACGTCGTCGTTGGGATGGATGGGTTTTTTGCTGCCCATTTCGCCGCCGGCGATTTCGATGGCGCGATTGGAGATGACTTCGTTGACGTTCATGTTGGTCTGCGTGCCGCTGCCGGTTTGCCAGACGCGAAGAGGGAAGTGGCCGTTGAGTTTTCCGGCGATGACTTCATCGGCGGCTTGGGCGATGAGCTTGGCCTTTTCCGGCGGAAGCTTGCCGAGGTCTTGATTGACCAGCGCGGCGGCTTTTTTGAGAATGCCGAAGGCGCGGATGAGCTCGGGCGGCATGACGTCCTTGCCGATGGCGAAGTGGATGAGCGAGCGGGCGGTTTGCGCGCCGTAGTAGCGGTCGGCGGGGACGTCGATCTTGCCCATTGAGTCGGACTCGGTGCGGGTCGGGTTGGAGGCTGCTGGCTTGGCGGCTTCAGACATGGGGGACTCCTTCAAAGGCTGCTTGAAAGATTCTACCAGCAAGTGACCCCGACAAAGTCGGGGCAGGCCGCTGACTAGTGACTGGCAAGGGAGGGAAGGTTGAAAGTTAAAAGTTGAAAGTTGAACGCAGAAAAAATAAATCAGAATTAGCATAGCGACCCGGCCGATACCCTCATCGGTCAGTGAGAGTGGCCCCGACCGGGTTGGGGCAGGCCTGTGACTGATGGAAGAGACGTTCCTTGGATTGGGTAGCCAAGGTGTCGGACGGAATGGCTGGTTAATCATAACGGGCCCGCCACCTGTTTTTTGTAAGTTGCATCTAAAGAGCTTAGCTCTGTTGTAAGTCTTTTGTTTGCAACACTTGCGGGGAGATTCATAAGTTGCAGTTAAAGGACTTATGGGGGGCGAAGTGTTGGCGAGAAGGGAACTGGGAGGGACGGGAAGATCTTGGAGGAATTAGAGGGACCGCTTGGCAGGCGCCCATAGAGGAGAGCCACCCTTGAATGGTGCCAACCTAACACACCCCCATTATAGCATATCCGTACTGTTTGTCAACTAATTACTGCTAAGTCGTTTGCATGTTGAGGGATAGGAGGGCATTTGTGCGAATTGCTGGCGAGAGAGAGCGAAAATTTGACCCCCGATGCCGAGAGTACCTGTGGCAGAGGGTGTGTAAAGAGCCAGTCTGGACGACGACGCTTCAAACTCTAGTTCGCACTCCGGTTAAGAAGGCGAACCTGCCTTGCGAACCGCGGTAGCTGAATGTAGGCTTCTGAATTCTCGTGAGCC
>Ga0137418_10000601_pt1 | contig 32356 bp, 31 predicted proteins | sample CZODoug3_1_2_16f_FD_122242 | JGI IMG/M metagenome (GOLD analysis project Ga0137418, IMG submission 122242) | Vadose zone soil fungal communities from Angelo Coast Range Reserve, California, USA - CZODoug3_1_2_16fungal (Hybrid Assembly) | ecosystem: Environmental > Terrestrial > Soil > Vadose... | reverse complement strand
CCGTCGCGAATGATCGTGTGCATGCAGAGCCCGCCATTGCCGGGTTGCCACTTGCGCGCGTGATCGTGGTTGCTAATCCCCGGCACCATGTCCCACGAATCGCCACCGTCGCGGCTCCTGAACAAGGATGCCGGCTCCACCCCGCACCATAGGTCTTTCTTGTCACCACCGGCCTCAAGTGACCAGATGTTGGCGAGCGCGCGGCCGTCGTCTTTGGGGAATGCTGGCGCCGATTTCGTCTCACTGAAGCTTTTCCCCATGTCCGTCGAACGCAACACTTTCATGCCGAAGAACGGATTGCAGCTCGAAGCATAGAGGCGTGGTGTTCCGCGCGTGTCGATCAGCGTCGCGTATACGGGGATGCCCGGGCCGAACGGCCCGCGCAGAGCGAAGCTGCGCCTCGGCTTCGCGGCATCCGCGACAAACACACCCTTCTTGGTGCCAATGGTGAGAATGATTCGATCCGCCATCTTTAGCCTCCTGAAACCGCCGGCAGGATTGTGACCACGTCCCCTGGCGCCAAAGTCGTGTCGACACCGTTGAGATCGCGCACATTGTCCGAGTTCACAAACACATTCAGGTGCCGGCGTAGCGCACCCGTTTCGTCACAGACATTGCGATACAAATCCGACTGGCTTCGCTCGAGGTCCTCAAGTGCGGCGCGCACCGTGTGTGCCGACATCGAGAGTTCCGTTGCGCCAGCGCAGTAGGTGCGAAGCGGACCCGGGACATAGATCGTGATGGTCGGCGCCGAGCCCATAGTTCAAAACTTATCACTGACGGTTGAGACGATGCAACCAACGCGATTGCAGACCGGGATCTGGCTCTGCTGCCGGTGTCTCATGCAAGTGAATCAAGTCGCCATCCGCTAGCGGTTGGGTGCTGAGTTACGGGCAAGCCGGAACTAATCCTCACGTCCCAGTAAATGCGCTGACCGGATAAGTTCGAAAAGTGATATGGGTGGGGCCGGAAGTCCTTCAAAAGAGACGGCGAAAAAAGTGGTGCGCCTGGGGGGGACTCGGACTCCCGAGCTTCTGGTTTCCGCCGCAGGCGGACTCTATCCAACTGAGCTACGGGCGCGGTTCTCCAAGATTCGTGACAATTCTTCGCGGCCTTTCCCGGATTTCAGGAACTTTTCACGCTTCATTGCCTCCGGTCGTGAGGAGAATTCTTCCTGGTAGAGAATCTCCCAGCAGCCACGATTTTTCGTGGATTTTGTGATTCCGTGATTGTGCTGGCCTAACCGTTGCGTCAAATCGGAGGTGTAGCCCGTGTAGCGGCGACCACTGTTTCGGTTCAATAGTACGTAGACAAAAAACATCTGTGAAAATGGTGCGCCTGGGGGGACTCGAACTCCCGACCTTCTGGTTTCCGCCGCAGGCGGACTCTATCCAACTGGGCTACGGGCGTGGTTCTCCAAGATTCATCTGTGAAAATGGTGCGCCTGGGGGGACTCGAACTCCCGACCTTCTGGTTCGTAGCCAGACGCTCTATCCAACTGAGCTACAGGCGCACTCTGAATAAATATTATCACAAGCTTGTGCCGCGTACGAAACTCCGGCTGTGCGATTCGGAGCCGCGCCAGAGCAGGGCCGCCAGCGTCAGAATGGTCACCACCTCAAAGCCAGCCATGGCCCATTGATAGCCGAAACGCGTATGAAGGGCGTACTGAACGGAATTCGTGGGCGAGGCCAGCAAAATCCCCAGCTGATAGGCGAGGCCGGGCATCAAACCGCGCGCGGCGTCGGCGGAGAGTTCGCTCAAGTGCACGGGAACGATACCCCAGGCGCCTTGAACGCCCACCTGCATCAGGAAGGAAGCAGTGATAATCGTCACGAGTCCTCCGCCAAATGCCCATAGCGGAATCATCAAGAGGGATAAGCCCAGGGCCGCAACCATGCCTTTGCGCCGCCCGGCTACCTGCGAAATGTGGCCAAAGATAATTGCGCCAACCACGGCTCCCACGTTGTAAATCATCGCGATGTTCGCCACCATCACGCCCGATAACTTGTGAACTTCTTTCAGGAAGTCCGGATAAAGATCCTGCGTTCCATGGGAGAAGAACATCATGAAAGTCATGAGCACGACGAGATAAGCGAAGCGTTTCCACTCACCCGCGACGATGCGCAGAACTTGTCCCGTGCTGGCCACGCGATGCTGCTTCCACGCCTCCGACTCCGGAACTTTCGTCCGAATGTAGAGTGCGAGCAGCGCAGGCAGAGCGCCGATCCAGAACATGGGGCGCCATCCCCACACAGGCAGGAGAAACCTTGCGGCGATGGCCGCAAGCAGATAGCCGATGGAATAGCCGCTCTGCAAGATGCCGCTAAGGATTCCCCGCCAGCGAACCGGCGCCGCTTCCATGACTAGGGAAGCGCCGACGCCCCATTCGCCACCCATGCCGATGCCGAAAAGCGCGCGCAGGATAATGAACACGGTGAAGTTGGGTGAAAAGCCGCACAAAAGCTCGATGATCGAAAAATAGATCACGTTGGCCATGAGCGGAATGCGCCGCCCATAGCGATCGGCGAGCAATCCGAACAGCAACGCTCCGATCGGCCGCATGGCGAGCGTCGCAGTCGTGGTGAGAACGATTTCTTTCTTGGTTACGCCAAATTGATGCGCAAGCGTATCAAAAAGAAAAACGACAATGAAGAAATCGAAGGCATCGAGCGTCCAGCCGAGAAACCCAGCGAGCACGGCGTGATGGGTGCCAGAACGAGCAGGCTGCGCCGCGTCCGTCATTTCAGTTGGCTAGCCACTCTGCCGGCTTAGGCATCAGGCGCGAGATGGCGAGCGCAGAAGCGATCGCTAGTACGGCGAGAAGCAGGCCCTCTGTATAAAAACCAAAACAGAGTTTCCCAATGCTGAAGAGGGCGGAATAAATGAGCACACAACCTAGGATCCAGCTGAGAAGATTTCTGCCCAGGTCTCGTGTGACCGGAACGTCGCCGGCCAGCTTCGCAACCGGTTGCCAGCCGGTGATCTGCGGACGGACCTTGGTGTAAAACTTGATGAGCGTGTCGTTAGGCTCGGCCGCAGTAAGGAACGTAACGGCTACCCACACGAGGGTCGTAATTCCCGTGGTGCAGAGCGTGGTTTTTGCGAAAATGACGGGGTCGGAGCCGCTGAATGGTTGCGGTCTTCCGGCGATGGAGTTCCACAACGCGCTGGAGTGCAGCGCCAGCGTCGTCACCAGCGCGGCGGTCATGGCCGAGATTTCGCTCCAGGCGTTCACCCGCCACCAATACCAACGCAGTAGATACACGCCGCCAGTCCCTGCTCCCAACTCGAGTACGATCTTCCAGCCAGAGGAAACGGATGTCAGTTGCCATGCCACCGCGGCCGCCGCCAATACCAGAAACGCCGTCGCCAGCCGCGATGCATTCACGAAATGCGCTTCACTTCCCTCTTTCTTCAGGAAGCGGCGGTAGAAATCCTCGATCAAGTAGGAACTACCCCAGTTGAGCTGCGTGGCCACCGTGGACATGAAAGCAGCCATGAATCCAGCTAGTAGAATCCCCAGGAGGGCGTGCGGAGTCTGGTGAATGGCCACCAGCATAAAACCGCGTTCCGGCTGTGCCAGATTCGGATACAAAACAACGGCGACAAGAGCGGTGAGAATCCAAGGCCAGGGGCGGAGCGCGTAGTGCGCCAGGTTGAACCACAGGACGGAGAGCAAACCGTTGCGTTCATCTTTTGCACTGAAGATGCGCTGCGCGATGTAGCCGCCGCCGCCCGGTTCCGCGCCCGGATACCAGAACGCCCACCATTGCACCGTAAGATGCACAACGAATGTAATCACCGGCAGCGTCCACACAGCTTCGCTGGCAAACCCTCGCGAAAAATCAGGCAGGAGAGCGGTAATATCGCTGGCGCCTGACCCGAGAGCCGCGCGGCGTTCCGCGAGCTTCGCCAAAAGCTGGGGCATTCCGCCGACGGCGCGAACGCCGAACCATGCAACCGAAATGACGATAGCCATTTTCAATACGAATTGAAATAGGTCGGTCCAGAGAACGCCCCACAAACCACCGAGCGAAACATATATGCCCGTGAACGGCATGAGAAAGAAGACGCAAATCATGAGGGCTTTAAAATCACTGATGCCCATCGACGTGCTGATGATGTTGACCATGGCCTTGGTGACCCAGCCAAGAATGAGGCAGTTCATGAGCAAGCCCAGGTACACGGCGCGGAAACCACGGAGGAAGGCCGCAGGTTTGCCAGAGTAACGCATCTCCGCGAATTGCACGTCGGTAATGAGTCCGGAGCGCCGCCACAATCGCGCAAAAAGGAACACGGTCATCATTCCCGAGGGCAAGAAACTCCACCACAGCCAGTTGCCGGCGACCCCGTTGGCGTAGACCAGGCCGGTAACCACCAGGGGCGTGTCCGCCGCGAAAGTGGTGGCAACCATGGAGGTTCCCGCCAGCCACCAGGAAACATTCCGGCCCGACACGAAATAATCTTCCGTGCTTTTGCCGGAGCGGCCGCGGAAGTACAAGCCGAGAAATAAAGTGATCAGCAGATACCCGACGATAGCGGCCCAATCGGAGGCGGCGAGTGTCAAAGTGAGTCCTTTCTCAAGAAGGCGGTCGCGCGCTGTACTATATAGCACTTCAAGGCGCCTGGCATCAGGGACTTTTCACGCTCCAGCGCAGCACCATTCAAACCCGGAACGAAATTCAGGCAGGTCATTGCGTGATCGGGGCACGCGCGGCCCGGCCCGGGAAAGCCCCGCTCACGAGTTGCCCGTCCTTTACGACGGGCAAGCCGTTAACAAGCACAAACTGAATTCCCTCGGAGTATTCCAGAGGGTTTTCATACGTTGCTTTGTCGATCACGCGATTCGCGTCGAACACCGTAATGTCCGCGTCCGCGCCGACGCGAATTCGTCCTTTGTCCTTGAACATCGGCGCGCGCTTTTCCAGCCGCTGTGCGGGCATCAGCGTCATCTTGCGCAGCGCAGTCATCAAATCCAGCGCCTTCTCTTCGCGCACGTAATGCCCGAGCACACGCGAGAAGGTTCCTTGCCCTCGCGGATGAACCTTGGCACCCGTGATGGGCATGCCGTCGCTGGCGATCATCACCATGGGATCCGCCACCGCGGTGCGCGCGGCCTCCTCCGGGATGGAGTGGATGACGACAATCCCCCCTTGCTTTCGATACTTCTCGAATGTTTCCGCGGTCAAGCGCTCGCCCGTATCCGCCCACTGCAACTCATGAAAGCTGATTTGCAGTTTCTCTTGCCAGCCCGGATCGAACACCGCTGATTGCAGGTAAGTGCTGCCCGCGGTGTAGGGATAGCATTCCGTGGTCACGTCGAAGCCACTTTTTCTTGCGCCTTCGACCATAGCGATAAGTTGGGGCGTGTATTTAAGTCCCATGCTGGTGATATGGACAACATGGAGCGGGGCCCCGGTGGCAGCCGCGGCGGCAACAACCTCTTCCAATGCACTCAAACCCGTCTCCGGTTCTTTCCCTCCGGCATAACGAAGGTGCACGTGCACGGAGGCGCTGTACTTTGCCGCGGCGCGAAACGCTTCCACGATTTCCCAATGCGATGCGCCCGGCGTGTAATTGATTCCCATCCCTTCCGCAAGCGCACCGCTGCGGAAACCTTGTTCAAGCGCTTCCTTTATTTGAGCGCGTTCTTCCGGAGTCGCCTCGCGATGAGCGGCAGCATCTCGCGCGGTCATCTCCTCTGCACTCGCCTTTCCTCCAAGCCCATTCTCGGAACTGGTCTTCGTGAGAATCCTGTTGCGCACCGGAATGTGGCCGATGCTCACGCCGTAATTGATTAAGGATTTCCCTTCCCGGGCCGCGTACCATTTGTCCACGTCGTCGGTTCCGGCCTCGAGTTCCAGCGATGTTGTCAGACCATCGTGTGCCTGGAATTGGTAATTCCTCGGCTCCTGCCCGTGCTCGTGGAGATCAATGAACCCCGGAGCAACCACGAGTCCCTTCGCATCGATCGTCTGCTTCCCTGCGAGAGGACTAGTCGAAATCGCAGCGATTTTCCCGCCGCGAATCCCCACGCTTCGCACGGCGTCCAGCCCTGATTCCGGATCCATTACTCGCCCATTGGCGATGACCAAGTCATACGCTTCCGCGGCATTGCTCGCACCGCTCCGCGCAAACATCCACACGGCGGAGCCAACCAGCACCACTGCCGCTCCCCACTTCCACCATCTACGAACGATTGAGCGTGACATTAGCTCGACGTCCCCCCGTGCGGCGCTAAGTCTCTTCGCGCGGACTCCGTCTGTCAAAGGATTTCTGGACCGGTTCAAGTGTCTTAGAGGGCTCTAGCAGAGTCTTCCATCAAAAGAAAAACCCCGGATCGCTGGGGGGAGCGACCCGGGGTGGGGGTGTTGCTGAGGGGGGCCGGAGGAAACTCGTTTTTAGACTCCTGCAAACTAGTCTAATTTAGACTAGTTCCAACTAGTCTAAATTAGACTAGTTCACCTGGTGCACTGCCAGCATGCAGATCTGTCGCAGTTCTTCGTACGTGAAATACGTCTCTTCGTGCTCGCCTGCGACTTCTTTGTGTCCGAATCCCGATTCGCTCGAGATGCGGCTCAATTCCATTTCGGATAGTCCCAAAAGCACCGCCGCGCGGCGCCGGGTTACATACTTGAGTTCTTGTGTCTTCATGGCGATCCCTCTCACGCAGGAAGTAGAACCATCGAGTCTTCTTCAACCGCTAGAATCATGGTCTTGTAGATGTCCACGTCCCAGCCATCACCGATGCGCATCCGTATGGTTTCTTCGCCATCCTTCAGAAGTTTCCCGCGCAGCGGCACCTTGATGTCTCCCAGCGCCACTTGCAGGACCACCGGCTGCCCGATCCAAGCCTTGAAAGCGTTGTCCACCCTTGGCCCCCTGAGTGATTCAGCCTGACGGGAGAGAGAATCGCGCAGCGCCGCGCTGCTCACAATGGTACAGAGAGGGTACCGGACTAGTAAGAAGGTACTGTCGAAGCGTCGGACATCAATCTGTGCGCAGTTTCCATCGCAGTACAGAAGTACCCCTCTAAAAGGACGTGCGGCCCATAGGTAGAAGATGTTCATGCTGCGAAACTGCGGTCATGACGAGGCACGGGCACCCTTCGAGCAAGGCCCTGGACGATGGTGCAGCCGCCATGCCCAGCCGGGCAGGCATCGGCCTCGCTCTTGGCGGAGGTTTTGCGCGAGGCTTCGCGCATCTCGGCGTACTGCAAGTGCTCGAACAGAACCACATCCCCATTTCTCACATCGCGGGAACGAGCGTGGGTAGCATCCTGGGCGCCGCCTATGCCAGTGGCGCTCCTCTTGATCGTATTATTGAGACTTGCCGCACGCTGCGCTTCCGGGACATTGCCCGCTGGCGTGTCTCTCGCCTCGGCTTGGCAAGCAATCACCGGCTTGCGAGCTTGATCGAGCGCGTCTTCGAATCGCGCGACTTTGAAGACCTCCGCATCCCCTTAGCGGTGGTGGCTACGGACCTCACCTCCGGCGAGCCCGTGGTATTCACGCAAGGCAATCTGGTGGACGCCATCCGGGCGAGCTGCGCTTTCCCCGGATTGTTCGAACCGGTGGAGATCGGCACGCGGTGTCTGGCCGACGGCGGTCTTGTCGCACCTGTTCCGACGCACGCCGCCCGGGAACTTGGCGCTGGCATAGTCGTCGGCGTCTCCGTAGGCATGCAGGACGGCCACCGGGGCGCTCCAACGAACATTTTCCAGGTGGTGAGCCGGGCAGTAAACGCGGCCCAAAAACATCAACTGGAACTCTGGGAACGCGACGCCGACCTCGTCCTTCGGCCCGATGTGCAATCCCTCGCCTGGGATGACTTTGACCGCGCCGACGAAGCCATTGCTGCCGGCGCTGCAGCGGCCCGTCGCGCTCTCCAACGCATTGAAAAACTTTTGGGACAGAAGGAAGACTCCGCTGAGCTTCTCCAGGCAAGGCTGGAAGCGGAAGACAAAAGTTATCTCTGGCTAGCGGAGGCACACTGATGACTCGCATCTACATCTGGCTTGCGGCTTTTACCGTGCCGCTGCTGCTATGGCATGAATGTGGGGAGGATGTTGGCGTTTTCTGCTACCGTATAGGTCTGGGTGCTTTTACGAACTTGCGCTCGCGCGCGCTCGTTCCGGTGCCGGTCAGAAATTCAGACTATCCATCCGCTGCGAGGAACAACGCCGAGTGCTCGACGCCATCTTTCACTTCTTCCACTCTCTATACAACCCGGAAGGACTTCAGGAACTAATCCGCGCGGGCGGTGCTCAGTTCATCTGTGTCATTGTCTTTATAGAAACTGGTTTTTTTGTGGGATTTTTTCTTCCGGGTGACTCTTTGCTGGTCACGGCCGGCGTTTTTGCCGCATTGCCAAATGGGATTCCTCTGAAATGGCTGCTTCTCCCCGTCATGCTGTGCGCCATCGTGGGCGACCAGATTGGCTACTGGATTGGCCGTTCAGCGGGCGCCGCCCTCTACAGACGCGAAGACTCCTTCTTTTTCAAGAGAAGCCATCTGCAGCGAGCTCATGATTTTTATCAAAAATATGGCGGAAGGGCAGTCATTCTCGCGCGTTTCGTTCCCATTGTTCGAACGTTTTGTCCGCCCGTTGCCGGCGCAGCCATGATGCCGTATGGCCGCTACCTTGCCTTCGACATCGGTGGTGGCATTTTGTGGGTCGGCACGATGATCCTAGGTGGTTATGTGCTGGGGCACTCGGTCCCCAACATCGCCCAACGCATCCACTACGTGATTGCGGTGGTCATCCTAGTATCGGTCTTGCCTGTGATAGTCAGCCTATTGCGCGCTAGAGGCGGCGCCGCAGCACCGACGGCTGAGGAAAAGTAGGCCGTGCCTGACGCCAAGTTCCGCGCCGTCATTTTCGATATTGGCCGGGTGCTGATCCGCGTGAATGTCTCCCGCGCCATGGACGGGCTGGCTTCCGGTATTTCCCTAACGCCTCAAGAGGTGTGGTCCGCGATCGAAAAGGACCCCCGTATGGCTGATTGGCAAGAAGGACGCATTTCGCCCCGGGACTGGCACCTCAATTTAAACAAGCGGCTGGGCACATCGCTTACCTTCGAGCAGTTCAGCGAAATCTGGAATCGCGCGCTCGATCCAAACCCAATTCATGCGGATTCGTTCTTCGAGAGACTCTCCAAGAACTACCGCCTCGCCCTGCTTTCCAATACCGATCCTCTACACATGGCCCACGCCGAGGGAAGCTACGCCTTCTTCAGTTTTTTTCCCCAGAGGATCTATTCCTACCGCGTCGGCGCAAGCAAGCCGGACCCGCTAATCTACCGGGAAGCCCTCAAGGCCTGCAAAGTGCGTGCACAGGAAGCCGTCTATATTGACGATGTGGCCGCCTATGCCGAGGCCGCTCAGCGGCTTGGCATGACCGGGGTGGTATTCCAATCGCCCGAACAGCTCCAAAACGACCTGCGAGCTCTCGGAATCCAATTCGACTAATTCCGTGCCAAGCAAAAAATCCGCTGTTCGCTCTCTCTTCGCGTAAACTTTGCTAGGACTAGTACTGCCTCGTCCTTTTTTTACCGCCGCAACCATCCATTCCTCCGATACTTACGGCCGGCCACCCTTTTCCTTCTTTGGCTTCCCGGATGCAACCTCTTTGTTACAGGCCGATCAAAACGGCAATTCCCCAAAGCAGGGGATAGGAGAGATATTGACTATGTCGGACGAAAGAATTTTGGAAACGCGCACAGAATCACCAGCTTGGACACTGCCTGCGGTTATCGTTCTGGGCCTGATCGCCATCGGTGGACTGGCATTTGGCTGGAATGCATCTTCGAAACTGGACGCCACGCAACAGTCCGTTGCGACTCAGTTAAAGACTGCCCAGCAGGCCGTACAGCAAGACATGTCTTCCCTGAAGGACCGCTTGGCTCAAGACGAAAAGGCCAGCACGGATGTCCAGGGCGACCTGAAAGTTGTCACTGGCAAACTGAAGATTACCCAAGGGCAGCTCAAGAAGGCTCGCGAGGAAGCAGCCAAGCTTAACGATGCTACGGTCCAAAAGGTAGCCGAGCTCGACACCTCCGTCCATTCGGAGCTTGCGACCAAGGCCACCAGCGATGACGTAAAAACCGTGGACACCAAGGTCGTCGGCGTCAAGACCGACTTGGATGCCACCCGCGAGGACCTGAAAATGGCTCGCAGCGAGATGGGCACCCTCATCGCCCGCAATCATGACGAGATCGACCAGCTCCGCCGCCTCGGCGAACGCGATTACGTTGAATTCACCATCGCCGGCAAGAACAAGCCGCAAAAGGTGGGCAACATCACCGTCGAACTGAAGGGCGTCAACGAGAAGCGCAATCAGTTCAGCGCCGCCATGACCGTGGAAGACAAGCAGTTTGAAAAGAAGAACCGCGCCATGAATGAGCCGATCTTCTTCTACACGGCCGGCACCCATATTCCGGAAGAAATCGTCATCAACAAGGTGGGCAAGAACACCATCAGCGGATACGTCAGCATCCCGAAGGCGAACTCGCAAACGGCCGCCGCGACCACCAAGTCTGGCAGCTAATTATCTGAACGAAGCCCCGGCGGAGTCTGCCGGGTGCACCCTCAGGCGGGCAGAGCGATCTGCCCGCCTTTTTGTTTTCCCGAGCCATGCGCGTTCCCATATTCCGATAGAATGGTGCTCGCCACTTCGGAGCCTGCTTGCGCCAAACATCCAATGTCCTCTACATCGCGGTCGATTCGCTGATCCCTTTGCGGGGAAACAGCTTGCATGGCCTCGATGAATTCACCGCGACCCTCGATCACGAGGCCATTCCCGCCGTTTGGCTGACCAGCCGCTCTCGCCTCCAGTTCGACGATGCCCGCCGTAAACATGGCCACACCCAGCCCTTCATCGCCGAAGACGGCTGCGCGGTGTATCTTCCGGAGGGCTATTTCCACCTAACTCCGGTGTCCGATGCTTCCCGCATCAAGAAAGCCGCCACCGTGCGACTAGGCCGCTTTACGTGCATTCCCATCGCGGAAGCACTGCCCGCCGCCGCTGACGCACTGCAATCCCTGTCTCAAGACGTCGGCGTGCCAGTTGTAACCCTGCGCTCGCTATCCCCTCGAGAGCTGGCGCAAAACACGGGCCTGCCGCAACGCGAAGCCGAACTTGCCCGTCAACGCGATTTCGACGAAATCTTTTTCTTTGCTGGCGCCTCGGATGAGGAAGTCGCGAAGTTTCTGGCGGAGGGGCACAACCGCAACCTGCAATTCCGCCAACATGGCGTTCTCTGGTCCGCCGCGATCGGTGCCAGCGTTCAGCGATGCATCCGGGAACTCTCCAAGCTTTACGACCGGGCGCTTCGCTACCATGCCCACACTCTTGGGATCGCCACAAGCGACATGGCTGCCGGGCTCTTCCCTTATTGCGAACGCACCATCGTGCTGGCGGACCACAAGGCCGGAGGCGCTTCCCTCGACCAGACCGACAAGCCTCATGCCCAGCATGTTCCACTGCGGGCCCCGGACCTTTGGGAATGCTTGCTCTCGGCTGTCGCCGGAAAAAATTAGAAGCGTGGGGAAAAATGTTGCGCAAAAGCGCGTCGATTTACACACCACCCACTCCTATTGAATCTCCGTTTTCTCTGGGTTGTTACACAAACCATCTATTTTCCGTAGGATAAGCGGGTTAACACTCCCGCGAAATCTTGGCCCCTGGATTGCCCTAACTCTATCCGGCAATCGCTACGCCCCCCGGCGCTGCCGACTCGGATTCATGAAACAAAGGTCAGGCAAGCTGAACCGAGTACTAGGAGACCCCTTACCATGGCTTGGCTCAAGAGCGTGTTCCACCTTCCCGCCAAGGAATCCAGCATCGGCCTTGTTCTGATCCTTTGTGTCATCTCCATGAGCTGCATGTCCATCGCGCTGGTCTGGCAGGCGCAGATCATCGCCAACCAACGCGAAGCCATCCAGTGGCTCGAACAATTCAAATTCGGCAGTTAGTCCTGCTCTCGCGTGGGACTCGCTCCACGGCGCAACCCCCTCTCGCCTTTCGGGAAACTCCCGCGGAAAAACTGAATTGCCGCACGCCTTTATTCCATCAACAGTTGAGGAAACATTTTCCGGAGACATTCTCGGCAACCTGTGATTCAATAGTTTCACAGGGGATTTCACTAGGGAGAATTGCCTTGAAACGTATCGTTGGATTTCTCTTGTTAGCATCGGCGCCGGCGCTTTTTATCTCCGCTCAACGGGGATCGGCCATGCAGTCGGCATCGCAGAATAGCGCGAGTTCTAATCAGGCGCAGGGGGCCAATCCAGCATCCTCGCACGACCGCCACCACCGCAGGCACAGCAACAGCAAGCATCACCGCCACCATCACAAGGCTTCGGAGAAACACTGATTCGAAAAAATCCGCGCGGAGAACAAAAAGGGGGAGCCGGGCGGCTCCCCCTTTTGCTTTTTTACTGTGTCGTCTCGGAAGCGCGCTAGAAGCACGTATGTTTCACGAGCGACGCGCACCGCAAGAGCGGTGTGATCAGCTTTGGTGCAGCTCTAAGCCCGGTGGAGTCATTGTCCCTCCGGAGCTCCTTGAGCTCACGTTTTGCTTGTACTCCTCGAATTCGTCGAATGCAAGCGAAGAGAGGGTGAACACACGATTTCCACAGCGCCCGGTGAATGGGAGACAAAAGATAGAACAACTATTTAATGAAGAGAGTTTCCCGCAACTGGTCGCGGCCAACGAAAGATTTCATCGTCCGGAAGCGTGAAAAGAGGTCCTGAATCTCGCGGTTCTGATAAACCCTTTGCGGCGGGCAGATGATCGGAGTGCCAACCACCTGCAACGTGTTGGAATCCGCCACTCGATAGCGCTGAAATCCTTCCGGCTTCTTGCTATGAAACATCGCCAGAATCACGCCGCCCGGCCGCAGCAGTTCCGTAAGACTTGCCACCATCTGCTTCACCAGCATCGGCTCGAGATAGTCCACCAAGTCCCACAAGAGCACGGCGTCGAACGCGGCCCGCGGGTATTGCAGGTTTTCGGCCAGGAAGCGCGCCGCACGTCCGCTCGGCGTCATGTCCAGAGTCTCACAAGCACTGGCGTCCTCGCGCAGCCGCTTCTCTTCATCGGTAAGGAATGCCTTCCATCCGCGCAGAAAATCTTCCGACGAAACGCGAAAGCCGCGCTCAATAAAGAAACTCAAGGTGGTCTGCCAAGCGGGCCCCAGATCGAGCAGCGTGCCTCGGCCGAGCCCGTCGAGATTCCACAAGAATTCTTTCAAGCCATTCGAAACCCGCGTGGACTCAGGCGATTCCGGTGCACGAGTAGCGCCGCCGGTGGACATCGGCATAGCGGGAGTGCGCGAACGCGAGTTTGAATGCAGCGGAAGGGAAATGCCGCGGCTCGAGCCGTTTCCCGTTCCCAGGCCGAGTTTATGGAGGAAGCTCATTTTCAATCAGCCGCCGTTCCGGAATTCAGCGGGGCCGTGTCGACAGCTTTGCCGGTGGCTGTTGCCGCGGAAGCCTTGATTTCTGCGGCTTTGTTTGGCTGCTTACCGGCTTCGACTCTTCCGCGCAACAGCGCGCCGTCCTCGATGGCCAGGCGATCCGTTTGCACTTCTCCGAATACCTGTCCGGTGCTCCAGAGCTGAACCTTGTCGCGGCCAGTGACTTTTCCTTCAATCTTGCCGCGCACGATAACTTCGCGCGCGCTCACGTCCGCCTTCACATGTCCATTGGGTCCGACGGTCAGACAACTGTTGGTCGTGAGACTCAGTTTTCCTTCCACCACGCCGTCAACGAAAAGATCTTCGCTACCCGTGAGTTCACCTTTGATTTTTATTCCCTGGCTGATGCACGCGGCCGCTCGCGAAGATGTCGGCAGCGCACCGGACGGCGTAGGCGCGCTGGCAGGGGCAGGGCTAAACGAACTCGCAGGAGTTGGCGCAGCGGGGAGATTGCTTGGAACTACTTCAGGCTTGGCATCATCTTTTTTCCACATCGGACACCTCGACTCCGGGAACTGGATTTTCGAAGCCGCCGATCGCAGGGTTGGGTGGCACCGCGACTCTGAAGAGTGAACATAGTACACGACTTAGTGGCTGTAAACAAGAATGGCGGGTAGCAAATCTAGGGTGTTTCCTGAACGCCTATACCACTAATGGTGGATTTAGTGCTCTCAATTCCACTACGGATTGCGTAGCCTTACCTGTCTCACTTTTTCCACTCATTTCCCACAGGGTCACCAGCATCCCGGCGACCTCCTGTGTTAACTCTTTGATTGATTCACGCTTTTCCCACCAGTGCTGGGGATCAAAGTCGCCGTCGCGCGCACTCGCGACGCTCACTTCCAGGCCCGGTGGAAAAATTCGCCGGAAGATATAGCGCACTCGTCGCGTGTGATAATTCGATGTAACCACAATCACCTTCCGCCATTTTCTTTGTTTCACCAGCCGCGCGAGCGCATCGGCTTCTTCCAGGGTGCTTTCCCCGTCATGCGTGAACCGCACCACTTTATCTTTCGGCACTCCACGCTCCACCAGATCGTGTTCGATCAACTCCGCGATCCCCGCACTGGGCCGCAGGCGTCTCCCGCTCGCCACTATAACGGGCGCCTTCCCTTCCCTAAACAATTGCACCGCCCGGGTGGCTCGATCGGCATAGAAATTGTCGTCGCCCAGAACGATGAGCACGTCAGCTTTGTCCAGCGGATCCTCAATGATCCAGGTTTCCGCCGTAAAGCGGAGAAGGGGGCGCCTGACGAGATACAACAGGAAGCAGAAGAGCAGGAAAAACAGTAGAAGGAGCAAATTGAGGAAGATGCGGCCGAGTTCGCTCTGATTCGATTCGCCCTGCTTCATGAATTGGGGTCCAACGCTCGCAAAGTCGCGGCCGCCTGCTCCGGCATTTCTGCGTTGAAATACACCTCTTTGATGCTGTAGGACTTGCTGGTCTTTTCCACGATCGGCAAAATTTCGATGTGCCAGTGGTAATCGTCGGGCAACGTCTTCCAGTAGCCCGCCAATTCGCCCTTTTTGTTCCTGGTATTGGGTGAGGTGTGCACAACCAGGTGATAAGCGGGCGCCACTTTCTCCAGCCGGCGCAATACCCGCCCCAGCAGCGCCGCCAACTGCCTGCGGTTGGAACCGGGCCGCGGCTGTTCAAATAAATGGTTGTGTCGCCGGTGCATCAGCCAGACTTCGTAGGGCACTCGCGACGCATACGGGCATAGCGCGTAATACTCGCCCTGAACGTCCACGATGCGCTTGCCCTGCTTCTCTTCCTGGCGCACCGTGTCGCAGAAAATACAGCGCTCTTTATCTTTGTACCATTCATGCGCGGAGCTGAGTTCGTATTTGACTCGGCGCGGCACGAAAATCGTGGCCGTTACCTGCGAATGCGCGTGCGGCCATTCTTCTCCCGCCATCGCGCCCTGATTCTTGAATACACTCACGTATTTGAATCGCGCGTCCTTCTTCAAATCCGCAATGCGCGAGGCCCACACCCACAAAACTCTTTCAATCTCTTCGTCGCTGAGCTGCGACATCCTTTTATCGTGCAGCGGCGTCTCCACGACGACTTCGTGAGCGCCCAGCGCCACCATCTTGTCGTACATTCCTTCGGCTACACGCCCGGGCTCCCCTTCCACGTGATAAAGAGGGTCGGGGTGCGGTACCACACGCACCTGCCAGGTCCCTTCCGCAGGCCACGACAGAATGGACTTCACCTTTTCGAGCTTGGCCGGCTCCAGCGGACACTCCTCTGGCACATCGCCGCGTGCTTCTCTCTGTCCCAGGATGACCCAGCTTTGTGTGATGGGATCTTTTCGAAGTTCCATTCGATATCTTTAGCGGGTGTAGCGTGCGGGGGTTGGCCCCTGTTCGAGGCGGTGGCGATCCCAGATCGCGCCTTCGCGCGTGAAGTAAGCCATTTCAAAATCCTGCGTTAATTCTAGGGCATCAACCGGGCAAGCGTCTTCACAGAGCCCGCAGAACATGCAGCGCGAAGTGTCGTACGTAAAATTCGTCAGCACTTTCCGGCGCGTGGCGTCGTCGCGCTGCCAGCCCACCACGATTAGGTTTTCCGGGCAAGCTAACGCACACAAATTGCAACCAATGCACAGCGTTTCGCCTGTTTCGGGATTATTGTTCAGCCGCGGCGCGCCACGATAGCGCTCCGCCACCATCGGCCGTTCCAGCGGATACTGCTCCGTGACAATATTCTTGGGATTCTGCGCCTTGAAGGTGACCGCGAGGCCCTTCAGAAAATCCACTTGAAACAATCGCTCCAGGAGTTCCCGCATGCGCCTAGTTTGTTTCCCCCCTCCCCAATTGTCAAGCAAACTCGACGATTGGTGACGTCCTAAGTGGCTCTGATTTGAGCAGAGTTTTCGGATATGGCGGATAACTCCAAATCAGCGATGCACCTTGGAATGAAGCAATTTTGCGATGGTAAGAGCGAGCTGTTTTGCGGCTCTATGCATCGCCGCGCCACCCTCCTTCGTCACTGAACCGCGACGCATTCTGGGCTTAAACGGTATAGGCTGCCCTCCACGCGTCGTTGACTGTATCTGCAGCGGCTTATACTTAAGAGAAACGTTTCGATCCTTCGTCATCTGCTCGCCGATGAATACAGCGCGTTCATATTGTTTGACCTTGGAAGGTCGCCCAGAAATGGGGGCGTCACTGTGGTAGTGCGCCGAGAACGCTTGTAGGAACAGAATTCGTTTTGTTTTCTTCTCATCGACTGCCCAGCGCCAAATCTTGACGACGTTCTCTACGGGGTTGTCCTTCTTTAGCTCGACCTCCACTAACACGTGAAGAATCTTGGCCTTCATCCCAGCTAGATCCACTCTCGATCGCGAATCTGCCCGCCATTCGGCCGACCAAACGTATTCAGGCGCTAGTTCATCTAAGTAATACTTAAGCTTCAGGTTAAAGTTCAGCGCGAAAGCCATGGCGGCCCCTCAGTGTCTCAAGAATAATTGCGGATTATATGCCGCGGTCTTGGCAGATTCAAAGTTGCACAACACTCGACCAGTAAGAATGGGACTCTACAAGGCGTTCGCCTTTTTCTGCGTACTCGGTGTCTCTGCGTTTGAATTCTTTTCACCGCCGCCCGCATGCTATTCTCTGCGACAGATGGAACCAGACATCCAATTCATGCAGGAAGCCTTGGCTGAAGCCCGCGCCGCTGCCGCAGCCGGCGAAGTCCCCATTGGCGCTGTCCTCGTCCGTGACGGCAAAGTCCTCGCCCGTTCCGGCAACCGCACCATTCGTGATTGTGACCCCACGGCACACGCGGAAATGGTAGTCGTTCGCGAAGCCGCCCGCTTGCTCGGCAACTACCGCCTCGCCGACACCACGCTCTACGTCACCATCGAGCCCTGCAGCATGTGCGCCGGCGCCATCATCCAGGCCCGTGTCCCCCGCCTCGTCTACGGCGCCGACGACCCAAAAGGCGGCGCAGTCCGCTCCTGCTTCGAAATCCTCTCTCACCCGCGCCTCAACCATCAAGTCGAAGTCACTTCCGGCGTGCTAGCCGCCGACTGTGCCTCTATCCTCCAATCTTTCTTCGCCAATCGGCGCTAAGCGATAACTTTCCCCACATCTGGGCGTAGCCGCCACCCCCTCTCTCTGCTAAAATAAGTTGTCGAACGACCGCGGAGAGGTGGCTGAGCGGTTGAAAGCACTCGCCTCGAAAGCGAGCGTGCGGGAAACCGTACCGTGGGTTCAAATCCCACCCTCTCCGCCAAAAAGCCCCTTCCCCAAGCACTCATGATCCTTCGTACAGTTGAGCAGGTTCGCCGAATCTTTCTCGTCATCGCTGGATTTACCCTGCTTTTGGCCGGTGGCGTTATGCTGGTCACCCCGGGGCCCGGAATCGTGGTGATTTTTCTCGGCCTGGGTTTGCTCGCCGCGGAATTTGTCTGGGCGCGACGGCTGATGGATCGCCTCAAACACGAAGGCGGACGCTTGGCAGATCGCTTCGCGGGCACCAAGAAATAAAGACACCGTTCTCCGCGAAGAAGAGTAACTGAACATTTTCCTGGAGGGCACCTTGTCGCATCGCATGCCGCAAATGTCCGCAAACTGGTTTGGCAAATGGGCGCTCATCACTGGAGCAAGCGCCGGAATTGGCGTCGCGCTCGCCGAAGAATTAGCGGCTGGCGGAACAAAGCTGGTTCTTACCGCCCGCCGCAAGGATCGCCTCGACGAACTGGCGCGCCGGTTAACCGCGACTTACAAAGTCTCCACGGAAGTATTTCCCGCGGACCTGGCCGATTCGAACGCTCCGGAAAACATTTTTGCTTTCACAAAAGAAAAGGGCCTGGAGATCGATCTGCTGATCAACAACGCCGGTTTCGGCCAATACGGCGAATTTCCCTCGGTTGAAAAACAGCGTCTGCTCGACATGGTCCAAGTGAACTGCCATGCGGTGGTCCACCTGACCCGTTTGTACTTGCCTGAAATGATTGCGCGCCGCCGCGGCGATATCCTTATTCTCGCTTCCACCGCTTCCTTCCAGGCCGTTCCTTATATCTCGACTTACGCCGCCACGAAAGCCTTCGATCTGCTCTTCGCCGAAGGCCTTGCCGAAGAGATGAAACCCTACGGAATCCGCGTCTGTGCTCTTTGCCCAGGCTCGACCGAATCCGAATTTCACGCCGTTTCGGGTCAGGAAAAATTCAAGCGCAATGCCGAAACCGCCGAAAAAGTGGCCCACACCGGATTGAGAGCCCTCACTGCCGGCAAGAGCTATGTTATCTCCGGCCTCGGAAATTATCTCGGCGCTCACGGCGAACGCCTTGTTCCCCGCCGCTTCGTCACAAAAATCGCAGGCAACATGTTCAAGCCCGAGAAAAAATGATCCGACGCTGTAGAGAGCGGTGGCTCGCCGCCGCTCTTCTTCCGTCTTCGGACGAAACTACGTCTCCGCCCTCTAAGTTTCTACATCTCTCAAACACTCTGCCCGACACGCGAGGCCCCTTCCGTCCGTCTAACCCATTGTGAAAACAAGGACTTTCAGGCCTGCTACCCAAGGCAGTCCCTTCGAATGGGAACTTTTCCACCTCCCGTCGGGAAATGCTAGATGAACGCAGCCAGGACGTCTGATCAGGAGAGACGAGGATCGCCGACCTAGAGAGAGACGACGTTCTGTTGCGGCGGGCCGCCAAGGGCGATGAGGAAGCTTTCTTGCTCATCTACCGGCGGCATCAGGCGCCCATGTACCGCTTTGCCTTGCGTATGACCGGAAACACCTGGGCCGCGGAAGAAATTGTGCAGGACGTTTTCATGACTCTGATGCGCGACCCGAAAAAATATGACGCCACGCGCGGGGCGCTCGGAGCTTTTCTTTACGGAGTGGCGCGCAACCGTGTAATGAAACATCTCGAACGCTTGCCCCGGGAAGTCGCGCTCGAGGAAAAAAATGAGGACGGCACCGGCTCCGGAATAGTCTTGCAGGATGCCTCCACCCCGGCAATTTGGCTGGAGAAACGCGAACGCATTCGGCAGGTGCGGAATGCCGTGCAGGAATTGCCGGTGGAGTTTCGCGAAGCCGTGGTGCTGTGCGAATTGGAAGAATTAAGTTATGAAGAGGCCGCGCAAATGGCCGGATGCCCCATTGGCACCATTCGTTCGCGGCTGCATCGCGGAAAAGCTTTGCTGATGGCCAAGCTGGAAATGCTTCGCGGCGTGCCGCGCCGCGCGAGTGTGGCGCGATGAAAGATTTTTTCATGCAAAGGAAGCAAGAGATGAAGTGCGAAGAATTCGAAGCCATTGGATTGGACGCCGAGCGGGACGCTTCTTTGAGCGAAGCGGAGCGCGCCGCTGCGCGGGAACACGCCGCCACTTGTTCGCATTGCGCCGCGCTGCAGGATTCCTGGGAAGCGGCAGGAATCGAGCTTCGCGCGCTCGCGGAAGACACCGCGATGGTGCAGACCCCCGCGCGTGTGGAGATGCGTTTGCGCCAGGAATTCCGCACGCAGCATGTGACACTAAGAGTTCGCCGCACCGCGGTAGTTGCGGCATGGGGGCTGGCCACCGCCGCTGTGCTGGTCGGCACAGTGAGTTGGGTCAATTGGCGCAGGAACAGTTCGAATGTAGCGGCGGACCATTCGAAATCTTCACAGAGTGCAGCGAATTCCGCTGCGAACGGCGCGAACTCCGCGAACAATCACGAGGTGCCGGCTGTACAGCCGGATTCCGCGGATTCCGAAACGCTTATGGCCGACAACGAATTGAGCGACTTCACGCTGCTCCCGGGAACTTCGCCGGCGGATACCTTGGATGCCGCTATTTTGCGCGTGCGTATGCAACGCAGCTCGTTGGGCGCGCTGGGCCTGCCCGTGAATGAAGAACGCGCCGGCGAATGGATCCAGGTCGATCTGCTCGTCGGAAATGACGGATTGCCGCAAGCGGTGAGGTTGCCGCAAGAGTGATTGTTGGGACGGCAGTTTTGGGGAGATTTACGAGATGATTGACGCCGCGGCTTTCTGGCAAAGAAGTAAGACTGCGGTGCGCGGTACGGAAAACATCGCGTGGCGTTTTTGGGCAATGCTGCTGGGGGCGTTGAAGTCAGGCATCGCCGAAATCGCCACCGCAAATAGTTCGCGACAGTTCGGGAGAGAAGAGGAGAAGGAATAATGAATCGTAGATTAACCATGAGCTTGGTTCTCAGCGGCATGCTGGCAGTGAGCGCCGGCTTCGCGCGAGCGCAGGAAGCGCCGGCACTTCCACCTCGCGGAGAGATGCTTCGCGGCGGCGGGCCGGGCAGAGATTCCATGCCTCCGCCCATGGGTGACCGTGTCGAATTAATGGGCTTCGAAGGAATGCGCGGCGGAAAGCTGGTGACCGGCGCGCCGTTCAGCGGAGTCGCCGTTACCGAATCGACGCAAACCCTCGCGGACGGAAACCATATCACCCACAAAACACAGTCGAATGTCTTTCGCGATAGCCAAGGACGCGTTCGCAAAGAAATAGCCTTCTCGGGATTTGGTCCGATGGCGGCTTCCGGAGAACCGAAGTCATTCGTGGTGATCAGCGATCCAGTCGCGAAGTCGAACTTCGTGCTCCATCCGGATACGAAAGTGGCAGAACAGATGGGCCATGCGGGTCACGAAATGAAAGGGCTGGCAAGGGGTAGCGCGTTCGAAGAGAAAATGCAGGCCCGCCAAGAAGCGGAAATCGCTGCCGGCACTTTAAAAAAAGAAGATCTGGGTACCCAGGTGATTGGCGGAGTCAGCACGCAAGGAACGCGACTGACGCACACCATTCCGGCAGGTCAAATCGGCAATGAGAAACCCATCCTCGTTGTTCACGAGACCTGGTTCTCCAACGATTTGCAAATTGTAGTCATGAGCAAGCGGAGCAATCCGATGGGCGGCACAACCACCTACACGCTGACGAACATTCAGCGCACTGAGCCCGCAGCTTCGCTTTTCGCAGTGCCCTCCGACTACACGGTGAAACAAGGCGGCCCGGGAAAGCGCGGGATGGGCAAATTTAAGCAGGGAGCGCCGATGCCGCCTCCGTCGGAAAACTAAATCTCAACAGACGATCTTCTCTCCTGAAGACGGTGCGCCCTTTTCGCAGCTGCCCCCATCACTGCGGAAAGGGCGCTGCCGTGTTTGGAGGGAACAATGTCGGGAGTATGACCCGCGTGAGCTGAAGTCATAGGAGACCACCTTCCACGCTAGAAGTCGTTGTAGAATGCGTGGCCATGAGCGAGCAGTTGGCACGCAATTCGGTGAAGACGTATCGGTTCGCGCCGGAGGGGTTTGAGGCGGTCCGAAAGAAACTGATAGCCATTCTGAGTATTACGTTTGTCGGCGTCCTTGGTCTATTCGTCGGGATGGACTTCAAAAGCGCGGATCGGGATTGGTTGCGAGGTTCCCTGCTCTCTCTGTTGCCGCACCTACTACCGATTACGTTCGTAGGGGCGTTGTTCGTCTATGCGTTTCAGCGAGCGATGAAAAAGCAGCGGGAAAACTGGCTTGCCTACGAACTACTGGTTGGCGAGGATTTTGTGATTCGGCGTATGCCTGGGCTAAGCGAGATGGAAATTCGCCGCGAAGAAGTGACGGCGATTCAGCACAATGCGCAAGGTTTGACCCTCGAGACAAGTTCTAAGCAGCGAACGCTTGGAGTGCCCTCCACTGTGGAGGAATTCGAAGAGGTTCGTGCGCGGCTGAGCGAATGGATGACGCCGACAGAAGTGCAACGGGCGAAGTGGAAGTATTCTCCCAACCTGGTTTACGGCGTAATCATAGTAGAACTAGGCCTGTTCATAGTCTTTTCCCTCTCGACGCAAAGCTGGCTGCTGGTATGCAGTGGGGCGCCTTTGTTCGGCGGCCTTATTTGGTCTGTTGTATTGGTGCAGAGGAGCCCTCAGCTGACTACGAAAATGAAACGGACCATGTGGATCATACTTCTTCCCCTACTAGCGATTGGCCTGCGCCTTGTGGAGGCAATCCGAAATTGGCGATGAGCGAACCGTTCACTACAGGGAGAAAAACATCGAGGTACGCGGACCTCGCTGGGAAGACGGTGTTTATTTCCGGGGGAGGAAGCGGGATAGGCGCGGCGCTCACGCGGGCCTTTGCGGAGCAGGGCGCGCGCGTGGGGTTCGTGGATATTGCGGAAGAGGCCAGCCTTGCACTGTGCGTGCAAATTCGGGAGGAGACGGGAACGGCGCCTTTGTTTATCCGGTGCGACCTGCGGGACGTTTCGGCGCTACAGGCGGCTATCGAAAAAGTGCGCGTGGAGCTGGGCGACATCGGCGTGCTCATTAACAATGCTGGGAATGACGAGCGCCACGCGCTGGAGCAAGTGACGCCAGCTTATTGGGATGAGCGGATCGCAGTGAATATGCGGCACATGTTTTTCGCGGCGCAAACCGTGTTGCCGCAGATGAAGCGGCTGGGCGCAGGCACGATTGTCAATCTTGGCTCGATCACCTGGAGGCTCAAGCAAGCTCACATGGCTGTGTACGCGATTTGCAAGGCTTCCGTCGTGGGATTGACGCGCGTGCTGGCGCGCGAATTCGGCCCCTTTGGGATACGAGTGAATACGATTTCGCCGGGGGCAGTCTGGACCGAGCGGCAAATCAAACTGTGGTACACGCCGGAAGTGGAAAAAGAGATCATGAACGGCCAGTGCTTGAAGACGCGTTTGCTGCCGGAGGACATTGCGAACATGGCGATGTTCCTGGCGTCGGACGCCGCGGAAAAATGCACGGCACAGGAGTTCATTGTGGATGCAGGGTGGAGTTGAGGGAGAAATGAAAACGATCAAAGGACCGGCAGTATTTCTGGCGCAGTTTGCAGGGGATGTGGCGCCGTTTAACAATTTGAAGAGCATTGCGGGGTGGGCGGCGAAGCTTGGCTACAAGGGCGTGCAAATTCCCTGCTGGGATGCGCGGCTGTTTGATTTGCAGCGGGCGGCGGAGAGCAAGGCGTACTGCGATGAGATTCGCGGGGCGGTGGCGGAGCACGGACTTGCCGTCACGGAGCTTTCGACGCATCTGCAGGGGCAATTGGTGGCGGTGCATCCGGCTTATGACTTGGCGTTTGATGGATTTGCGCCGGAGAAGATGAGGGGAAACTCGAAGGCGAGGCAGACGTGGGCCGTCAAACAATTATTGATGGCAGCGAAGGCTTCGGCAAATCTGGGTCTGTCGGCGCATGTGACATTTTCTGGGGCGCTGGCCTGGCCGTACATTTATCCGTGGCCGCAACGGCCGGCGGGGTTGATTGAGACGGCGTTTGATGAGCTGGCGGCGCGGTGGCGGCCGATTCTGGATGCGTTTGATAACGCAGGTGTGAATTTGTGCTACGAAATTCATCCTGGGGAAGATTTGCATGATGGCGCAACGTTTGAAATGTTTCTGGAACGCGTGGGAGGCCATCGGCGATGCAACATTCTTTATGATCCGAGCCATTTCGTGCTGCAGCAACTGGATTATCTGGAGTTCATCGATTTGTATCATGAGCGGATCAAGATGTTTCATGTGAAGGATGCGGAGTTTCGACCGAGCGGGCGACAGGGTGTTTATGGGGGATATCAAAGTTGGGCGAATCGCGTGGGGAGATTTCGGTCGCCAGGAGATGGGCAAGTGGATTTCGGGGCGATCTTTTCCAAACTAACGCAATATGATTTTCCGGGATGGGCGGTGCTGGAGTGGGAGTGCTGCATCAAGAGCAGCGAGCAAGGGGCCGCGGAAGGGGCGCCGTTTATTCAGCGGCACATCATTGAGGCGGCGGCCGGTTCGTTTGATGACTTTGCGGGGTCGGGGGCGGATCAGAAGGCGAATGCGCGCATGCTGGGGCTGCGGTAGTTGAAAGAAAGAAAAGACTCAACACAGAGTTCACAGAGTTTAAGAGCACCGAGGGCACAGAGAAGAAAAGACGGGAGCGGTTAAAGGACTTGAGATTCGAGTGAAATGGGGCGAGGCATATGACAACTGGTGACGGTAAAAGACGGCGGTTACGGCTGGGGATGGTTGGCGGGGGGCCGGGAGCGTTTATTGGGGCGGTGCATCGGCTGGCGGCGCGGATGGACGATCAGTTTGAGTTGGTGGCGGCGGCTTTGTCATCCGATCCCGCTAAGAGCCGGGCGGCGGCGCTGGACTTGCATATTTCACCGGAGCGGGCTTACGGAAGTTACGTGGAGATGGCCGTGGCGGAGGCCAAGAGGCCGGACCGGATTGATGCGGTGGCCATAGTAACGCCGAATCACGTGCATTTCGGACCGGCGAAGGCGTTTTTGGAAGCGGGGATTCACGTGATCTGCGATAAGCCGCTGACGACCACGGTGGCGGATGCGGTGGCGCTGGCGGAGATTGTTCGCAAGAGTGGGCTGATCTTTGGGTTGACGCACAATTACACGGGGTACCCGGTGGTGCGGCAAGCTCGGGAAATGATTCAGGCGGGGGAACTTGGGAAGATTCGCGTTGTGCAAGTGGAGTACGCGCAGGACTGGTTGACGACAGCGGTAGAGGCCACGGGGAACAAGCAGGCGGTTTGGCGGACTGATCCGGCTCAGAGCGGGCCCGCGGGATCGCTGGGGGATATCGGGACACATGCTTACAACATCGCGTGCTTTGTGACGGGACTGCGTTGCGAGCAGGTGGCTGCAGATGTATCGATTTTTGTGCCGGGGCGGCGACTCGATGACAACGTGCAGGTGCTCCTGCGGTTCGAGGGAGGGGCGCGAGGAATGCTGTGGGCAAGCCAGGTGGCTACGGGAAACGAGAACAATCTACGACTGCGGGTTTATGGGGATAAGGCGGGATTGGAGTGGGGGCAGGAAAACCCAAATTATCTGCGGTATACGAAGTACGGGAAACCACCGGAGACGATTAGCCGAGCAGGAGCGGGGGCTACGGCCTCGGCAAAACACGCTAGCCGGATTCCGGCGGGGCACCCGGAGGGATACCTCGAGGCGTTCGCCCAGCTTTACACGGATCTGGCAGAGCAGATTGCGGCGCGGAATGCTGGGCGGGCTCCCTCGGCAGCATCACTGCTGGTCCCTGGCGTGGCGGATGGAGTAGCGGGAGTGAGGTTTATCGATGGAGTGCTTGAGTCTTCGCGGCAGAATTCGGCTTGGGTGAAGATACCGGCACCCGACTAGAGGGGGCGGGTACCGGGCCGCCGAGCCACTGCAGCATAGGCTGGAGAACCGGGGCCTTGTTCGAAGGTGGGACAGGTAATCCCATTTTCGGTCGATTTAAAGTGGCACCGGGAAAAGAAGTCCCGCTAATCGATTGAAAATAAGTATAGTTAGCAAAGGGAACCTGGGGCCGGAGAGTTGCGTTCTATAAGGTATCAATATATATGGACATCCAACGACCATCTAACGCACGTGCTAAGAAAATCCGACGGATCGCGTATGGCACCGTCGCACTCCTCCTGTTAGGAGGCGTGACTTACGGGCTCTCCAAACTCCGGCCCGCCGCGCCTAGCGTGGACAAGGCCACGGTCTGGCCAGACGAAGTGAAACGCGGCCCCATGCTGGTGGAAAGGCGCGGCTTGGGGACGCTGGTTCCCGAAGACATCCGGTGGATCGCAGCGCAAACGGATTCGCGCGTCGACCGCTGGGTATTGCGTCCGGGAGCGATCGTCAAACCAAACTCCATCATTATGGAACTCAGTGATCCGACGTTGCAGCAGACCGCGCTCGACGCGGAGTTCCAGCTAAAGGGCGCGGAAGCCGACTACGCCAACCTGAAGGTGCAGGTCGACAGCGAGCTGATGAACCAAAAAGCGACCGAAGCGCAAGTGCGAAGCGATTACGAACAAGCAAAGATCCAGCACGAAGTGGACGCGAAACTTCTGAAAGATGGCCTGACGGCGGACGTCACAGAGCGGCTGTCCCGAGTGAGGGAACAGCAGCTGGCGATTCGCGCCCAATTGGAGGGGGAGCGCACACGAATCACGGCGGATTCTTCGCGCGCGAGGCTGGCAGCGCAGCAGGCAAAAATCGATCAGCAGAAAGCCCTTTATCAGCTGAAAAAGACTCAATTGGATGCCCTGCATGTCCGGGCTGGCATCGATGGCGTGCTACAGCTTGTGCCCGTTGAAGTGGGCCAGCACATCACGCCAGGGACAAACCTGGCGCGGGTGGCTGATCCGAAGAAACTCAAAGCGGAAATCAAGATTGCGGAAACACAGGCCAAGGATGTGCAGATTGGTCAAAAAGCGACGGTCGACACGCGGAATGGAATAGTCAATGGGCGTGTTTCGCGCATCGACCCCTCCGTCGTAAACGGCACGGTGACCGTGGATGTGACGATCACGGATCCACTGCCCAATGGTGCGAGGCCGGATTTGAGCGTTGATGGAACCGTAGAGATCTCGAACATAAAGGACGTGCTTTTCGTGGGCCGCCCGGTGCACGGTCAGGAAGCGAGCACGATCGGAATTTTCAAGATTATAGATGACGGAGCTGAAGCGGTGCGCGTCAATGTAAAGTTGGGGCGAAGCTCGGTAAACACGATCGAGATACTGGACGGGTTGAAAGTCGGAGACAAAGTGATTCTCTCCGACATGTCGGCGTGGGACGCCTTCGACCGTGTGCGGCTGAAGTAGCGAGGCGCTGGAGGATTGAAGATGCACACGCTCTGGCAGGACGTGCGATACGGCCTGCGGATGCTGGCGAAGAATCCGGGCTTCACGCTCATAGCGATCCTGACGCTGGCGCTGGGAATCGGCGCGAATACGGCAATTTTTTCCCTCCTGAATCAGGTCTTGTTGCGGCGTTTGCCGGTCCGCCATCCCGAAGAGTTAGTGGTGCTGAAGTCGCCCGGACCGAAGCATGGGCATGTCTGGAGCGATGGCGACGATTCAGAGATTTTTTCCTACCTGCTGTACAAGGGTCTGGCAAAAAACACGACGGTTTTCAACGGCGTGCTGGCGCGCTTTGAGTTTTCGGCAAGCATCGCCAGCCGTGGGCAGACGGACCGAGGTTCGGGCGAACTGGTGACTGGGAATTATTTCGAGGTGCTGGGGGTGCAGCCGGCGTTCGGGCGAGTGTTGTCACCAGCGGATGACGATGTGCAAGGCGCGCATCCGGTTCTGGTACTTAGCCATGCGTATTGGGAGCGGCATTTCGGCGGGGATGCCGGAGCGTTGAACCAGACGATTCTAGTGAACAACACGGAAATGACCATTGTGGGTGTTGCCCAGGCTGGATTTACGGGCATCCAGGTAGGGAAGATACCGGACATTTTTGTGCCCATGACGATGAAGGGGCAGATGACACCGATCCGCAATGGGCTGGACAACTGGAACGATTCGTTTTTGGCAGTGCTGGCGAGGCGAAAGCCGGGCGTTTCGGTGGAGCAAGCGCAAGCGGGGATTAACGCGGACTATCCGGGACTTCTGGAGCAGCAAGCTGCAACTCTAAAGCTGCGCGCGGGGGGAAAAGACCAAAAGGAATTCCTGAGTAAGAAGATTGTTTTGTCGCCGGGAGCTCAGGGCAGGACAACCGTACAGAGGGACTCCGGGCCGGCGCTGGTGGCGCTGTTTGCCATGGTGGCGCTGGTTTTGCTGATAGCGTGCACGAATGTGGCGAACCTACTGCTGGCCAAGGCGGCTACCCGCCAGAGGGAATTTGCCATCCGGTCGGCATTGGGCGCGACTCCGGGCCGGATGATGCGTCAATTACTAGTGGAAAGCTTCCTCTGCGCCCTGGGGGGAGGGGTACTCGGACTGATTTTGGGCAGCTGGCTAATGAACATTTTGACCGACGCAGTCGTTTCTGACACAGGGATGCAAGGGATCACGGCAAGTGTGGATGGAAGCGTGTTGGGATTTGCGGCGGGAGCGACAGTGCTATCGGCGATGCTCTTTGGGCTGATTCCGGCATGGCGGGCGACGCGGATCGGGGTCTCGCAGATGATGAAGGATCAAGGATCGACGACCTCCGCGGGGCCGGGGCATGTGAGGTTCCGGAAGGTCCTGGTCGCCGGACAAGTGGCGTTCACGCTGCTGTTGTTGACGGGCGGGGCACTGTTTTCCAGGACTCTCTGGAACTTGCGAATGCAAAACCTGGGATTGAGCACGGAGAACCTGATCACGTTTTCGATATCGCCGCAATTGAGCGGCTATGACGAAGCGAGAACGGTGGCCCTGGTCGACCAATTGAGGGCACGACTGGCGGAAGTGCCGGGAGTGCTGGGGGTGGGGGCGTCGCAGATCCCAGTGCTGACCGGGACGGATATGGGTACGAACATCACTGTGGAAGGCCGTCAAAACCTGGACACAGATGACCGGCACGTGAATTTTGATGCGGTAAGCGCGAATTATTTTTCGACGATGAGGATCCCGCTCCTTTCGGGTAGGGAATTTAACGCTGTTGACAATGCGAAAAGTCCGAAAGTGGCGATCATCAACGAAGCCATGGCAAAGGAGTTTTTCCCGAACCGAAACCCGATTGGCGTGCACTTGGGAATGGGCTCGGGAGATGACGTCAAGCTCGATATCGAGATCGTAGGCGTAGTGAAGAACGCAATCGTGGAACACGTGCGCGACGGAGTGTTGCCCTATTTCTATCGTCCGCATTCGCAATTTGGAAAACTGTTCGGGATGAGTTTCTACGTGCGCAGCCACCAGGATCCCTTGCTGATCGCAAATACGTTGCGGGAAACAGTTCGCGGTGCGGATCCCAATTTGCCGGTGTACGAATTGAAGACGGTGCAGCGCGTGGTCGATGAGGATTTGTTCGCAGAACGAGTGATCGCGGGGCTTTCGGCGGCGTTTGGGGGGCTGGCGGCGCTGCTATCGGCGCTGGGGATTTATGGAGTGCTGGCGTACTTGGTGGTACAGCGAACGCGGGAGATTGGAATTCGCGTGGCGCTTGGAGCGGCAGCTGGACATGTGAGAGGACTGGTATTCAAGGAAGTGGGATGGATGGTGCTGGCGGGCGCACTTGTGGGGTTGCCGGCGGCGTATGGGCTGGCGCGTTTGAGCGAGTCGATGTTGTACGGAGTGCACGCGGGAGACTTGCCGATTTATGCGGCGTCGCTGGGGATTATTTGCCTCGTAGCGCTGGCAGCGTGCTACATCCCGTCGCGGCGAGCAACGCGGATCGATCCGATTGTGGCGCTGCGTTATGAGTAAGCGCTGAACAGATTTTCATTGCTGAGAACGAGGGCGGGTGCAAGTAGAACAAGTTTCCGGGATTGAAAATTCGAAGGAGAGCCCATGACCGACGCAACGGCAACACTTATCAAGATGGAAGGCGTGAAGAAAGTATTTTATACGGATGAAGTGGAGACGCACGCTTTGTCCGAAATTCACCTGGAGATCAAGAAGGGGCAATACATCTCGATCGCCGGGCCATCGGGCTGCGGCAAGTCGACATTGCTGTCCATTCTCGGGCTGCTGGATTCCCCGACCGGCGGCGAGTACACGCTGAATGGCGCGCCGGTGGCGAATCTGTCGATTAGCGAGCGCACGCGGATCCGCAACCGCGAGATTGGATTTATTTTCCAGGCGTTCAACCTCATCGGTGATCTGACGGTGTATGAAAACGTGGAGTTGCCATTGACGTATCGCGGCACGAGCGCGGCGGAGAGAAAACAAAAGGTGCAGCATGCGCTGGAGCGCGTGGGCATGGCGCACAGATTGCGTCATTATCCCTCGCAACTCTCGGGCGGTCAGCAACAGCGTGTTGCTGTGGCTCGCGCCTTGGTCGGTGACCCATTGATTCTCATGGCTGACGAGCCTACAGGAAACCTGGACTCGAAGAACGGCGAAGCGGTGATGGAGCTACTGCGCGATTTGCACCGCAACGGCGCAACTGTTTGCATGGTTACACACGACCAGCGCTACGCGAATTTCGCCGAGCGCACCATTCACTTGTTTGACGGACGAATTGTCGAAGAGACGCAAGAAGCGCGAGTGGGCGCCTAAAGACGATTCGTGGTGGCAGCGGAAACTTGAAAACATGAAAGCGCGTGCTGTGCCGCTGCGGGAGACGTGTGCCGCTTTGCTTAAAAAGTGGCGCTGCTGGAAGGAGCGATAGCATGCGAAGCATCTGGCAGGACCTGCGCTATGCGATTCGCGTTCTGGTAAAGAGTCCCGGCTTCACCGCCGTCGCCGTACTGACTTTAGCCCTTGGTATCGGCGCGAATACAGCGATTTTCACCGTTGTGTACGGCGTGCTGCTGCGCCCGCTTCCCTTCCCTCAGCCGGACCGCATTGTTCAGCTAGCGGAAACCTATCGAGCAGATTCCGATGAAATGGATTTGTCGTGGAACGAGTTGGAACAGTTGCGGGAATACAGCCAACTTTTCGAGCACATAGCGGGCTACACCGACGTAGGCTTCAACCTCGCTACTGGGACGGAAGCGGAACATGTCCGTGGGGTGCCGGCGTCGGCAGAATATTTTCAGGTTCTGGGAGTACATCCGGCGCTCGGCCGCGACTTTCTTCCCGAGGAAGATCGCGGCGATGGCCAGCGTGTGGCCATTCTGAGCCATGAGTTGTGGATGCGCCGTTTTGGAGGCCGTAGAGAGGTCATCGGACGAAAAATCCTGCTCAGCGGCGATGCTTTCACTGTGATCGGGGTCATGCCGGCAGGATTTGATCCTCGCGCGAACTCGGAACTAAACCCGGGTACGCGTGCAGATGTATGGGTTCCACTGGCGCTGGTAGCGAAGTCCGCGGGCAGCGGCGAAAACCTCGCGGTAATCGCCAGGTTAAAGCCCACCGCGACGAGCGGGCAATTGCTGTCACAGATGGAGATCGTCACTCGCGATTTTCGAGTGCGGTATCCCAACGTCGTGGGACAAGAGCTGGTGATGAGCTTCCGGCCGTATCAGTCCATGATCGGCGCAGGAATGCGGCCGTTCCTCCTGATTCTGCTGGGGGCGATCGGATTCGTGCTGCTGATTGCTTGCGCCAATGTGGCCAATTTGTTCCTCGCGCGCGGCAGTTCACGCGGGAAAGAGATTGCGGTGCGTGTGGCGATGGGGGCTTCTCGGCCTCGCATCGTGCGTCAATTGCTTACGGAAAGCCTGTTGATTGCCCTAGCCGGGGGAACACTTGGTTTGCTGGTGGCCAACGCGGGCTTGGGATCGCTGCTGTCGATGGCGCCAAGCAATCTGCCGCGATTGAGCGATGTCCGACTCGACGGCTGGGTATTTGCATTTACGTTGCTGATTTCCATTTTGACGGGAGTGGTGTTTGGAATTGCGCCGGCACTCTATGCGACCAAGACCAATCTCAGCGAAACGCTTAAAGAAGGAGAAGGAAGGGCCAGCGCGGGGGCAGGACGCGCGAGGCTGCGGCAAGGATTGGTGATCGGGGAATTGGCGCTGTCGCTCGTGCTGCTGACCGGAGCGGGCCTGATGATCGCCACGTTCGAGAGATTGATGAATACAAGCCCGGGATTCGATGCGCATCACGTTCTCACGGTGCAATTTTGGCTGACTGGGTCGAAATACAACTCCACTCCAGAAATAATGGAATTTTACCGCGCCGTCGAGCAACGTATTGAGGCTCTGCCTGGCGTGGCAGCGGGGGGCGTCGTTGCAGCGGGATTGCCGCTGGAGCGCGGGGGGAACAATGGCGTGAGGATCGCCGGAGCCAAAGAGTCAGAATGGATCTCCATGGACTATCGGGAAATTACGCCGGGCTATTTCCAAACGATTGGGACACCGTTGAAGCAAGGCCGCGGAATCACGGTGGCCGATTCTGAAACTTCCAATGCCGTCGTAGTGATCAATGAAGCGGCGGCGCGGAAGTATTTTCCGGAGCGGAGTTCACTGGGCGAGCATCTTTACGTCAGCGGGGTTTTGTGTGAAGTGGTGGGAGCGGTAGGCGACGTGAAAAGTCATGTGGACCAACACGCTGAACTGACGACGTTTGTTG
>Ga0137418_10000600_pt1 | contig 32418 bp, 26 predicted proteins | sample CZODoug3_1_2_16f_FD_122242 | JGI IMG/M metagenome (GOLD analysis project Ga0137418, IMG submission 122242) | Vadose zone soil fungal communities from Angelo Coast Range Reserve, California, USA - CZODoug3_1_2_16fungal (Hybrid Assembly) | ecosystem: Environmental > Terrestrial > Soil > Vadose... | reverse complement strand
TACTCACTTGCGGAGCTGCCGCTGAGCTCAGTTGCCGATGTGCCGGCGGCGATTCCGGTGCGATTTACTGCGGAAGCGAATGCGTTTGTGTCGAGGAGTGCAGGTGGAAGCCGCGTCGAAATCGGACCGAGCACCGGCGCCTGCTGGTTCGACTACGATGGGGATGGCAAGCCGGATCTTTTTCTGGTGAGCGGCGCGGCGGACGGCGCGAGCCGATTGCTGCGCAATCTGGGCGATGGACGCTTCGCGGATGTGACCCAAGACACTGGAATTCGCTTGAACGGGAGCGGCTTCGGATGTGCGGCCGGGGATTTCGACAATGACGGCCATACGGATCTGGCGGTTTGTTTGAGTGACGGGGTCCGGTTACTTCGCAACAAGGGAGACGGCAAGTTCGAGGACGTGACCCAAGCGGCGGGAATCCACAGAGAAAAAGGCTGCTTGGGCCTGACTTTTGTGGATTATGACCACGATGGCGACCTGGATCTGTACATCACAACGGCGCCAGATTCAGCTGCGCCGGGCACGCCGCCCCACAATGTTCTTTGGCGCAACAATGGGAATAACACATTCACGGATGTGTCCGCGGAAACGGGGCTCGGTTTTGCAGCTACGGGCGCCGGGATTGTAACCACCGATTTCAACAATGACCGCGCAATTGACTTCGTCATCGCTGGCGGTCAGGCGGGAGCTGCGATCTATCTCAATCCCCGCGAAGGGGAATTCAGGCCGCTCGACGCCATCGATTTCAACAAGGAGAAGTTGCCGCCCGCCGTGGGCGTAGCGGCTTTCGACTTCAATAAAGACGGCTGGATGGATCTGGCCTTCACGCACGCGGGCGCGCCGGGAATCAGCTTGTGGCGGAATGTGGAAGGGAAGCGACTGGAACGCGTTGCGCTCCCCGATTTAGGGTGGCAGCACGGCTGGGGAATTGCCGCACTCGATTACGACAATGACGGCTGGCTCGACCTTATCGCCGCGGGAGAAACGAGCGGCGGAGCGGAACTGCGATTGCTGCGAAATCTGGGGAGCAAAGGGTGGGCCGACGTCAGCAAGGAAGTGCGCCTCGATGCGTTCAAGCTGAATCAACCGCGCGCGATTGCGGTCGCGGACATCGATGGAAACGGGGATGCGGATCTAGTCGTGACACAACTAGGCGGAGGGCCGGTTGTTCTGCGCAATGAAGGCGGCAACCAGCATGACTGGATGAGCATCGACCTCAAGGCGCTCAATGACAACAAAAGCGGGATCGGAACGAAAGTCGAACTCTATGCAGGCATGCTGTATCAAAAGTGGGAAGTGGCCGGCGCGGCGGGGTATTTGGGACAGAGCGCCGGCCCGATTCTTGCCGGCCTCGGCTCGGAGCACAACGCCGAAGTGGTGCGGTTGCTGTGGCCTACGGGCGTGCCACAGGACGAAATAAACCTGGCCACGAAGAAAGTGCAGAGCATCACCGAACTCGATCGTCGCGGGAGCTCGTGCCCCGTTTTGTTTTCGTGGAATGGCCGCGAGTATGAATTCATCGCGGACATGATCGGGCCCGGCGTGGTGGGCCATTGGGTAGCACCCGGAGAGAGGGATGTTCCCGATCCGGACGAGTATTTGAAAGTGCCCGCGCACAGCGTCAAAGCTCGCAACGGCCTGCTCAGTTTTCGATTCATGGAGCCCATGGAAGAAACAGTGTATTTGGATCAAGTGCGGCTGCTGGCGATCGATCATCCCGCGGCTTACGAAGTTTTTCCCAACGAGCGATTCGTGAGTGCGCCACCATTTCCGGAGTTTCGCGTGATCGCGAGCCGCTATGCGCATCCGCCGATCGGCGCGTGGGACGACCGCGGAAATGATGTGCTGCATCTGATCGCTCAGCGCGATCGCAAGTACGTGACTAGCTTTGAAGACTTGCCGTTTGCAGGATTTGCCAAGCTACACTGGATCGAACTGGACCTGGGTGCGTGGGATGCGCAAAAACCGCTGCGATTGATCATCGACGGGTACACGGATTATTTCACGGCGACTTCGATGTACGCAGCGGATCAGGCAGGCATCAAAGTGATTCCGCCGTACGTGGAAGCCCTCGATGCGCAAGGCAAATGGGTGCGCGTCGTGGAAGATATGGGGTTTCCGGCGGGGCTTGAACGGACCATGGTTGCCGACTTGACCGGCAAGCTTCCCTCCGGGACGCGGCGAATTCGCATCGTCAACAATTTGAAGATTTACTGGGACGCGATCCGGATCGATCAGACGCCGGACATGAATGAGATGCGCGTGGTCCAAGTGCCGCTGGCAAAGGCGGCGCTGAATTTCGTTGGCTATCCGCGCGAGACGCGGCTCACACCCGCGAGTGACACGGTCTATTCGTATTCCCATCGCAGCATGACCGGACCTTACGCTCGCGCAGCGGGGAATTATACGCGCTACGGCGATGTGTTCGACTTGCTGAGCGCTTCCGATGATCGCTTTGTCGTATTTGGCTCTGGCGAAGGGCTGAAACTTGATTTTGATCCCAAAGAGCTTCCCGCGCTTCCGGCCGGATGGGTGCGCGATTATTTCTTTTACGCTGACGGGTTTGAGAAGGATCTCGATTTCTACGCGGCGCACGCGTTTACGGTGGAGCCGCTGCCGCGGCATTCGCTGCTGCCGTACCCGTATCCCGAGGGAAAGGATTATCCCGCGGATGCGGAACACCTGGGATACCGATTGGAGTACAACACGCGGGCGCGTTCGGAACGGCTGCCGCCGAGCCTAAGGTATCAGTATCCTTCACAGCACTGAGCCGACGGCCCCAGTTTCAAATGGGTGCTGCCCGGAAATCTTCGTCGCGGTGCTCCTCCCTTCGCGTGCCTCAGGGCAGACAGGCCAGGAATACAAATCCGATTCCGCGTTGACAATGACTGCGCCCCCCTCCCCCTATTTTCATAAGTGTTGCATCTAAAGGATTTAGCTGAAATGTAAGTCTTTTGTTTGCAATACTTACGCGGGGTTCTATAAGTGTTGCAGCAAAAGGACTTAAACGTGACCTAGCGTGCACTCCACGGTAGAGGTTCGCCGCTCGAAAAACGCGCGATGCGAAGGAGATATGCACTTTCGGAAAGAGATCTCCGAGGGCCATTTTTGCGAAAACAATGGATTGGTCGGGGACGTAGGAAAAGCGGCGGTAGGCCTGACAGGAGTCGGGGACAAACGCACCGCGCTCCATGAAATTCCGCGCTCTTACCTGGAGAGTATAGTAGCACATGCAGTATGGCAGGTCTAGAGGCAGGCGCTCCCCTGGGTGCGAGTGGGTATAATACCGGCATGATCGTTCACACATTTGCGTTTCGGTGGAAGGCGGGGGTGGGCGAAGATCAGAAGCTTCGCGCCATGGCGGGGATTCGAGGACTGCAGGGGAAGATTCCTGGACTGCTGGAGACGTGGGTGGGCGTCAACTTTTCGCCGCGCTCGCAAGGATATGAGCTGGGCGGGGTGATGAAATTCGCCGACCGGGCCGCACTGGGGGCTTACGGAGGGCACCCTGTGCATCAGGAGTTGCTGCAATGGCTGATGCCGCTCATTGATCCGGTCGAGGTTGATTTTGAGGCGTGAAGTCACACCCAGGAGATTCGCGGCGGAGCAACGCTGACTCATGACCGGAAGAATCATCCCGTGAAAAATTGCGTGAGGAGAGGGCCGCACGCATAGCCTGTAGCAGGCCAGTCTCGTCATCCTCGCCGGATTTCCGTAGCCAGATTCCATAAGTATGGATATTTGAGAGGACTCGGTCTGCGGCGGCCTGCGCGAACCCTGTAATTCGTTCTTAAGGAAGAAGTTGAGTTTTTGCAGAAAAGTGAAGGAAGTGGCCCGCGCTTTGCGGTATTGCACCTGTTCTGTGGTGGAGCGGGCGCTTGGCCTCGGGAGAGGATGGGCCGCCCGCTCCAAACTCAATGGTTCTCGTCCTTGGGAAAATTGACTCCTGACGGATTGCTGAAACAAAAGAAGACGCCCGCCCGCCGCGGCGGGCGGCCGCTACAAAAGATATGGCCGAGTCGTTCCGGGCGGCTAATCTTTCTGGGCCAGGAGCGAGGTGCGGACGGCGTCCAGTTCCTTCTTTTTGGCCTGATCGACGTCTGGAAAAGCGAGATCGAGCTCGCCGAGCGTTTCGATGATGGCGGAGGCGACGGCGAGGCGCGTAAACCACTTGTTGTCGGCGGGGATGACGTACCAGGGCGAGTGCTTTGTCGCAGTGCGTTGAATCATTTCCTCGTAGGCTTCCTGATAGTCCTTCCAGAAGCCACGCTCCTGGACGTCGGCCATAGAGAATTTCCAGTTTTTTTTCGAATCTTCAAGCCGCTCGAGGAATCTCTTCTTCTGCTCTTTTTTTGAAACGTGCAGGAAGAATTTGCGGACCACGACGCCGTTGCGTGTCAAGTAGCGCTCGAAGGCATTGATGTCCTCGTAGCGCTCGTCCCAAATGTGCTTGGTAATCAGCTGGTCGGGCAGCTTCTGGGCTCTCAGGAAGGGCGGGTGGACCCGCACAACGAGAACCTCTTCGTAGTAGGAGCGATTGAAGATGCCGATCTTGCCGCGGGACGGGATGCATTTGTGAGTGCGCCAAAGATAATCGTGGTCCAATTCCTCGGCGCTGGGTGATTTGAAGGAGTGGACATCGCAGCCCTGCGGGTTTACTCCCGACATCACGTGCTTGATGGCGCCGTCTTTTCCGGCGGCGTCCATGGCCTGGAAAATGAGCAGGAGAGCCCAGCGGTCCTGGGCGTAGAGCTTTTCCTGCATTTCGCTGAGCAGGCCCACACGTCTCGCGAGGATTTTCTCGGCGTGTTCTTTGCTTTTGACGCCGTTGGTTTCGGCGGGGTCGAAGTCCTTCAGCCGGAATTTTTCTCCCTTGGTGATGCGATAGGGTTCGACGATGCAGGCAGCTTCTTTGCGGAGTTTGCCGGATTTCATGATGGCGGAAGTGTAGTACAGACATGCGGATCAGAACAGGGAGCCGAGACCCCATCCAAACGCGGAAAAGCGGTTATGGGCGAAAAAGCGGGATTTGTCGGAGAGGGTGATGAACCGGTCCAGCCGCAGAACATTCACGGCGTAATAAGCGCGAACCGGCACTTGGACGCCAGGCACGGTCCAGCGCAGCTCGATTCCAGCAGAGCCGTGCAGCGCGCCATTTGTTGCGCTGAGTAACAACGGCCGGGTGGGGCCCAGCCAGTTGGGGAGCAGCATGCCGGAGCCAAGGTCGAAGAAGCTGGCGGCTTGCGCGCCGCCACCGAGCGGAATGCGATACTCGGCATTGGCTGCGCTGAGGAGATTTGCTCCCGCAGGTGAAGCAGACGGAATCGTTGCGCCGCTCCCTGCGGCGGTAAGTGTATGCGCATACGGGCCCAGTTCTCCTGGCCGGAGACCGCGGACCAATTCGTCGGCGGAGAAGAAGCGCGCGTAGAAAGGCATGTCGCCGCGATAACTGGCTGCGCCGCTGAATGTGGTCCGAAAAGCCCAAGCATTTGTTGGCGCGAAGAACGGATCGCGGAAGACGCGGCTGTACTCAGCGGAGGAGCGAACCAAGTTTACGCCGCCGCCAAGCCAGCCTCCGGAAGCGGAATTTGAGAAAGAAAACCGCTCGTTTCCTGTGTCGTGGGCCCAGCCGATTCCCAGAGAGTGGCTGGACAGCTGAGATCGAACATCGAGAGGTGGCAAGCCCGTCAGTCCGGGCGAAGTACCGAGAGGATACTCAGAGGTTGCGCGCGACAGGACGAAGTTGACGCCCAACAAATCCGAGTCAGTTAGAGGGTAGGTCCAGGGGATGCTGATGCCTTCGGTGTGGGAGGTGAAGAACGGGCCTTTGGCGCTAGTGGCGAACCGTGGGCGAATCACATTATTAAACACCGAAAATGCCAATGACGCGCGCGTGCCGAAGATTCCTTCCTTAGCCAGGCTCAGCACAACTTGCAGACTTTCCGGGCCGCCGTCGAGTTGCGCGGAGAGGAGTTCTTCGCGATTCAGAAGATCGAAGACGGTGTAGGCGATGCCCAGAGTGCTGCCAAACTGGCCGGTGCCTCCCGACAGAGTGGCGCGCTGCTGGCCAATTTCCCGGAGACGGATGGAGACTTTGGCGGTGTGAGTGGATTCATCAAGCTGAAAGTGAATGTCTTCTTTGTGAATGGGCTTGAAATAGCCCGTTCTGGCCAAGCGCAGGAGACCGGCTTCGAGAGCGGGCTCGTCGACGGCGTGGCCTTCACGCAACAGAATTCTACGGCGCACGTAGCGGTCGCTGAATTTGTGGAGACCGAGGAATTCGATGCGTTGAACGATGTACGGCGGCGAGTCGCTTAGATCGAAGGTGACGCGCGCGGTGCGAACTTCCGGGTCGAATGTTTTTATGACCTCTACGGGAGGAGAGGGAGGAGAATTGAGCTCCCTGCTTCGAATTTGAATTCGCGCCATCCACAATCGCCGCAGCTTGTCTATTTCATCCTGGGAATAGGGGCGTTCCGAGTCCGGCCCAAAAAGAGTGCGAGGTAATGGGGCTCTCCCTTTCGCGGCTTGCTGAAGAGCGTGTGTCGCGGCGATGGATTTGAAATGGTAAAGAGGTCCCGCTTCGACGGGGATCGAGACGGTGAGACCCGCGGCGGCAGATTTGTGCGGCCAAGGAAGCCATCGAAGCGAGGCTTCCTTGGAAATGGCCACTTGTGCAACGCCGACTCGTGCTTCCGGAAAGCCGTGGTCTTGGTAATAGGTGAGGATTCGCTGACGGTCAAATTCAAATGCATCGCGAGTGAAAGCATTTTTGCCGCGCCAAGACGCGAGCGGCTTCCACGGCGCGATATTGCGCATCTGGGCGTGCAAGAGCTTTGTGGAGAATTGAGGGTGGCCCTCGAAGGTTACTCGTCGGACTCGCAGTAAGGGACCATCGTTGATATCGAAACGAACGCGCACGGTGGCGTTGCCCGATTCCAGACGCGTGATTCGAACGCCGGCGTCCGGGTGGCCCAGCTCGTTGAGTCCGGTGCGTATGGCGAAGGCAATCCGTTGAAGAGCCGCCGGATCGGCTGGTTTACCGAGCTGGGGCGTGAGCTTTCTTTCTTCCAAGATCTTTTCGATCTGGTTAGGCGAGAGCAACCGGGAGCTCGAGTATTCCAACTTGGAAAGAACAGGGAATTCCCGCAGATGAAAAATCAAAGTCACGCGTTTGGAGTGTTCGGGCGTAAGCGGGAATGGTGCGGTGGAGTAGAGGGCTTCCACTTGAATCGATTCGAACCATCCCAGCCGCGCGAGGGTGCGGACGTCTTTATCGATTATCGCGGAGTCGAAAGGATCACCGGGATGTGAAGCGATTTGGACAGCGACCGCGGCGGGAGCGATGCGGCGTAATCCAGTGAAGCGAAGCTCGTCGAGGATGGGAGCTTCTTCATGTGCCTGCAAGAAGTGTGAAGATGTCTCGGCCGGCAGGCTAGGTGCTTGCGGCAAGGCAGGCTTTGGAGACAGAAAGAAAACCGCGAGGCAAAGCGCCCCGTTGAGACAGGTCACAGACATCTCTCCTTGCACCAGGAGGACATGTGAACGGATGAGCGTGGTGGACGCGGGGTTGTCTCGTGCAGAGCAGAAAGTGCCGTTCCTTCGAAAAGAAAAAACAAGCTCGCCTCACGAATCGTGAAGCGAGCCTGTGCGTAGCCGTTTATACGATTTTAGCGGTCGTCGCCATCGCCGCCGCGGAACAGGCTGGAGATTACTTTGGTGCTGTCATCGCAGGCATGATTCAGGCAGGGAAGCCGGAAACCGCCTTCGAGGGACTTGAGAAGGGAAAAGTGGGTGAAGAAGGTTCCGTCTTTCACGCCGTGAGCGCCATAGTTGGTGTCCACAACCAAGAGAACCTTGTTAGTGGTGGGCGACACGCTGTAGTCATCTTCGTCCCAGAGAACCACGATGGCATTGCGGCCGTCGTGCCAGACGGGGGAGCGATGGATGGCCTTCACGATGTTGCGCAAAGTCAGGTCGCCGATGTACATCAGTGCGGGGTTGAGGCCGACCAACGTTCCATTGTCGTTGGGGTCGAAGTCGCATTGCGGCCCAGCGTTTCCGCGACCGTGCTGATCGGTGCACTGATTAGGGGCGATAAACGAGAAGTTGGGCACATGGCCTGAGATGAGGTCTTCAAAAAGGCCGCCGTCCCCTTCAAAAGGAACCACTCTCTTCAGGCTGAGCTCCGGCTTCGCGCCTTCCTGCACGCTGCGGAAATAGACGAAGGGGTTATGCTTGGCGGCGTATAGCTTGATCAACGTCTGTGCCTCGCCGTGGATGGCCCCAGGAATATCGCTACTGTCGGTGAAGAACCCGTCGGCGAAATTCACGCCATCGGCGCCGGTAGACGGCAGGCTTTCCTGGTAGCTCTTCCAGGTGAGGCCCGCTTCGACCAGTTGATCGGCAATGGTCTTGCCGAGGGTATGCTTGGCGGCATCAATGGACTTGACCCCATCGATGTTATTTTCGCCGTCGTTGCTGCCGGGCGCGCAAGTGACTTCGTTCGTGCAGTCGATGGCAGGAGTGGCCGCATCGGTGCCGGTGCCGTAAATGGGGCAGACGTTCGGACTCGCAGGGCTATCCGTATTCACCGCACCGGAGGCAAGGTTGTTGGTGCAGGTGGCGTTGTGCCAATCGGGATTGTTGTCGCTATGCACGCCGAAGTTTGACCCGCCAACCACTTCCAGATAGTTAGTCAAGCTGGGATGGGCTACGGCGAAGTAATTCGTCGCGGAGTTGGCGGAATCTGCATACGACTCGGCAAACGGGGTGTCCGGGTTGCCGATAATCTGGTTGTAGCCATGATTTTCCATCATGATGACGAAAACATGGTCTAGACGCGGAATGCCTTTGGGAACTTTGCCTTCTTGAGCGGAAACTGCGCCCGCCAGGACTACGGCGAGGAGACCCAGAAATGCGGCCTTTTTAATCATTATGGGTGACCATCCTTTTCACTGAAAGAGTGTCGGAATCCCAGCGCGGGGAGCTGGCTCGACCGCGAGTACCCTATGGGAGGATTGTTGCTCCGCGGTTACAGTTAGGCTGAAACTTGGTGAAGGATTCTTACGCCGGCAAACGAACAGGTCAGACTGGAGTTAATCGGAATCTGAGTCCAGGAGTTTTGACTTTAGCCACGGTTGGAACCTAAGATGCCCTGCCATGCCTCCATCCCGGCGGAAGTTCAACCTGCCTCATCCTGAACCTACCGACGCTCTGACCTATGCGCGCTTTGCGGGTATCTCCACATTCATGCGCCTGCCGCATATTACGCAGCCTGAAGAGTTGGAAGTTGCTTTGATTGGTGTGCCGTTCGACGGTGGAACCACTTATCGCCCAGGGCCGCGCTTCGGACCGCGCCACGTTCGCGCTCAATCCGCGATTATTCGTCCGTGGAATCCGGTGTTGCACGTAAACCCCTTTGCCAAGCACCGCACGGCCGATTTCGGAGATCTTTCCGTGAATCCGCTTTCTATCGAGGACACCTTCAGCCGCATCGAGAAGGGAATTGCTCCTCTTCTCGATGCTGGAGTGCGCTGCGTCTGCGTGGGCGGAGATCACTCCATCAGCCTTCCACTCCTGCGAGCAGTGGCGAAGAAGCACGGACCGGTTTCGTTGATTCAATTTGATGCCCACAACGATTTGTGGGACGAGTACTTCGGGAGCAAATACTCGCACGGAACACCGTTCCGGCGCGCCTTTGAAGAGGGTCTCCTAAGGGACGGCAATGTGCTGCAGGTCGGACTTCGCGGCCAAGTGTACGGCGAGGATGATTTTGATTTTGCGCGCGAGCACGGAGTCCGAATGGTGACCGCGGAGGAATTTCACAAAAAAGGGATGGCCGCCGTTCAGAGCCACCTGCGCGCGTTTCGGCGCAAGCCAGTGTACGTCACGCTCGACATTGACGCGGTAGATCCGGCTTACGCTCCGGGAACGGGAACGCCGCAAGTAGGCGGATTGACGAGCGTGCAGATTCTGGAGTTAGTTCGCGCTTTGCGCGGCCTGAACATTGTAGGCTGCGATCTTGTTGAAGTTTCACCACCATACGACACCGGCGAGATTACATCGTTGCTTGCCGCTAATCTTCTCTTCGAGTTGCTCTGCGTCCTCTAAATGGCCACCCTCGCGCGCAAACTTCGCCTGCACGACTATTTCGCGCTCGCTTTCGGCACCATGATCGGTACCGGCTGGCTCATCGTGATGGATGACTGGCTGGGCCGCGGCGGTCCGCTGGGAGCGATTCTGGGATTTGTAATTGGCGGGACTCTGCTGCTCCCCGTTGGGTACGTTTATGGCCAATGGGTGAAGCGACTTCCCGACGCTGCCAGTGAAGCGGCTTACACCGCAGAGGTATTTCCTCCCATCGTCAGCTACTTCACGGGATGGATGATGCTGCTTGCTTATTTTATCGTTTGCCCGTGGGAGGCGGTTGCGGCAGGGAAAATCGCGGCGTATATTTTTCCGACGTTGAACTCGTTGCCGCTCTACAAAGTTGCAGGCCAGCCGGTATTCTTGCCGCGCCTGATCCTTGGAATCGCGCTCACTCTTTTTCTAGCCACCGTGAATTACCGCGGCATTCGCGTGAGCGCAAATTTCCAGAAGATCATGACGTCCACGGTGCTGCTGATATTCGTTCTCCTGGCCGTTATCAGCGGGGTTCGAGGAGCGCCCGCAAACTTTCTCCCGATTTTCCACGCGACGCCATTTGTCTCCATTCTGCTGACTCTGCAAATTGTGCCGTATTTTATGACTGGATTCGAATCCGTCCCCAAGTATGCGGAAGAAGCCAGACCGGAGTTTCGCGAAAAAAGCTACCTGATGGCCATCGGCCTGGCCTTGGGTGTCGGAGCACTTTTTTATGCTGTTTCGATTGCGGCCGTGGCCTACATCGCGCCCTGGCAGAGCTTGTTAGGGCGGCGCTTCGCGACGGCCATTGCATTCGAGCACGGGATTGGAGCAAGGTGGCCGGTGGAGTTGATTTTGTTCATGGCGTTTTTCGGCCTGCTGCAATGTTTCAATGGCAATTTTGCCGCATCCACGCGCCTGCTTTTTGCCTACGGACGGCGACGTACAATTCACGAGAGCTTCGGAACGGTTCACCAGGTCTTTCTGACACCTTCCATTGCGATAATAGGAATTACGGTGGGGACTCTTGCCGGGCTTTTTCTCGGCGACGCGCTGCTTATTCCTGTGACGGAAGTGGGTTCGATGGCGTCGGCCTTGGGATGGTTTGCGGCCTGTCTCTCTTTCTGGATGGTGGAGAAACGGACATCCAAGCGAATCGTGACCGGGCTAGGGATTGCCGTCTCTCTGCTGCTTTTCCTGATGAAAGTTCTGCCCGTATTCCCAGGGCATTTTTCGCCGTCCGAATGGAGCGCCTTCGGCATCTGGGTGTTTCTCGGCGCGATTCTCTACAGGCGCAAGGCACTTCAGTTAAACCCGCGGAACGATTAGTTTGCCAAAAACGCGATGAGCAATGCGCGAATTGCGAACTCGCAGTTTCCTCGCGCGGGTTTCCTGTAAACGCTGTTCTACGTTCTCAGGCGTCCTATCTACAGTGCGATGTTCGACCGCCTGTCGCTCGAGCGAGTTGGAGCAGCTCAAGAAGTGCATGCATTGGTTTGGGAGGCTTCCAACAGATGCGTTGAATGATCCGCATCCGTGTGCTCGCCAGCAGAACTAGCGCAAGCTGCTTTGCGTTTGGCATCCGCCGGACCTTCATGGGGAAGGGATTTCATGGAAACCGCCGCGACATCGTCACCCGCGCCAGATCAATACGCGCGCATTGCCAGTCCGCTTCACACTTTCCTGGTGCTCGCGGCGCAAATGGGTTTGGCGCTACGAGCGATGGCTCGGCTCGGCCACATGGGCGCGGCGGCAAACATGGACCGCGTGCAAATTTATGACCGCACCCTCATTTCCGAATGGTTCATGCTTGCTTTAGTGCTTCTGGGCGTGTGGTGGAACGGTTCGCCCCTGGCCGCCGTTCTTGGAGATCGCTGGCGCTCGGTCCGTGAGGTGTTACGCGACGCAGGAATCGGGGTGGCGTTCCTGTTCGTCTCCGTGATGCTCGGCGCGATCTTCGGAGGCCACGGCGCTGCGCCGGACCGCGCGGTCCAATTCCTCTTCCCGCACGGCGGCGTGGAAATTGCCTTGTGGATATCGCTCTCGGTGACCGCGGGCATTTGTGAGGAGGCTCTTTTTCGGGGCTATCTGCAGCGACAATTCATGGCCCTCACAAAGAACGCTCCCCTGGGAATACTTCTTTCTGCTGTGATGTTTGGTTTGTCGCACGCTTATCAGGGGCTGGGACACGCGATGCAAATTGGCGTGTTGGGCGCGATGTCCGGGATACTGGCTTATTGGCGCAAGAGCGTCCGTCCGGGAATGATTGCCCATGCGCTGCAAGATATTATGGGTGGATTGCTCGCCGGCCGCATAGGGCATTAGCTGCGCCTAGTGGTCCCTCCCTTCCATCCCTGAGAGTGAAGTCGCGGCGCCGCTCATGGTTCCTTTACCTCGTCTGCTAAATGCGCCTTCATCCGTCATGTATACTTGCGAAGGAGCTTGACTGAATCCATCGATGATTCCCTTCCTGCATATTGGGTCGCTGCCGATACCAACGTATGGGTTGATGGTGGCAATAGGCATGCTGGTCGCCGCTTATTTGCTGCAGTTCGATATTAACCGTCACCGCGCGGTCTTCCTCGAACACGGTTACTTCAAGGATCCGGACGAAAAAAACCAGGGTGACGAGGCATTTCTCATCATCGGCATTATCGGAGTTTCCGGCCTGGTCGCCGCGCGTCTCTATAGCGTGCTGGAGAACCCGCGCGAGTTGCTTGCTAATCCGGCGGTGCTGATCAGCCAGTATGGATTTACGTGGTCTGGCGCGGTGCTATCAACGCTCATCGTGATGGTCCTCTTGGCACGCCACTTCCAGATCCCAGTACTGAAATTCATGGATCTTTGCGCGCCCCCGGCAGCGCTAGGTTACGGCATCGGGAGGATTGGATGTCTACTGTCAGGAGACGGTGATTACGGCGTACCGACCAGTCTGCCATGGGGAATGAGCTTTCCGAATGGCATCGTGCCGACCATCCAGCGCGTGCACCCCACTCCTATTTATGAATTTCTCTCCTGCGCGCTTATCGCGGCGATTTTGTGGCGCATGTCAACCAAAGCGATGGACAACGGAGGTTCCCACGGCGAGATCATCAGTGCCTATCTGATCTTGACGGGGATAGCGCGATTCCTGGTGGAGTTCATCCGCATCAATCCAAAAGTGCTGTACGGGCTGACCAACGCGCAGATTGTGAGCCTGCTGTCGATGGTCCTGGGCTTGGGTCTTCTCTGGCAAATCAAGCGGGGACAAGCTCTGAAATCAGAAACGGCATAACTCGCTGCCCATTTCTTCGCGCACTTAACTGGCTTGCGTGGGGCTTGGTTGCTTGACGCAGCCATGACGCGGAACACTTTCTCGACCCGCGCTTTCGCAATTAGAAAGTCCCCGGGAGGAGAGTTCCAGGGACTTGCGGGCCGGGCAATGTGGAAAGCGCTAGAGCATCTGCCGCAAAACGTATTGCAGGATGCCGCCGTGATGGTAATAAGAAACTTCTTCCGGCGTGTCCGCACGAGCGATCACCGAGAAGGTCTTTGTTCGTCCGTCTCCCGACTTAGCATGCACCTTGATTGGTTTTTTGGGCGAGAGTGAGGAGACGCCTTCGATCTGGAAAATCTCGTGTCCGGATAGCCCGAGCGTTTCGCGGTTCTCGCCAGCCTTGAATTCCAGCGGAAGCACGCCCATGCCGACGAGGTTGCTGCGGTGAATGCGTTCGTAGCTTTCGGCAATAACCGCGCGTACGCCGAGCAGCCGCGTGCCCTTGGCCGCCCAATCGCGCGAAGAACCGGAACCGTATTCTTTTCCGGCGAGGACCACCAGAGGCACACCGGCCTCGCGATATTTCACGGCGGCGTCGTAGATGGACATTTTCTCGCCGTCGGGAAGGAAAAGGGTCCAGCCGCCTTCGGTGCCCGGCGCCAGTTGATTGCGCAGGCGGATATTCGCAAATGTGCCGCGCATCATGACTTCGTGGTTGCCGCGCCGCGCGCCGTAGGAGTTGAACTCATGCGGCTTCACGCCATTGGCGATAAGGTATTTCCCCGCGGGCGAATCCACGGGAATCGAGCCAGCGGGAGAAATGTGATCGGTGGTGACACTGTCGCCAAGAATCGCCAGCACCTTCGCGCCATGAATGTCCGCCAGCGCCGGAGGCGTCTTCGGCATGTTATCGAAGTACGGCGGCAGCTTGATGTAGGTCGATTTGGGATCCCACTTGTAGATATCGCCTTGCGGAATCGTCAAGGACTTCCAGTGCGCGTCGCCCTCGAACACTTCACTGTATTGCTTGCTGTACTGCTCCGAAGTGACCGAAGCGCGAACGGTGGCTTCGATTTCCTGCGGTGTCGGCCAGACGTCTTTCAAGTAGACCGGCTGGCCTTGAGGATCGTTGCCCAGTGGCTCGGTAGTCAGATCCATGTCCATGCGCCCGGCCAGAGCGTAAGCGACGACTAGCGGAGGCGAAGCCAGGTAATTGGCGCGAACGAGCGGATGAATGCGGCCCTCAAAGTTGCGATTGCCGCTGAGCACGGCGACGGCGATCAGATTATTGTCCTTGATGGCCGCGCCGATCGCTTCCGGCAGCGGACCGCTATTGCCGATGCAAGTGGTGCAGCCGTAACCGACCAGGTGAAAATTCAGTTTCTCGAGATACTGTGTCAACCCTGCGGCCAGCAAGTAATCGGTCACGACTTTCGAACCGGGCGCGAGGCTGGTTTTTACCCACGGCTTCACTTGCAAGCCGCGCTGCACCGCTTTCTTCGCCAGCAAGCCAGCGCCCAGCATCAGCGAAGGATTTGAAGTGTTGGTGCAACTGGTGATGGCGGCAATGACTACCGAACCGTTCGAAAGGTCAAACGAGTCGCCGTTGTTTCGAACGGCGACGTGCTTTATTGGCGTTCCTTCCAGAACTTTCGTGAAGGAAGACTTGGCTTGGCGCAGGGCGACGCGATCTTGCGGGCGCTTGGGGCCGGCCACTGTCGGCTCGACTGTTCCCAGGTCCAACTCCAACGTGTCATTAAATAGCGGCGCAGGCGTCTCGTCGGTGCGGAAAAGCATCTGCTCTTTGCAGTAGGCTTCGACAAGAGCGATCTGTTCCGCGGAGCGCGCCGTGAATTGCAAATAATTTAGCGTTTCCTTGTCCACGGGAAAAAAGCCCATGGTCGCGCCGTACTCGGGAGCCATATTGGCGATCGTGGCGCGGTCAGGAACGCTTAGCGTGGACAGGCCCGAGCCATAAAACTCGACAAATTTTCCGACGACGCCTTTCTTGCGCAACATTTCCGTAACGGTCAGAACCAGATCTGTCGCCGTCGCGCCTTCGCTCAACCGGCCGTGTAAGCGGAAACCAACGACCTCTGGAATGAGCATCGAAGAAGGCTGGCCGAGCATGGCCGCTTCTGCTTCGATCCCGCCGACGCCCCAGCCGAATACGCCGAGGGCATTGACCATGGTCGTGTGCGAATCCGTGCCCACCACTGAATCCGGATAGGCCTCAAAGCGGTTGCCGTAGGGCATCGCACAGACCACGCGCGCGAGGTATTCCAGGTTCACTTGATGGCAGATTCCGGTGTCCGGCGGAACGACTTTGAAATTCTGAAACGCCGTCTGCCCCCAGCGGAGGAACGCGTAGCGCTCGATGTTTCGTTGAAACTCCAATTCCGCATTTAAGCCAAACGCGTTGGCGTTGCCAAAATTATCGACTTGCACGGAGTGATCGATGACCAGCTCGGCAGGGAAGAGCGGATTGATTCGTTTGGGATTGCCGCCCATGCGCTGGACGGCTTCGCGCATGGTGGCGAGGTCCACGATCGCCGGTACGCCGGTAAAGTCTTGCAGAAGCACGCGCGCGGGCATAAAAGCAATTTCTTTTTCCGGAGCGCCTGGTCGCCAGCTCGCCAGTGCGCGGATATCCTCCGAATGTACGAAGCGGCCATCCTCGCAGCGCAGCAAATTCTCCAGAAGAATGCGCAGCGAAAAAGGAAGCTTCGCGAGATCGGCGACGCCCTGCTTTTCGAGAAACTCGAGGCGGTGAATTTCAAAGTTCTGCGCGCCAACGTTCAGTTTGTCGCGTGTGCGGAAAGAATTGCCCGCATTGATGGCCATTCTGACAGTCCTTTCGCCGTGAACCGTAGCCCTCTATGATAACCGAAATTGAATCCGCGCGCCGCGCAGCTATACTGGTGTTGGCGTGAACATTGTTCTCATTTCGACTTACGAGCTGGGCCGGCAGCCTTTTGGGCTGGCTTCTCCTGCGGCCTGGCTACGGAAACGCGGCCACCACGTGGTGGCGCTCGACCTTGCACGGCAGTCGTTGGATGAATCGGCGATTAGCGATGCCAAGCTGATCGCCATTTATTTACCCATGCATACGGCCACACGGCTGGCGGCGCGGCTCATTCCATTGCTCAGAGAAAAAAATCCGGGCGCGCATCTTTGCTGTTACGGATTGTACGCGCCCATGAACGTCGACTATCTTCGCGCGCTCGGCGTATCCACGATTCTCGGCGGCGAATTTGAAGAGGGGCTGGTTCAACTGGCCGAGCGCCTCGCCGCAAATGGAACGCAAGCAAGTGCGCAGCCCATGGAGTCCATGATTTCCATGGCCCGGTTGCAGTTTGAAGTACCGGATCGCTCGGGAATGCCAACGATGGAAAATTACGCGCATCTCATTGTTCCCGGAAACGGCTTTCGCGTCGTCGGTTCGACAGAAGCGAGCCGTGGCTGCAAGCATCTTTGCCGGCATTGCCCCATCGTCCCCGTTTACAACGGCGTGTTTAGGATCGTGAGCCGCGACGTTGTGCTAGAAGATATTCGGCGCCAGGTGGCCGCCGGCGCCCAACACATCACTTTCGGCGATCCGGATTTCTTTAACGGCATTCGTCACGCCATGGAACTCGTCGAAGCGTTTCATCGCGAATTTCCGGCTGTCACGTACGACGTGACCATCAAGATCGAACACTTGCTCAAATATCAGGAACACTTGCCCGCGCTTCGCGATAGTGGCTGTCTTTTTGTAATCAGCGCGGTCGAGTCCGTGGATGATGCGGTCCTGGGCTTTCTGGACAAAGGACACACGCGCGAAGATTTTCTGCGCGTTGTCCATATTTTCCGCCAACTCGGCATGACGCTCCATCCGACATTCGTTCCCTTTACTCCCTGGACGACCGTGGATGGCTTTTTGGATCTATTGCGAGTGATCGCGCAACAAGGCGTAATCGAAAATGTCGCGCCCATTCAGCTCGGAATTCGTTTGCTGATCCCCGAAGGCTCGCGAATGCTCGAATTGGAAGATGTGCGTCGCCTGGTTGGACCGTTCGACCCGCAGTCGCTGGCGTACCCTTGGAAAAATGCCGACCCGCGACTCGACACTCTGAGCGAAACGGTGCAGGAAATCGCCGCGGCGGCGGAGCGCCAGAAAGAATCGCGGCCGGCCACGTTCGAGCGCATCTGGAAAGCTGCGCACGCCGCCGCCAGTTTGCCCGCGCCCCAAATCGACGCTTCGACGCAATCGCAGGTTGGCGTTCCGTTCCTCAGCGAACCCTGGTATTGCTGTGCCGAGCCGACCCGCGATCAACTTGTCTCCATCGGCGTACCGAAGCCGGTCCTAAACAAAGCCGTCGCAACCGCCGATGGTTTTGTTTGATCACTGCGAGAAACGCATCGCCAATGGCTTATCCCTCCAAACGATTGCTGCTCTTCACCGCGAAACTGGGCTACCAAACGCGCAGCTTCGAAGAAGCGGCGCGCAAGCTGAACGTGCAACTCATCTATGTTACTGATCGCTGCCACCAGCTTGACGATCCCTGGGGCGACCAAGCCATCGCCGTGCATTTCGAAACACCGGAGGTTGCTGCTTACACCGTGATGGAAGCGGCTCGCGGGCAAATCGTCGGCGGGATTCTTGCGCTTGGTGACCGGCCCGCGGCCGCCGCCGCTTACGCTGCTCGCGGCTTGGCAATCCGCTACAACCATCCCGCCGCAGTGGAGGCTTGCCGAAGCAAGCTCCGAACCAAGGAAATCTTTCGCGATGCTGGCTTGAACGTCTCGTGGTTCAAGAAACTCCCCATCGACCCCACCCCCGAGCCGTCGCTTCTGGGGATTTCGTATCCATGTGTGCTCAAGCCGCTCTCGCTTTCGGCCAGTCAAGGCGTAGTGCGCGCGAACAATCGGGAGGAGTTCCTAGCGGCAGCGGCGCGCATCCGGCGATTACTGCAATCTCCCGAAATTCTTGCCACGCGCGAAACGAATCTGGATCACATGCTGGTCGAAGGCTATATCCCGGGAAGGGAAGTCGCGGTCGAAGGTTTTCTCACCGAAGGCCACTTAAGTGTCTTGGCGATTTTCGATAAACCAGACCCCCTCGAGGGTCCGTATTTCGAAGAGACGATTTACGTTACGCCTTCAAGGCTTCCCGAATCCGTGCAACGCGCTATCGAGAAATGCGCGAGAGATTCCGCGCGAGCTCTAGGTCTGTCCCATGGACCAATCCATGCCGAGTTTCGAATCAACGAGCAAGGGGTGTGGCCGATTGAAGTCGCGCCCCGGCCGATCGGAGGTCTTTGCGCCCGATCTCTCCGCTTTACTTTTGATGGCGAGATCGAGCCAATCGGGTTGGAAGAGCTGCTCGTTCGCCACGCATTGGAGCTTCCCGGATGGAATTCGCCCCGTGAACAAATTGCCTCCGGCGTCATGATGATTCCCGTTCCAAGGAGCGGAATTTTGGAAGATCTCTCTGGAGAAGAAGCATCTCGGTCAATTCCGGGGATCACCGAACTGGCCATTACAGCGCGGCTGCATGATGCCATCGCTGCTTGGCCGGAGGGCGCAAGCTACCTGGGATTTCTTTTTGCGAGGGGGAACACACCCGAGGAAGTTGAGCAGGCGCTCCGCGAGGCCCATCAAAAATTATCATTCAAAATTACGCCAAGCCTGCCCGTCGAACATCCCGCGGCGCGCCGAATAACCAACCAGGGCAACTAACCTTTCGCTTTGGGCGCGACGTATCCTTCGGGCAACTTGGCGCCCTCGCCGAAGAAAAATTGCTCCATCTGCTCTCCCATGATCTTCTGTGAATTGGGATCGAGCGGATTCAGCCGATATTCATTCATGATCATCTTGGAATGCTCCAGCCAGAGCTTCCAGGCGTCCTTTGAGACACTTTCGTACACGCGCTTCCCCAGTTCACCTTGCCACGGGATACGCTCCAGGCCGGGCAATTCTTTGCCAAATTTGACGCAGTGCACCGTGCGAGCGCCGGGCTTGACCGCTTCGTTGGGCGCCGGTGTTGGATCGCAAGATTCATTCGCCATGCTCTTCTCCTCACGCGCGTTCTTCCATCTCACCTTACTGCAAACTTGCTGAAATTCCTAGTTGCGTACGGTGCCTCGGAAGGGGTCCTTGCAACTCGCCCTGGCAATCGGTGAATTCGAATCCCTTGGTCGCCGTCGAAGTCCCGTACTACGATTGCACCTGCTGAGCGGGGCCGAGCGGGGCTTGCTCGAGTTGGAGGCCCTTCTCAATAACGCGTTGGGGAAGGGTCGTATTCTTTCGTCGTAAATTTCGTACCTCTTCGCGTTCTCGTTCATCCAATGGTACGGCCGCGAGCAAATCCCAAAATTCGGAGGCGTTGCGACCTTGGCTAAAATCACCACACTTTTCTGGGACATCGGTGGCGTCGTCCTGACCAACGGTTGGGATCGCGGCTCGCGCAAGGAGGCCGCCAACGCCTTCCATCTGGACTGGGAGGAATTTCAGGACCGCCACGAGCTCTCTTTCCCGGCTTTCGACACCGGTCAAATCACCTTGAACGAATATCTTGACCGGACTTTGTTTTATCGCCAGCGCAGCTTTACCCGCGAGGAGTTCATCGCGTTCATGTTCGCGCAGTCCAAGGAATACCCGGACACGCGCGCCATCCTCGATCTGGTTGCCAGCTCCGGGAAATACTTTGTCGGCGCCATCAATAATGAGCCGCTGGAGCTCAATCAATACCGCATTGAAGCCTTCGACCTTCGGAGGAATTTTCTGGTTTTCTTCAGTTCCTGTTACGTTCGTTCCCGCAAACCCGAAGAAACGATCTTTCGCGTCGCTCTGGAAGTCACCCAGCGCCCGCCGGATCAGTGCGTTTTCATTGATGACCGCCCGCTAAACCTGGAGAGCCCACGGCGCCTCGGCATGAACGCCATTCATCATCAGAACGCGGAGCAATTGCGTTCCGAGCTTGGAAATTACGGGGTTGAGGTATAGTTTTGAACGCTGCTTCAGGTACCTGAACTGGGCGCAACTTCGCGGAGGGTGTGACAATGGCTGGCGATTTGGGTCGTTCCAGTTCCGTTTACGGAAGGGTGGTAGAACCTTGCACCGTCGTTCTTTTCGGTGCTTCGGGCGATCTCGCCAAGCGCAAAGTCATTCCCGCGATGTACGACCTAGCGATTCACAATGGGCTCGGAACTCGTTACGCCATCATTGGTTTCGCGCGCACGCCCATGACGGATGACGCCTTTCGCACTACGCTCGGCGATGCGGCAAAAAGTATTTCGGAAGTCGGTCCCATCGATCCGAAGCAGTGGGATGAATTTGCCTCCAACCTTTATTACAGTCCTGGCGATTACGCCGACCCCCAAGCCTACACGCAACTCTGCCAACGACTCACGGAGATCGAATCTGCAAAGAACATCGGCGGCAACCGCCTGATTTACCTTTCCACGCCGCCTGAAGTTTATCCTGCCATTGTTGAGCAGCTCGGACGTGCCTGTCTCGCTCGCCCTTCTTCGCCGAATTCCTGGGTGCGCATCATCATTGAAAAACCCTTTGGGAGAGATCTGGCCACCGCCAAGGAATTGAACAAGATCGTCCTCAACGTTTTCGACGAGAAACAGGTCTACCGCATCGATCACTACCTTGGGAAAGACACCGTACAGAACCTGCTTGTGCTGCGCTTCGGCAACGGCATCTTCGAGCCTCTTTGGAACCGCAACTACGTCGATCATGTGCAAATCACCGCCTCGGAAACGCTCGGTGTCGAGCGTCGCGGAGGATTTTATGAAACTGCCGGTGCGCTCCGCGATATGATTCAGAGTCACGTTCTTCAGCTTACTTCACTGGTGGCCGTCGAGCCTCCCGCCTCCTTTGACGCCACCGCTGTTCGCAACGAAAAACTCAAAGTTTTGCAATCCATCCGCCCTTTCAATTTGGAAATGGTCGCGCAAGCCGTTGTTCGTGGCCAGTATTCTCCTGGAAAATTGGGCGATACTCCTGTACCCGGTTACCGCGAAGAGCCCCACGTGAATCCTGCTTCCAAGACGGAAACTTTTGTCGCTGGCAAGCTGCTGATCGACAACTGGCGCTGGGCTGGCGTTCCGTTCTATCTTCGAACTGGCAAGCGTCTTGCCAAGCGCACCACTGAGATCATGATTGAGTTTCGCCGCGCGCCCCACATGGTTTTCCGCGAGCGCGAAGTGGAGCCTAACCGCCTCATCCTGAATATTCAGCCGGACGAAGGCATCTCGGTTTCCTTTGGGGCAAAGCGGCCCGGCACGGAAATGAGCATCGGCAACGTAACCATGAATTTCAGCTATAAGGAAGGTTTTGGCGACGCGAGCCGCAGTGCCTACGCCACGCTTTTAAACGATTGTGTGCGCGGCGATGCCACGCTCTTCGATCGCGGCGACAGCGTCGAAGCGGCGTGGTCCCTGGTCGATCCTATTCTCGATGTCTGGAGCGCGGCCAAGAGCGCCACCGTGCCCCAATACGCGTCGGGCAGTTGGGGTCCTCGGGAATCCGATCTTCTGCTCGAACGTGACGGCAGACAGTGGTACAACCCATAGATGCTATAATTGGTTCATTAAATCGTTTCAGAAGATTTGCGGGAGGGGACACTTGATCCTCGCGGGCGACGTTGGCGGGACGAAGTGCAACTTGGCGCTCTTTTCGGAAAAAGGCGGCACCCTCACGCCCGTCTTTAAGCAGCGCTTCGCAAGCAAAGAGTTCGCACAATTCGAACGCATCGTAAAGGAATTCTCGCGCCAGGCCGCTGACCATCTCGGCAAGGAAAGCATCGTCGCGGCTGGGTTCGGCATTGCCGGACCGGTCATCAATGGCACCGTGCGCGCCACCAATCTCCCGTGGATCGTCGACACCAAGACTCTCATCAAGGAGCTGGACGTTCCTCACGTCGTACTCTTGAATGACCTCGGCGCCACCGGCCACAGCATCGAGCATCTTCCGCCCGCAGATTTCTGCGTTCTGAACCCCGGCACTCCCGAACCTGGCGGAACTCGCGCTCTGCTCGCTGCCGGAACTGGTCTCGGCCAGTCATTTCTTGTTTGGGACGGCGGCCGCTACCGCGTTGTGCCTTCCGAAGGCGGCCATTCCGATTTCGCTCCGCACACCGAGCAGCAAATTGAACTGCTCCGCTTCATGCGCCGCCGCTATCCTCAGGTGAGTTGGGAACTCATTCTTTCCGGCCGCGGTTTCCGCACCATTCACGAATTCCTAGACCCGAAAGTAATCCACGCTTCCTTCGAAGATCCCGACGCCGATCCCGCCCCGGAAATCACCCGGCGCGGCTTGGACAAATCTTGCCGCGTCTGCTCCGACACCTTGGATCTCTGGACCGCCATCTATGGCGCCGAAGCCGGAAATCTCGCACTCAAAGTTTTGGCGCTTGGTGGCGTTTACGTCGCCGGCGGCATCGCCGTCAAAATCCTCGACAAAATGCAAGACGGCACTTTTTTTCACGCTTTCAAAGACAAGTGGAAGTTCGAAGGCCTTCTCAGCAACGTCCCGGTCTCCATCGTCCTGAACGAATCCGCCCCGCTCCTCGGCGCTGCCTACGAAGCGCTAGCCGCCATCGATAAGTAGCTTGTGTCTGCGCTGAGAATCGACGCCAAGGTTTTCCCCCCGGGTATAATGCAGGAATGCAGCACAGTGAACTTATCACCGTTAAGACGTTTGGCAGCCGTCCCGAGGTGGATATCGCCAAGAGCGCGCTTGCCTCTGCAGGTATCGATGCGATCATCGAAGCCGATACCGCTGGCCGCATGCGCGAGCACCTCGCATGGTCGGGCCTTGGATTTCGTCTGCTCGTACGCGCGGACGAAGCTGAAGCCGCACGCGATTTTCTGGCAGCCGCAGCGGAGTCGAGCGCGAACGAGGACGAAGTTCGGTAGCGCCGCTCAATTTTCCCGCTCGTCTCGGTGTCCTCTGTGCTCTCTGCGAGCTCTATGTTAAGCGTTCCTGTTCCGCTTCCGAACGGAGCTTGTTACTCTTACCCCAATGGCTCTCCTCGAAGAAAAATTCGGCGACTGGAAACCTGTCACTCGCCTCACCGGAATCGCCTGGCTTTGTTTCTACATCCTTTTCCTTCTTTACGCCCTCACTAGCCGCTCCGGCTTCCTGATCCTCGACTACGCCAATCTGATCATCCACGAAGGCGGGCACTTCTTCTTCAGTTGGTTCGGCGACACCATCCGCATCCTCGGCGGAACCCTCGGCGAACTCCTCGTCCCCCTGCTTTGCGCCGCCTACTTTTTCTTCCAGCGTGAAACCACCGGCTTCGCCTTCAGCATGTTCTGGTTCTTCGAAAATTTCCCCTATATCGGCACCTATATGGCTGATGCCCGCACCTCCGCATTGTCACTTGTAGGCTCCGACGAGAGCGACTGGACCATCCTCTTCACCCAGTGGGGCCTTCTCGCCCAGGACCAAAAAATTGGCGCCACCATACGTATCCTCGGCTACCTCGGCATGCTCGCCACCATCATTTGGCTCTCCTACCGCCTCCGCTCCGACGCTGCCTCCGAGTAATGATCTCCAATTCCCGACAAGCGCCATAGGCGCGTCAGAGTTGGGAAAGAACGCAAGGCAATCCCAAGCACTCTAGGTGCGACACGGAAGGACTTGCGACCATCCTAAAGAGTTGCTACAATTGTTATAACGGAGGAGGTGACAAATGCTCGAACTCAAGGTCCGCAAGATCGGCAATTCCTTAGGCGTTGTTCTGCCCAAGGAAGCTGTCAACCGCCTACAAGCCGACGAAGGCGACCGTCTTTTTCTGATTGAAAGCCCAAACGGAGCTTACCAGCTCACGCCCTACGACCCCGCCTTCGAGAAGAAAATGAAACAGGCCGAAGATATTATCGGCCGCTACCGCAACACCCTGCACACTCTCTCGAAGTGAGCGAAACGGTCTAAGCCGAGTGAGTGAACCTGTCTGGATCGACGAGGGCGACGTACTAGCGCTCCATGACCGCCTCCTCGCTTTGGACGGTGGCGCTCCGGGTCTGCGCGATCAAGGCTTGCTTCAATCCGCCCTCGCTCGCCCGAAGCAACTTCACGCCTACGGCGACAATCCAGACATCGTAGAGATGGCTGTCGCGTACATTGCCGGTATCGTCCGCAATCACCCCTTCATCGACGGCAACAAGCGCACCGGCTTCCTCATGGGCGTCCTCTTCCTCGAATTGAACCGTTTTCACTTCACCGCCACCGAAGAATCTGCCGCCCAAGCTATTCTCAGCCTAGCCGCCGGAACCCTCGATGAATCCGCCCTTGCCGCCTGGCTCCGCGCCAATGTGAGGGGATCGTAATCGCCGGTGCCGCGATTCGCGTCTCTTCCTACCTGTTTCTTGGTAAACTGTATCGCTTCGACTCTTCGTAGCGCTGGCCCCATGGAAATCATCCCCACTTCCGCGAGGGGGCCAAGGAGCTGAGTATGAGCAGCGCCGTAACCACCCAAGTCACCGATCTTCAGAACTACGTGAATGGCGCCTGGCGCCGGTCCACCGCGACCGAATACACCGACGTCACAAATCCTGCGACTGCTGAAGTGCTGGCGCGGACGCCTCTTTCGACCTCCGCGGATGTTGATGCTGCCGTTCAAGCCGCCGCCGATGCCTTTCCAGCATGGCGCCGCACTCCTCCCGGCGAACGCGTTCGCTACCTCTTCCAGCTAAGAAATCTACTTGAAGAAAATCTCGACGAACTCGCCAGAATCATCACTATCGAAAATGGCAAGACTTTCCCCGAAGCTCGCGCCGAACTTCGCCGCGCCATCGAAAACGTCGAAGTCGCCTGCGGCATCCCCATGATGATGCAGGGGTACAATCTCGAGGACGTAACCCCCGGCGTGGACGAAATGCAAATCCGCCAACCGCTCGGAGTCGTCGCCGCCATCGTGCCATTCAATTTTCCAGCGATGGTTTCCTACTGGTTTTTGCCCTACGCCATCGCCTGTGGAAATACTTTCATCTTGAAACCGTCCGAGCGCGTGCCCCTCTCGATGCACCGCGCTTTCGAGCTTCTCGAAAAAACCGGCTTGCCCAAGGGAGTCGTGAACCTCGTCAACGGCGGCAAAGATGTTGTGAATGCGCTTTGCGACCATCCGCAAGTTCGCGCGATAAGTTTTGTCGGTTCCACCCCGGTCGCCAGGCATGTCTACACGCGCTCCGCGGCCAGCGGCAAGCGCATGCAGTGCCAGGGCGGCGCAAAAAATCACGTCATCGTATTGCCCGACGCCGACATGGAACTGGCCACGCAGATCATTAGCGACAGCGCGTTTGGTTGCGCTGGCCAGCGTTGTCTCGCCGTTTCCGTCGCCGTTACCATCGGCGAAGCACAAAAAACGTTCAGCGATTCCATCGCCCACGCCGCTTCTTCCATTCGCGTTGGCAATGGCCTTGACGCCGGCGTGCAAATGGGCCCGGTCATCAGTAAGGAAAGCAAGCAACGTATCGAATCGCTGATTTCCGCTGGCGTTGGCGAGGGCGCAAAACCCATCGTCGATGGCCGCAACACCAAAATCCCCAAATACGAATCGGGGAATTTTGTCACGCCCACTATCCTCGACGGCTTGCCGTCTACTAGCCAGCTTGCCAATACCGAAATCTTCGGCCCCGTACTCAGCTTGATTCACGCCAATTCCATCGACGAAGCCATGGAGTTTCTCCGCCGCAGTCCCTATGGCAACCAAGCTTCGCTCTTCACCACCAGCGGCTCTGCCGCCCGAAAATTCCGTTACGAAGCGCCTGCCGGAAATATCGGCATCAACATCGGCGTCGCTGCTCCGATGGCCTATTTTCCCTTCAGCGGCTGGAAAGAAAGTTTCTTCGGCGTCCTTCACGGTCAGGGACGCGACGCCGTCGAATTCTTCACCGAATCCAAGATCGTAGTCGAGCGCTGGTCGCGCCAGGAAACCCGTAAGTTTTGATATCAAGTGAGGGAGCTTGCTCCGCTTTTCCGACAGCTCCAAGGCGACGTTGCGGGCGGCAATCGCTTGCAAGTCGCAGTTTCAAAGCAGGAGCGGTTTTTGACTTTAAAGTTTGAATCTTAACTTTCGACAAATGCAAACCAAACCTCTTCACCTCGACGTCCACCAACAAATCGAGTGCGCCCAAACACTCGCTTCGCGTTTTTACACCGATCCCGACATCCTTCAAATTGAGAAAACGCGCATCTTGCGGCGCACCTGGCAGATGGTCGGCACGCTTAGCCAGTCCTGCGGCGAAGTAAACGGGGCGAAGCGCACTATCGCTGACACGGAAAGCTTTTTCACCGCCGATGTTGCTGGTGAACCAATCATCGTCGTTCGCGATAAGGAAGGTGCATTGCGCGCCTTCAGCAACGTTTGCCGTCATCGCGCTGGGCCCATCGCTCTCGGCAGCGGCTGCAAAAATGTCCTGCGTTGCCAGTATCACGGCTGGACCTACACGCTTGATGGCCGCCTGATCGGCACTCCCGACGTCGAAGGCGTCGAATTCTTCGACCGCAGCGCCATGGGCATGGTGCCCCTCCGCTGCGAGACCTGGGAACAATTTATATTTGTGAATTTTGACTTGAAAGCCGAGCCACTCTCAACCTATCTTGGCGAGATTCCTCAGCAGGCTCGCGGGTTCCAATTCAATGGCCTGCAATTCGCCGAGCGCCGCGACTACGTCATCGACTGCAATTGGAAGGTCTACGTCGACAACTACCTCGAGGGCTACCACATTCCCATCGCCCATCCCGGTTTGATGAAAGAAATCGACTACGCGCAATATCGCACCGACACTTTTCGCTACTACTCCCAGCAATTCGCACCGATCCGCGCCATGAAAGCAGACGACACCACCGAGCGTCTCTACACTCCCGGTGCCGGCTTGCAGCAAGCCCTCTACTTCTGGGTTTTTCCGAACCTGATGCTCAACATTTATCCCGACAACATTTCAACTAATCTGATCGTGCCTCTTTCCCAGGAAAAAACGTTGACGATCTTCGAATGGTTTTTCCATGATATCGCCACCGAAGAAAATCAGCAGCGCATCAAACGCTCGGTGGCCTTCAGCGATGAAGTTCAGCAGGAAGACATCGGCCTCTGCGAAAGCGTCCAGCGTGGTTTGCGCTCTTCGACCTACGATCGCGGCCGCTACTCCGTCAAGCGCGAAAATGGCGTTCACCATTTCCACATGCTGCTCGCTGAATTCCTAGGACAAGTCTGACGGTAATCTCCAAGAGGGGAATTGTGATCGCGATCATCATGGGCACAACCGGTGCCGGCAAAACCACCATCGGCACCATGCTCGCCACTCAGCTCAACTGGCAATTCGCCGACGCTGACGCTTTCCATCCACCCGCCAACATCGACAAAATGTCCCACGGTACGCCGCTCAATGACGCCGACCGTGCTCCTTGGCTCGCAGCGATGCGCAAAGCCATCCTCGAGTGGATCGCCGCCGGCAAGAACGTCGTCCTTGCGTGCTCCGCCCTCAAACGCGCTTACCGCGACGTGCTTCGCCCCAGCCCCGAAGTAAAAATTATTTACCTAAAAGGAACTTACGCGCTTTTCGCCGAAAGAATCCACCAGCGTCACGGCCATTTTGCCGGCGAGGGCATCCTGGCGGGTCAATTCGCGGATCTCGAAGAACCTGAAGACGCCATCATGATCGACGCAGCCAGGTCCCCGGACGAAATCGTCGCCGAAATCCGCAGGCGGCTTGTACTATCTTGAAGTTCGCGGTCTACCGGAGCAAACGCGTCAGGGCTTCGCAGGCGCTGGCTGTGGCGTCGCAGAGGGAGCTCCGAAACTTACTTTGGGCACTTGCCGAGCGCCTTCTTCCGTCTTGAAATATGCGTCGTTACGCGTGAACCCGCCCATGCTTGCCACCAGGCTGTTCGGAAAAAGCGCAATAAACGTGTTGTAGTCTTGCACCGTCTCGTTGTAACGGCGGCGCTCCACGGCGATGCGATTCTCAGTGCCCGCTAGCTCGTCCTGTAGGCGCAGAAAGTTCTCGTTGGATTTTAACTGGGGATAATTTTCAACAACCACGAGCAAGCGCCCCAAAGCGGAGTCCAATTGTCCATTCGCTGCGATCTTGTCAGCCGGCGAATGCGCGCCAAGCAGGGCTGAGCGCGCCTTTGCGATATCGCCGAAGACCGTTTGCTCCTGCGCCGCAAATCCCTTCACCGTCTCCACCAAATTCGGGATCAGGTCCGCTCGCCGTTGCAGCACGACATCCACCTGCGCCCACGCGGCGTTCACCGCTTCGCGCTTTATGGCCATCTGGTTCCTGCGGCTGACAAACGAACTCCCCAGCAGCAGTGCGATCACCACCAATACGATCAGAATGATCAGACCTTTTTTCATAGCCGCCTCACCTCAGTCAGATTTATGAATGCGCATTCTTCACGCGCCGCCATTCCTTTTTAGGAAGATGATGCTCCAGCGCATCCACAGTTTTCTCCAATGCTTTCAGATACGCACTGAATACCGGAACAATTTCTCCGTGAAAGTCGTCCGTCTCACGGAGCTTCAGCAGTGGACCGAATGCACTCATGTTGGAGCCCGTCAGCGCTGCTGCTCGCGCAACGATATCATGCGCCGGTACCGGCGGCTCTTCTCCGAAAGCGATTACCACGTGGCGCAGCAGCGTCAGCACCCCTGAAAACGATTTTCTAAGGACCGGCGCCAGCTCCTTCGAATCCCCCGGCGCGCGCAGATAATGTTGCCGCAGTTTCAACAACGTCGTTCGCAAGTCATGCTCGATCTGTACGCGATGCAAGTTCATCGGCACTTCAATTTTAGCGACCACATCCGCTCCATAGAGCACTCGCCGCCCGTGCTTCATGTCCAGAATCTCGACCGCGAAGACATCCGCGGCATGCTTCAGTTCTTCTTCCGTGAAAAAAAGCGGCGCCGGCTCTTTCAAATCCGCGCACCACCATTTCACCACCGGCGCGATTCGTCCCAATTCCTCGACACTCAACGAATGAAGGACGCAAGCCACGTTCAGATCCGAATGTCCTTCGTGAAAATCCCCCCGTGCCGCCGACCCGAACAAGATCACGCAGTCGAGGTTTGTGGCCGCAAATTCCTTCAGCCTTCTCACCAACTCCGTCAGTTTCATTTCCGTGGAGAGCATTTCTCAACCATCCCTTTCCTCCAGCCTACCAGCTTCCTGACGCGCCTCCGCCTCCGCTGCTGCCGCCGCCAAATCCTCCGAACCCTCCGCCGCCTCCCCCGCCTCCAAACCCTCCTCCGCTCCAGCTTCCGCTGGATCTGCCCCCGCCACTATTCATCAACATTCCCAGCAGAAACCAGAGACAGCCGCTTCCGCCTCCTCGTCCCCCTCCGCGCGAAATCAGGCTCCCGATCACCACAACAAATACAATCAGAGCGAAGACAAGCCGGAGTCCGCCAATTCCACCGTCATCTCGGCTAACTCGAGTCAGGCGCATCGGAGGTTGCCCGCTTAGCGTTACGCCCGAATCGGCGGCAATATAGCCGGCAACTTGCCAGGCACCGGCTTCGGCTGCTTTCCCGTAGTTGCCCTGACGGAGGTAAGGCACCATCGCGCGCCCCGCGTCTCCGGCACGCGCATCATTAATCACCGGCTCAAGCCCGTACCCTACTTCGATGCGATACTTGCGCTCGTTGGGAGCGACCAGCAATAAGACACCGCGATTATCCTTCTTGCCTCCGACCCCAAGTTGCTTAAACAGATCCACTGCATAATTGTCGACTGTCTCGCTCTCAAGCGATGTGACGGTCACAATCGCCATCTGCGCGCCCGTTTTTTGCTCCACTTCCGCGCATAGCGCTTCGAGCCGCGCCCTGGCGTCTGGCGCAATCACGCCGGCCAGGTCGCTCACGTAACCGGTCGGGTGAATTTTCTTGATGTCTTCCGCTGCGCAGAAGCTCGTTCCGTAAAAAAGTAAGCTGTGGATCAGCGCGATTCGGAAGAAGCGGGTTTTTCGCATGCAGTGTCCGAAGGAGTTCGCCAGATGACTATAGGGCTTGCTGAGACCAGCTGTAAAGCGGCACCAGCCGGACTCCTTGTGTTTTTACTCCACGATTGCGATTGAAAACAGTGACGGTGCTCATCGGCATTCCCATTTTTACGATCAACCTTCTCTTTTTTGATTTTTTTCCGTCCAGCTAGCCTTGCGAGGGCGCAGAGTTCACACCTATAATTCAATGTATTCGCATCGCTCTCATTTGCACGTGCAGCAGGAGGATCCTTGCCGGTCGGAACCGCGTTTCACGAGAGAACGCTCGCGTTGTGCGAAAGCCTAAACTATCGCGAATGGTCGGGCTATTACACCGTCAGCGTGTACGAAATGCACCACGAGCACGAGTACAACGCCATCCGCAATTCCGCGGCGCTCATCGATATTTCACCGCTCTTCAAATACCGCGTTACGGGCCACGATGCCACGAAGTTTGTCAATCGTGTGATTTCGCGCGACATCAATAAAGTAGCCGTGGACCAGGTTATCTACTGCTGCTGGTGCGATCCGGAAGGAAAAGTGATCGACGACGGCACGATCACCCGCTTGGGTGAGAACGAATATCGCTGGACGGCAGCGGACCCGAGCCTGCGCTGGTTTCAGCAGAATTCACTCGGTCTGGATGTAAAAATTGAAGATATTTCCGAGCAGACCGCGGCGCTTGCGCTGCAAGGTCCCACATCCGGAAAATTACTGCGTGCCGCCGCGGACGCCGACATCACCAATCTGAAATATTTTCGCGTGACCCATGGAAAAATTGCCGGTGTGCCCGTGGACATTTCGCGCACCGGCTACACCGGCGATTTAGGTTTCGAGGTATGGATGCCGTGGAAAGACGCCGTCAAAGTGTGGGACGCGCTGATCGCCAAAGGTAAAGCCTTCGATATCCATCCCGCGGGAATGATCGCCCTGGACATCGCGCGAATCGAAGCCGGCCTGATTCTGATCGAAGTGGATTACATCTCGAGCAAGAAATCGCTCATCGAATCGCAGAAATATTCTCCGGCGGAGATCGGGTTGGGAAAACTTGTGGACTTAAAGAAGGAAAACTTCGTAGGACGCGAAGCGCTGGCGCTGGAAGCGAAGAAGGGCGCGGAGCGCGCTCTCGTAGGCCTGGAGATCAACTGGAACGAAGTCGAAGCGCTTTACGACAAATTGAAAATGGCGCCGCAAGTCCCCAGCATGGCCTCGCGCACCGCGGTCCCCGTGTATCGCGCCGGAAAACAAATCGGCAAAGCCACCTCAACGACGTGGTCCCCGACGCTGAAAAAAATGATCGCTCTCGCTTGCGTCAGCCGCGAGCATTCCGCCGTCGGCACCACGCTCAACATGGAAATGACGGTCGAAGCCGCGCGCCACACCGTTTCCGCCAAGGTCGTCGCCATGCCATTTTTCAATCCGCCACGCAAGACCGCAGTCCCAGTGGTTTAGAACTTATCTATGCCCAACGGAGACTATTCCCTAACGCGAGATGATTGGGCGAAGATAAAAGCCTTTTTCGAGGAGATTTCACACGCCCTTCTAGCTTTTGCTGCAACACATGACCTAGCGATTGATGAGTATTATCACGACTCACCATCGTGGGCATTTCGCTTCCGGCACCCGAAGGGCGGGGTGGGGAGCCTTGAGGTAAAGCGTCTAAACGAGTCCGCCATTCATGTGAACGTATCTTGGTATATAGACGAATATGAGAGCTTCACTCAGTACTTCAAGTGGGACGAAGGCGACGAGCTGCTCTTGGCGAAGACTGACCTAGGTGACGCTCTGGAAGAAAGATTGAAGGCAGTCGTGGCGTGGAATAGAGCAGACCTGGCTCCTCGCGATGCCAAGAATCCATGGGCTAGCTACAGCAAAGAAGAATGGAAGAGAATGTGGTCAGCTGAACGGCTCCCTCTACTCAAACTCTAGCTCCAGTTACGTGCTTCTTTTGCGTACCCCAGACGGCGAAGAGTAGTCAAACTCCACAATCTCAAATTGCGATTCCAGTCGCACAGAAGAGAGCCGACGTTTCATGCGCCATCATTGCGTCA
>Ga0137418_10000599_pt1 | contig 32423 bp, 29 predicted proteins | sample CZODoug3_1_2_16f_FD_122242 | JGI IMG/M metagenome (GOLD analysis project Ga0137418, IMG submission 122242) | Vadose zone soil fungal communities from Angelo Coast Range Reserve, California, USA - CZODoug3_1_2_16fungal (Hybrid Assembly) | ecosystem: Environmental > Terrestrial > Soil > Vadose... | reverse complement strand
TTGCTGCCCCGGAGATAGGGCACGAAGCAACGGTTCTCACTCATTTCACCATCCCGGCGTTCGGGGTGTTTATCGGGACTGTTCACTGAGGCGAGCGACAAGTACAGGCTAACCGCTGACGCAAGAACCCTATCCAAAGACGCATTGTGAACGGAACGCGGGGCGCTTCATGCCTTATCCAGTGATGGAGATAGCTTTGCGGCCGGCGCCAGAACGCGTTCAGGGTCGACCAGCAGCCAGGCTGCAGCACCTAGCACCGATAAACCTGCAGCAACAAAAAAGGAAGTAGTCCAGCCAAATCGGGCCGCGATTGCCGGTGTGAGCGAAGCGGTGAGGGCGCCTCCGAATTGATTGCCCATGTTCATAAAACCCGAAACGGATCCGGAGGAACCGGAGGCGATATCGGCCGTAACCGACCAGAATGAGCTCTGCGAAAGATAGAGCGCACCTGCGCCGCCGGCTAGAACGACACTGGCCAGCCGGGCGCTCTGCACTTGCGAACCAAAAGTAAGAAAGACAGCCGTCAAGAGAAGCCCGAAAACGGCGATGCCACCTCGTCCGATCCGTTTTCCATACAGTCGGGTGAGTTTATCGCTGATCGCGCCCCCGAGCGGACTGCATGCAGCCATGGTAAGGAAGAGCAGTGTTGTGTAAGATGCACTGGCCTTCAGATTCAAGCCGCGCACTTTGGCCAAATAAATAAAGAACCAGGTAAAGAAAATCCAGGCAATATAACCGAAACAGAAATAGGCAAGCGTGACGGCCCAGACGTTCTTCGAGGAGAGGATCGTGCTCCAAAGAATCCGATCACCGGATGCAGCCATGCCTCGACTTGATTCTTTGGCCGTAGTTAAGTAAGCAGAGGGTTCAAACGTTCTTCCGGCCTGAATGTGTTGCAGCTCGGAGGGAGAAACACCGGCGTGTTCTTCCGGAGTATCCCGCGCAATGAGATACCAGACGGCACCCGCGGCCAATCCGATGATGGCGCTTATCCAGAAGGACCACCGCCAGCCGTAGTGAACCATAATGTAGGTAATCAGAAATGGCGTGGCGCCCGCACCCACGCCGACGCCGGCGAAAATCAGACCATTGGCGACACCCCGCTCCTGCGAGGGAATCCAGCGCGAAATAAATTGGTTGGAAGCGGGGAAAAGCACAGCCTCTCCGGCCCCCAAAAGAAATCGGGCCGCCGCAAGAACCAGAACTGCAGAAATAATTGTAGATGGAACTGCCGCAGTCAGAGAAGTGAAAATACCCCACCACAAGACGCCGACGGCAAGTACGCGGCGCGAACCGAGGCGGTCGGCCAACCAGCCTCCGATGGTTTGAAAGAGCGCGTAGCCCATCAAGAAAGCGCTCGTCAGGGACCCCAGTTGAACATTGGTGAGGCGGAATTCCGTGGCAATGGAACTTCCGGCGATCGAGAGATTGATCCGGTCGAGGTACGCGACCGCGCCCAGGATGAACAGCCAAGATACCAGGAGCCAGCGAACGCGACTCTCCCCGCTCTTAGGCATGCGGACTCCGTCGCGGCGAGGAGAGTACGGACATGCCAGGGCTCGGCGAATCCAGCTTCCTCGAAGCATCGAACAATAGTGCCGATTTACTCACGCCGGGTGTGACTTCAAGACTTTCACCAATTCCTGGGCAACGATCTTTTCTTCTCCCGGCTTCAGCATGAAGGAATTCATCGACAGGGCCTCGCCATGCTCTCCCGAGGAAAGAACGATGGATGGTTTCCCGCCACGGAGAGCAGTTGTGGCTTCGCGTGGTGTCAACGCAATGCGGGTCGAATCCCATTTAATGTGCATGTGGGGGACATGGTTCGCAATTTGCAGCGCAGGGAAAGAGGTTGTCACACCGGGAATTTTTGTAACTTGGCTGGAAATGAAATCCAGGCGGCGCTGCCATTCCTTGTTCAGCGCGTCGTGATCTTCCTTCAAATAAGATTCCAGAGCCTTGACCATGCCGACGATTTCTTCCTTGCCCACTTTTTGACTGCGGCCGAGCGTGTCTTCGTGCGGACTGTTGTTGAGCAGGGCGTACGAGACTAGATCCTTTTTGCCGATGAGCAGACCCGCGCATTGCGGCCCGCGCATCGCTTTTCCACCGCTGAAGGCGATGAGGTCGTAGCCCATGTTTGCGTAATCCCACAAGCGTGAGACGGGGGGCGTATCGGCAGCGGCATCAATGAACGCAGGAATCTGATTTTCGTGTGCGAGTTTGACCCATTCTTCGACCTGAATCTGCCCCTCGTTATCAGCGAAGTTTGTGAAGTGCATCATCGCGGTCTGCGGGTTGATGGCCTTTTTCAGGTCGTCACGCGATTCGACGACCACGAGCTTGACGCCAGTGGAGCGCAGTTGATGATCGAAAGGATTGCGGTGGGACTTTTGGATGATGACTTCCGATTTCATGCCGGTTAGATCGGGCAACTGCTCGATGAACTTCGGATTGTCGTGCGTGAGGATGCCGGCGAGACCGGACTGCATTGCGGCGGCAGCGCCGGACGTGACGATGGCACCGTATCCCTCCGGCAGCTTGAGCATTTCCGCGATGCGCTTGCCGGCGGCGACCTCCAAATCAGGAATGCTGACAAAGTGGCGCCCGGCCATCGCCATAACAGCTTCGACTTCGGGCCGCATCAGAGAGCCACCCAGCACTGTCATGGTTCCCTGCCCGTTGATGACCGTGGTTACGCCCAATTCTTCGTAGACATTCCCGGTGACGCCGAAGCCGGAGAGGGGAGCGGCTTTGCCACCCGCGGCGCGCGGAAAGGCAAACGCTTTGCGTCCGCTGAATAGCGTCCCCATCAATGCGCCGAGAGTGCCGAGAAATGTTCTGCGATTCCAGCTCTCGTTGAAGGCCATTGATCTACGCCCCTTTCTTCACGTCGCGCACAACGGCGGCGATGCAGTTGATTTCCACCAGCGACTCGCCGGGCAATCCGGCAACGGCAACGGTGGTGCGAGCCGGACCGCCGTTCGGAAAGTAGGTCTTGAACACGGAATTCATGCCGTCGTAGTAGTCCAGCTTCGCCAAGTAGACGGTGAGTTGGAGAATGCTGTCCATGGTGCCACCGCCCGCTTCAACGACGGCCTTTACGCCGTCCATTACCATTTGGGTGTGCATTTCGATGGTGGGAGTCTTGCCGGCGTCCGATTTGTTGCCGCGCGAATGAGCGCCCTGTCCGGCGATGTAGATCAACCCGTTGTGAATAATCAGCGGAGTGATGAAACCTTTGCCGGCGGGCTTGCCGTCGCCGTCCAGTTTCTGCACGCCGCCGGTGTTCTGCGCGGCCGATGCCGGCGTTGCAGCCGCTATTCCCGCAAAGCCTAGGCCCGGCAACAACGCAGCCAGACGGGCAGCAAAGCCCCTTCTCGTACTAAGAGTAAAAAGCATTTCGAGTCCTCCTTGAAGTCAGCGTGATTTGAAATCGTCCGTCTTCTTATGGCAACGCAAAACTGAAAATGTCGCTCCCCGCAGCGATGGCCACGTATTGCTTGCCGTTCACCGCGTAGCTCATCGGCGATGCATGCATGCCCTGGCCGGTGTTGAAGTGCCACAGTGGCTTGCCTGTTTGCGCGTCTACGGCTTCGAAGGACTGAGCATCATCGCCGAAAAAGATAAGGCCACCCGCGGTGGTCATCGTTCCCCCGGAAGAATGTCCAGAACCCACCTGGGGATATCGCCAGACGGGTTTGTCCGATTCGAGATTGTGGGCGAGCAGGATCTTCTGGCCATGATCGCCGGGGCTGTGCCGGACGCCCGTGGAATAATACGTCTTTCCTTCGGAGAATTCCTGCGGTTTCAAGAAATAGAGATCGCAGTTCTCTTCCGCCAGGAAATAGAAAAGACGAGTCGAGGGGTTATAAGAAGGTGAGTACCAGTTGGTAGCGCCGCTGAACCCTGGGCAGGTACGCGTCCCTTCCGCAGTGGGCTGCAGGCCGGTGCGGATCGGACGGCCCTGCCCGTCGATACCTTTCGCCCAATTCAGTTTTTCCACGAATGGAAAGGCGGCGAGGAATTTTCCGTTGGTGCGGTCGAGCACGTAAAAATAGCCGTTGCGGTTTGCTTCCACGAGCAGCTTTCGCGATTGGCCCTGGTAGGTGGCGTCGACCAGCACCGGAGTCTCCGTCGCGTCGTAGTCAAATAGGTCGTGCGGTGTAAATTGAAAATACCATTTGAGCTTTCCCGTATCGGGGTCCAACGCCAGGACGCAGTCAGTGTAGAGATCGTCCCCCGGACGCGGGCCGCCATCGAAATCCGGCGCGGGATTACTGGTACCCCAAAAAATTGTATTGAGTTCCGGGTCGTAGGTGCCTGGCATCCACGTTGTTCCGCCGCCGCGCTTATAGAGTTCACCGGGCCAGCTTGAATTGCCAAACTCGCCCGGTCCGGGAATCGTCCAGAATCGCCACGCAAGTTTTCCCGTCTCGGCATCGTAGGCAGCGACGAATCCGCGGACACCGTCGTCGCCACCGGAAGTTCCCACCAGGACTTTGTCTTTCACAATCAGCGGAGCGCTGGTGGCGCCATAATTCTTGTTTCCTTCGGCGTAAGGAACGTCCCACAACAGATGCCCGGAACGCGCATCCAGACAAAGCAGATGGGCGTTGTCCGTTTCCATATAAATGCGCGAGCCCAGAATTCCCACACCGCGATTGTGATGCTGCGCGGCGTCATCGATCAGGCCTTCTGTGACCGGCCGCGAATAATGCCAAATGGCGCGGCCAGTTCGCGCATCCAGCGCATAGGCATCGTTCGCGGAGGCGACAAACATGAGGCCGTTGAATACCACGGGGGTGACTTCCAGGCTATTCGAGTTGGGCGCATGGAATACCCATTGCGCGCGCAACTCACCGACATTTTTAGGATGGATCTGATCGAGGCTGCTAAAGCGGCGGCCCGTGTAATCGCCGTTGTAGGACAACCAATTCGCGCCTACAGGCTGCGCTGTAAGAGCTTCCCGAGACACTTCTATCGAAGTCGAAACGGAAGTGTTCGCTGACTCTTGCGGCTGTGCCACGTCGGCCAAGAGCACGCAAAACGCCGTCATCCTGATCGCTCGCTGCCCGAACTTCATCCTTCTACGAACTCCTGTCTGCCGCAGAAACCCGGGCGTCACCGAGCGCACCCTGGTCTTTCCCCTGTTGATCCAGCACGTGGAGAGAGACACGTGCGGTTTGTGCCGGAGCTTTGACTTCCATTTTTAGTTCAACGATTTCCGACGGACTCACGGCCTGTAAGGAAATTTTCGTGATCAGCTCTCCATGGTTGTCGAAAAGCTGCGCCTCCAGCCTGCCCGGCACAAACACTCCAAAAGTACCATTGAGGACGATACCGCCGGTAGTCGAGGAAGTTACGAGCGGGCTCCCCACTACGCCGGCATTCGTGACCGTTTTGAATTCCTTCCCCACTCGTGTGGGAGACCAAACGGTATCCAGCGCGTACGTCTCCCCCGGCTGCAGCCGGACCATCGGGCTGTTTACTTCGGCTTCCATATAGTGAGGCGTGTCTTCCGGATTTGAAGAAGTGACGTAGGGCATTCCTTTGTCATCGAGCTGCAGCGAGGGACCGTTCTTGTAGAAAATGACCGTGGCTTTGCCGGGATATTCCGCTCCTTCGAAATAGTGAAAGCGTTCGACCATGGCGAAACGCGCCGAGCCGTCGACGACCGCGAGCCAGCCGCCCGGCGAGTCCACCCAAACTTCATTCTGCAAATTGAGCCAATGCAGGGTGAACAAATCGTTTTTCACGGCGAAGGAAGGATCATCCGCAAGGCCGGAGCGAACGTGATACTGATCCAAGTACGCGCTGTGCTGGTTTGCGGGCGTGAAGGCCCAGAATTCGCGGTTGAACTCTCCACCGCTCCCGGTCTCCGCCGTGTCGTATTGCGTGACTGATTGCATCGACCACCGAATCGGGTGACTGGCGATGTTTTTCATGATTGCGTGGAATGAAATCTGAGGTGAATTCCCGCCGATGCTGATTTCTCTCGCGTATTGCAGCCCCGTCTCTGCATCGGGCGGCCCGTCCAGCCGGACCTTGCAGGTGGAATCCTGAGAAAGAACTTTGAAAGAGTAATCTCCGTCGTCGAGTGCGTCCGACACCGGACCGGCCCAATGCTCTTCATCCTGCTTTCCTTCCGGCATTGGCCAGATTTTGTCGCCGCCATAGTTGATCCAGCGGCCCTTTGCTGCTTCGCTGTTGGGCGGGATGTATTGCCCCTTGAATTTCGGATTCACGAACAAGTAGGGGTGGCCCGCAAAGGTGACTTGCATCAAGCGTCCGCCGAGCTGCGGTACGATCGTGACTCTCACCCACGGATTGCTCAACTCTTCCGAGCGCCAGCCCTCAAAGTTCCTGGATTCGACGTGGCAAGCAGGCGAATTCTGCGTTTGTGCCCACGTTTGCCCTGGAATGAATCCGGCACAGACCACCGCGGCGATAAGCAAGGGTGCGCGCGACGGCACGAAGAAATGCCATGCATTCGCCCGCATTATGAGAACATCAGCCATTTCGCGAGTGTGTCTATACTACGGCCCGCTTCCAATATCCAGCACAAACTCCAAATATTAAATCGAATCAATAGTCCTTCCATCGTCTTAGAGGCGGCGAAACTTCTTTACCGCTTCCTGGATGGACTTTGTGTTCTGCGTCCCAGAAACACGTTGACACTGACTACCCCATGAGATATCAGGGCACCTCCTTTGATAGGAGAGTTTTTGTAGTCTATATTTTATCTTCATAAGTGGGAAGTTGGAGATGAGCGCGATAAGAAGAATCTGTAATCTCAGCGGGAATTTCGGGATCTGCCGGTGGTTAAGTCCAAAATGAGGGCAACTTTAATTTTGCTTTGTTCACGAAATTATTTACGCATCGCAGCCGTCACGATATTTCTTGCGGCTTGCGCATTTGTGGTTCATTCAAGAGGGCAGGGAACGAGTCCTCCGCCAAGCAAAAGTCCGGTTGACCGCTCTGCCGCAGGAAGCGGCAGGAAAACGTTTGAATCCGTTTGTGCTGCCTGCCACGGGCTGGACGGGCGTGGTGGGGAGCGCGGGGCAAACATCGCCACTCGCGAGGAAGTTCAGAGGCTGACCGACGAAGAAACATCGCATATCTTGCAATCCGGAATCCCAGGGGCGGGAATGCCCGCGTTTGCCACGCTGGGCGCATCAAAAATCAAGGCGGTGATAGGCTACTTGCGAGTTCTACAGGGACAAAACCAGGATGCTTCCATTCCGGGCGATGCGCAGAGGGGCAAGTCACTCTTTTTCGGACAGGCGGGCTGTGCGAAATGTCACATGATCAATGGGGTCGGTGGCTTTCTCGGAGCTGACCTGTCCTCCTATGCATCGAAAGCCTCCATTGAGGACATTCGAAGCGCGATCACCGATCCCAATAAGGATCTGGATCCGCAAGCAAGAACCGTGCTTGTGACCACACGGGAAGGCAGGAAATTCATGGGCATCGCGCGCAACGAAGATAATTTTTCGCTGCAATTGCAGTCGCTTGATGGAACGTTTCATCTGCTACGGAAATCAGACCTCGAGCATCTCGAGTATCAACCAAAATCCTTGATGCCTTCGGATTACGGCTCTGTGCTGAACCGCGCAGAGCTGGATGACTTGGTGAGCTACCTAGTCAGCACCGCGCGGGCAGCGAAGCAAACACAAGCATCGGGGGAAAAATCGAAGGGCGACGAAGAGAATGACTAACCGCTGGCCTTGTTCCCGCGAGCGGGTTCGTCCCGCATCTGCCGGCGCACTGAAATCGCCTGGCAAGATTCCAAAAATGAGCCGGTCTAAGTCAGAGCGCGTTTCAAGCGTTTCGCAGTCTTTTGCAATTGGCGCTTAAGCGCGTCGACCTGCTTCGCTATATCATCAAGCTCTTTCTTAGCCAGCGTGCCTGCCTTTGCAACCTTTTGCACTTTACGATCCGCTTTGCCCATGGCGGTCCCGATTTTCACCGCAACTTGCGTGAGCCTACTTTTCCTGGCCATTGTGATCCTCCATAGCGAACGGAGTCATCCTATACCCGAACGATTCCAAGAAGCTATTTATCTAACTCGACGGCAATTCCAGCTTCATTCCACCGGCCAATCAGCCCAGGGTCTAGGCAAGACCCGCCTTCGCAAGCGGTAATTCCCGGATGCGTCTTCCAGTCGCGGCAAAAATAGCATTGTATAGTGCAGGCGCAAATGGCGGCACCCCAGGTTCACCAATTCCTGCCGGCGGCGCATCGCTTGGAACTATGTACACGTTTGTTTCCCGGGGCGCATTGTTCATCCGCGCCATTTGAAAGCCATCGAAATTGGATTGATCGATTACCCCGTTGGTCGCCGTGATCTCTCCGTAGAAGGAAAGGCTCGTCCCCATTACGGCAGCGCCTTCAAACTGTTGCTTCACCGTCTCCGGGTTTACGACGGTACCTGCGTCCAACGCCGTATCCACGCGATTGACGCGCACTTTGCCCGCGTCATCCACCTGCGCCTGCACCACCGTCGCGACATACGTCAGGAAGCTGCGGTGCACCGCGATCCCCATGCCGATACCGTTGCCCTGTTTTTGCTTGCCCCAGCCGGACTTCTCCGCCGCCAGCGTCAGCACCTGTCGAAATCTCGACGTATCGATCGGATACTGCTGGTAATCTCCGCCGTAGTTCGGGAATTCTTTCGGGAGTTCAGCCCTCGGCACGACGCGGTCTGGTCCAAGCAATTGCAGCAAGTATTCCACGGGATCTCTTCCGGCTGCGTGCGCCAGTTCATCCGCAAACGAATGAATCCCGAACGCATGATAGACGTTGGCAACGGACCGGAACCAGCCGATCCGCATATGATTCGCCGCCGGCCCGTTTTCCGCGCGGAAATTTGCCAGTGCGAACGGGACATCCGTGAACCCCAACCCAAGTTCACCCGGGTCGGAATAGGTCGCGCTGGCGTCAAACGTAGATCCAATCGGAGGAAACACAGTCCTCTGGAGCCATGCCGTAGGCTTTCCATCGCGTCCCAGCGCGGCCTTCATGTACATCGCCGCCACCGAGTGATAAACGTCGAACTTGATGTCGTCTTCTCGGCTCCAGACTACTTTCACTGGCTTGCCGGTTTTTTTCGAGAGCACCGCCGCTTCCACTGCAAAATCCGGAAACGACTTCCTGCCAAAACCGCCGCCAAGCAGGGTCACATGCACGGTCACATCTTCTTTCTTCAATCCCAGCGCCTGCGCGACGGCATCCCGCGCGCCTTGCGGGCCCTGCGTCGGCGCCCACACTTCAGCCTTGCCGTCGCGGTACACCGCCAGCGCAGCCGGCGGTTCCATCGGGGCATGCGCCAGCAACGGCGCGTAATACTCCGCCTCGACGATCTTGCCGCCCTTCACAAAGGCCTCATCCACGTTGCCGTTCTCTCGGACAACCTTGCCTGGCTTGCGCGCCGTTTCCTGCAACTCCTTCTTGTAGGCATCCGAATTCCAAACGCTGTGCGGGCTCTTCTCCCATTCGATCTTGAGTTTTTTCCTTCCCTGCATCGCTGCCCAAGTGTTATCCGCCAGCACGGCCACGCCGCCGAGCGCCTGGAATCCAATGGGTGGCTTGAACGCTTCGATCGTTTGTGTCTGCTTCACGCCGGAGACGCTGAGCGCCGCCTTATCGTCCACTGACTTCACACTGCCGCCGAAGACCGGCGGACGCGTTACGCTCGCATACAGCATTCCTTCGATCCGCGTATCCTGCCCGTATCCGGCTTTGCCGGTGCACATGTCCTTAAGGTCGTAGCTCGCCGTGCCTTTGCCGATATACCGCCATTCGCTTCGCGGTTTCAGCTTTACGTCTTCCTTTTTGGGAACCTCCAATTTCGCTGCTGCTGCCGCGAGCTCTCCGTAGCCCAGTTTTTTGCCCGATGCCTTGTGTACCACGGTGTGCAAATTTGTCGAGCATTCCGTTGGCGGCACGCCCCACTGCGCGGCTGCTGCCCGGACGAGCATTAGGCGGGCGGTTGCGCCGGACTCCCGCAAAGTGTCGAAGAAACTCCGTACCGAATGCGATCCGTCCGTATCCTGATCGCCGTACTTTTCATCGCCGGTAGCCTGCACGAGTTTCACGCGTGCCCAGTCCGCATCCAACTCATCCGCCACGATGCGCGGTAGCGCCGTCCGGCTTCCGCTTCCCATCTCCGAGCGATGCGCGATGATGTACGTGGTTCCATCTGTATCGATCGCCAGGTACACGTTGGGCTGCAAGGCCGCTTTGGTCATGCCATCCGAGGCAGTTGCGTTCGCGGCCGTGCCAAACAACTCCTCGGGCATCAGGCGGACACTCAGTACAAATGCTCCCGCTCCGAGCATTCCCTTTAGGAATCCTCGCCGGCTGCTTACTAGCTCACGATCGTGGTTGGAAATATTTTCGATATGAATCATATGTCCTCGCTCCGCCACTAGACGAAAATAGGTGTAAAACCGTGCAGCACAATGCTCCATCGTACCGCCATTTCATCATCTTGCAAGCCCGGCGGCGGAGATGCGCGCCGGCCGAATCGCCCGACAGCTAAGTGATTCCGCTCATCCGTAAAATGTCACATTGCGATTTTGGGCCGGGCAGTCCAATCTGAAACACGGTAGAAGGGCAAATCATGTCCCAAGAATTCATGAGGCGCGCCATCGCGCTGGCGCTCGAAAATGTCCGCTCGGGAAGCGGAGGGCCGTTCGCCGCCGTCATCGTCAAGGAAGACCGCATCATTGCCGAAGGCACGAATCGCGTCACACGCACGAATGACCCGACGGCGCATGCGGAGGTCGTGGCCATTCGGGAAGCCTGCCGTGTTCTCGCTGATTTCCAACTCCGCGGCTGCGATCTCTATACGACGTGCGAACCCTGTCCCATGTGCCTCGGAGCTATTTACTGGGCGCGCACCGCGCGAACTTTTTATGCCGCCACTGCGGCCGACGCCGCGCAAGCGGGGTTTGACGACGCTTTCATCTATGATGAACTGAAGATCGCGCCGGCCGGTCGGCGCATTCCGATGACGCAGCTTCTCCGCGACGATTCCCTCGTTATTTTCTCGGTCTGGAAGCAACAGGAAAACAAGACGCCCTACTGACTGGAATGCCCGCTTTTCTATTCTTACCTTCTCTTACCTTCGATTCACAAGCGTTTACGATTCCGGCCAAGCGCCCAGCGCACGCCGCAAATCGACCAATTGACCCAGATGATAGGCGTTGTGATCGGCCAACAGCAGCGCCTCGCGCAGAATCGTCTGGCCGTCTCCGTGCGGAATTGCTGCACACAGGTCGGTTTTGGGACTTTTCACGAGCTTGATCATTTCCTGGAGATCGCGCTGAAACTCTTGCACGCTCTTTGTCCACGCGGCTTCATCCGGCGGTACGGGCGTCTTTGGCCAATAGCCCTCGGGAAAGCCCGGCGAGACATGTTTTGCGCTGCGGCAGAATTCCAGAATGTCCCACTGAGCAATCCGCGCGTGCTCCAGCAGCTGCCATCCCGTATGCCGCAAGCCTTCTGCGAACGCTCCTCGTTTCGCTTCCGGAAATCCCTCGATCGCGTCCATAAAGTGAACATGCGCCTGGCCGCCCTTCAGCAGGGCGACAAGGTGTTCGCACAATTCCTGATCGTGATTTCCAGCTTTGCTTTTCTTTTTCGCGATTCGTTTGGTTTTTTTCTTCACGAGGGCTTCCTATTTTTCCGAAAGAAGCAGCTGCTGCGGCGAGTCCGGAATGGAATGCTGAGTCGTTTTCATAAACCCGGCATTTGCGAACATCTTCTCATATTGCGAGAACGTATAGGCGTCGCCGGCGTCAGTTCCTGCCAGCATAATGAGGCTGAAAGCCGCGGCCGTCGGCGGCGTGACGCCATCTTCATTGGGGACAAACTCAAGTGTGATTGCTTTGCCGCCAGGTTTTAGGGTCGCATGAACACGGCGCATGAGCTTTTCGCAAGTTGGCATATCGAAGTGGTGGAAGATGTTCGTCAGCAGCACAATATCGTAACCTTCGCCGAGGTCTGCTTCAAACGCGCTTCCCGGCCGGAAGGCGACGCGATCGGCTACGCCTGCGGCCGCCGCATTTTCCTTTGCGACCGCCAGGACGGGAGCCCAGTCAGCCGCGGTGATATGCGCGTTCGGATTCTGCTTGGCAATGGCGATGCCAAACATCCCGTGCCCCGCAGCGATGTCCAGCACTTTGCACGGTTTTCCTTCCTTCGCGCGGGCAAGGTCCGCGATAAACCCGGCCGACACCGTCGTCAGAGGTGCCATAGTTCTCGCGAAGGTCACCCAAAGTTCGTCGTTTGGTTTGGTATTGTCGCCTTGTGCGACTGACGTGCCGCCTTTTCGTACCGATTCCGTCAGTGCGTCGAAATTTCTCTTGGGCGCAGCGCTGGCGAGAAAATCCGCCAAGGTTCCCATATATGCCGGCGAGTGCCGGTTAAGAAAAATGGCAGACTCCAGCGAGAGGGTGTAGCGGCCATTGTTCTTGGTCAAAAATTGATGAATGGTCAGGTAGTCGCAGAGGATGCGTACGCCGCGTTCCGCGGCACCGGTCTTCGCAGAAAGCAGAATTGAAGTGTTCGCGCCGTCCGCGATGGCCGTGAAGATATCCAGTTCAATCGCGCTTTTCAGCGCAGCGCTTTGCTGGAACGCGTTGAGTGTATTGAAAATGAGCTCCGGACTGGGCCTGCTCGTTGCCGCGGAAGTGGCCATAGATGAGCTCCTGTCTTGCCGTTTAGAGGCGACAAATTATACATGGGATTCTCTCAAAACGTTTCTCCTTGCCGCAAGGCAATTGCCCGGAACCCGTCCGGCTGGCATACTTTCTTCTCCCCGCAACAGCCAAGAGGCAATCGATGAAACGAGAATATCACCGCTGGTACTCTCACCGGCTCGGCATGGAGTTAGGCGTAGTTGTCTTCGGACATTGGGGCGCGCCGCTCCTTGGTTTTCCGACCAGCGCGGGCGACGAGTGGGAACTCGAGGGCCAGAGCATGATCGGCGCGCTCGCTGATTTCATCGAGGCCGGACGAATCAAATTTTTCACAGTGAACTCGATCAATGGGCTCAGCTTCTACAACAAGGGCGCACACCCATTTCACCGCAGCTACGTCCAGTCCGTTTTCGATTCTTACTTGCGTGAAGAAGTCGTTCCGTTCATTTGGAACAACTGCCAGACACAGGGCATTGCCATCTCCACGATGGGCGCTTCGTTTGGCGCGTACCACGCCGCGAACAGCCTCTTCAAGCATCCCGATGTCATCAAACGCTGCTTCGCGATGTCCGGCGTGTACGATCTGCGGAACTTCATGGATGGCATGTACGACGACAACTTTTATTTCAACAATCCCGTTGACTACGTCTCGAACGCTAGTGATCCCTGGTTCTACGAGCAAATCGCGAGTTGCGACATTCACCTCAGCACCGGCACCGGCCCGTGGGAGAACAGCGGGCCCACCTACCGCCTCTCCGAAGTTCTTTCGAGCAAAGGCATTCGCCATTCGCTAGACAACTGGGGCCCGCAGGGCGGTCACGATTGGCCGTTCTGGAAGCACCAGATGCGCGAATATATCTCCCAACTTTTCTGAGTCTGATTGTCTGCGGAAAGGGAAGGAAGCCTTTAGGCTAGACCAAGGTGAGCTAGCTGGTAATGGCCTTTTTCGATGACCTGATCGTCATCAATCCAGACGTCGCACTTGCGGGTAAGCACGTCGACATGCGTCTTGGATTTCCAGTCGGCGTGCGTCTGGCTGCCGTAAGGATCTCCAAACGCGATGTGCACTCCGGGAAATTTTTCATCCTGAAGCAGAATCCCGATCATCTCCGATAGCCCAAGGTTGGTGCCGAATGCAAGCTCGCCGACGCGATCGCTGTTTTCGTCCGTGTGGCAGTAATCCCAGAACTCCTGCTCCAAATCCCTGCGTGCACAGTTGACGCCCACGAGCCGCGCGCCCTTGATCTCCAATGTGAGCGGCGTGGATTGCAGGTCGCCGTATTTCCCGTTGAAGTGATCGCCGGCCGTGGCGTCGCAAACGAACGTACCGTCGACTGTCGCGGGCGTTGTGAAGACTTCGCCAGCCGGAAGGTTCGACCAGTAGCGCGGGCTGATGAGCCCGCTGGTCTTCACCCAGTCGAGTCCGCGGTCGAAATGCGCCGCAATCTTTGTTCCGGCTTCGGTTTTTACGGTCAGTGTTTCAGCGCGCAGCATGCGTTCGCGCAGGCTGTCGCTCAGCCGATCCACCAACTTATAGTCCGCGCGCATGCCCTGCTGCATGATTTCCGGCGTGACCCCGACCATGTGCGCGTAGCGAATCTGCCTCCGCTCGACTACCTTCACGATGGCCATGCGAGCGCTCAATTCGCCCGGCTGAGGCGTCATGCACATCACGCCGACATCGGCAGTTTCCAAAGCGTCAAGCACTGCTGCGGGCGCGGCGCCCATCGGGCGTGGTCCAAAATCTTCCAGCAGCAATCCGGTGTAAGGCGCGCGCCGGTCGTCCAGCGCCGCGGCGATACTAGCGGCGACGGCGCGGCTGGCTTCATCGGCAATCAGCGCCACGCGTTCGCCGGGGCGCACACCGAGACACGTCTCCACGGCGTTCCGCGCGCCGGGCATCAAGTCCAACTGTGGTGAACCGAAGTTCATCCTAATAATTCTACTTGAATTGGCCGGATTTCGATCTCGGGTAAATTACTGAGACTTCTTTTTCTCAACTGGCCGTTCGGCCGGTCAAAAAACCTGACACGAGGGACAAGGACTGTGCGCGCGTGCCTCCTTGCGGAGCACCTCTACAGTTAATTGGCCACCGTGCTTCGTGGGACAACACGAAACGCGGGAACCTGGCCGCCACCGCTGGTCACATTAGCGAGACCGGTGGCGCTGAGGCGGGTGAGAAAGCCGCAGAGTTTTCCGCGGAATAAGTACGGCGCAAAATCCACCAGCATGTCCCGGTAATCCACCCTGCCCACATCTGCGATATACGGAAAAACTTCACGGCGGATGGGGATGCGTTCCTGGACAATCCACACGCCGTTCTTCGCCGAAAGCGCGCGCTCGATAGCCACGTCCCAATCGGCTTCGCTGGTTTCCCAGCCCAGGGTTACGCCAGCCCCGCCGTACTCATCGCTGGGCTTCAGCACCAGGTTTTCGCGCTCTTTACGGATAAACGCCAGCAAATCGATGCGCTGATCGTAGTGTGCGGTCCCGGCGTCGGCGACCACGCGCGTCCAGGGAATATGCTTGCGGATCAGTTCGCGTTCGCCATGGGAGAAGAGCGCACCATTTTGCTCGTCGGTCAACACCGCGAAGAATGCCTTCACATGCGGAATCTTGCAGCGGAAATTATTCGCCACGCACACGGCGTTCGCCGAGTAGGCTTTGACCAGCGCGGAACACTCTGCTGGCTTGGCGACGATGTCGTTGATGAGTACGCGCCGGTAGACGAGATCGATCTTCTTGTCCTGCGCTACAAGCGATTTGCCATCCCACTCGAGCTCGCGGGGATCAGCGATCAGCGTCGGGATGCCCATCCTCTCGAAGCGTTCCTTGAGGATTTCAAACTCGCTCACTGTCGGTACGTCTTCCCAATCCACAATCGCAATTTGCGGCTTCGCGGACGCACCTCCCCAATCAAGGTAACTCATCAACAGGGCGTCGAGCAGCTTGGCGCTAAGCGGGTAGCTGTGAACTTCATACATCTGCGCAAATTTGCCCATCACCGGAAGTTCGCGGAAAATTTCCGCGAGCGTTTCCGCATATCCTGCACCCGCCGGCGATTCGCCGTTGTATTCCGCAAACTTCAACGAGTCCGGAAGTAGAAACGCATCCAGCCGCGAGGCCGTGCTCGCCCGTCCGTATCCGGTCGGAATCCGAGCCAGATGCTCCTCCTCTTCCCGCAAATGCAACTGTGCAAATAAATCTTTGTCGTCGAGAGCGGTGCTTGCCACGCGCTCGCCAAAATCCGCAATCGTTTCCGCGACGGTTCTCACGCGCGTTTCGTCTTCCGGAGAAAGGAAAAACGGACGCAAAAACGGACAGTGGACGCGGTCGCCAAACGTAAGCCGAGCCTTGCGCATGCGTTTGAACAACTCTTCCGGCAGCGCGGGAACGCGCAAGAGCGTGCTTTTCAATAAGGCGTGCCACTCTTCCGCCGGGGATGGCGGCACTGGCAAAGGTATGGGAGCGCTCGTCATTTCATCACGATCCTTGCGCCGACCCGGCGGCCGGAGCGGCCACGGACTTCTGCCCCCCGGAAGCGCTCCTTGGCGTTCCCGTAAATCCGGCGGCTGCGCCAATGCCGATCATCTCTTCCCATCGCGGCCATGGATTCGAAGCCTTGCCATTTAGCGCCCGGTCGATCACCAGCCGCGCCATTTTTTCCACCACGTGCTCGAAATAAAATTCCGTAATGCGGTCGCGTTCGAAATCCGGCGCCGGATTCAGGAAATCGATCGCATAGGGCACCCCGTCTTTTACGGCGAACTCGATGGTATTCATCTCATAGCCCAGCGCCTGGTTAATCGTCTGCGCATCTTTCACGATTCGCGCGCCAAGCTCCGCCGTCAGGTACTGGTGGTCGACAATGTATTTGCGTTCCTTGGGGTCGTAGTGAACGGGAAGAATGTCCGTCTTGCCGAATGTGAAGCACCGCACGTACTGATTGAAATCGATGAATTCCTGCAGCGTCATGCAATAAGGCGAAGTCTTGTCGTACGCCGCGAGCAATTCCTCTTTGTTGTTCACTTTGTGGACGTGTTTCCAGCCGCCACCCGAAAAAGGCTTCAAGATCGCGGGCCGGCCGACGTAATCGAGCAGCCCGTCCCAGTCCATTGGATATTCCAGGTTGTGGAGCGACTCGGCCGTGATATCTACATCGATGGGATAATCTTTCTGCGGGAGGAGCACCGTCTTGGGGATCGCAATTCCCAGCTTGGCGGCCACAGAGTAATTGAAAAACTTGTCGTCGGCCGTCCACCAGAACGGATTGTTGATGACGTACGTTCCCTGAAGAACGGCGTGCTTCAGATACCCGCGGTAGTATTCGACTTCATGCGAAATGCGGTCGACGATGACGCTGTATCTTGCCGGCTCGCCCATGCGCGTGCCGCCCAGCTTCACGAACTCCGCGGCGACGCCATCCTTCTTGCCAAGTTCGTTCACGCGTACAATAAACGCCGGAGGAAAGCTGTATTCCCGCCCGCAGAGTAGGCCAACTCTTTTCATGTTCGTGCTCCTGTCCGGATCCTGCGGAACTGCCTCGCTTGCGATCACCGTCAATTCACAGCGTGCGCTGAAGAAGTGCGCGGCTCGGTGACGCCTCCGCGCGTTTCGGCAACCAAGTGCCGCACCACGGCTTTCAAGTCTCCCGTTTCCTGATACACGCGCAACTGCCGGTCCGCGCTGGTGCCTTCGTTCATGATCGTGTGCACGTATTCGACCGCGCTGCGGCTGCCCAGGTCGTCCACGACGTCATCCACCAATTCCAGCAATTCGGGAATCAGCTGGCGCATGGGCACTTCAGCTTCCTTGCCGAAGTCGATGAGTTTTCCATCGATGCCGTATCGCGCCGCTCGCCATTTGTTTTCTTCGATCAGCGCGCGCCGGTAGAGCCGCCAGCTCACATTGCCTTGGTAGAGCCGGTGCAGCTTCACGATGATGGCCTGCGTGAGCGCCGCGATGGCCACGGCTTCCTCGACTCGCGTCGAGACGTCGAACATGCGGAATTCCAGTGTCCCAAACATCGGGTGCGGCCGCACGTCCCACCAGATTTTCTTGCCGTTGTCGATGCAATTTAGTTTCACGAGCAGGTTCACGAAATTTTCGTACGCACTCCACGATTCGAACTGCTCCGGCACACCGGTACGCGGGAACCGGCGAAACACCGTCGTGCGGAACGACTTCAAACCCGTATTCCTTCCCATCCAGAAAGGCGAACTAGTGGAAAGCGCCAGCAGGTGCGGCAGGAAGTAGCGCACGCCGTTCATCATGTCGATGGTTGTCTGCTTATCGGGCATGGCCACGTGGACGTGCATGCCGAAGATCAGCAGCGATCTCGCCAGTTGCCCCATCTCTTCGATGATGTGCTGATAACGCTCTCCCGGCGAGATCACCTGGTCAATCCAGCTTGAAAAGGGATGCGTGCCCGCCGCCGCCACCTGGAGTCCCGCGCGTTCGGCGGCGGCCACCAGCTCTCCGCGCGTGCGGTGCATTTCAATGCGTAGCTCGCTGACGTTCTCGCAGATTCGCGTTCCGGTCTCGACGATGGACTGGTGCAGTTCATGCTTCACTTGCTCGGCGATGTCGGGCGAAGCTGCGGAAACAATTTGACTGACGTGCGAACGCAATTCGCATGTGGCGGGATCAATGATCTGGAACTCTTCTTCAACGCCGATGGTGAAGCGGTGAGCCATGGAGTGGCCCTCTAGGTCTCTCGGGTCTTATTGGGGACTTCGAGCTTTGTATCATACCGCGGCGTGATGAAAATTACACCAATGCGGCGAATGTGCAGGCACGCATTTCATTGCTAACAAGAAAAGGACAGACAGGAATGTCTGTCCCATCGGAGACGTGTTGGGCTGGGCCCTTCCTTGCTTTACTTCTCAGTCTGAAATCTCTTGGGTCCTACGCTGCTCCCATCGCCCTGCGCTGCTGGAAGCACTCCCGGCAAAACACCGGCCGCCCTTGCGTGGGACGGAAGGGAACTGTGGTTTCCTTCCCGCACTGCGAGCAATTTGTCTTCGTTTCCGAACGCATCGGTGAAGCGTGCCCCCCGCCACCACCGCCGCCCTCGGCCCGTTTAGCCTTGCAAGACTTGCAGCGCTTGGGTTCGTTTTTGAAGCCCTTGTCGGCAAAAAACATCTGTTCACCGGCGGTAAAAACGAATTCAGCTCCGCACTCCGAACACTTCAGCACCTTGTCGTGGTATTCCATGAGCCGCTCTCCCCTGGTCCCGTGGCGGGCAAGGGAATGGGCGACTTTGTACCTGACAGCCTAGATGCTTGAGGAGACCAGTATCCGGGGGACGCCGGGCGCGGATCCCTTGGGCTTGCGGGCACGAAGCTGAAACACGAACCCAAAACTTCCCTGCCTTACGGGGGCCTGATTCTCGGAAGTGCGGCGCCGAGCCGCGAGGAAAACGGAAGGGCGACTCCGACCGGGTCGGAGCCGCCCCCGCAATTAATCCGCTTCCCGCCGCTGCTTCTTGCGCAGTCGCTTCCGCGAAAGCGCTTCCTTTGCCCGGCGCTTCTCGCCGGGTTTCATGTAGAAGCTGTGCTTCTTGATTTCCTTGATGATGTCTTCCTGTTGCACCTTGCGCTTGAAACGCCGCAGGGCATTTTCCAGGGATTCACTCTCTTGGATGATGACTTCAGCCACTTTTTTAATTCACCCCCAATCCGGTTCGGATTGGTATCTTGCGGCGCCTCTCGCCGGCCAAACTGCTGCCAACTATGTGCTGCTGCGGGCACCGCCCCTGTTACTGATTATCGCATGTATTGGCTGCTTCGCGGATGCACCCTGTAAGGTCGATGGCATCTTCTAATCAATTCCCACCATATAAGTCAAGGAATCTTTGCATTTTCTAGCGGGCGGCGGTGGTACTGAACCCCCCTCATAACCACCCGGCCATCCCATTGACGTAGATATAAACCAGCGACGCTTGCGCGGATTTCGGATCGTAGCGCTCCTCAAAGCGCCTTAATCGCTCACCCGGCACTCTCTACGGCTCCTCTGCACTTGTCTTTTTACCCACTTCTATTGTTAGAATGAGCCGCTTCTCTAGATGCACCGCGGGGGCAGCCAATGTCCGATATGCGGGATGCTATCGTCGTACTCCTTGCTGGAGGCCAGGGCGAACGCCTTTGGCCGCTCACCCGCGACCGCGCCAAGCCTGCCGTCCCTTTCGGCGCTCTCTACCGCATCATTGACATCACACTTTCGAACTGCATCAATTCGAATCTCCGCCGCATTTTCATCCTCACCCAGTACAAGGCGCTCAGCTTGAACCGCCACATCCGTGCCGGCTGGTCGCCCCTTGCCGGCCTTGGCGATTACATCGAAGTCCTCCCGCCGCAGATGCGCGTCTCCCAACAGTGGTATCAAGGCACCGCCGACGCCGTCTACCAGAACATTTACTCCATCGGCAGTGAGCGCTCCAAATTCGTCTTCATCCTCTCCGGCGATCACATCTATAAGATGAATTACGCCAAGATGCTTGAGAGGCATGTGGACTCCGGCGCTGATGTGACCGTAGGCATCATCCAGATTCCCGTGCAGCAAGCTGCTAAACAATTCGGCGTGATCGAGGTCGACAAGGATTGGCGCATCATCGGCTTCGAGGAAAAACCCGCCGAGCCAAAACAGTCCCCGCATCATCCCGGCCACTGCAACGCCTCCATGGGCATCTACATTTTCAACACCCAGCTGATGATCCCCATCCTGCTCGCCGATTCTGAGGATCCCAAGTCCCACCACGATTTCGGCAAGGACATTCTTCCGCGCATCATTTCGAAGCACCGCGTCTTCGCCTACAACTTCGTCGATGAAAACAGCAAGGATGCTCTGTATTGGCGCGACGTGGGCACCATCGACGCCTATTACGAAGCCAACATGGATCTGGTCAGTGTCTCCCCAGTCTTCAACCTGTACGACAGCGCCTGGCCTCTGCGCACCTGGCAGCACCAGTATCCGCCCGCAAAGTTCGTCTTCGCAGACCCGGAGCGCATGGGCGTGGCCCTCGATTCCATCGTCGCGGGCGGCTCGGTGATCTCCGGCGGCCGCGTGCAGACTTCCGTGATCGGCAACGACGTTCGCGTCAACAGCTATTCCGAAGTCTCCGAGTCCATCATCTACAACCACGTGAACGTCGGACGTCACTCGCGCATCCGTCGCGCCATCATCGACCGCCACGTCAGCCTTCCGGAGCGCACCGAAATCGGCTACGACCTCGAAGCCGACCGCCGCCGCTTCCACGTCACCGATTCCGGCATCGTCGTCGTCGTCCGCCAGGAATCTCTCATCGAAGAACCCGAATCGGCCTAGCCCGGAACGCCGCCCTTCAAATTAGTCTCATCGCAGTGTCATCCTGAGCGCAGCGAAGGATCTCAACTGATCCACATCTCGTCGATTATCGGGCATTCGTTGCACCGTCTTTAGAAATCAATTCTTTCTCCGCGCCTCTGTGACTCCGTGGCATTCTTCTGTAAAATCATCGATTCACATTCACTCAGGAGAGTAAACCATCATGTCCACGAAGATCGTCAAAGTCCACGCGCGCCAGGTCATCGATTCGCGAGGCAATCCCACCGTCGAAGCCGACGCTATCCTCGAAGGCGGAATACTTGGCCGCGCCGCCGTCCCTTCCGGTGCTTCCACGGGCGAACACGAAGCCCTCGAGCTCCGAGACGGCGACAAGTCGAAATATCTCGGTAAGGGCGTCCTCAAGGCCGTCGCCAACGCCAACACCGAAATCGCCAAATCCCTCTCCGGCCTGGACGCCGCCGACCAGCGCGCCCTCGATCACAAAATGATTTCGCTCGATGGCACGCCCACGAAGTCCCGCCTCGGCGCCAACGCCATTCTCGCCGTATCCATGGCCGCCGCCCGCGCTGCCGCCGTTGCCCTCAAACAGCCGCTCTACAAATATCTTTCGCGCTATTCCACTGACACCTCCGCAAATCTCCTCCCTTGCCCGATGATGAACATCCTTAACGGCGGGGCGCACGCCGATAGTTCCGTGGACTTTCAGGAATTTATGGTCATGCCCGTCGGCGCGCCGAATTTCTCCGAAGGCCTGCGCTGGGGAGTCGAAATCTTTCACGCTCTCAAAACCGCGCTGAAAAAGCGTGGCTATTCCACCGCCGTCGGCGACGAAGGCGGATTTGCGCCGAGCTGCAAATCCAACGAAGAAGCCATTCAGATCGTTGTCGAAGCCATCGCCGCCGCAGGATACAAGCCCGGCGATCAAGTGAGCATTGCGCTCGACCCCGCCGCCAGCGAGTTCTACGACAAAGACAGCGGCAATTACATTTTCAAGAAGTCTGACAAGTCCTCTTACGCTTCCTTCCAGATGGCCGCCTATTGGACCAACTGGGCGGAAAAGTATCCCATCATTTCCATTGAAGATGGCATGGCCGAAGACGATTGGGCCGGCTGGAAATCCTTGACGCAAAGCATCGGTAGCAAATCATCCAAGAAAAAAATCCAACTCGTTGGAGACGACCTCTTCGTCACCAACACCGAGCGTCTCTCCCGCGGTATCAACGAAGGCATCGCCAACGCCATCCTCATCAAGCTCAATCAGATCGGCACCGTGACCGAAACCATTGACGCCATCGAGCTCGCCCGCAAGGCCGGCTACAACTCCATCATTTCCCACCGCTCCGGCGAAACCGAAGACACTTTCATCGCCGACCTCGCCGTGGCCACCGCCGCCGGCCAGATCAAAACCGGCTCTGCCAGCCGCACCGACCGCATCGCCAAGTACAATCAGCTCCTCCGCATCGAAGAAGAGCTCGGCTCCGCCGCCCGCTTCCATGGCAAGGCCGCACTTGGTCAAAACAAATCCTGATTGCTCGATAGCGCGATGGTTTAGAAACAACCGCTACCTGAAAATTACGCTCTCATACGTTCGATTCTCAGCACTCGCGAACTTGGCCGAGTACTATTGACACGTCTCAGGAGCCAGCCTAGCATTCCATCCTAGCTCCCACCCGCAATCCTTACACGTTGCTTCTTTGGGAGATTCATGATGGCAAGAGTCCTTTACTGTAACGACCTCGTTCCCGGATGCAAGTTCGAGGCGCGCGGCGATTCCGACGAGGAGATCCTGGCCGAATTCGCGGATCACATCTCGACAGTGCATGGCATGTCTGAAATTTCGGATGGAATATTGGAGATGGTGAGCAAGGCCATTCACGAAGAAGTTCGCGTCCGCTCCCGCGCCGCTGGCGCATAGCCTCTCCCTCGTACGCCGAAAAGGATCCCAGCCTTTCCTCGAATCCTCTGAAAAATGCGCGTTACAATATCGTCGGGCGCATGAGCGAAGTCGCCAGATCATTCTCTAAATCAGACACTTTGCATATCCGTGCAGCGGATGTTGCCGATGTCGACGCCCTAGTGCGCCTGATTAACTCCGCTTTCCGCGTCGAGCAACCCTTCATCGAAGGCGATCGTACTGACGCCGAAGGCGTTCGCTCCTACATGGCAAAAGGGAAATTCCTCGTTGCCGAAAACTCCTCCGGCCTGACAGCCTGCGTCTACGTCGAACTTCGCGGCGACCGCGGCTACTTGGGCTTGCTCGGCGTGGACCCTTCGTGTCAGGGAACCGGGCTCGGTCGCAAAATGATGGATGCCGCCGAAAATTATTTTCGCAAAGCAGGTTGCCGGGCCATCGACCTCCGCGTCATCAGCGCGCGCACTCCGCTCCCTGCCTTTTATCGTCACCTCGGCTATCACGAAACCGGTACCGCTCCTTTCGCTCCCGATGTGCCTGTCAAAATTCCCTGCCACTACGTCCTCATGTCTAAGACCCTCGACTGAACTCCACCCGCGGTATTGGAAAGACAACCTCGCGCCGCCGCGATTCTGTATCATCCTCGCTTTCCAAATTGCTCCACCTTCAGGCAGAATACTGGCTCCATTTCAGGGGGAATCCATGAACCGTCGCGCCATCCTTGCTTCCTTTCTCTTTGCAGGACTCTCGCTTGCTCCTATCGGCAATCACGTCATCGCCGACGAGCAGCCTCTCTTCGGCTACTCCGCTGAATCTTCCCGCGCCGAACGTCAGTGGGAAGAGAAACTCCGCGCCATCCCCAGCCCCGACAATCTCCGCGCCTATATGGAGCACCTCTCTGCACGTCCCCACCACGTCGGCTCTCCCTACGACAAGCAGAACGCCGAATGGATCGCCGCCAAGTTCAAAGAGTTCGGCCTCGATACCCACATCGAACAGTTTGACGTTCTCTTTCCCACGCCCAAGGAACGCGCCGTTGAACTAGTCGAAGGCGGTCCGAAATTCGTCGCCAAGCTTCAGGAACCCGCTCTTCCGCAAGACCCCACCTCAAATCAGCAAGCCGAGCAGCTCCCCACTTACAACGCTTACTCGATCGACGGCGACGTCACCGCCCCGCTGGTCTACGTCAACTACGGAATCCCTGAAGACTACGAGCAGCTCGAGCGCATGGGAATTTCCGTGAAGGGTAAGATCGTCATCGCGCGTTATTTCCACTCCTGGCGCGGTATCAAGCCCAAGGTTGCCGCTGAACACGGTGCAGTCGGCTGCCTCATATTCTCCGATCCGCACGAAGACGGATTCGTCCATGGCGAGACGTTTCCCGCCGGTCCCTTCCGCCCGCCCGATGGAGTTCAGCGCGGCAGCGTCGCAGACATGCCGTTCTATCCAGGTGACCCGCTCACGCCGGGCGTTGGCGCTACGAAAGACGCCAAGCGCCTCAAGGTGGAAGAAGCTCCCACGATCACCAAGATTCCCGTGCTGCCGATTTCCTATGCAGACGCGCAGCCGTTGCTCGCGGCGTTGACCGGCCGCGTGGCTCCGGAGGGATGGCGCGGCGGCCTTGGCATCACCTACCACGTCGGCCCCGGCGCCGCAAAAGTTCACCTCAAAGTGAAATCGGACTGGTCAATCAAGCCTATCTACGATGTGATCGGAAAAATTCAAGGCGCAACGTTTCCCGATGAATGGGTGATTCGCGGAAACCATCACGACGGTTGGGTAAATGGCGCGGAGGATCCCATCTCGGGTCAGGTCGCCATCATCGAAGAAGCGCGGGCCCTCGGTGAGCTGGTCAAGTCCGGATGGAAGCCGAAGCGCACCATTATCTATTGCGCTTGGGACGGCGAAGAGCCGGGACTCCTGGGCTCCACCGAATGGGCCGAGCAGCACTATGACGAATTGCGCGCACACGGCGTGGCGTACATCAATTCAGACGCTAATGGCCGCGGTTATCTCGGGATTGAAGGCTCGCACACCCTCGAAAAATTCAGCAACGACATCGCGCGCGACATTTCCGATCCGGAAACCAAATTGAGCGCGTGGAAGCGCCAGCAACTCCACGAAATTGCAAATGCCAAAACGGCGGAGCAGCGCGAAGAAATCCGCAAGCGTGCCGATCTGCGTATTCCTGCGCTCGGCTCTGGTTCGGACTACACCGCTTTCCTGCAGCATGATGGCGTCGCCGCACTGAACATCGGGTTCGGCGGTGAAGACCAGGGCGGCATCTACCATTCCATCTACGATGATTTCTACTGGTTTACGCACTTCAGCGATACCGAATTTGTTTACGAACGCGCTCTCGCGCAGACTGGCGGCACGGCCATCATGCGATTGGCGGATGCCGACCTTCTCCCGTTTGAATTCAACGATTTTGCGGACACCGTCCAGACCTACTTGAAGGAATTGAAAACGCTTTCGCAAAAAATGCAGGACGACATCAAGGAACGCAACAGGGAAATCGAAGAAGGCGTTTTCAAAGCCACCGATGATCCGAAGCGCCCGCTGGTGTCCCCTGCGGTAGAAGCTGTTCCTCCGCACTTGAATTTCGCCCCAATGGAAAATGCCGTGGACGTGCTCAATCGCAGCGCTGCGGACTATCGCAAGGCGCTGGAACAAGCGAACGCCAACGGCGGTGCTGCGCTGGCATCCGCTTCCCTTACCGAAGTCAACAAAATGCTCATCGAAAGCGAGCGCAAGCTAACCAATGCCGAGGGACTCCCCAATCGCCCGTGGTTCAAACACCAGCTCTATGCTCCCGGCTTTTACACTGGATATGGCGTCAAGACGGTTCCGGCTGTGCGCGAAGCCATTGAGCTGAAACAATGGAAACAGGCCGACGAAGCCATTATCGTTGTCGCGCGCGTTTTGCAGGACGAAGCCGCGCTGATCTCTTCCGCCGCGGCAAAACTCACGGCGGCGACGGCGCACTGATTCGGAAAGAGCCAGGCCATTCCTTCCTATAATCTCGCGATCGTTGGCTTCGGCAACGTAGGCCGCGAATTTCTGCGCTTGCTCGTTGCCAAGGAAACCGAACTGCGCCGCCGCTACGACGTGCGCTGGCGGCTTGCGGGCGTCGCCACGCGCCGGTCCGGCTGGGTAGCAGACGCCGATGGCCTCAATCCCCTCGCTATCCTCAACAGCCGTTGGCCCGCCTCCCCGACCCACGTTTGCCGGGATGTTTGCGAATGGCTCGAAAAAACGCGCGCGGATGTTTTGTTTGAGGCCAGCTCGCTCAATGTGCACACCGGCCAGCCCGCGATCGACCACCTGAAAACCGCGCTCGAACTCGGGGCGCACGCCATCAGCGCGAACAAAGGGCCAATCGTGCATGCGTTTCGTGAACTCACCGCGCTCGCTCACGAAAAAAAGAAAAAACTTCTTTACGAAGCGACCGTCATGGATGGTGTGCCCATTTTTTCGCTGTTCCCCCTCGGCTTGCCCGCGACGACTCTGCAAGGATTCTCCGGCGTGCTCAATTCCACGACCAACGTGGTTCTAACGGAAATTGAAAAAGGCCGCTCGCTCGACGAAGCGGTCAAGCGCGCGAAGGCTCTCGGCGTGACGGAAACGGACCCGGCGGCGGACCTCGACGGCTGGGACTCGGCGGTAAAAGTCGCCGCGCTGGCCATTGCGCTGATGGGCGCGCCTGTGAGACTCGAACAAGTGCAGCGCACCGGCATCCGTGATCTCAGCGAAGAAAAAATCCGCTCCGTCCGCGCGGCCGGGATGCGTTACAAACTCGTTTGCCGCGCGGAACGCCGCGGCGACGGCGTCGTGTGCACAGTGCAGCCGGAAATGCTGCTCGCTTCTGACCCGCTTGCGAGTCTCGAAGGCACCAGTTCGGCGATCCGGTTTGACCTCGATGTGTTCAGCTTTTCGATTGTCGAGCACAATCCGGGCATCGAAGCGACGGCATATGGACTTCTGGCGGATTTTATCCGGGCCGTCCAGCAGTAGTCTTATCCGGCGCGCGTCCCGTTCGGCACGGCTCGTTCCGGGATGGAGAGAACGGGCGTAATTTCGTCCGCGTAGCCGATATCGAATAGCATTCCTTGCGACATTTCCCCGGCCATTTTGTGCGGCTCCAGATTTATGACAAAGAGCGCCTGGCGTCCTTCGATCTCTCGCGGGTTTTCACGTTCTTTCTTGATCCCCGGGAGAATGGTTCGTGAATGGTCGCCGAAATTTACGGTCAGCTTCATGAGTTTCTCCGAGCGCGGAACCTCTTCGACGCGTTCAATCGTTCCGGCGCGAATGTCCAGTGCTTCGAGCGCGGCAATGCCGGCGATGGGCTTTATCGGTGCGGGGGTGAATTCGCTCATGGCTCACCGCTTGTACTGGGCTGCGTAGGCGGGCGTGGGAATCGCGGGGTCGCACTTCTCGTCCCGGATCGGCGTGCCCGGTGCGAGTGACAGGGGAATCACACCGGCCCAGACCGGCAGTAAGTAGTCCGGGGCATCGTCCTCCGGAGGACCGACGCGCATTTTTGCGGAAACTTCCGTGAGCGGCAGTCGCAGAACGCTGGTGGCCTTCAGCTCTTTTTCATTGGGTTGGCGCGCATCGTTCCAGCGGCCGGGAAGAATTTTTTCGGTGAAGGCTTGCAGCGCTTTTAACTTCTCTTCCGGCGAATCCACCAGAGTAGCTTTGCCGAGTGCCACCACGGAGCGGTAATTCATCGAATGATTGAAGACGGAGCGCGCGAGAACGAAACCGTCGGTAAGAGTCACCGTAACGCAAACCGGAATCCCATCGCTTACATTGCGCAGCATGCGGCTCGCCGCGGAACCGTGAAAATAAATCGCGTCGCCAAGGCGCGCGAATAGCGTGGGGATGACGTAAGGCTGGCCATCCACTGAAAATCCGACGTGGCATACGAAACCCTCGTCCAGGATTTTATAAATCGTTTCGCGGTCGTAAGCGCCGCGATGCGACTCGCGCACGACACTCGTGCGCTCTGTCGGCGGGATGGCTTCTGGCACGATGCACCTCATGGAGAAACGTGGCGCGAAGCCGGCCGGTTGATGGCCGCTCATTTGATTTATAGCCGGCGCCAAAGCGGCATGAGTGAGGGACAACTTCAAGTATGCTATCACGCCCGCGGAAACATCGAGTGTTGCGGGACGCCGGCCAATCAGGAATGTGCCTCCAATTTGGATCCCACGCCCCTACAACGCCGCTGAGACGTATGAGAAACTAACAGCTCGGAGAAGCGGACCAATTTGCGGCCGCAAACCAAAATGAGCACACCAGCAATACAGGGGACAGAAAGCAAAACATTCGACATCGCCTGGGTGAGGGAACAATTTCCTTCGCTGAAATTGCAAGTGAATGGGCGCACGGCGGCGTTCTTGGATGCGCCGGCGGGGACACAGGTGCCGAAACAGGTGATGGACGCCGTGCAGAATTATTTTCTCTCAGCGAATGCAAACACCTACGGCGCATTCCTGACCAGCCGCCGAACCGATGAAATGATCCTCTCGGTGCGCGCGGCGATGGCCGATTTCTTCAACTGCGGTTCGAATGAAGTGGTTTTCGGGCAGAACATGACCACCATCATGTTTGCGCTCGCTCGTGCGATCGGCAGGGAACTAAAATCGGGCGACGAAATTGTGGTGACAACCTTAGATCATGATGCCAACGTGGCCCCTTGGCGCGCGCTGGAAGAAAAAGGCTTGGTCGTCCGGCAGGTGGATATCCGTGAAGCCGATTGCACGCTGGACTTGGATGATTTGAAACGGAAAATTTCAGCAAAAACGAAACTCGTCGCCGTTGGCTATGCCTCGAACATGGTCGGGACGATCAATCCCGTCGCGGAAATCACCAAGCTCGCGCATGCCGCGGGTGCCCTGATGTTCATCGACGCCGTGCACTACGCCCCGCACGGGCTGATTGACGTGAAGGCATTGGATTGCGATTTTCTGGCGTGCTCGCCGTACAAATTCTTCGGGCCGCACATGGGAACGCTGTACGGGAAGCGTGAACACCTGGAAAAGCTCAAGCCGTACAAAGTGCGGCCGGCGACAAACACCTCACCCGAATGTTGGGAAACGGGAACGCAGGTGCAAGAGTTAATCGCCGGGATTGGCGCCGCCGTGGATTACCTTGGGGAACTAGGACGACACTGCGACGCGCGCGTGAAGAGCCGCCGCGAAGCCTTGCAGGCAGCCTACCGCGCGACGCACCCATACGAAACCGGGTTGCTGACCCGGTTGATCGCGGGCTTGCAGACCATTCCGGGCATACGCATCTTCGGCATCACCGACGAAAAACGGTTTGATGAGCGCTGCGCGACTTTGTCGTTCCGCCTGGGCGACCACCATCCGACGAAAATTGCGGCGTTTCTCGGCGAGCGTGGCATTTTCACCTGGGACGGAAATTTCTATGCACTGAACCTCTCCGAGCGCCTCGGCGTCGAGCAACATGGCGGCGTCTTGCGCGTCGGCTTCGTCCATTACAACACCGCCGAAGAAGTGGATCGTCTGCTAACGGCGTTGTGTGAGTTCGCAGCGCGGCAGTAGGACAGGCATTCCTGCCTGTCCTGTTTCAAGAAGCAGTCTTGGAGGTGAATGCGCTCGAAAGGACGGCAAGATGACAGGCAAGAACGCCTGTCCAACAAGAACCCGATGAGCAAACGACCGAAGCCAATGGTTTTGACGGTGCTGGATGGATGGGGATACCGCGCGGAAACGAAGGGGAACGCGATCGCCCTGGCGCGGAAACCGGCTTATGACGAGCTGCTCAAGAAATTCCCCAACACTTTGATTCATTCGTCCGGGCCTTTTGTCGGATTGCCCGAAGGACAGATGGGCAACAGCGAAGTGGGACACATGAACATGGGCGCGGGGCGAATTGTGCACATGGACATTACGCGAATCGACTTGCTGATTGCCAGCAAACAACTGCAAAACGTGCCGCTGTTTCAGCAGGCTATGGAGCGTGGACGGTCGCGCCAACTGCATTTCCTCGGACTGCTCAGCGACGGCGGCGTGCATTCGCACATTCAGCACTTGTTTGCTCTGCTGGAGATGGCCAAGCAACAAAAAGTGGAAAGAGTCTTTGTGCATTGTTTCATGGACGGGCGGGACACACCGCCGAACAGCGGGCGCGATTACGTGCGGCAGTTGCAGCAGAAGATGCGCGAGTTGGGCGTCGGCGAAATCGCAACGCTCGTGGGGCGCTATTACGCGATGGACCGCGACAACCGCTGGGAGCGCCTCGAACTGGCCTATCGCGCTCTGGTCCACGGCGAAGCGGAAACGCGAACCGATGATCCGGTTGCGGCACTACAACAGAGTTATGAAGCGGGCGTGACAGATGAATTTATCAAGCCGATTGTGGTGGCGAAGGGGAGCGGAGCCGAGACTGCCCCCGTGGGATTGATTCGCGACGACGATGCCGTGATTTTCTTTAATTTTCGCGCCGATCGCGCGCGGCAAATGACCTACGCGCTGGCGGCGCCGGACTTCGACAAGTTTGCGGATGCTAAGCGGCCGAAGAATCTCTTTTACGTGGGGATGACGCAGTACGATAAGAACTGGCCGTGGCTCAAATACGTGATTGCCCCGGAAAAACTGGAACACATCCTGGCGCAAGTGTTTGCGGAATTGCAATACAAGAATTTGCGTACCGCGGAGACGGAAAAATACGCCCACGTCACTTATTTTTTCAACGGCGGCGTCGAGAAGCCATTTGCCGGAGAGGAGCGGATTCTTGTGCCATCGCCAAAAGTGGCCACGTACGATTTGAAGCCGGAAATGTCGGCGGCAGGAATTACGGACACGGTAGTGAAGGCCGTCGAGAAGGGCGAGTTCGACGCCATCATCATGAATTATGCGAATGCCGACATGGTCGGGCATTCGGGAAAACTGGAAGCGGCGATCAAGGCGGTCGAAGCGGTGGACGCAGGACTGGCGCGGATTTATCAAGCGCTGAAACCCCGCGGAGGTGTGTGGATGATCACTGCGGACCACGGCAACGCGGAGACCATGGTCGATCCGGCCACTGGTGGACCCCACACCTATCACACAACGAATCCGGTGCCATTCATTTTGGTGAGCGATGATGACAAGCTCCGCTTGAAACCAGGTGGCTCGCTGCGAGACATTGCGCCGACCATGCTGAGCGCGCTCGGTCAGCCGCGGCCCGCCGATATGACCGGCACGGATTTGCGCATCATTTCATAGTCTGACCATGAGCCGCACAAAGCCTGCAGAAACAAAACTGGTCATTTGCGTGTGGCATCCGTTTACCGAGTGGCGGCCGAAGCCGACGTTAGCGGAAGCGATTCGAAAGCGGTGGCCGGAAATGCGTGTAGTGCATTTGCCGAACTACGACCACTTGCCCGGGGAGCTGCCGGATACGGACATTTTTGTGGGCTATTCCTTGCGCGCGGAACAATTGAAGGATACGAAGAAGCTGAAATGGATCCACTCCACCGCGGCGGGCGTGGCGCAACTCATGTACCCGGAACTGCGCGATTCCGGAATCATCGTGACGAATCCCAGCGGGATTTTTTCCGTGCCGATGGCAGAGCACACCATTGGTCTGCTGTTGGCGCTGGCGAGGAATTTTCCAGATTCGGTGCGCGGACAGGACCGCGCGCGATGGGCTCAGCAGGAGATTTGGGACAAGCCCCAGCACTTGACGGAGATGAATAGCAAAGTGCTGTTGATCGTGGGCTACGGCTCGATCGGCAGGGAAGTGGCGAAGCGCGCGAAGGTGTTTGACATGAAGGTTTGGGGAGTGACGCGATCGGGCAAGGGCGAACAGGCGCACGTGGAGAAAATTTTTGCCGCGGCGCAGCTGCACGAAGCGCTGCCGGGTGCGGATTACGTGTTGATTTGCGCGCCGGAAACAGCGGAAACAAAACACCTCATCGGCGCGGCTGAAATATCCAAGATGAAACGCGGGGCACGGCTGATCAATGTCGGGCGCGGATCGCTGCTGGATGAAGCGGCACTGGTTCAGGCACTGGAGACTGGCGCGCTGGGCGGCGCGGCGCTGGACGTGACGCAGACGGAACCTTTGCCGGCGGAGAGTCCGTTGTGGAAGACGCCGAATTTGTTCATCACGCCGCACACCAGCGGGGTGAGCGACCGGCTCTGGGACCGGCAAGCGGCGATATTGATCGAATTGCTGGAGCAATGGTTTGACGGTCAGGAATTGTTCAACCGCGTAGATTTCGCGCGCGGCTACTAGAGTGAAAATGGAAATTGGAAAGTAGAAAATGGAAATTCGCAGATACGAGCGAAGTGGATCGTCCCCTCTTTTCAAATTTCCAATTTCCAATTTCCAATTTCAAATTTCTGGTTTTCTCAGTCGCCGACCCCACCTTTGGGCGCCTGATAGCCTTCGCGGGCGTAGACCTGGAATTTCTGCTTCTTGCCTTTTTGGTCGACGACGGTGAGAGGGCCGCC
>Ga0137418_10000598_pt1 | contig 32443 bp, 34 predicted proteins | sample CZODoug3_1_2_16f_FD_122242 | JGI IMG/M metagenome (GOLD analysis project Ga0137418, IMG submission 122242) | Vadose zone soil fungal communities from Angelo Coast Range Reserve, California, USA - CZODoug3_1_2_16fungal (Hybrid Assembly) | ecosystem: Environmental > Terrestrial > Soil > Vadose... | reverse complement strand
TGGCTAGTGATGATGAAGGCGATGCGCGCCCTGACAAGGTACGCAGCCGCTGGTATTGAAGAGACCGGGCTCGGCCTATCGGATTTCGGCGTGCTGGAAGTCCTGCTGAACAAAGGACCTTTGCCCGTCAATACGATCGGCCCCATCGTCGATTTGACCCCGGGCTCGATTAGTATCGCTGTGGACCGCCTCTTCGCGAAGGGCTTGGTAACCCGGGTTGAGAGCACGGAAGACCGGCGGGTGCGTATCATCGCCCTTACCCCGCGTGGGAAGGACCTCATCGTTCCGGCTTTCAGAAAGCATTCCGGGCAGATGAAGAGAGTGTTATCTGAACTGAGCGCGAAGGAACTTCGTTCTCTGGAAGTCGCGCTTAAGAAGCTCGGCAAGCGCGCCGCCGCGCTGATGGAGGAGAGTTGAGCGGCTCCATGCCAGTCCGCGTTTTATGCTGGACTCGAAATGCCGTGTTCCTGGGGCGGCGCTGGAACATGGATCAATAGGTACAGAAAGTATTATTGTCGGGTCGCTGCCCAAAGTTTTCTGGTTTACTTCTGAGAGAAAATACGTGCGGGACCGATGTGGCACGCCTTCGCATTTCTGCCTGGTTTGTCGGCAAACAGGTACGTATCGCGAAACAGCAGTCGTCGCATCTCAAAGAGCATTGCCGCCGCAAAGCAATTCACTCCCACGGTCTGCCGAAGTGCCGGTTTTGGACTCACTGCGTAAGAATTCTTCCGCATCGCAACTGCGACGCTGGAGGCGGGAATGCAACAGGGGAGTCTAATCAGAGGGTATCGAAAGCGCGGTCCAGATGTTTGGCAGTTCCGGTGGGCGGATAGGGGGCCTTTCGGTAAACGCATCTATCGCAGAAGAGTGATCGGCACAGTCTGCCAATATCCTGACGCAGATTCTGCCCGCAAATCAGTCGCGGGATTGCTGACGGAAATCAACACGAATGGAGTCAAGCGATGCGCTCTCCCGATGACCATTGCGGAAGTCTGCGATCACTTTATTCAGCGCGAATTGACTAACGACAATCTCTGGCGCAGTTATTCCACAAAGAGAGCCTACAAGGCGTATTTAAGGAAATGGATCGTCCCACATTGGGGCAACGTTCGTCTTTCCGAAGTGAGAACAATGGAGGTGGAGTCATGGCTGCGTCGTCTGCCACTTGCGAAAAGCAGTTGCGCGAAAATCCGAAATATACTCTCGGTCCTTTTCAACCATGCCTGCCGTCATGAACTTTTCAACGGAAATCCTATCCGTTTGGTTCGCCAAGGTGCAAAGCGGCGAACTACGCCTACTGCACTGACACCACTTGAAATAAAGGCTCTAATCAATAATCTGGGCTTGCGAGAACGGACGCTGGTGCTCGTCGTAGCCTCCACGGGATTGCGGCAGAGCGAGCTGTTCGGATTGAAGTGGGGAGACATCAATTTTGATCAAGGGACAATGAGCGTCACGCGCTCGATCGTGTGTGGAGTGGTAGGTCCGTGCAAGACAGAATCCTCGCAGAAGCCCGTGCCGGTTCATCCAACTGTTTTGGAGGCACTCGCGAAATGGAAAGAAGCGTCCCAATACATCGGACCCGACGACTGGGTTTTCGCGAGCAGACGGCACCGAGGTCGGAAACCGATATGGGGCCAGGCGATCTTACGCAAGTACATTCGTCCAGTTGCGCAGCGAGTCGGGATTCAGAAACGATTTGGATGGCATACGTTCCGGCACACATTCTCGACTCTGCTGCGAAGCGTCGGTACAGAGTTCAAGGTGATGCAGGAACTGTTGCGCCATTCCTCGTTACGATCCACGTTAGATGTTTACACGCAAGCGATCTCGCCCGCAAAACATGCGGCTCAGGCGGCAGTGCTCGCGCTGGTATTCGCTTCTGAGACGAGTCCGAGCGCACTCGCGTAAACGCTGTCAAATCTTGAATTGCTGTGCACCTGAAGCCGGCTCTAATTGAGGAAAAGGGGTGCAAAAGGGGTGCAAGAATGCACCCTTTTGCACCCTTGTTGGTTTCATTGAAATTCGTGCAACTCTTTTGGAATGTATGGCGGGGACGACGAGACTCGAACTCGCGACCTCTGCCGTGACAGCAACCGCTGGCAGACGCAGAATCAGTAGGTTAGACGTGCGGTAGTCGGCAACCGTTGGACCCATCGGGATACGCTGGCTCGTTTTTGTGCAACGATTTGTGCAACGCGGATGACTATTTCTGCATGCGCGAATCTATCGCACACGCCTCTTTCTCGCATTGCACACACTGACAACCAACGCACAAGAGGTAATCACAATCCGGCAAATCGACTTCGATAATTTCAGCTACCCATGGAGCGATGCGGAGCCACCCGAGGATGTCCATCAACCTTGGCACTGGTACACTCCTGTACCGGATCGACATTTCCGAGCTGTAAACGACATACATCACTTCTACCTACGCGATAAGGACAGTTACGTCCGTGAGCACTCACCCATGATCAGCGTAGACTCGGTAACCCATGGCGATTTGGACGGCGACGGAGTTGAAGAAGCAGTCGTGGCGTTGAACTACAGCAAACTCAAGAGCACCGCAATCTAGACTTGCGCGAAGGTCCGCTACGGCCAAAGTTCAGGGAATACCCGGTGAAGAATATTTATCATGGTGAACCGGCGACGCCGGTCATCACGAAGGAATTCCGCAGCGTTCGGACAGCGATTCGTCGCGGAGCAAAGTCCGATGTGGAATTCGCTGGCGGTGAACGTATTCTCCTAAGAGTCTTCGACAATTCCGGAAGCAGAAGTGCCGGGATGCTGCTCCCGCTTGCCGACAGTTGCCGGTAACCCATCGTTTTGCAAACTAGGCGCACTGCATCGTTGGACGTAAACTCTCTTCATGACGTTCACTAAACGACTTCGCGAGGGGATACGCCGCGGAGAAATCACTTGCAGTGTGCGAATCTGGATGCGTCCCCGCGTCAGAGTAGGTGCGCGATACCGTATGGAGGAAGGCGAGATTCAAGTCGATTCGATTCAACCGATAGGGTTTCCAGATATCACTCCTGAGCTGGCGCGCGAGTCTGGATTCCTTGGCGTTCTGGACCTGCTCAAGGTCGCAAAACATGGTCGAGGCGAGAATATTTATTTAATCCGGTTCCACTACGTGCGACCGCGCGCTAAGCGAATGGGTCAGCGTAAGTCTGGGTAGAACCTCGAATGGATTTTGCGTGGTACATTCTTGGTTGAAAAGTGGTGCCGGTACGAATATGTCCGGTTAGACGTGCGGGAACTTGAAAAGGGCTGAGTTTTGGCACGTAATGGAGAACGTAAGCAATTGCATTGGAGATGCGCGATGTTGCGACAGAGTCGAATCGTTATGGGCGTTTGCCTTGTGGGGGTGACCGCTTGCTTCTTTGCGGCGCCGCTTTGGTCGCGGTTGGTGGAGGACCAATCCATGGTGGACGTCCGAGGTCAGGCCGAAAAAGCGCCGCTGGTGTTTCACGGGCGCGTCCTGACCGTGGGGCCTGATCCGGTCGAGAAAAGAATCGGGCTCTGGGTTGACGGCAAGCCCGTGAACACGAATTTCGTCGCGAAATTTCAGGTCGACCGAATCTACCGGGGAAAGTTGGAGGGAGAAGCGGTAGTCCATTTCAGCTACGGCGGGGGCTTCAATGGCCACGACTGCATCGACTTTCGACCCGAGCAGAGCTGGCTGGTGTTTGCCGTGGAAAAGAACGGCCTGATGGAACTTTTCGACGATTGCACCGGGGCTCTCGGCATTTCCTCGCGACTTGGGGTGGAAGTCAGGCCATTCGATTGGCTGGCTCAGATGGAAGCGGACTTTACTGCAGGACTGGAGGATTCAAACGTCGACTCGAGAATATTCAGCATCCAGAGATTGGGCGGCCTGAAGCTTGCCTCGTCGCGGCCCGCTCTTCATGAAGTGATCGAGAGACGAAAAGGACTCGAGGCCGAGTGGGCGATTTACGCGACGCTTCGCACGGGAGACGTTACAGCGCTCCCGATGGTGAACGGATTGCTGGCGTCCGGCGACAAGAAGGTGCCGGAAGCAGCCATCGCGTACGAATTGCGAAACGTGAAGGATCCGAGCGCAGTGCCGGACCTGCTGGAGATATTCGAGAAAACTCCCAACGATTACGCACGCTTTGAAGCGCTCATCGCGCTCGTGGACAACTTAAAAGATCCGCGCGTGGTGCCCGTTCTTGGGCCGAGCCTTTCCTCCAGCAACGGACAAATTCGTTATCTCGCGCTCTCGGGCCTGAATACGATTGCCAATGCAGAAGCGTGTAGCACGAGACATCATGCGAATGAAAAGGACGAGGCCGCTTTCGAGCGCGAAACGGCCAGCTGCAAAGCCTGGTGGGAACGAGAAGGGAAATATCGATCGTGGACCCGCAATTAGCAAACCGCCGTCGACTCAATTCTGAGTTCGGAACGGAAAGTCGGAACCGGTCATTGCGTAACTCGCGCGACGTGCAACTCACTCCTGCCTGAAACCTCCTCTGTTGAGTCCTGGTAACGCCGAAATCGTACAAGTGCATTGACTTCTCCGGTTACTCGACATTACCGGGGGTTGACCTAATCGCCCGCGAATTTCTCGCGGCATCCCTCACCACTACATGGGTCCGAGCGGATTAGGTTGCTGAAGGAATTGGTCCTTCACTCCTTGGCGTGTGAATAGAATCAGCCACCAAATTCCCACACCGAATAATGGAACTAACGGGTATAGAATTTCCCAACTCAATCCCACGTCGGGAGCAGTCTTTACGAGAAACGCGTAGCGGATAACATTGGGAAGATACACTAGAAAGACAGCACAACTAAGCCAGAGGGCAGAAGTGCGTCCCCAACGGCGTACACGCCAAACTCCGACAGCCGTTGCCAAACCCCAAACTGCAACACCCGCGAAGATGATGCTCTCAATCACGAAAAATGCATCTTCTGTGGAGTCGATTCCAAAACCTTGTCCTTCGACGAGGGAATACGCCAAGTATAGAAGCAACGCGCTCAGTATGACGATGGAAACGCAGGCGATTGCTAAACCCCTGGAGCATTGCATGAGGCAGTATAGACATGTCTAAACCACTATGGTCAATGCCTGGTTAAACGCCGTTCCGGTCAATGAGAAGTACTACTTTACTTCTCCGATTTCGCGACTTATCAGGCAGTGGCAACCGAGCAGCGCACTGACGTGCCACAGGCTGAGGCATGGGGACTACAATACTTCATGCTGAATCTGTTCAGAATTATGGGTGGCTTTCTGTTCGTGATCGTTTGCGCTGTCTCTTCCTTGGCCCAGCAACGGTCCGTCGCCCTAACCTTTGATGACCTCCCAGTGGCGGGTACAGCCGACCCAGTTAAAGCACGATCCATCAACATCTCTATTCTGGATTCCCTCGATCGGCATCACGCTCCATCGATCGGATTTGTGATTGAACGCAGAGTGCAAGAGATCGGCGAGAGTCAGGGCAAGGAGATACTGGGCCAATGGGTTGAGCGTGGCTATGATTTGGGTAACCACACGTTCTCTCACACAATTTCTGATGATCTAACGGCGGAACAATTCGAGCGTGGAATAGTGGCAGGAGAAACCTCGTTCGCCGCCGTGCTCGCCAAAGCGGGCAACATCCCGCGCTATTTTCGTTTCCCGGAAAGTCACACTGGGGATACCAAAGAAAAGCATGACGCCATAGCCGCGTTCCTGAAACAGCGGGGCTATAGAGTTGCGGTCTGCACGATCGACAACGAGGACTACGCATTTAATGCTGCCTACCTGAAAATGTTATCGCGCAACGACGATACTTCTGCGGCGAAGCTTCGGGCCGACTACCTGGCCTATACCTCCACGGAAATCGACTATTACACAGGACTCCACAAGCAGATATTTGGCAGAGAAATACCACACGTCATGTTGCTGCATGTGAACCGGTTGAACGCAGACCTTATAGATAAGTTGCTTGAACTTTTCGAGCAGAAGCATTATCGCTTCGTGACCCTTGGTGCGGCGCTATCCGACCCTGCTTACAGCACGCCAGACACGTTCGTGCCTAGATTTTCTAAATACGGCCCGATGTGGGCGTACCGCTGGGCTGCCGAGCTTGGGGTCCCAGTGAATGGAACTCTGGAATCAGAACCCCCCGCCTGGATTCTTCAGTACGGCAAAGAACCGAAGTAGAAAAGCGCAACAGAATGCAATCTGGAGGTAAGCGCCTGATTAAACCAGTCAAGTGGGTATCAGCACGACTTTGCTCACTGGAGGTATTTACACTCTCTGATTATTCCGCTCTCATCGCTGACCCATGCAAATCCGGTTTTGTCGCTCGCGTCATTTAGGAGCAGAACCCAGCCTTTGCCGTCGGCCTGCACATTTAAGCGCAGATTCCATTCCGGCAAGATTTCCGGCGCGTCACGGAATTGAACGTTGGGTTCATTCGAGGAATAGAAACGCTTGAGCCATGAGTTGAAATCTTCTTGATGGTGTGCAAGAAGAATTGGCCAGGGCTCGGAAGAACCGTAGTGACTAATCTCCGTCACTTCCAGTGTGTTGATTGTCCTTACGAGGCCAAGCATGCTCTTGTGTCGGTCGAGTCTATCAGTAGCGGTGGGAGCATTCTGTGCGGACTGAGAAGCTACAGTTCCGAAAGCCAAAACAAGCAGCATAGTGCTCAAAATGATTCGATGTTTCTTCAACGTGAATTCTCCTTTCCGCGCCGAATAACGCTAGCTTACTCTTGGCGCGTACCTTTAACAATCTCGTCAGCTAGTACGCCCTAGGTCCTGATAACGCGCTACCCGCCAATGTGAAGTACTACTTTACTTCTCCGATTTCCCCACTATACGGCCAGGTGACCACCGCTGGATCAACTAAGTGTTCTCAACTCTCGTGTATTTCTGAGTTCCCGGCCCATACTCGCCCGCAATTGCTGACGATACATCCCTGGGGGCATCGGGAAAATCCACGTCCAACTTAACAGTCAACGTCTTAGCGTCCGAGGAAAGTTGCCATCGTTCTTTAGTATGAATGCGCACGGGTGGCGCGTTTGGCCACGGTTTACTCGTGACCTCTGTTTCCAGTACGAGGTATTTGTCCTTAAGTTGTGCTTTGCATTTGCCTGCAAGGCCGCTCGGACTCGTATAGGCCCCCTCCGAGCCGTTCAATGGATATCGATTGGTCGTTCTGCTACCCTGTTCCACCCTCGTGATTTCAATGTGGTCCTCACTCTGAATCACCTCGATGGTTGAATCGATTTTGTTGCCCGAGGGCGTTTTTCGTCCTTGAAGCGAGTATTTGCCGGAGTAGTTCGCCTTGTCCGCCGCCATGCCAGGAGTGCCAGAGCATGCCACTAAAAAACCAATGCACACAACACACACTACAAGATTGGAGATTTGTTTTGTCATCCGCCTCTTCTTTTCCTCCGTCTAAATCATAGCGAGCGCACCATACGAGTACAACGCCAGCGAGTGTTAATTGGACAATGAAGTGTCGGTGGCCACTTTTTCGGTTTCGCACCACTAATCGGGAGTTGGCCGGACATTTGCTATTCTGGCGATTCGCTGATGTGCGGAGTCCTATTTATGCAACAACACCTCAACCGCTGGCGGCTTGTAATCGTACCCGTAGTTCATGAATGCGAGGTCCGGAGTTCCATCGTTGTTGAAATCTCCGACAATGGATTGAATCGGAGACACCCCGATCGCGTAGCTGGATATTTGGTATTCTCCATTTCCATTGTTCGTGAAGAGCACGACGTCATCGCCCCCAAGAGTTCCTACCGCAATGTCGAGCCGTCCGTCTCCATTGAAATCGCCAATACTGACGGTATTCACGATGGAGATCCCAGGAATTGCCAGCACCTGACTCTGCGTGAATCCTGACCTGCCGGCACTAACATAGATCTCAACCAAAGCCGCTGAGGTCGCTCCACACACGATGTCATCCTTGCGGTCCCCGTTCAGATCTCCTACCACTGGACTTTGCAGGTATCCGGACCAGCACGCCGGGACTGATCCCATGGCGACGGTAAAATTTCGGTTACCCTGCCCAAATAGGACGCCCCCGGGAGTTACAATGTCGGGTATTCCATCTCCGTCAAAGTCTCCGACGAGGAATCCCTGGTTGGGCGCGACTTGTAATGGAACGGAACTGAATTGCAGATTTCCCATGCCGTACAGAATCGCTCCGCTGACAACAATATCCGTGTGACCATCTCCGTCCATGTCTCGAAAAACCAAGTCCTGAATAATTTGTGAACTGATGCCCGGGATCTCTGTAACAGGACCTTGGAACGTTCCTGTTCCATCACCCTTCCAGATGTAAATAACGTTTTGCGAAATACCTACCAAATCGGCGATCCCGTCGCCATCTAGGTCAACCAAAACTGATGCGCAGGCAGGCGCAGTGGCTTTAGCGATCGGAGCTCCGTTCGGCTGAATATGGTAGATCACACCTGGCGTTCCCGCGGTCGTGGTGCATTCTCCCGTCCCTGACACGAGTATGTCGTTATATCCGTCGTTGAATACATTGCCTGATGACAGAGCCCCCGACGGAGCGTTGAGCAGCAATTTGGGCGAAGGGAAGTTACGATCGTTTCGCCCTAACGTCACGGCCACATATCCGAATCCATCACTGGCAAGTATGTCCGGAATGCCATCCCCGTTTACGTCTCCGGTGGACAATTTGAACGAGTTGTCAGACGCGATGATCTGACCGCTGAAGTTCGCGTGACCGTCGCCCCATATCAACAGGAGTACGTCCGGCCCAACCGTCGTCAGCCGGGTGACGATGTCCATGTTGCCATCGTGATCGAAGTCGCCGGCGACGAACGGCGGAGTGACGAGAAAGCCATCCGACGCAGCGATAGAATTTCCCCCTGCCGCGAACGTCCCGTCACCTTTACCCAGGTATGCCTCCCCTGTTCCTCCCCCGTCTACGACAAACAAGTCCGGGATTCGGTCATTATTGAAGTCTCCAACCACGAACGACCAACTGGGTCCGGTTATGCCAACCGCGAGTGTATCCGTGAACGTGCCACCTTGCTGGAACAGCATAGTATGCATGTCCAGGGTGTCGTTGCCATTCAGGATATACGTAGCGTAAACGATGTCCGTGATCCCGTCGCCATTCAGGTCAACGGCTTCTACTCGCGCTGCCTTTTGAGATCCACTCCCCACTTGGATTGGAGTCGCGAAGGTACCGTCGCCGTTGCCAAACAGCAAAGCCAACGGGGGAAGCCCTGCAGTATCGATGACAAAGTCGAGTTTTCCGTCTCCATTGAAGTCTCCGACGGCCCCCCTTCCAAAATTACTTCCCGGCAGGGCTCCGGAGCCCGCGGGAGTGAAGTTCGCCAAGCCATCGTTCAACAATACTTGGTACGAGCTCGAATAAAGGAGAATCAGATCCTTGTGCCCATTCGCGTTCAGGTCGCCAGCGAGAACTTTCCCAGGCATTCCGCCCGCTATCGCCACGTTGTTTACTACCGGCGCGGAAAGAGTGCCATCCTGGTTGCCAAACTGGATCGACATTTGCACGGTATTGGTTCCGTACGGAGTATCAAAAGTAACGAGGTCGCTTCGCCCATCGCCGTTCACGTCCACCAACGTTGCGGTGTCCGTGGCGTTCTGGTCCAAGGGGAGAGTCTGTTGGCCCGCGAACGGCAACGGTCCACCTTGCGGAGAATATATGTCATACGTGAGCACATTCGAATTGCCGTTCGTAGGATCAGACACCTGCACGGTGTGCAATTTCGCGATTCCAAAAATACTAGAATCCACGAAGACCTCAATCGCCGTGGAACTTCCCGCCGTTGCGTTTGTGGGCGCTCCGTCAAACAACACAATGCTCGATGGCGTGAAATTCATGCCGGCTAACTGGAGTATCCCTTGGGGTACTCCAACCATCACGCGGGAAGGCGACACCTGGAAAAGAACCGGTGCGGATGCGTTGGAGATTGCTGTCACGGTGAGGTTCAGCGGCGCTCCATGGCTGAGGTTTCCAGAGATGCCAGTAACCGTCACATTATCCTGGGATGCCGCCGAACCTGCTGCGGCCGTAAACGTGACTTGCAAGGACGAACCCGGATTCACTTGCGGTGTCGACGGGGAATACGTGACCCCTGTCGGAAGCCCCGAAATCTGAAGCGTCACCGCGGAAGCGAAGCCATTTGTACCATTCACGGACACTGTAACCGATGCCGAAGTGCCCGCCGTTAGACTCAGGCTATTGGAAGACAGCGACAAACTAAAATCCGGTGAGGATTGCTGCTTCCCACCGCCGCTCTGTCCACCGCCTCCGCATCCCAGGTTCACGGACACAGCGATCAGAATCACGTTCACACAAGACCGGAATGTCTGTGTATCACGTTTCACTTTGTTTACTCCGTAAGTCCCCGAGCGTCGGGCCTCGTCTAAGGATTTTTGCGGCTGACAAATTCGGAAGAGACTGTATAACCTCGAAGTATAGCCTGCGGGAGAATCCTTGATCAATTGACATCAGGCCGAATATCAAGAACACATTTTGTACGTCGGACGATGATAACGGGGCAAGGTCCCGGTATACAGCGTTCACGTCAATGTGGAATCCCTTGCGAAGGCCTGCTAGTCAAGTAGACGAGAACGCGACTCTCGGGAGTTGAGTCGACAGGCTGCCGAACGGGTGGACCTTCAGTGGGCGGACGCAGGCAGCAAGGTGATTTTATTGCCGTAGACGACCGTGTACATCTCTTCAGGGCAAAAGGTGCCTGGAGATTCGTAGTGTGTGTTTCCCTCGTAGTAGAATTTGTCTCCCCTCCAACAGGAGACGTTGACTCGCACTTCACCTTTTGGCATGTCCTCCGTGGCCCCCATGTAAGGCGCGTCAAAGAACGTATCTTCGGGGTCCAAGGGTTTCAGTTTCGCTTTTCCTCGAATTTCAATGGACATTCCTGGTTTGAGTTCAATCTCGGTCCACGGCATCTCATCAGAACCGTACAATCGGAGAAGCGGGACGTGGAAATATCGCTCGTTCGATTCTCCAGACATCCCGAGCCAAATCTCCATCGCAGCGTACCTGAAGCTTACATTTGGGTCATCGGGCTCAAGGTCGGCTACGTTGAGAACAGTCGGGACTTTAACGGTTTCAGGCCCAGCGGTCCTAACCTCAAGCGTGTAACTGAACTCGTCCCCGATGGTGTATTCGGTTCGGTCCAGCGAGACCAGCGAGACAACTAACTTACCCGATGTCATCCCGCCGCAACGACCTCCGAAAACCTTGTCCGGCGGGAAGAGCTTTGGGAGATGTTTTCTTGGCTTAGAAACTGTTGAACTGAAGTCCAGAATCGTAACGCGCTCGGCTGCCAGGTCGATGAGGGCGCCAGCCACTCCAATCAACCAAACGACCAAGAGGAACCTCTTGCTCCGGCGGAAGAGGCTGGAAATGAACCCGCGTCGGCCCATGGCCGCTCATTGTAGATTCTCTAATCAGATAAGGGGAATAGTACGTTAGTGCCAGAAGCTAACTCCTGATTAACAGCGTACTCGTAGACTTGAAAGCCGTTGCGAGGTTGGGCAGGCACATGTGCGGTTTCGCGACAAACAAGGCAGAACCGGAGTTTGAGTGGGCATCACGCTAGTTCCAAATGAGACCTCCATTGAGCGGACAGAGTGGTGCCGTAAGATTTGCTCGTGGCTAGGATCTAGAATCTAGAAGGAACCATACGAATCAAGGAAACATTTCGCGCCGGCCGAGTACTGGAGCAGCACTGACGATCACCTGCGTTGGCCCACTCTCTCCCAAAAGAAGTAATCATGGTCCACGTGGCGGCATTTACGTTTCAATTCCTCAGCGTTGAGCAATTGCGCGAGCACTCGCCGGGTATGCCGGGATAGGGGCAACCCGAACTCAACCCTAACGCGGGCCAGAGCCGAAGACTACTGCCGCAGGAAAGCAGCGACCATTAAAGGCTCGATTAAGACAAAGCTTGTTTAAAACTATACTTACGGCGGGACTTACACAATTATCGCCCGGGTGACAAAATGCGCATGCCGGTGCAAAAAGGAGCAGCATGCAGAACGGAAGCCTCATAAAAGCGAACCGCCGGAATGGACAGGAAGTGTGGAAATTCCGGTGGCGCGATCGAACCAGTGGGAAGGCGGTCTACCGCCGGGTCGTGTTGGGCAGTGCGCAGCAATTCCCAACCGAGATCGAAGCGCGTGCGGCTGTCGCGGGCATTGTTCTTGAGATCAACGTCAACGATCCTCGAGTGCCGAGGCGGGCCCTCACGATATCCCAACTGGCGGAGCATTACCGGCACAGGGAGCTATCTCCCGACAACACCTGGAAGTCTTACTCGACCAAAAAAGGCTACGAGAACTATCTGAAACGGTGGATCGTTCCCAAATGGGGGGAGTTCGCACTCTGTAAGATCAAGCCGATTGAGGTGGAGTTGTGGCTACGGCAGCTTCCTCTGGCCCGCTCGTCTTGCGCGAAGATCAAGAACATTATGAGCGTGCTGTTTAATCATGCTCGCAGATACGAACTGTTTGAGAGTAATCCCATCCATCTCGTTCGGCAGAGTGCCAAGCGCCGCAGAATACCGCAGATCCTTCTTGTCGATGAAATCCGGCAGCTTCTGAGCGCTGTGGGTCCACTGCCACTATTTTGATCTTCATGGACGCGACCACCGGCCTTCGTCAGAGCGAGCTGTTCGGCCTCCGATGGAGGGACTTGGACTTCGCCGCCGGGCAAATGAACGTGGTGCGATCCGTCGTCCATGGAGTCATCAGTAGTTGTAAAACGGAGTCCTCTATGAAACCCATCCCGATGGGTCCTTACTTGGCGGACATGCTCAAAAAATGGAAAGATGAGGCTCGTTACGTCGGCCCCGACGATTGGGTGTTTGCCAGCGTGCGCACCCAGGGGAAGCGGCCTCTGTGGGGACAGAGCCTAATGCGCAAAAGGATTCATCCGGTAGCCAAGAAATTGGGGATCAATAAGCGAATCGGCTGGCACACGTTTCGACATTCATATTCAAGTCTACTTCGGTCCCTTGGAACTGACATAAAGGTTCAGCAGGATCTGCTCAGGCATTCCTCGGCGCGGCTGACGCTGGACACTTACACGCAATCTGTCACGCCGGCCAAGCGCGAGGCCCAAGAGGCAGTCATTCGACTTCTGGTTAGGAATGATCCGAGCACCTTGGCTGCACCTGCCTTAACACGTTGAAACCTTTGGGCCTATAGGCAAGAGTGAGGAGATGGAAGGGAAGAGGTGCACCTTTTTGCACCTCTGGGGAAAACGCCATCGATTCATAACTTCTTTGGAATGATGGCGGGGACGACGAGACTCGAACTCGCGACCTCTGCCGTGACAGTCCAGAATCCTACGGTAACTACTTGAAACTACGCGGCACGGATGGCTACCAAAACCGCGCTTTGGAACCCTCGGTAACAATTATTGGACCATGAATGGACCAAGAAATGGACTCTGCCGCAGAACGGCAGAAGCCTCGACCTTCGAGTGACAGCGAGCCCGGCCCGTCAACCCGGTCAATACAAGCGCGTTAGGCGGTACTGATCGCAAACAGGGAGTCACGCCATCGTGTCATCTCCGTCGGCGCAAAACCGCACGTCCGGACTATAATCGACGGATGGCATCCCCAACGGTTGGTTCATCACGGCCTGGACAGGCGCTAGACATTCGTCTTGCGGTCGATGCTATTCCCGCACTTGCATGGTCGAGTCATGCGGATGGTTCCGTAGAATTCGTCAATCAGCGATGGCACGATTACACAGGTCTCTCCCCCGAAGAGTCATATGGCTGGGGATGGAAGAGTGCGGTTCATGCCGAGGATCTCTCCAAATTAATGGAAAAATGGGAGGCATTGCGCGACTCGGAAGAGTCGCGCGAATGCGAAGCACGATTGCGGCGCTCCGATGGTGTCTTTCACTGGTTTCTACTCCGGCGCGAAGCACTGCGTGACGAAACTGGTGCAGTGGTGCGATGGTACGGAACGGGAATCGATATTGAAGACAGCAAGCAAAAGGAATTGCTTCGAGTAGCGGAGAAGCGAACGCTCGAGATGATTGCTGATGGGGCAAGCCTCTCCGATGTCCTAAACGATTTGTGTGCAGCCATCGATGAGCACGCCTCTGCAACTTCGTTCGTTTGTTTGATGGACGAAGGCGGCAATCAGCTGTTGCCGATTGCCGGCCCCCACGTTCCCTCTGCATTTGCGACGGCGATCACACCTTGGTTGATCGGTCCGAACCGAGGATCTTGCGGCATCGCCGCGTTTACGAAAAGTCGAGTCGTCATTCCAGACATCTCCGACGATCCGCGCTGGCCTGATAACACTCGCGGCGTGGCTTTGAGTCATGGGTTTTGCGCGGCATGGTCCGAACCCCTAATTTCAAAAGATGGGGAAGTTCTAGGCACCTTTTGTATCTCCTACCCGCAGCCAAGAACCCCGAGCCCACAAGATCTTGAATTGATCGAAGCGGCAGGGCATATCGCTCGGATAGCAATTGAACGGCAGCGGTCGCACGAAGCTCTGCGGAGAGCACTGGACGAAATCAAGAACTCAGAAATCAAACTTCGGCAAGTCATTGACACGATCCCCACATTGGCATGGCGCAATCTGCCCGACGGCTCCAAGGACTTCCTCAACAAGCGATGGCACGACTACACTGGACTCTCCGCTGAAGAATCCTATGGTTGGGGCTGGCAAGCTGCAGTTCATCCCGAAGACCTACCTTCGTTGCTGGAGAGATGGCGGCAATTTCGGGCTCCGGAAGAGCCCGGAGAGATCGAGGTGCGTGTTCGCCGCTATGATGGCGTCTATCGATGGTTTCTTATTCGTACCGAGCCGTTCCGCGATGAGACCGGCAAGATCATCCGATGGTACGGAACAAGCACTGACATCGAAGCGCTTAAGCAAACCGAGGAGAAACTGCGGGAAGATGAACGCGAGCTTCGGCGCATTACTGACGCGATACCGCAAACGATTGTCGTCCTGGACGAGGCCGGTGCGCCGGTCTACGCCAACCAAGCGACGCTCGACTATACGGGTCTCACCGCGGAAGATGTGTTTGCTCCGCAATTTCGCGAACGAATTTTCCACCCGGACGACCTGGAGAGATTGCGCGATGAGCGAAACGCTGCTTTCGCACGCGGGCTTCCATTCGAAGTAGAACAACGAGCCCTTCGGAGGGATGGCCAATACCGTTGGTTTCTCATTCGATACAACCCCTTCCGAAACGAGCGGGGGCAGGTGATTCGCTGGTACGCGACCGGAACGGACATCGATGACCGCGTCCGAGCCCATGAGAGGACACGCAACGAAAACGTCGCATTACGAGAGCAGATCGATCGGGAATCGATGTTCGAGGACATCGTCGGCTCCTCGGAAGCGCTGCGTAAAGTGTTGCGCCAGGTTGCCAAGGTCGCACCTTCCGATTCCACTATTTTGATTCTGGGCGAAACCGGGACGGGGAAGGAATTGATCGCACGCGCCATTCACAAGCGATCTAACCGCGCGGAACGAGCATTTATCGGTGTGAATTGTGCCGCAATCCCGCCTTCGTTGATTGCTTCCGAGCTGTTCGGTCACGAGAAGGGGGCGTTTACCGGCGCGACGCAACGGCGCCTGGGGCGTTTTGAATCGGCGAATGGCGGGACTATTTTTCTGGATGAAGTGGGTGACTTGCCTCCGGAAATTCAAATCGCATTGTTGCGGGTGCTGCAAGAACGTGAAATCGAACGCGTTGGCAGTAACAAAGCCATTCCCGTGGACGTGAGAGTGCTCGCCGCGACGCATCGTGATCTGGACACTCTCGTAACCGAAGGAAAGTTTCGCAGAGACCTTCTTTACAGACTGAGGGTCGTGCCTATTCAGATGCCCTCGTTGCGCGAGCGTAGTGATGACATTCCGCTGTTGGTCGAATACTTCATAGATCGGTTTGGGAAAAAAGCTGGAAAGAAGTTCAGAACCATTGACAAAAAAACGGCCGAACTGTTCGAAGCCTACCAATGGCCGGGCAATGTTCGCGAACTACAAAATGTAATTGAGCGTGGCGTCATTCTGTGCGAAGGCGAAATTTTTTCGGTAGACGAGACGTGGCTCAGGCGGGAACCTGCCGTTTCCCCCAGTCGGACGGCTACGCTTAATGGCACCCTTGTGAGGCAGGAGAAGGAAATGATCGAAGCCGCATTGTTCGAAAGCCAGGGCCGAATCTCTGGGCCAGCTGGTGCAGCGGCTAAACTGGGTCTGCCAGCGCGAACTCTCGACTCCAAAATCAAGCGCTTGAGAATTAACAAGTATCGGTTCAAAGTCCCGCAAGCAAGCTGCGTAGAGGCCGAGTAACTATTAAGCCCGGCGCGTTTTCCTCATCAAGCAGGAATTCCTGACAGTTCAGGACTACTGATTGTCCTAAGGTACGTTTTTGCAAGGAGTTGCGGATGGCGCATCCATTGCACTGGCAATGGTGTACTCCTAAGCCGGGCATCCATGACGTTGAGGATAGAACGGGTCCAAGTGCGGATTCGGCTGAGCGGAGAGTTTCGGTCTGAGCAGCTGGATCAGGTTAAAGCCGAAATCGAGCTTTGCGAATCACCAGCAGTTTTGGATTTGGAGGAAGTGGACCTAGTAGATGTCGAATGCGTTCGCTTTCTCAACGCATGTGAGGCGAAGGGCATTTCGGTGTTGCACTGTTCGCCTTATATCAGAGAGTGGATGACCCGTGAACGAAGTCGGCCAGAGGGACGCATCCAAAGGCGGAAGGGACGCACCGGCGGCTTTGGAAGGTGAGGACGGCGAGCAGGGATAGAGCGGTGGAAATCGGACGAGGGGCATGAAGGAAGCAAGCTTAGTGGCTGCAGCAAAGAGCGGAGAAAGCGGGAGGCTCGATACGGAGTACCGAGCCCACAGTGAAAGGCTCTTTCGCACCGTTCTCCGCATAACTCGAAACTATGAAGACGCCGAAGATGCGGTTCAGGACTCTTTCCTAAAAGCATTCCTCCACCTCCAAAGCTTCGACGGCAGATCGACCTTTTCCACTTGGCTGACGCGCATCGGTATCAATTCAGCACTAATGATCCTTCGGAAGAGGCGCAATTCCCGCAAAGTTTCGGCCCAAAACAGCAATGAAAGCGACGCGTTCTGGGAAATCACGGACTCCGCCCCAGATCCGGAGAAGCAGTACGTAGAGAAAGAGCGAGCAGGACTGGTCCGTAAAGCAATCACAAACCTTCGTTTGAGCATTCGGCGTCCTCTGGAGCTGCACAAGCTACAGGGTTATTCACTGGAAGAAATGGCAGCAGAGATCGGTGTTTCGGTCCCGGCGGCGAAGGGACGGCTTCACCATGCGAGGGCCGCGCTGCGCAAATCGAAAGTTCTGCGCAGCATCAGAGATCGCCATTGGCGCCGGCGGCTCTCGAATCTTCAGAATCAACTGCAGCCATAAAAGAAAAGGAGAACAAAAATGAATGCGAAATCCACGCAGGGGAAGCCGAGCATCGTGTTCTGCCACGGGCTTTGGGCAGACGGTTCTTGCTTCAGCAAGGTGATCACTCCCCTCCAGGCGGACGGGCACGAGGTGCTGTCAGCCCAATACAGCCTCAACACAACTGCGGACGACGTCGCCACCGTGAGACACACACTGGGCAGGGTCAGCAGCCCTGCCATCCTCGTTGGCCACTCTTATGGCGGAAGCGTTATCACCGGCGCCGGAACCGACGACCGGGTAGCGGGGCTGGTCTACATCGCCGCGCTTGCCCCGGACGCCGATGAGACGTCTCAGACGCAGCAGTCCAATTTCCCGAGGACGGACGTCTTCTCCCACATCGAAGTCGCGGACGGACGTATCTGGCTACTTCCGGAAGGCATCGAGTGTTTCGCAGGCGATTTGCCCGAGCAGGAAAAAAAGCTGGTTTGGGCGACCCACTTCGCACCGGCTGCCGACCTGTTCAACGCGAAAGTCGGAGGAACCGCATGGAAGTCGAAGCCTGCTTGGTACATCGTCGCCAAAAAGGACCGCACCGTCCATCCTTACTTGGAGCGCTTCTTCGCCAAGCGCATGGGCGCAACCACTTACGAGGCTGACACCAGTCATGTGCCGATGCTCTCCAACCCGAGCCTCGTTCTCGACGTGATTCGCGCCGCCGCAAACGCGGTCCGAGGACGATCCACAGCAGCGTAACGGGTGTCGGTTAAGTCTTCCGTTGCGGTGGTGAAATGAACGGAGCTGCTTGATATGAGCAACGACATACGTGAAGTGCTCCCCACACAGTTGACGGAAGCCAGAGGCACAAGTCTCGCCAGAGAGTTATTCACGAGCAACTTTTGGATGTCTGGTCTTGCGATGCTGAAGTACATTCCGCGTTCCATCCGTGTGAAGCAGGTCGACGGAATGGCTTTCTTCACGGAATCGAAACACGACGAGTTTCGGAAGAGGGTTCTTCGGGTTACCCCTGCTAAGCCGCGCCAATGGGGGACGATGAGCGTCTCCCAAATGTTGCATCACCTTAACTTGGCGTGTGGCGGTTCGCTCGGCTTCTACACACTTCCAGATGAGAGCTATTTCGTATCGCGAACAGTATTTCGTTGGATTCTGGTTGACTGGTTCCCGGAACAACCCGTAGGACTGCGACTGCCAAAAGGTTTCAAGATTCCCCACGGGGCGGAATTCGATTTCGACTTTGAAAAGCAACAGCTGCTCAAAATCGTGGATGCTGCCTGGCAAGCAAGATCGCCCGATGACTGGGGACCGCACCCTATGTTCGGAAAAATGACGTTGGCCGAATGGGGAAAGCTCCTTCAAATCCACATCGATTACCACCTGAAGCAATTCGCGGCCTAGAGTCGCACTAGAGATCAGACGGAGAGGCCATGAACGCAACATACAGAGCAATTGAAATCAGCAAACCCGGGGTTTTCACTGAGGTTAGCCGGCCGCTGCAAGAGCCCGGTCCTAATCAGGTTCGCATTCGGGTTGAGGCTTGTGGCGTGTGCCATACCGACAGCCTGCTGGTAGACGGAGCATTGCCTAACCTTATTTATCCCCGCGTACCCGGGCACGAAGTCATCGGGCGCATCGACGCCGTCGGCTCGAATGTTACGACCCGTTCCGTGGGTCAGCGAGTGGGTGTTGGAATCTGCGGTGGATGGGATGACACCTGCCTTTCGTGCCTTCGAGGAGACTTTGTCAACTGCACGAACGGTGTGCTCACCGGCATCATGATCGACGGCGGATACGCCGAAGTCATGATCATTGAGGCGCGAACCACGGTTACGATTCCGGACGGTCTGGAATCTGTCAAGGCCGCACCACTCCTATGTGCGGGTGTGACGACATACAACGCCCTGCGAAACGCCGGCTTGCGTGCCGGTGCCCTCGTCGCGATCCAAGGAGTTGGCGGACTTGGACACCTCGGGATTCAGTACGCAAGGCGGATGGGATTCAGGACTATCGCCATTGGTCTTGCTCCTGAGTCGGAGAAGCTCGCAAAAGAACTCGGCGCGCACCAGTACATCGACAGCGGAGCGGAAGATGCGGGAGCCAGTCTACGAGCGCTTGGCGGAGCCGATGCCATCCTTGCCACGGCTCCAAGTGGCAAAGCAATGTCCGGCCTCGTAAACGGACTCGCCGTGAGGGGAAAACTGTTGGTGATCGGGATCGCCCCGGATCCCCTGGAAGTGAGTACCGGCTCCCTCATTTTCGGCATGCACTCCATCTCCGGATCGACCACCGGTAGCGTGGAGGACGAACAAGAAACAGTCGAGTTTTCCCTGCTCGAAAATGTCGAGCCAATGATCGAAGTCATGCCTCTATCCAAGGCTCGCGAAGCATACGACCGAATGATGGCGGCAAATGCACGATTTCGCATGGTTCTCGTCACAGAGGCGGGCGCTCGCAATAGTGCTTCGCTGAAGTGAGTTAAGACGAAGAGAGAACGAGCAGAGCGAGAAGGAGAAGAACATGTCGACACAACCACAACCAAAAGCTCCGGCAGGGCCGACTCAATCAGCTACTGCATGGGCCTCCGTTGAGGCGCTCTTCAACAAACAAAAGTCTTACTTCGCTTCGGACGCGACGAGGAGTTACGAGTGGAGAGTCGATCAGCTGGATCGTCTCGGCCGAATGCTGAAGGAGAACTACCAGCGCTTCGCAGATGCATCTTGCAAAGATTTCAAGACGGCCTCTCAGGAGAACGCATTCGAGGTGTCCGCAACAATCGCGACCGCCGAATATGCGAAGTCTCAGGTGAAGGAGTGGATGAAACCGGTCGAGGCTCCCCTCCCGAAGTTTCTGGCTGCATCGGGACACAAGGGAATGGTGTATCGCGAGCCGTACGGCGTGACGCTGATCATCTGTCCTTTTAATGGACCGCTCTTGCTGTCACTGCGTCCGGCGATTGCCGCTTTGTCGGCTGGCAATCCTTGCATCTTGAAACTCTCCGAAGCGCTTCTGGCGACGGACGAATTGCTCCAAGAACTGATTCCTAAATATTTCGAGCCGGAATCTCTAAGTGCCGTACTGGGCGCCAAAGAAACAGTAACGAACCTGTTGAAGCTTCCTTTCGATTTCATATTTCTGACGGGAAGCGTGGCAGTAGGCAAGGTGGTGATGCGCGCAGCTGCGGAGTACGTCACTCCCGTGTTGTTGGAGTTGGGAGGACAGAACCCAGCCATCGTCGATGAAACAGCCAACATTCCGGATGCTGCCAAGAAAATCGTGTGGGGCGCAATGGCATGGGGCGGTCAGTGGTGTACATCGCCGGGTTACGCGGTCGTTCATGAGTCTGTAGCGGCAGCGTTCGTGGCCGAGTGCAAGAAAGCGGTTGTCGAGCTTTACAGTGCGGACCCGAAGAGCAATCCGGACTATTCACGCGTCATAAGCCCTAGCGCAGTAAACAGACTGGCGTCGTTGATTGATCCCGCCAAGGTGGTCTATGGCGGTAAGTCCGATGCGGCAGCTCGCTATCTTGACCCGACTATCCTCTACCCAATCTCCTGGTCCGACAAGATCATGGAGGATGAAATCTTCGGGCCGCTTTTGCCCATTCTTGTGTATTCCGACATCGGGGCACTGATTGCAAAGATCAAGTCGATGCCAAAGCCGCTTGCCGGCTATGTATTCAGCCGCGATCAAAAGGCAATTGACCGGGTCCTGCGGTCTGTATCTTTCGGGGGCGGCGCAGTAAATCAGACGAACGTTTTCTTGTTCATCGAGTCCATGCCATACGGAGGAGTGGGCACGGCCGGTATCGGAAATTACTATGGGAAGTACGGCTTCGACTCCCTCACTCACGCCAAATCAGTTTTGATATCCCCTCCGGACGTGGAGATCGATCACTTGTTTCCGCCTTACACGAAAGAAAAGGTACAGGCGCTCAATCAATGGTTTGAGTACTAAACGCGCAGCACCGGCTGAAAAGGCTCAGCGTAGGGAGTATCCGTATGGAAATCGGAACCATTGGAGCTGGACCTTTCGCACAAGCGTTCGCAAAACAGGCATTAAAGGCAGGCCATAGGGTAAAGCTCAGCAATCGCCGCGGCCTAGAAAGTCTGCGAGAAATTGTTGATCAACTTGGCCCCGGGGCCCAGGCTGCCACCAAGGGAGAGGCAGCGGCTTGCGAGATGGTGCTACTTGCTGTGCCTTGGGACAACGTGCCAGAAACACTCGCAAGTCTTTCCGGGTGGGACAATCAGATTCTGATCGATGCTATCAACCCTTATCACGGTGGGGCGGGAAATTTCACGCCAGCCGATGTAGGGAACCTTTCTACCAGCCAGCTTGTTGCGGCCCTAGCCCCTGGGGCACGGGTGGTCAAGGCGCTGAACAACTTGACCGTTCGTAGCTTGGAGGCGGATCCCATCGTCAACGGAGCAAGACGAGTCGCATTTGTTTCTGCGGACGATGACGGTGCGAAGAAGCAAGTGGAAACCCTACTCGGTGGTTTCGGCTATTCCGTGATCGATCTTGGAAACCTTCGCGACGGAGGGCTGATTCAGCAAGCAGGTGGCCCGCTGGCAGGGCGAGATTTGTTCGAGCAGGGAGAACGTTATAAGTGAAAGCGATTCATCTCACCGCCTACGGTAATCCGGCCCAGAACTTACGGATGGTCGAAGTTCCGGAACCGCATGCTCCGTCCGCGGACGAGGCCCTCGTGCGCATGGAGTATGCGCCGATTGACTACAGCGACCTTCTTTTGGCCAACGGAGTGTACTTTCTGAATCCGCAGCTTCCTTCCGTGATTGGAGGCGAAGGCGCGGGAATCGTCGAAGCGGTCGGGCCGGGAGTCACCGGCGTCCAGGTAGGCGATCGCGTTACGATCCCGTTTCGAACATTCACCTGGGCTGAAAAAGTTCTCGCCCCGGCCCAAGGTCTTTTCGTTGTTCCTCCTTCAGTCGATGCCAAAACGGCCTCAATGTTGAATATCAATCCCGCGACCGCAGTTCTTCTCTTGGACGAATTTGTAAAGCTAAAACCAAAAGACTGGATTGTATTAAACGCAGCAAATTCCCAGGTCGCGCGATGCCTGATCGCGATTGCAAAATCGCGCGATCTCAAAGTTATGGGCATTGTGAGGCGGCCCGAGCTTTTCCATGAAATCGAAAAACTGGGTGTTGATTTCGCTGGGGTCGAATCGCCAGAACTCTTAAAGCAAATTCAGAGTGCAACAGTCGGAAAGCCAATAACTCTGGGGCTTGATGCCGTAGGTGGTCCATCGACAGCAACGATCACAAGCGCGCTCTCTCCGGGGGCTCATCTCGTCAGCTATGCGTGGCTGAGTGGTCTGCCGATTCACGTGCCGCAAGGCGATCTCATCGGTAAGAGACTGAACATCCACGGCTTCTGGATGTATTACGAAGAGTATCTTCCCAAAATGCGAGCGGCACTGACTGAGGCAACAAAAGTAGTCGCTTCCGGAAAATTAACTCTCCCAATCACCACGACATACAAGCCGTCCCAAATCAAAGAAGCAATCGAGCACTACGAGCGTGGCGGCAAGGTTCTATTGGATTTCAACTACGCAAAGTAGGAGCCATAAGGGAGAGCATGAGGAGGACCGTGGATATGGTTTTAGCCGGGATCAAGGTAATTGATTCGCGCATGGTGCACGACGCGATTGAGCTAGCGAGGAGTTCCTCAGAGCCATACCTTTTCAACCACGCGATGCGCTCATGGCTTTTTGGTGTGCTGTTGGCCGAAGGGGCGAAACCTGCTCCAGACCCCGAGCTCTTGGCGGTCTCGGCGATCCTGCACGATCTGGGACTGACCGACCGCTACTCCGCACTGGAGCGCTTCGAGGTTGATGGGGCCAACGCCGCGGGCTCGTTTCTGAAAGAACGTGGCATTCCGGCACATCAGATCCAATTGGTGTGGGACGCCATTGCGCTTCATACGACTCGTTCCATTGCTCTTCACAAAGAGCCAGAGGTCGCGATGACGCATTCAGGAATCTTCGTGGACGTGATTGGGGCGGGATTGGAGCTGATTCCTCAAGACAAGCTTCGCGCAATTCTCGCGGAGTTCCCGCGCTTGTCGATGAAAAAGCAATTCCGGGACTGCCTCTGCGGTGTCGTTCGCCGGAAGCCGGCCACCAGCTACGACAACTCCCTGCGGGATCTCGGTACGCGGTATGTGGAGGGCTACACAGCTCCAAACGTTGCCGATCTCTTCGAAAATGCACCTTTTCCAGAATAAGAGGATGAAAGGAGTCGCATGAGGAACGAAAACATCGCTGTCAATCCTCCCGTCGAGACTGGACCCTTGACACGCCGGAGATTCATTGGCGTTGCCGCAATGTTGGCCCCTGGGCTGTGTGGCATAAGTTCAGAGGGCGCCGCCTTGTCTGATCCGACCACCAAACAAGCCAACCTTGATGAACATAGCCTGACGGAGGAAATCAAGAAGGAAAAGATCCGCCGGGCCATGCTAGCAGGTCCATCTGTAGTGACGGCTGAGGCAATCGTCGCGGAAATGGACCGCCAGGGAAACCTGACGGTGCTTCGCCACGCACAAACGAGTGGGTCTGTATTCCCGGCGACCAAAACATTGTCGGAAAGGTAGATATGGCTCTTGATCCAATGGGCATGGTTTGGTTCAAGGACCTTCTTGCCAGAAAACCAAAGCCCACGAATAGCTCTCCAGGTTTGATCTACATGCTGAACGGCGCAACGCAAAGAAGTTTTACCGACCCGTTCGACACCACCAGCCCTCCAATCCCAATCGGTCCACACTGGATGATTCTTTGGCCTTTCGACGCGAGAGCGGCCGGTCTTTCGACCGTCATGCGGGATGCCGGAACGATGGTGATGTTTGCGGGAACTCCCTACGCCCATCTTCATATTTGTGGATCGCCGTGGGAGGGAAGCGAATATCGCCGCGGTGATCGCGGCATCTGGACGATGAGGTACCAGCGCCGGTGAGCGACTCATTTTGCACTTCTCGGCGTTCGTTTCTTTCCCACATCGCCGGCGGCTTTTTGGCAGCGAGCTTTCCGACGCCACGAGCATTTACAGGAGACGAGATGCCGACACTGAACTCCGCTGATCGAGGCCAGAACGTTTCTAATACTCATTTGAAATGGGAGGTATTCGTAACGCCCAGCATTCCCGTCGTGACGACTGATTTTGCACCGGGCGAACATGAACGCCCGTGGCCGCCGATTTCCTCAACTCTGATCTACGGAACACGAGATGCGGTCCTGGTCGATTCCTTCATCACTGTCGACCAGGCTCGCGCTCAGGCCGATTGGATTGCCGCCACGGGAAAAAATCTCACAACGATCTATACCACTCACGGCCACGGCGATCATTTCTTCGGAGCGAGCGTCCTATTGGATCGTTTTCCCAAAGCGCGCTTTGTTGCCGCACCCAGTGCAATTCAAGTCATGAAAGAGCAGGTTTCGCCGGAGTATGTGGCGAAGTTCTGGGAATCGCGTTTTCCGAATCAACTCCCCAAGCGGCTTGTGATTGCCGAGGAACTGAGAACGAACGTTTTGGAATTGGAAGGCGAAAGCCTGTCGGTTGTTCCGCTCAGGTTTACCGACACCGCTGGAACAACGTGCCTGCATGTGCCTTCGCTTGAACTGATTGCGGCCGGGGATGCGGCGTACAACGGCGTGCATCCACGCCTCTTGGAATCAAACCAGAATCAGAAACGTGATGAATGGCTCTCAGCGCTGGAGAAGATGGAATCATTCAAGCCGCGTACCGTCGTGGCGGGCCACAAGAATATGAAAAACGATGACGACGGTCCCCGGGTCATTGGACAGACCCGGCAGTACATCCTTGATTTTCAAGAACTCGCCACAAAGACAAAGACTACAAAAGAACTTTACGACCAAATGCTGTCCCGATATCCGGAATGGCTCAACCGAGGAGCCCTTTGGAGCTCCGTGTCTGCGCTACAGAGGTGACCGGATCCAAGTCATGGAGCCCGAGTCCTAACAAGAGATCACTTCAAGAAAGGGAATTCAAATGAATGTGAGTGAGAAAAATAAACGCCTTGTCTTGGAAGCGTTCGACACGTTGTTCAACAAACGCGACTACCCTGCGGCGGAAAAGTTTTGGTCGCCACACTACATCCAGCACAGTGCGCACATCGCACCTGGACGTGAAGGATTGTTCAATCTCATTAAGAGCCTTCCGCCAACTCTGAAATACGAGCCGGGGAGAGTCGTGGCGGAGGGCGACTTCGTGATCGTCCATGGACGATATTCGGGGGCTCGGCCGACGAACTGGATTGTAGCCGACATACTTCGTATCAAGGACGGCGTTTTTCTCGAGCACTGGGACGTAATCCAAGACGAAGCCAACAAAGCCGAGTCAAGGAGTGGTCTGCCCATGTTCGGCGAGAAGTTCACGAAATAGCGTCGGCGGCACTCACAACCAAAGTGGACAGTTTCGCCGTTGCCGAGAAAGGCTCGCCGTCACTGGGCCGACGCACCCAATGACTGCCGAACAGGATCATATGACCAAAGTAGGGCGTCATCCGAGCGTAACTCATTGATTCCGAGCACAGGTTGTGAAACGCGGGAATTTGCTAAACCGTTGCGGACGTAAATGAATCCCAGTGACCCTCTAGACCGGAGCTGGGGACTCTCTTGGAACCGAGAATGCTGCCGCCGCAAAGTAGCGTTCAACCGCGCCTTCGAGGCCATCAGGCCAGGCAGATTGATTACCCCCGTTACTATATCCCCCTGTTTCAGTCGTCCAGGAAAGGGGGTAAGCATATGCAGGATGGAAGTGTGACAGTTGAGCGGCGCAAGCGAGGGCCGGACGTTTGGTGCTTCAGGTGGCGAGAGGGAGGACCAGAGGGCCGAAAGATCCACCGCCGCATCGTTCTTGGAACTGCCGACGACCTGAAAACCATCGCCTCAGCCCGCAAAGCGGTTGTCGGACTGAGAAGTGAAATCAATTTGAATGATGTTCGGATCAGAAGGGAATCGATCACTCTTGCCGATCTATCGAGACACTTTCAGCAACGAGAGCTTGTGCGAGGCAATACCCGAATTGCCTATTCGACGAGGAGAGGCTACGAGGGTTATCTCAAGAAGTGGATCGAGCCTCGGTGGGGTGAATATCGGCTGTTGGAAATTCGGGCTGTGGAAGTCGAATCATGGCTGAAGTCTTTGAATCGAGCGCCAGGAACGCGCTGCAAAATACGGAATGTAATGAGCCTGTTGTTCAACCACGGTCGCCGTCACGACCTCTGCGACCGCAACCCCATTGAGTGGGTTCGCCAGGGCGCCAAACGCCGCACGGCGCCAGATATCCTGACCAGCGATGAAGTCCAGGAATTGCTCGCGAATTTGCGCTTTAGAGAACAAACCCTAGTCCTGTTGGCCGTAACCACCGGCTTGCGGAGGAGCGAGTTGTTCGCGTTGAAATGGAGAGACCTGGACTTCCAAGCCAAACAGATTCATGTAACACGCTCGATCGTGCAGAACGTTATTGGCGTTTGCAAGACCGAAAGCTCGCAGAAACCTGTTCCAGCTCACGATGATCTGGTCAAGGCCCTGCGCGAATGGCATCGGCAAACGCCGTATCAATCGTCAGAGAGCTGGGTATTCGCGAGTCCGGTCAACCAGGGTCGCTGGCCTTTCTTGGCCCAAGAGATCATGCTGCACCATATCATTCCAGTTGCGCGAAAACTGGGCATCACAAAGCGAATCGGCTGGCATACTTTTCGCCATACCTATTCGACGCTGCTTCGATCTACCGGTGCAGAGCTGAAGATCATGCAAGAGCTACTGCGCCATTCGACGATTCGTGTGACTCTCGACACATACACGCAGGCAGTCACAACGGAAAAGCGAAATGCGCAGGAGGCAGTTGTCGCGCTCTTGTTCCGAGAAAAAACGCAGGAGACGTAAGCTCTGCTTGGAAAAACTCTATTTCCTGTACCTATTTTGTGCCTTTTTGTGCCCACGCGAAAATGGAGCATTTTCGGTAAGTTCTTGAGAAAGAATGGCGGGGACGACGAGACTCGAACTCGCGACCTCTGCCGTGACAGCTAGTTGTAATTTCACGGCGCCGATCGCCACCCTTGGCGCTCTAAGGAATCCTCAGGAAGTCTTATTGCACCCTAATTGCACCCAGATTTTCGCGAGACCAGTCAATGCAAGCGCGTTTCTCGGTACTAATCCGGCGGACGAACCGATAACTTCCGGGTTGCTCGTGATTCCGTAATTCGCTCCCAATCGCATATTCTGGAGGCTGGCATTGCCCGTCTGACCGCCAATATCGAACACCGGTAGCTATCATTCTGTCATGTGCGGGTGCGCTGGTGTCGGCGAGCCGCGTAGGCCGCAACTTTCAGGCGATTCCCACAAAGCTGCATGCTGCACCAGCGTCGTGTCCCTTTCTTGCTGGTGTCCTGGAAATGCAACACGCACTGGCCGCACTTGCGGACGCGCTGGCGATCCACTGTCGCGAATAATGTGGCCGCAGCATGGGCCAACGGAGCGAATAAATCTTCCGGTTCGTGCGGTTGGAACCATATCTCCGTCGCGAACGATTTTCCGTTCGTCTTCAACCGGATACGCATGGGATGCTCGGCCATCAGCTTATTAAGTTCGTCTAATGTGGAATGCTGAACGGAGCCGCTTCGCTCCCAGGCAAGGATCTCCTTCCTCAGTTTCTCGCGTAGCTGTCGCATGGCCTCCGTAGTGTTTTGGGCGTTGGCCGATCGACCCCACTGACGTTGAAGATTGCCGACTTCCCTAGAACTTAGCAGATCGGCTGCTCGAAACCAGCGTAAGAGCGCACTGAAGTCAGGGAGCAGTTCCGAGGGCTCGCCGTTCTGGACCGGGCGCGTATTCAGGAAATCAAGCACTAGCTGATTCCCAACAAAGAGAAAGCCATCTTTCCAATCTGACTTGCTTGTTGCCTGCCTCATGCTAATGCCCATCGAGATTGTAACACCGATATTGTAACTTTTTATCGGTTAGTGCGTCAAATGACGTGGAAGCATGAACGTCGTCGAACAGCACCTCGTCAGACGGAGCTTCCAAATCTCATAAGGAGACTCAGAATGATCAGGTATAAGCATGCCGCCGTCGACGGCAATAGGATCTTTTACCGCGAGGCCGGCCCAAAGACTGCCCCAGCAATCCTCCTTCTCCACGGTTTCCCGACCTCGTCGCACATGTTCCGCAACCTGATTCCGGCACTGGCCGACGGGTACCATGTGGTCGCACCTGACCTGCCAGGGTTTGGCTTTTCCGATGCACCCGACCGGAAACAGTTTCGTTACACGTTTGAGAACCTGGCCAAGGCCATCAACAGCTTCACCCAGTCAATCAGTCTCGAGCGTTTCGCGATTTACGTGTTTGATTACGGCGCGCCAGTAGGATTCCGGCTCGCGTTGGCTCATCCCGAGCGAATCACGGCCGTCATCTCGCAGAACGGCAATGCCTATGCGGAGGGCCTAAGCCAGGGTTGGAACCCGATCCAGAAATATTGGAAGGAGCCGACGCCCGAGAACCGCACAGCATTGCGCGCTTTCCTGAAGCCGGAAGCGACCAAGTGGCAATACGTCCACGGCGTGCAGGATGAATCGCAAGTAGCTCCGGAATCGTATGAGCTTGACTCCGCGCTACTGGCACGGCCCGGCAACGATGAAATCCAGCTTGACCTCTTTCTGGACTATGCCAGCAATGTTGCGCTCTATCCCAAGTTCCAGGAATATTTCCGCGTAAAGCAGCCTTCGCTGCTGGCTGTTTGGGGCAAGAATGATCCGTTCTTCCTACCCCCTGGCGCTGAAGCGTTCAAGCGCGACAACCCGAACGCTGAGGTGCATTTCTACGACACGGGTCACTTCGCACTGGAAACCCACCATCAAGAAATTGCTGGCGCCATTCGCGATTTCCTGGGCCGCAAGCTCGCGTCCAAGGCCACCGCTGCGTAGGTCGGTCCGATTGTGCGTGACAAAGGGAAACGGACAAAAACTTACAATGGAAAAGGAACATCATGACCAATGGAAAGAAAGATGTGACCGTGGTTCTGGTGCACGGGGCGTGGGCGGATGGCTCCAGTTGGAACAGAGTCACTGAGGAATTGCAACGGAAGGGTTTCAACGTGGTGGCGGCACAGATCCCATTGACCTCCTTCAGTGATGATGCGGCGGTCTTGCGGAAAGTGCTTCAGCGCCAAGAGGGCCCTGTCGTTTTGGCGGGGCACTCCTACGGTGGAGCAGTAATAACCGCGGCTGCTGCCAACAATTCCAATGTGAAGGCACTTGTTTACATCGCGGCCATTGTACCGGATGAAGGCGAAACAGTTGGCGATGTGTTCCATCGCGTGCCTCCCCACTCTAGCGCCCCGAAACTGCAGCCCGACGATGATGGGTTTCTTTGGTTGAACGTGGACGCCTACCGCACCGCGGTCGCTCCGGATGCTTCCTCATCAGAAACGGCTCTCATGGCAGCGACGCAGAAGCCGATTTCCCTCAAGTGCCTCGGGGAACCCATGACCAGGCCAGCTTGGAGAGAAAAACCGAGTTGGTTTCTTATCGCGGAAAAGGACCGCATGGTATCTCCCGAAACGCAACGATTCATGGCAGAGAGAATGAAGTCCAAATTTGTTTCTTTGCCCGTGGATCATACTCCGTTAGCTTCAAGGCCTGACGCGGTTGCCGAACTGATCAGCGCAGCGGCGAACAACTCCTAAATTCAAGTTTTCACGGACCGCGCCAGATCATTCGGTCTGGAAGATCCGATTCGGGATGGTTGGTCGGCCGACCGGAAGTGATCTGATGTCGGCTTACCGCGATTAGTAATGGGAAGTCGGCTTCGCTCCAGCCATTGATCGCTCACTGCTGGCGCGTTTACCGGTACTGATTCGCGCAAGTTAGTTAGACTGCCGACGACCAATTTCTTGAAAGCCTACGGTCGACGGTAGCGATTGATGGAGGATTCCAATATGAACTCACTAGCCACGATCCAACCAGGGCGCTTGGAGGGCTTGAACATTTGAACATTAACGGCATCCACACCTTCCTCGGCATTCCTTATGCGAAACCTCCCGTCGGTTCGTTGCGCTGGCACGCTCCCGAGCCGCCTGAGCGATGGGAAGGAGTGCGGCCCGCGAAGCAGTTCGGGCCGATCGCTATACAGACAACGGGCGCCTGTTTCACCTTGCGCGAGACGAGGCAAAGTGAAGATTGTCTCTCTTTGAACATTTGGACCGCTTCACTGGATCGCGAAGCCTTCCAGCCAGTCATGCTATGGATACATGGCGGAGGCAATCTAGGTGGTGCGGGATCAGAGGATGCCTATGATGGCGCTAGTCTCGCACGACTGGGCGTCACCGTCGTGACGCTCAACTACCGCTTGGGGGTGTTCGGCTTTCTCGCACATCCCGACGCCGGCGCGAATTTTGCTGTGCGGGATTTCCTTGCGGTTCTCGAATGGATCGCGCAGAACATCAGAGCTTTTGGCGGTAATCCGGACAATGTCACGATCTTCGGGCAGTCTGCTGGAGCGCAGGCCGTCCGTACATTGCTTTCGACGCGCCGCGCGCGTGGACTCTTCCATCGCGGCATCATGCAGAGCGGAGGTTCTGAGCCGAGCGCCATCGCTCCATCGTGGACTTTTGCGCGGACGCAGGCGGCGACGGAGCGCCTGATGCAAATGGTCGGCGCCAGGACGATGGACGATCTGCGAAAAGTCCCCACAGATGTCATGCGCAAGGCATCGCACGCTTTGTGCGGTGTCAGTGGAGGTGGGGTTCATACACCCGCCGACCTGATGTGGGTCTCAGTGCCAGACGAACTTGTGGATGCAGAGGGCTTTTCTGGCTGGGCCGATGAGGTGCCCCTCATGTTTGGATGCACGGAGAATGAAGCGCGCTATTTCATCAGACCCGGTGGACCGCAACTGCCCTTTCCAAAAAATATAGTCATAGCGGTCCTCAACTTTCTCAAGCCTGGTGGAATTTATAGCTGGAAGGTTGTCAAAAAGATTATAGCTTCGCTCTCTGGCGCGCATGGTCCGCAGGTTCAGGTTATGGATATTCTCTGCCGGTCCGGTAAGGCACCCTATGAATGCCTCGACTGGTTGATTACCGAGATCGTCTTCAGGGAACCTGCACTCCAGACAGCACACCGTTTTGCCGCGCTCCATCGCCCCTTCTATTGCTATAACTTTGCTCGAGTCTCGCCCGGAGCACGGAGCAGCAGAGACCTGGCTAGGCACACTGGAGAGATCCGGTACGTGTTCGGAAATCTCACCACCGACGGCCAATATGACGAAACGGATCAAGTAATTGCCGATGCCATGCAATCTGCATGGACCGCATTTGCAAGAACAGGAGTCCCAAGCGTCGCTTGGGAAGCGGCATGGCCAGCCGTTGATATACGTTCTCCCCAATATATGTCTATCGAAGATGGATTCTTGCTTCGACCCTATTCGGCGAACGAATTGACGCGTTTGATCAATTCGATGCGAAACGCTGGCGACAGTGCTCCAGAGACGGGCTTCTGGAAGTCAAGGTCGTGATTTTGGGCGCGTAGTCGGGTACAAGGGCGTCCGAATTAGTAAAGATAAGTCGGCATCTCGCCAGCAATACAACGATCACTGCTAGCGCGTTTGTCGGAACCAATCCGGAGGCATTAATTCCCGATTCCGATCCGTCGGAAGCTGTTTGTCGACGACTAGGTTTTGCGACAATACGACATTATAATGTCTTCATGCCAATCGCGCATGACTCTCTTCTCTATTCGCGCGTCGAAACGGTCCTCGCCAGCGAGATCGCCGATGGCGACCTAAAGGTCGGTGACCAACTTCCGACCGAAGACAGCCTCATTTCGCGATTCGCGGTCAGCCGGATTACCGTTCGTCGGGCTATTCAGAATCTTGTGAGTCGCGGTCTTGTCGAGATTCATCGCGGCAAAGGCACATTCGTCGCTGCACCCAAGATCACACAGAACCTTGCAGAGTTGAGCGGATTTGTGGAGGATA
>Ga0137418_10000597_pt1 | contig 32459 bp, 23 predicted proteins | sample CZODoug3_1_2_16f_FD_122242 | JGI IMG/M metagenome (GOLD analysis project Ga0137418, IMG submission 122242) | Vadose zone soil fungal communities from Angelo Coast Range Reserve, California, USA - CZODoug3_1_2_16fungal (Hybrid Assembly) | ecosystem: Environmental > Terrestrial > Soil > Vadose... | reverse complement strand
TTCCCCACTGAGGCCCTGTTCGATTCTCTGCGTCAGAGAAGTGGGGGATGGAAACCGGGGCGAATATATCACAGCTTCTTCTGAGCGCAAGCGGGTTCTTGCATCTATTATTTTTTGCTGTTGAAACTTTTCTGCAGAACGGGCTCTAAATCTTTTCTTCGCAACATCGCAAACACGCATTGACGAAAAATTTTGTTTTGAGTAATATCCGTTTCGTCTCTGGGGGGTCCAGCGAAATGTTGAGGACCTCGCGATGTTTTCGCATAACACTTTTCCAATCCGTCGGGCCTCGGACGCTTTCAGCGATCGCGCCCTATCCCTGTAGTTTTTCCTGTTCATTCGAAAAAATGTTCACGTTACCGGGACAATCGCGTCCATTCGTTGCCAGAAAATTGAAATCTTTTCTGGAATGTTCCGCAGTTTGCGGCAGGCCCATAACCTAAAGGGGGAACGGGCGGCGCTCTCAGAAGCCGCCGATTATTTTCGAGGACCAGCAATCCAGGAGGTATCGCATGGCGGGCCCGGAAACAGATTCGGCCAAACCGAAACCGGAAGTGGCGAAGACATCCGCTGCCGGCGGCGGAGATGCAACGAAGTATGTCGGTACGCCTGCCGTGGGTACGTCCAAAGCAGCGGCGGCTGCCGGTTTGGCGACTGTCGGTCCCGAACCCACCGAAATCAACCGGAAACGGCGGCGATTGGTGTGGGTTACCGTAACTGGATTCCTCGGCGCGTGGTTCATCGCCTTCTTTAAATTTTTCCTTCCCCGCACGCTTTTCGAGCCTCCCACAGTTTTCAAGATCGGCTACGCCTCGGACTACGCCTTGGGCGTAGATACAAAGTGGCAGCAGAAATACCGCATCTGGGTCGACCGCACGCCGGATCGCGTGTTTGTCATTTACGCCCGCTGCACGCACTTGGGCTGCACCCCCGATTGGAAAGCCGGCGAAAACAAATTCAAGTGCCCCTGCCACGGCAGCGGCTACGACAGCGAAGGTGTCAATTTCGAGGGACCAGCTCCGCGCCCGATGGATCGCGCGCACGTGGAACTCGCGCCCGACGGTCAAATCATCGTGGACACTTCCCGGCTCTATCAGTGGCCCAAGGGACAACCAAGCCACTTCAGTGATCCGGGATCATTTTTGCCGGTGTAACTGGTGGCGTTGCGGAAGCGTTCCGAACGTAAGGGAGAGACGGGAACAGATCGAGCCGCTACAGAACGGGAGAGCAGAAAATGCCCGAAGAGAAAACGCCGAACGGAAAAAATGGCAAGTCGGTTGGGCTATTCGGCCGTTTCATAGCGGCCATCAAAGAAGCTGTCCAATCTTTGAAGAGTGACCTACCTGAAAAAGCCAAAGAACAGGTCGAGCTGCTCAAGAAGCCCACCAAGACCCAAGTCTACACTTCGATTTTCCGCCACAAGCACGACGAAACGCCGCGCAATCGCGCCCTCGGCGTGCTCTCCAACGTTTTCCTCCATCTGCATCCTGCCAAAATCAATCGTGACGCGGTTCGCTACAGCTACACGTGGGGCATGGGTGGCATCACCTTCTATTTGTTCATCGTGCTCACGCTCACCGGCGTGCTCCTCATGTTTTACTACCACCCCAGCAAAGTGCAGGCCTTCCGCGATGTCCTCTACCTCGAACACGATGTGCCCTTCGGCAAATTGTTGCGCAACATGCATCGTTGGGCCGCCCACTTGATGGTCATCGCCGTCGAGCTCCACATGTTCCGTGTTTTTCTCACCGGCTCGTACAAAAAACCGCGCGAGTTCAATTGGAACGTCGGCGTCATCCTTTTGGTGCTGACTCTGCTGCTCTCTTTCACCGGCTACTTGCTTCCCGACGATCAACTCGGCTTCTGGGCCGTCACCGTCGGCACGAACATGGCTCGCGCCACTCCCCTTCTAGGCCACGAGGGTCCCTTCGGCTCAATGTTGGGCATGACGCCGTACAATGACGTGCGCTTCGGCCTTCTCGGCGGCTCCATCGTGGACGCCAACGCGCTTCTTCGCTCCTACATCTGGCACTGCATCGGCATTCCCATCATCGCTTCCATTTTCATGGTTCTCCACTTCTGGCGCGTTCGTAAGGATGGCGGCATCTCCGGCCCTGCCCCCGTGGTTCTCGACTCCGAAGTGAAGGAGGCGAAGAAGTAGCCATGGATTGGAAACAACTTTGGGAAATTCTCTCCGCCGCGGACAACGTTCCGATCATTGCCATGATTCCGCTCCTGGCGTTTTACATTTACCTCGCCTGGAAGCAGGCGCGTGCCAATGACGTCTTGATCGATCAACTCGCTGGAGACGCAGCGCTGGCGAAGACGCATCACCGTAAGGCGTGGCCTTTCAAGCCCGGCTGGGCGAAAGAAGTTCACGTCTGGCCCTTTCTCTTGCGCATCGAATTTCTGGCCGCCATCATCGTCACCATCATCCTCATGGTCTGGTCTATTACGCTGAATGCGCCCCTCGAAGAACCGGCCAATCCCAACCTCACCATGAACCCCGCGAAGGCCCCGTGGTATTTCCTGGGCCTCCAGGAGATGCTCGTCTACTTCGACCCCTGGATCGCCGGCGTGGTCATGCCCACACTGATCATCCTTGGCCTCATGGTGATTCCTTATATTGATACCAACCCGCTCGGCGCCGGCTACTACACGTGGAAGCAACGCAAATTCGCAATTGGAACATTTCTCTTTGGCTTCATCATCCTGTGGGTCTCCATGATTTTCATTGGCACTTTTATTCGCGGTCCCGGATGGCAGTGGTTCTGGCCGGGGCAAACCTGGGATCACAACCGTCTCATCTATGAGGTGAACCGCGACTTGCCTGATCTTTTCGGAATCACTTCGAATTGGGGTAAAGGCATCTTCGGCGCGGTCGTTGTCGGCGGCTTCTTCGCCATCGGCGGCATGCTTGTTCATGCCTTTTTCCGCCGTCACAACGCCAAAGACTTCAAGCGCATGAGCCTGCTGCAGTACTCAATTCTGATGACTTTTTTTCTGACCATGCTTGGTTTGCCGATCAAAATGCTCTTGCGGTTGCTCTTCCACATTAAGTACGTGTGGATCACGCCTTGGTTTAACGTTTAGGAGGAACTGGTGCCTGAAAAGCCCATTCCCGAAAACGACCCGGTAGTCAGCAAATCGCTCGCCCCGCATTACGTGATCGCCATGGTCATCCTCATGGCCACTTTCTTTTGGGCCATGTGGGACGAGGATTTTGGTCAGCGGCCGTGGAAGGCTTTCCAGCATGAATGGAAGGACCGCTACTCGACATTCTTGAAGACCGCTCGCTCGCAGTCTGGCGACACGCAAAAAGAAGTCGAAAGCAGTTCCGACTACCAGAAGCTGAAACAAGATTACGAAGCTGCCAGCAAAAACGCTGCCCCGCGCATCAAGGAGATCAACGAAAGGCTGCGCGACCTCAGCGCTCAGATTCTAGCGGTGCAAAATGTTTTCACCGACCGCCGCGCCTATGTCAGCGCCTCAACCTATGACATCGAGACCGAAACCAGCGCCTCCGCAAAGCAGCGCAAGCGCAGGAATCTCGACGAGTACAAGAAGGAAAGCACCGCCGCGGAAATGCCGGACGGCAAGAAAAAGACCTTTAAGGACTACGACGAGCTTGAAAAAACATACAACGACCTGAAAAACGAGCGCACCCAGCTGAGTGCGGAGCTCGGAGAACTCATCAAGCCCGTTAACGAAAAAAAGGAATTGATGGATTCCTACCTCACCGACCACATGGTGAACCTCACTCCCTCCCAGCTCACCAACTTGCAGAACGGCGTGGAAGCCTGGACACCGAAAATTCGCCAGATCAATGTCAGCGAACACAGCGCCGACATCATCAGGGAAGACAGCTCTAATATCGTCGACCGCTGTGAGTCCTGCCACATGGGCATTCGCGAGCCTGTCAAGTTGACTGCCGCCGCCATGTCGTTGCCGGGCAAGAAACCTGACGAATACGCCCGCGCGTTCACCAGTCACCCGGAACCCGACCTCCTGAAGATTCACGATCCGGACAAGTTCGCCTGCACGCCTTGCCACCAAGGCAATGGCCGCGCCACCACCAGCGTTGAAAAAGCCCACGGCAACTACGAGCACTGGCTCTGGCCAATCTTCTCCCAGGGGAACTACGAAGCTGGGTGTCAGGTTTGCCACTCCGCCGACATGGTTGTCGTCACCAACGATGTCGGCTGGGTGGTCAGCGAAGGCAAGGATCTTTTCCGCCAGCGCGGCTGCGTCGGCTGTCACCGTTTCGAAGGCTACGACAAGGAACCCGAAGATCTGATCTCCGTGGCCCAGCAGATCAAGCAACTCGACCAAGAGAAGAAGGACAACCTCAAGCAAGCTGGCGACCTGATGAAGCAAGCGGACAAGGCCGAGAGCAACGACGAGGCCAACCGCCTCAATGATCGCGCCGTCGCCCTCAAGGTTACCAACAGCAAGCTCGACCTCCGCATCGTACAGTTCGACCGCTCCGCCAAGAGCCTCTTGCAGGACATGAAGAAGGTCGGCCCCAATCTCAAGGACATCCGCCTCAAGCTCAACAAGAATTGGATTCCTGTTTGGCTGAAAAAGCCGAGCGACTTCCGCGCCACAACCAAAATGCCGAATTTCCGTCTCAATGACGAGCAAATCAAAGCCATCTCTGCCTTCATCTGGCAATCGGCTCTAACGGATTCCTTGCCCAAGCACAGGCCCGGCAACACCGCTCATGGAAAAGAACTGTTCGAATCGCGCGGATGCCTGGCCTGTCACTCGATTGGTGAAGGCGACCAGTTGCAGGGCGGAACTTTCGCCGCCAATCTCACTCGCGTCGGCGAAAAAGCCAACTACGACTATCTGGTCCGCTGGGTTCACAACGCGCGCGAACGCACGCGTCCTTACTGCACGCTCGAAAAGAAAGACATCGGCCCCGAAGATTACAAGAAGAAGGGTTTGCCCTACGTTTTCGATCTGGACCACAGCCGCTGCCCCAACGACGGCCACGAACTCCAGGTCCAGAACATGACCGTGATGCCCAGCCTCCGCCTCGCTCCGCAAGATGCCGAAGACGTCGCCAGCTACCTAATCACTTTGAAAAAACAAGAGCCCTCCTCCTACGCTGATGCCTCCTTTATGGACGATCCGAACTTGAAAGCGGAAGGCAAAAAATGGGTTCGCCACTTCGGCTGCGCCGGTTGCCATGAAATCTCCGGCCTCGAGGAGGAAGGCCGCATCGGCACCGAGCTCACCATCGAAGGCAGCAAACCAATCGAGCGTTTGGATTTCGCCCTGCTCACGGAAGTCGCGCAGCGCGGCGGCAAAGATACAGAACCCATCAAAGATCCCGACGATCTCTCGCGTCTTCCCGAGGGCCCCGCCGCCCAGCCTTGGTACGACCAAAAAGGTTTCTTCGAACACAAACTCGCCGAGCCCAATATCTGGGACAAAGGCAAGGACAAACCCGAAACCGAAAAATTGCGGATGCCAAATCTGCACCTCACCAAGGAACAGGTCCGCGCCCTCACCACTTTCCTCTTGGGCAGCCAGGAAAATCCTCTTCCCGCCAACTATCAGTATCGCCCGTTGGATTATCGCCGCGACATTCAAGAAGGCTGGTGGGTCGTGAAGAAATATAACTGTATGGGCTGCCACCAGCTCATTCCTGGCCAGAAGACTTCGCTCATGGCCATGGCCCGCTACAAGGATGTGCAGGAACAGCTCCCGCCCAAGCTCCTCACCGAAGGCGCGCGCGTCGATCCCGAATGGTTGCAGCGTTTCCTGAAGAATCCGTCACTGAGCACCACCGACACCAATCGCAACGGCGTGCGCTCCTATCTGCAAGTGCGCATGCCCACCTTCTCTTTCTCCGAAAACGAGTTGGGCAAACTGGTGCGTTTCTTCCAGGCCCTGTCGCGGCAGCCTTTCCCCTACATTCCAGAAGAGGTTCCCATCCTGACCGCCAAGGAAACCGAAATGGCGCGCAGCCTCTTCAGCAGCACCGCCGCGCCCTGCTTGAAATGTCACGCCACCGGCGACCCGGCTCACGATCGCTTCGCCACCGCTCCCAATTTCCTCCAGGCCCGCGGCCGCTTGAAGCCCGACTGGGTGGAACGTTGGATCATCGACCCCCAAGCTATCAGCCCGGGCACCTCCATGCCATCCGGCCTCTTCAAGCGCGAAAGCGGCCACTGGGTTTTTTCCGGCCCGACGCCCGCTTCTTTCCATGGCTACGACAAGGATCAAACAAAACTCCTGGTGGACTACATCCTCCAGCTCACTCCCGAGGAGCAGCGCAGAGTCAGCGCTGCCATGGGTCGTTCTAGCGCCGCATCCGGGGCCGGCAACTCGCCGTCCGGAACGAAAACCTCCGGCAACGGTGGCGGTGCGTCGAAATGAACTTTTACTTTGTTTGCGCATTCAAATTTCAAGTGAGGTATGACGAAATCATGAAAATAAAAACATCCACGGCAGTTTGGAGCCTTGCCGCTTTGCTGGGATTTGTTTTCCTCGCAGGATGCGGCAAGAAGGAAAGCACGGAAACCGCGTCGGCTCCCGCCTCCGCACCCGCGGCGGCACCGGCCACTCCGATTGATCCCGCCACGGCAGCCAGCGTCAGCGGCACCGTGAAACTCGATGGCGAAGCCCCCAAAGCCGCCAAAATTGACATGAGTCAGGATCCTGCCTGCAAAGGCACGAACACGGCTGAAAACGTTATAGCCTCCGGCGGCCACCTCGCCAACGTTTTCGTCTACGTAAAGGAGGGCCTCGGCAACCGTACGTTCGACGTTCCCAAGGTTGCCATCACCCTCGATCAGAGCGGCTGCAAATACCATCCCCACGTGCTGGGCGTTGTGGCCAATCAGACCATCAAGATCGTCAACAGCGATCCCACCACCCACAACATTCATCCCACTCCAAAAGACAACCGCGAGTGGAACGAGTCCCAGCCTCCACAGGCCGCGCCGCTCGAGAAAACCTTCGCCCGCGAAGAAATCATGCTGCCCGTGAAATGCAACCAGCATCCCTGGATGCGCATGTTCGTCAACGTAACCAAGAGCCCGTTCTTCGCCGTTACCGGTCCCGATGGCAAATATGAGATTAAGGGTCTGCCTCCCGGCGACTACACAATCGCTTTCGTGCAAGAAAAGCTCGGCGAGCAAGACGTCAAGGTAACTCTTGCTGCCAAAGACGCCAAAACAGTAGACGCAACGTTCAAGCCCTAGCATTTGAAGTGTAGGGGCTCGCCAAGTTGGCGCGGATTCTGGAACGTGTGGTCACGCACCGACAAGCACTTGAGGAGGTCCATTGCTTCCTGTGATGCTCTTGATTTCCATCTTGCTCGGCCTCATCCCCCTCGCCGGGATTGCTTGGATCGTCGTCTCTGGCACCATCACGACCGTGGATGGTTTATTCGAGAGCCTCATCATGCTGAGCATCTCCGGAGTCTTTTTCCTGAACGTTTTCTGGGAGCTCCGCGACCGCGGCCTCTTTGGAAAGACCAAAGCGGAGCCCGCCAAGCAGCCACCGGCCTCTGACGAAAGTTAGAGACCCAGAGAATACATGGCCAGTCTACCGTCCTCTCCCGAACCCGGCGATCCGCCGGAAAGCACCATGGAAGATGCCTCGGAGAAGCCCGCCTCTTCCCCGCATCACAAAATGTCCCCGCGCAACCGCGCGCTCTTTTTTGTCACCGCTTGGTTGATCGTCCTCATGCCCTTCCTCTTCTGGTGGAACACCTGGTTCGGCCGCCGGCTTCCTGACAAACAAATCACGGAATACTTGCAAGATGAAAAGCATCCGCGCCACATCCAGCACGCTCTCATTCAACTCGGTGAGCGCATGGGTCGTCACGACTCCGCCGCAGTGCGCTGGTACCCCGAATTAGTCCGTCTCGCTTCGCACTCCGTCGAGGAAGTGCGCAACACCGACGCCTGGGTCATGGGCCAGGACACTTCTGGCCCCGGTTTTCACGAGATGCTTCTTAGAATGCTCCAGGATTCTTCCGCGGTGGTTCGTGGCAATGCCGCCCTCTCGCTCGTCCGCTTTGGCGACGCCTCCGGCCGTCTCCAGATCGTCGCGCTTCTGCAGCCCGCCAGAATCGTGACTCCCTTTGCGGGCCGCGTTACGGATTCAGATAAGGTAGGAACCGCCGTGCACCAAGGCGGCTTGGTCGCAAAGGTCCAGGTCGACCGCTCAGCGGTCGCCTCCCAAAACGAGCAGCAAACCACCGAACTTCGCTCGCCCATCAGCGGCCGCATCCGCTCCCTCCACGCGGCTCCCGGTTCGCACGTATCCGCCGGGGCCGAGGTCGCCACCGTGGACCCGGGCGACGAGCAAGTTTGGGAAGCCCTCCGCGCCCTCTACCTCGTCGGCCAGCCCGACGACCTCCCCGCCATCCGTCCCTACCAGCGCGAAGTCCCCGAAATCTCCGACCGCATCCGCCAGCAAGCCCTGCTCACCGAAAAATCCATCCGCGAACGCGCCTCCGCTCATCCCTAACCCGATTCTCATACTGCGCAGGATTGAACTTCCTTTGTAGGGGCGCAGCACCGCTACGCCCTCAGTCCGTCACTTCTCTTCGCTGCGCTCGACCTTCTTGCCGGTTTCCGCCTCCGCAGCCGCCACGATGTCCTGCGCGTTGCCTTTATCCATGTGCACCATCGCATACTTTCCCTGGCCATCTGTGTCCGTGTATTGGATGGTCAGGAAGTGCTTCTTTGAGTGTGTAAACAGAAAGAACGGGCTGATCAAGATCGCTTCCGCGTACCGCGGCTTGGACGTTTTCTCGTACAGCATGCTCTTGATCCTGTCATCCGGGATGCTGATGACGGAAGCGCCCTTCTCGTCAAGGAACTCCACCGTTTTCTTGTCCTTGTCAAACGCAATGCTCCCTTTCACCGGATGATCGTCCTTCTTCTGTCCCTCGGTCTTTGGTTTCATGTATTCCGCATGGTCAAACTTGGTTGCCGCGATCGCCGCCGTCGAAAACAGCAGCATGCACCCCGTCGCGAAAATCCGTTTGTGAGTCGTCGCTTTCATGGTCAGCCTCCGATTCTTCTAATTTGAATTTGGCCCGATGGCCCGACCCTACGCGCTCCACTCCGCGCCACGCAAGCGACATGCTGCGACAGCCCCCTTTTGACGCTCCTTGTCGTTCATTCCCTCGAGTAGGTGGCAGTGCTCCCCCACCCCGGGTGTCTTGTGCAAAGAGTGCGGAATCGCTTGAAAATAAAAGGGTTGAGTTTTTCTGTGTGCAAAAGAGTGCGCAAGAATGTGAAAAGAAAGGACTTGAGTATATTTGCGAGTTGAAAATGACGGATGGCGAATTCCGTTCGGTTGCACTTGGGGTGAACCAAAATGGGAATTGTTGGTATACACCCCCGGTAGTTTTCGTAAGAGTGGCAAGCAAAGGAGTTGCAGGATACGGAACTTGGAAGAGTGTACGGAGAATGGGAGTTCGTTTTGTTAGTCTGCTTGCAGGCGGTAACTCGGGCGGGCGCAAAGATCTTGAAGGAGTTAGAAGGACCGCGTGGCGGACGAGCATGGGTCGCAGGGCACAGAGGATCGTGCCGACTTAATGAAAGGGTTATAGCATATTAGTATAATTTATAAATACTTTACTTGTAAGTATTTTGGATGCTGCGGGATAGCGGAGTTTTTGTTTGGACTGCCCAAGAAATTCGTGAAGGTGGAGCGATCCGGCAGAGTCAAACCCCGCATCCTTTGATGAACCAAAACCAATGGGATGCGGCACCCAGGGGCGTTGCAGCGCGGTAAGAATTCGCCACACGCCCTGCTCTTTCATTGCGGCTACCATCGAAATCGAGCGGAATCAGCCACCTGAAATTTAGCCGCCCTCGCGTCATTTCAAGGCGACCTGGAAGCCTCGCGGCCGGGGCACCGGTCTGAAGACCCGCCACTACAATCGAAGTGCAAGCAAAGAGGGGCACGATGTATCGTGCCCCTACGGGGGAGCAGAAAGGGAGACAGCGCCCGCCCTAAACGGCGCCGCTGCGGGAGATTGTCGCGGCGTTTACGTCGGGGCAAGTCTTCCCGATTGGAGCTTTGGAAGTAAGGAGCGGCGTGCTATAGTAAGGAAGGGGGAGATTGGGCAATGAAGAAGCTGGCGCGGATTACGAGCAAGGGACAGATCACGGTGCCTCACGAGATACGGCGGGCCTTGGGAGTGGGCGCGGGCGACAAGCTGCTTTTCGAAAAAGACGGCAGCGAAGTGCGCGTTCGGCCGGTGAGGACCAAGAGTCCGTTTGAAAAATACCGCGGCATCGGGAGCCCGGGGATTCCCCGTGGCCGAAAGGGCGTGGTGCGGTGGGTGCGTGAGCTGCGCGGGCGATGACGACGGCGATTGATACGAACGTCCTGGTAGCGCTGTGGAACGAGGACGACACGCTGAATACGCAGGCGCGTTCGGCGCTGGATGCCGCCCTCGGAAGAGGCAGCCTGGTGATAGCAGCGCCGGTCTTTGCGGAGCTGCTAGCCGCGCCCTCGCGGAATGAAGCGTTCCTTGATACTTTTTGCAGGGAGACCGGGATTTCCATCGACTGGAATCTCGACGAAGCGGTTTGGCGCACAGCGGGGCGCGCTTTCCGCACCTACGTAGGCCGGCGGAAAGCACAGCGCGGGGCAGGTCCGCGGCGGATCCTCGCGGATTTCTTGATCGGGGCGCATGCCCTGCAAAATGGATTTCGGCTGCTCACGCTCGATGAGGGAGTCTATCGAGCGGCGTTTCCCCGGCTGGCGATTGTGAGCGTTTGAGGGTGGGGCTCAGACAAGTACGGCCGGAAAACGCTGGTCGATGAAACAAAGCGAAGAGAGATTCCTCACATTCGCAGGCCGACAGCTCCGCGGAGCGAAGCGGGAAGAAAAAACGTCGGCTTGCTTCGTTCGGAATGACGCAGGCAGTGGTAAGCCGGTGGCAAGGAACTCAGTACGCCATGGGGCCGACTTCTTTTTCGACTTCCGCGATGTCCACCATGACGATGGCGTCCCAGGGGCAGCCATCGAGGAAGCAGCCGTCGGGGCCCTTGCTGAGGCACTTCTTGCAGCCGATGCACTGGAGGGGGTCAATCTGGATGCGCCCGAACGGCGGATTGTCCTCGTCCGGCACCCAGAACATGCAATCTTCCACCGGGCAGTACTCCACGCAGGCCGGTGAGCCCGCGCAGCCGGTACAGCACTCGGTAATTACCGCCAGCTCTTTCGGCTTTTTCTTGCGTGCGGTGGAGATTCCCTTCGAGCGCGGCTCAAACTTCTGCTCGTCGGGCACCAGACCGGGCGCTTTCACGACATCGGGTGCGTTGGCCATTTGTAGAGATTCTACCTTCCCTGTCAAGCGCGTGCCAAGCATTTGTCCAGCCTGGTTTTTCCCTCAGTCCCGTGCTTGCTACAATGCCCGTGCATCCGATTTCTCTTTGCCTGCACACCATGTTCCCCAAACCTTTCTACAAACACCTTCTGCCCGCACTCCTCGCCGGAATTGCGTTGCGGCTCTTTTTCATCTGGCGTTTCCCTTTTTATTCGGGCGACACGGCTTACTACGAAGAGCTGGCGCGCAATTGGCTGTACCACGGCGTCTACGGCTTTTACTCGCACGGGCAGCTTCTTGCCTCGGATGCGCGTGCGCCCGGCTATCCCGCATTTCTCGCGGCGATTTATTTTCTGGCCGGCACGGGGCGGAAGACCGTCATGCTGACGCAAGTGTTCGTCGACCTCGCAACGTGCGTCCTGGCGGCGGGCATCGCCAGCCGTTTGGCGACGGGCGCTCCCGACGAGACGCGCGGCCGCGTTGCCGCCGCTGCACTCTGGCTGACGGCGCTTTGCCCATTCACCGCGAACTACGCCGCAGTTCCGCTAACGGAGGTGTTGGCGACATTTTTGACCACGCTCGCGCTACTGATTTTTCTTTCGCCAGCAGGAATGTTGATCGAGCGCGTCGACGCGAATCGGGATCTGCTCCGCGGCACAAGAATTTGGTTCGCGGGCGGGCTCGTGGTTGGCCTCGGAACGCTCGTCCGGCCGGAAACGCCGCTGCTTCTTGCGGCCATGCTGATCGTGTTTTGGATTCGCTATCGCCGTCCCGAGAATTGGAAAAGGCTCACGCTCGCAACTCTGTGGATGACCGTTGGCTTGCTGCTGCCGCTGGCGCCCTGGGCCGCGCGTAACGCCGTGAATCTGGGACGCGTGCAATTCCTCGCGCCTCGCTACGCGGAAACCTATGGCGATGTTTTGCCAACTGGTTTTTACGCCTGGACGAAGACGTGGATGTTTCGTTTTCGCGACGCGTATCTCTTTACCTGGAAACTGCCGTCGCAGCCGATCGACGTGAACAATCTGCCTTCGTACGCGGTGGATTCTCCTGAAGAATTTTCACGCGTCGCTTCCCTGCTGGATCGCTACAACCGCGCGCACGGGATGACGAGCCAACTCGATTTCGAATTCGCCGAACTGGAGCGGAAACGCACGAGCCGCCATCCGATTCGGACTTATCTCTGGATTCCTATTGAGCGCGCCGCCGCGATGTGGTTCACTCCAAGGATTACGCTGCTGCCCTACTCCGGCCGGCTCTGGCCGCTCGCCGAAAGTTATCGCAGCAATCCCACGGACTTCAAAGTCACGCTCGGATTGGGGGTGCTCAATGTTCTGTATGTTGCCATGGGCCTGGCAGCCGCGTGGTTGTGGCGCGCGAATCCTGGAGTGTTGCTGATTGTGGCGTTCATCGCCATTCGCACGGCATTCCTCACACAACTGCAGACCTGCGAGCCGCGCTACGTCGTGGTCTGCTTCCCCGCTCTGCTAGCCGTGGCTGCGCAACTTTTCCGAGGTCAATCCAAGGGGCGGCCATCAAAGTCCGGCGAGAAATAGTTATTGCTTGACAAGAAGGCGGTAAGGAAGTATCTCAGCGACCGAAATAGATGGTCCGGGATTCGGGTGTGGCCCGGACACGCGTCCCAACCGTTCGAACGGGCTTCGGGAAATTGGGCTCGCCAGAATTTCGCAAATGTTAGCGCGCAGGAGGTCCGGCTGTGACTTGGAATCAGAATTACGATCCTCTGGGGTATTGGTGGCTGTCGACGCTTGTCGCGGCGCTACCCATCATCGTGTTGCTGGGTCTGCTGGCGGGACTCCGAGTGCGCGCACATCTCTGCGCCGTCGCCGGCGCCGCCACCGCCGTCATTTGCGCCATCATCGTCTTCAAAATGCCGGCGAGCCTCGCTCTTAGCAGCTTTTTCTATGGCTCGGCTTTTGGCCTGCTGAAGATCGTGTGGATCGTCATTGCGGCCGTCTTTCTCTACGATATTTCTGTCGACACCGGCCAATTCGAAATCATGAAACAGTCCGTGGCCGCGATCACGCCGGATCGCCGCCTGCAACTACTTCTGGTGGCTTTCTGCTTCGGCGCTTTCATCGAAGGCTGCGCGGGATTCGGCGCGCCTGTGGCCATCGCCGGCGCGTTTATGATCGGCCTCGGCTTCAAGCCCTTCCAGGCAGCCGCGCTGAACCTGATCGCCAATACAGCGCCGGTCGCCTGGGGCGCGATTGGGACTCCTGTGCATGCGCTGGCGAGCGTGACGAGCCTGCCGGAAAGCGATCTGAGCGCGATGATCGGACGCATTCTTCCGATCACCGCCATCATCGTGCCTTTCTGGCTGGTTCGCGCGATGGTAAGTTGGTCGGAAACGCTGGAGGTTCTTCCAGCCATCCTGGTCGTGGGCGGATCTTTTGCGGCCACGCAATGGTTCTGGTCGAATCATATGGACAGCAACCTAGTGGACATCGCGGCCGGAGTCGTTTCCCTTGTAGCTACAATGCTTTTTCTCCGCGTGTGGCAGCCGAAACGAATTTGGCGATTTGAAGACGAGCGCCAGGAAGATGCGGCCAAGGCGGCGCGCAATGAAGTGGGTAAGCGCTACACCGCCGGTCAGACGGCCAGGGCCTGGCTGCCCTTTGCGATTCTGTCCGTCGTCGTGCTGGTCTGGGGATTGCCAGCCATAAAGTTGGCCATGAATAAGGCAACGACGCCCGCTTTTAAGGTGATGATGCCTGACGGCAAGGCTCGCCCTGGAGCGGCGGGATGGGACTGGCCGTACTTGCACAATAAAGTGTTTCGAACGGCCCCGGTAGTGCAAAAGCCGACAGCCGAAGGCGCACGCTTCGATTTCAATTGGCTCACGGCTACAGGAACGGGCTGCTTCTTGTCAGCTATTCTTGCGGGGCTGCTACTCGGCGTGAGTCCGGGCAGACTTTTGCAAATCTTTGGACGTACTCTTGTGCGGTTGCGGTTCGCTATTGTCGCGATGACTTGCATGCTTGGCCTGGGATACGTCACGCGCTACTCGGGCATGGATGCAGTTTTGGGTCTCGCCTTCACGCGTACCGGATGGTTCTTTCCATTCTTCGGTACGTTTATCGGCTGGCTCGGCGTAGCCCTCACGGGCAGCGACACGTCTTCGAACGTACTCTTCGGCGGATTGCAGAAAATCACGGCGCAACAGCTCAACCTCAGCCCGATTCTGATGTGCGCCACGAACAGCGCAGGCGGAGTGATGGGGAAAATGATCGACGCGCAATCCATCTGTATCGCTACCGCAGCGACGAACCAGGTCGGCAACGAAGGATCGATCTTCCGGTTTGTTTTCTGGCACTCCGTGGCGCTGGCGGCGATTGTCGGGATCATCGTCATGATGTATGCGTACGTTTTCCCGCAATTCATCCCGAGCGGGTTGAACTTCATTCACTGATGGAGCAAGCTGGTTCTGGCATTCCGGTGAATGAATCGTATGGAAGCGCGCATTCTTGATGAGCTTCGGACGATCGTTGGCGACCACGGCCTGATTTCCTCGCCCGAAGAACTGCACACTTACGAGTGCGACGGCTTGACCAATTTCCGCGTGATGCCTCGCGCGGTGCTGCTGCCGAATTCCACGGAACAAGTTCAGGCGATCGTTCGCGTCTGCCACCGCGAACGGATGCCGTTCGTGGCGCGCGGCTCCGGCACGGGTCTGAGCGGCGGGGCGCTGCCGGTTGAGAATGGGATTGTCATCAGCCTGGCGCGGATGAACCGGATTCTGGAAGTGGATTTCCCGAATGCGCGCGTCGTTGTGGAACCCGGGGTCATCAATCTCGACGTCACCGGACGTGTGTCGCCACAGGATTATTTTTACGCGCCTGATCCTTCCTCGCAATCGATCTGCAGTATCGGAGGGAATGTCGCGGAAAACTCCGGGGGAGCGCATTGCTTGAAGTATGGATTTACTACGACGCACGTTCTCGGGCTGGAAGTGGTCCTTCCCGATGCGTCGTTGGTGCATTTCGGGGGAAAAACTCTCGACGCGCCGGGATACGATTTGGCGGGGGTTTTCGTCGGCTCGGAAGGCACTCTCGGCATTGCGACGAAAGTTATTTTGCGCATCGTGAAGCGGCCCGAGTGCGTTCGAACGCTGCTCGCTGCTTTTCCATCCACTAACGAAGCAGGCGCGGCGGTAAGTGGCATTATTGCAGCAGGCATGCTGCCCGCAGCGATCGAAATGATGGATAACCTCTCTATTCAGGCCGCCGAAGCGGCCGTGCATGCGAACTATCCGAATTGTGGCGCCTTGCTGCTCGTGGAACTCGATGGACCTGTCGCGGAAGTCGAGGCCTTGATGGCTAACGTGAAGGAGATTTGCCGTTCGAATGACGCTTCGGAAATTCGCGTGGCGCAATCGGATGCCGAACGCGCGCTCGTTTGGAAGGGGCGCAAGGCGGCGTTCGCGGCGATGGGGCGAATTTCGCCCAACTACATTGTGCAGGACGGCGTGATTCCACGCACGGCGCTTCCGCGGGTGCTGAGCGAGATTGAACGGCTCAGTAAGGAGGCGGGCGTGCGCGTCGCGAATGTGTTCCATGCAGGCGACGGCAATCTTCATCCGCTCGTTCTCTACGACCGCCGAATTTCCGGCCAGGAAGAGGCTGCTGAAGCGCTATCCTCGAAAATTCTAGAATTGTGCATCGCGGCGGGCGGCTCGATCACCGGGGAACACGGCGTTGGTGAAGACAAGAAGAAAGCGATGGCGAAAATGTTTGCTGAGCCGGATTTGGCGACGATGCAGAGAGTGCGCTGCGCTTTCGATCCGCTGCAGCTTTCGAATCCCACGAAGATTTTTCCGACACCGCGTCTTTGCGGCGAAAAACCCGGCGAATACGCGCCGCACGCGATTGAATCGGCGGGGATCGCGGAGCGCTACTGATATTGTCCGATGGACACCGCAACCAAACCCGAAGCGAGCGGCTTACATTCGGCGCTGCGCTACAAATTCATTGCGATTGTGGGAAATGAGAATTTGCGGGCGGGGGCGCCTGCGGATGCTGTCGGCGGGGCTCAGCCGAAACTGGTGATTGACCCAGGAACGGAAAGCGAGCTTGCCGAGGTGTTGCGGCTTTCGAATGACGCTGGGCTGGCAGTGATTCCACGGGGCGGCGGAACAAAGCTCGGGTGGGGAAATCCGCCAGCGCGGGCGGATTTGATTTTGTCAACGGCGCGGCTGAATGAAATCATCGAACACGCCTGGGCGGACCTTACTGTAACTGTCGAAACCGGCTGCACGATTCAAAAATTGCAGGAAACGCTGGCGCAACATGGCCAGCGCCTGGCGCTTGATCCGCTGTGGCCGGAAAAAGCGACGATTGGCGGAGTGCTTTCGACGAATGACAGCGGGGCGCTTCGTTTGCGATTTGGCGCGCTGCGAGACTTGATCATCGGCGTCACGATTGCACTGCCGGATGGCACGCTGGCGAGCAGCGGCGGCAAAGTAGTGAAAAATGTAGCGGGATATGATCTGCCGAAACTAGTGACTGGTGCCCTGGGGACACTTGGGGTCATCACGCGCGCTGTGTTTCGTCTCCATCCACTTCCCCGAAGCAAGCGCGCGTGTTCCATCACCGCCGCAAACGCCGAAGAAGCGCAGCGGATCGTCCTCGCGATTCAGGATTCCAAACTCGCTCACACTTTTCTCCAGTCCCATTTTTCGGATGACGCTACGCCGACTTCTGACATTCTGTTTGAAGGCACGGAAGCCGGGCTCACGGCTCAAGAGGCGCAATTGCGAAAATTGTGCGGGGCTGCAAGAGTTTCCGAGGCTTCGACGGCGACGTGGGCCGCGCGCGAGGAGCTGTGGAGTTTTTCGGAGCCGAGCACAACGGCCATCGCGAAAATCAGCATCTTGCCGGGAGATTTGGCGCGCACGATTGGAGGAGTTGAGCGGACAGCAAAGTTACATCAACTGCGCTGGCGAGCGCTGGCGTATGCGACGGGAATCGTATGGGTCCGGCTGGAAGGCAGGCCGGGCGGATTGCGTGGTGCGCTTCAACTCTTGCGCGTGGAGCTGGAAAACCAGGGCGGATCGCTTGCCGCGTTGCATCGGCCGGAAAAAATGGCGGAGTTTGACGCATGGGGGAGCGCGGGGGACGCGCTCGGCGTGATGAAAGCGGTCAAGAATCAGCTTGACGCGAAGGGCACGCTGAATCCGGGCCGGTTTGTGGGTGCAATCTGATGGCGGAGATGATGGAGAACACGGAAGGCAGGAGCGCGTTTGACACGCATCACGCGCCTTCGAACGAAATCATCGAGAAGTGCGTGCACTGCGGATTTTGCTTGCCGGTGTGCCCCACGTATGTTTTGTGGGGGCAAGAAATGGATTCGCCGCGCGGGCGGATTTACCTGATGAAGCTGGCCAGCGACGGTGCAGCGGAGATGAACGAGAAGTGGGTGAGCCACATTGACAGTTGCCTGGGCTGCATGGCTTGCATGACCGCATGCCCTTCGGGTGTGGACTACGGAAAACTAATCGAGGCTACGCGCGCTCAGATTGAACGAAACACCGAGCGCTCTCGCGGAGAGAAGCTCCATCGGCGATTCATGTTTGAAACCTTTACGCAACCGGATCGCTTGCGGCAAATGCGGCTGCCGCTGCTGGTCTATCAGAAATCCGGATTGCAGGCTGTAGTGCGCGGCTTGGGTTTGCTGAAATTGTTGCCTAAAAAGATGCAGACCATGGAAGCGCTGCTACCGAAGCTGGGACCGAGAGAAGCAATCGCTGAAGTCACTCCGGCAGTGGGAACGAAGAGGCGGCGGGTTGGCTTGGTTTTGGGTTGCGTGCAGCGCGAATTTCTTTCGCAGGTGAATGCGGCGACGGCGCGGGTTCTGGCGGCGGAAGGATGCGAAGTTGTGGCGCCGGGTGAACAGCCATGTTGCGGGGCGCTACTTGTACACGCCGGCGAGGAAGCAGCGGCTGTGGCGCTGGCGAAAAGAACGATTGACGCGTTCGAACGCGCCAATGTCGAGACGGTCGTCACTAACGCGGCGGGTTGCGGCTCAAATGTGAAAGAGTATGGCCATTTGCTTCGGGATGAGCCCGAATATGCGGAGCGGGCCAGGGCGTTCGCGGCGAAGTGCAAGGACGTGACCGAAGTGTTGGCGGAGATGGAGCCGCGCGCCAAACGAAGTGGGCTGAAATTGCGAGTAGCGTTCCATGACTCGTGCCACTTGCAGCATGCGCAGGGCGTGCGCTCGCAGCCGCGGTCGTTGCTCTCCAAGATTCCGTGGCTGGAGCTTGTGGAGATCCCTGAAGCCGCGATCTGCTGCGGGTCGGCCGGAATATTCAATCTCGTGCAGCCGGATGCAGCTAATGCGCTGGGGGACCGCAAGGCGGGGCTTATTGAGCCATTGAAGGCGGATGTAGTGGCAACGGGAAATCCCGGGTGCATATTGCAAATGCAAGCTGCACTAGCGCGACGTGGGCAGAAGACTCCCGTGCTGCATACGATTCAACTGTTGGATGCATCGATTCGAGGCGAGTCGATAGAATTTCTCAAACGTTAGCCCATTCCTGCGAAGGGCTACTCGAAAGGGATGCGGGCCTTCTGGGAAATGTCGCGCAACTCTTCGACGACGGGCAGAACCAGCGGCACACCATTTTCGCGGCGCCATTTCTCCGCGTCGCGTTCCGGGTCGCCGGGCAAAAGAGGCCCGTTGGTGCCGGGAGCGGGTTTGGTGGCGCGAAAAACGCGGATGTAGTCGTCAATCTGGCGCTTGAAGGAGTCGCGATCGATGAAGCCGTCGATTTGCATGGCGCCGAAGAAATGGCCAATGCCGTTGCCAACGCTGCGGCTGGGAATTTCCTGGCGAAGGGCGAAGGGCGGCGTAAATGGTCCCCAATTCGCGCCGCTGAGAGCGCCGCACAGAACGTCCACCATAATAGCGAGACCGTAGCCCTTGTGCCCGCCGCGCTCGCGATCGGAACCAAGCGGCAAGAGCGCGCCGCCGTTGACCATGTCATTCGGATCGGTTGTGTCGCGTCCTTCGCGGTCGACGGCCCAGCCCTCGGGAATGGGCTCGCCGCGTCGGCGTGCGATTTCGATTTTTCCATAAGCGGCGGCGCTGGTGGCCATGTCGATCACGATGGGCGGCTCCTCCTTGCCGGGGAAGCCGATGGCGATGGGGTTGGTGCCGAGCATGCGCTCAGCGCCCCACAAAGGCGCGACCAGCTTGGTAGAATTGGTCATGGCCCAGCCGATCAGGTTGCGTTCCAGCGCTTTCAGGACGTAGTAGCCGGCGATGCCGTAATGATTGGTGTTTTGCACGCTGACCCAGCCGGAGCCGAAACGCTCGGCCATGTCCATCGCGAAGCGGTTGGCGTGCGGGCCGACGACTAGGCCGAGGCCGTTGTCACCATCGATCGTGGCGGTGCTGGGCGTGGAGCGCAGTACTTTGATTTCAGGCAAGGGGTTGATGCGGCGCAGCGTGAGCATGTCGAAGTAACTATGCAGGCGGGCGACGCCATGCGAATCGATGCCGCGCAGGTCTGCGGAAGCGAGGACATCGGCAGCCTGGGCCGCATCCACTTTGGGGACACCAAAATGGAGAAACATGCGCGTGCTGAACTCGCGCAACGCTTCGATGGGGAAAACTTTGGTCTCCACTTCGGCCATGTTTTCTTTTTCCTTTTCGGTAAGTCTACGCCGGCAGAGTCTGCCCGCGAGTTTCCACGCCAAAAGGAATCAAGAGTAAACCAATCGCGAAGGCGATGGAGGTCAAAGCAACCGGAATTCCGAGCGATTGAAAATGCTGTACGCCAGCGCCAACCAGGAAGGTGATGGCCGCTCCGCCAAATCGCGCAAAAGAGGTGGAAAAGGCAAAAGCGCTGGCGCGGCATTCGGTTGGATATTGTTCGGGGAGCCAGAGAGTGTAGACGGCAAAATTCGCGCCGCCAAAACCAAGAAAGAAAAGACAAACGAAAAACCAGGGAAGCGCTGACGCACCGAGATAGAAAACTTTTCCAAACGTGAGCGCGACGAAAACCAGCATCAGCGCGAAGAAAAACCCCAAGGCGCCGCGCCGGCCGAGTTTTTCGGCGAGCCAGGGCATCGCCAAGCAGCCGAGAATCGTCGCAAAAGAAACAAGCATGGTCGCGCGCGAAGCGAGCTGCGCCGCCAATGGGCCTGCCCTCCCTGCCGCCTCCGCGAGCACCGTTACGGCGGCAGGAACGTAGAACGTTCCTGCCCAGAGGCCGCAAATCGAAGCGAGCATGAACAAGGAATTCAGAATCGTTCTGCGGCGCATGGCGCTGGAAAAAAGTTTCGCGAATGGCTGCCAGATGTGCCATGTTCGAACGACTCCTTCTTTCTGCTTCCAGCAAGCGGGCTCGGTCACGCCGTGACGCACCCAAGCTAGGAGCAGCGCCGGCAATCCGCCGACGGCAAACATGTAGCGCCAGCCAAATTTACTTCCAATCACAAAGTTGAGCAGCGCCGCCAGAAAAACTCCCACGTAATAACCCGTGTGCATGTAACCCGCGCCAGCGCGACGCCGGTCTTCCGGCCACTCCTCGGCAACGAAGGTTCCTCCCATGGCCCATTCGCCGCCGATGCCGATTCCGGCCAGCAGACGCAACACCGCGAGTTGCCAGACATTCGTCACCATCGCGCTGAGAAAAGTAAACACCGAATACCAGACCACAGTGAGCATCAGCGTTCGAACGCGGCCGAATTTGTCGCCCACGGGACCCCAGAGGAATGCGAGTCCCCACCCGCAGAGGAACAGTGCGGTGAGCAGTCCGCCGTAATACCCGATGTTGCCTTTCGAGGCGGCGATGCCCGATCGTGGCAGAAGTTCGCGAAGCGAAGGAACCAGCACGAGCGCATAAATAAACGAGTCCATGCCGTCGAGCGTCCAGCCTCCCCACGAAGCCCAGAAGCCGCGAACCTGGTTTCGCGTGAGCGGCGTGGCCTTCAGAGTTTGGGCTTCCAGATGGTTCCGGGTAGTAGACATGGCAGCGGGGACTATACCAAAAGTGGCTTAGAGGAAAAGAAAAATCGAGGAGAGAAGAGTGGAGCGGATCAGGCGATTCGTCTAGCGATAACCGCGAATGAAAAAATAAATGGTCATGGCGGTGCCTACAAGGATGACGAAGGACTTTACCCAAGCTTGCGGGAGCTTTTGCGCAAAGTGCGCCGCGGAGTATCCGCCCAGCAGGGAGCCCACGGTCATGACGATGGCCTGCGGCCAGACGATGGCGCGGGTCACGATGAAAGTCACAGTGGCGACGCCGTTGATGACGCCGCCGAGAATCACTTTGAGCTTGTTCATAGCGTGAATGTCGGTCATGCCAAGTGCCGCAAGCATGGCCAGATTCATGATGCCGATGCCGCCGCCGAAATAGCCGCCATAGACGGCGACGAGCAGCTCAAAGACGGAGGCTCCGATGACCGCCGCGGTCGTGGCATCGTGTGAAATGCCTGCCGAAATCCGCCCCGTCAGGTGCTTGCCGAAGGCAAAGAGCAGCGTGGCGCCGAGCATGAGCCAGGGCAGCACGTGCAGAAAAGTTTGCGCGGGCGTCTTGATGAGGAGAAACGCGCCCGCCAGCCCTCCGGCGATGCTGGTCAACACGAGCGGAATCATGACGCGGCGTGGGATGTTCAGCTTCTGGGGATAGGCGCCGCCGCTCGCGGTGGTGCCCACCCAGAGGGCCAGAGTATTGGTGGCGTTGGCAGGGATCGGTGAAACACCGACAAACAAAAGGGCCGGAAAGGAAACGAAACTCCCGCCGCCTGCTACAGCATTGATTCCGCCGCCGAGGGCGCCGGCGAAGAACAGGAAGATAGCGGTATGTGGGCTCAAGAGGAAGTTTTATCATGAATGCGGTTTGTCCTCCAAAGAGCGCTCCCCGGGCTCAGGCGGCAGCACAATGTAATGTATTGTTGAGGCAGTCCACGTTCTGACGTCCCAAATCCGCGCTAAGTCATTTCTTGACAACGCACGCCGACCCGTATATGAACGGGGGCGTTCCAGAGCCCTTCCGCCACTACAGGCCTGGCTCGCACGCCAAAGGCGAGTCACAGGGGATTCAAGGGGAGGGGGAAGAGACGTCAGGTGAGGTGTGCCGCGTGGCCTCGCTCCAGGGAGCGATCCACCAGCGACCCACTATCGGTAGAAGGTGGAAGTTCACAGGAGGACGCATGGCCAGCCGTGCAGACGCAATCCCGATGGGCGGAACCGCCGAATACAGCATCTGGAGGGTGATTCTCGCCTCCTCCGTCGGCACCATGATCGAGTGGTACGACTTCTATATTTTTGGCAGCCTCGCGGCAGTTCTTTCGCCGAAATTCTATCCTGCCGGCAACGATACCATTGCTCTCATCGCGTACTTGTCCACCTTCGCAGTGGGCTTTCTTGTACGCCCCTTCGGCGCATTGTTCTTCGGCCGCATCGGCGATCTTGTCGGCCGCAAATACGCGTTTCTGGTGACCTTGACCATCATGGGCGGCGCCACCGCGCTCATCGGATTTCTGCCAACCTTTGCCACGGCGGGGTGGTTCGCTCCGGTTACGTTGCTGGCCATCCGGGTTTTGCAAGGTCTGGCGCTGGGCGGCGAATACGGCGGCGCGGCGGTGTACGTTGCGGAACACGTCCCCGACGGCAAGCGCGGTTTCTACACCAGCTTTATCCAAATCACCGCAACCTTAGGCCTCTTTGTTTCCCTGATCGTGATTCTCACTACCCAGTCGTGGATGAGCAAGGAAGCCTTTTCCGCCTGGGGTTGGCGAATCCCGTTCTTGCTATCGATCCTCCTGGTGAGTATATCGCTGTATATCCGGCTGAAGATGAAGGAGTCGCCAATCTTCGCCTCCATCAAGAGCGCGGGAATGACCTCGGCTCAGCCGCTGAAAGATGCTTTCGGGAAATGGGAAAACCTCAAGCGCGTTCTCATCTCCCTTCTGGGCGCCACCGCGGGACAGGGAGTGGTTTGGTACACGGGGCAGTTTTACGCTTTGTTTTACATGCAGACGATCCTGAAGGTGAATACGCGCACAGCCAGCATCATCATCGCCATTGCCCTCCTGATCGGGATGCCGCTGTTCACCCTGTTCGGGTGGCTTTCGGATAAGATCGGCCGGAAGAAGATTATGATGGCTGGTTGTTTGATTGCTGTGCTCACCTACATTCCGATTTACAAAGCCATGGCGGTCTACGCTGGAAATAACGTGGAGACTGTCAAGTCCGCGAAGAACAAGGTTACGGGCGCCATCGCTCTAACCCCACTGAGCCGCGATGCCTCGGGCGCGCTCGTTCCCGCGAAGGAAGCTCCGAATCCAAACGTGCCGATGCTGGTGGTCTTGGTGCTCATACAAGTGGTTTATGTGTGCATGGTATACGGCCCCATCGCTGCGTATCTTGTCGAGGCGTTCCCGGCAAAAATTCGGTATACGTCACTTTCGCTGCCCTATCACATCGGAAACGGCGTGTTCGGGGGTATGGTGCCGCTCATTGGACTTTCTTCCTGCGCGGCCACGGGCAATATTTTGGCCGGACTGTACTATCCGATGATCGTGGCCAGTATGACGTTCATCGTCGGAAGCCTGCTCCTGAAGGAAACGCACGGCCACAAGATCTGGGACGAAGTCGGCGGCATGAAATAGCGAAGCTGTGCGAATTGACTCCCGCACCCGCGCGGGAGCATCATTTTTGGCAGGCAGGCTCGTTCCACACTGACGCTGAGCCTGCCCGAATCAAGCTGTCCCTCGTTGTTGCGTAACAATCGAACTCACTCTTCGAAGGGGAGTTGCCGCCGTGGCCACCGCTCGACCAAAGCTGAACGCGAAAGAATCGAAGGGCAAGCAGAAACTCACCGAAGCGCAAATCGCCGTACATTGGAAAGAAGAAGAATACTTCCGCCCTCCCAAGGAATTCATCGCCCAGGCGAATCTTGCCGATCCCGCCTTCGTGAAGAAATTCAGCGAAAAGAATTTCCCGCAATGCTTCGACCATTACGCTTCCCTGCTCGATTGGGACAAGCCGTGGCGCAAGACCCTCGACGCGAGCAATCCGCCCTTCTGGAAATGGTTTGTCGGCGGCAAACTCAATGCCTGTTACAACTGCGTTGACCGCCACCTCGCCAAGCACAAGAACAAGGCCGCCCTCATCTTCGTCCCCGAGCCGGAAAACGAATCCCCCGTCGTCATCACCTACCAGGAACTCTACAAGCGCGTAAACGAAGTAGCCGCCATGCTGCGCGATTTCGCCGGACTGAAAACCGGCGACCGCGTCACCATCCACATGCCGATGATTCCGGAGCTGCCCATCACCATGCTGGCCTGCGCGCGGCTTGGTGTCGTCCACTCCGTCGTATTCGGCGGGTTCAGCGGTGAAGCTTGCGGCCTCCGCGCCGCCGATTCCGGCAGCCGCGTCCTTATTTACGCCGACGGCTATCACCGCAACGGCAAGTGGGTGGATCACAAGGCCAGCGCGGACGTAGCCGTGCGAACCGCGGAGAAAGAGGGCCAGGAGATCGACAAGGTCCTCGTATGGAAGCGCTATTCCGGAAAATTCACTTCCGAATCGCCCATGATCATGGGTCGCGACTTTTTCGTCGACGAAGCCCTGAAAGACTATCGCGGCAATACTGTCGCGCCCGTCTCCCAGGACGCCGAAGCTCCGCTCTTCCTCATGTACACCAGCGGCACCACCGGCAAGCCCAAGGGCTGCCAGCACCGTACCGGCGGTTATCTTGCCTACGTCACCGGCACCGCCAAGTATTACCAGGACATTCATCCCGAGGACGTTTACTGGTGCATGGCGGACATCGGCTGGATCACCGGGCACTCTTACATCGTCTACGGCCCGATGGCGCTTGCCGCCACCAGTGTGCTCTACGAAGGCGTTCCCCAATTTCCCGACGCCGGCCGCCCCTGGCGCATCGCCGAGCGCCTCGACGTCAATATTTTCCACACTTCACCGACCGCCATCCGCATGCTTCGCAAAGCCGGCGGCGACGCGCCGAAAAACTACAACTACCGCTTCAAGCATATGACCACCGTCGGCGAACCCATCGAACCGGAAGTCTGGAAGTGGTACTACGACGTCGTTGGCAAAGGCAAAGCCGTCATCGTCGACACCTGGTGGCAAACGGAAACTGGCGGCTTTCTGTGCAGCACCAAGCCCGCGCTCGACCTCATGAAGCCCGGCAGCGCCGGTCCCGCCGTGCTCGGAATCTATCCCATCATTTGGGACGAAGAAGGAAAGGAAGTGAAAGCAGGCTCGGGAAACGCGGGCAACATCTGCATCCGCAATCCCTGGCCGGGCATCATGCAGACCATCTGGGGCGACCCGCAGCGTTTCGTCAATCAGTACTACAAAAAGTACAACAAAAATCCGAAGAGCAAGGACTGGCGCGACTGGCCTTACTACGCTGCGGACGGCGCCGTGCTCTCCGCCGACGGCTACTATCGCATCCTGGGCCGCGTCGATGACGTCATCAACGTCGCCGGCCACCGCCTCGGCACCAAGGAAGTCGAATCCGCGTGCCTCACGATTCCCGAAGTCGCCGAAGCCGCCGTCGTTCCCGCCGTCGACGAAGTCAAAGGCCGCGTCCCGGTCGTCTACATCTCCCTGAAGCCCGGCGTTCCTACCACCAAAGCCATCCAGGACAAAGTCGTCTCCACCATCGAAACCATGATCGGCAAAATCGCCCGCCCCAAGACCGTCCACATCGTGCCAGACATGCCCAAGACCCGCTCCGGCAAAATCATGCGCCGCGTCCTTGCCGCCATCTCCAATCACATGGACACCGGCGACATCACCACGCTCGCCAATCCAGACATCGTCGAGCAAATCCGCGAGCTAGTCCAAGGCCGCGCCGCAGGCCCCCTCCGCGAAGGCCCCGAAGACATCAAGCGCTTCGGCGACGAACGCTAGACGATCCTCTGTGTTTGTGTTTGTGTTTGTGTTTGCGTCTGCCTTTGCCGTCGCTATCTTCTCTCTTGCTCCGCCTCTGCTCCCGTAGCGCCGTCCCTTTAGGGCGGCATCTTCTCCTAGGCTAGTGTAGGGGCACGGCTCGCCGCGCCCCCTCTTCGAATTTGCCCTTGTAGTGGCGGGTCTTCAGACCCGTTCTTTTCGGATTCTGTAGGAGCGAGGCTTGCCCCACCTGCTCCGCTTCTTCCCCTCATTCCGCCGGCTATTCTGCCCTGAGAGCCTCAATGGGGTCCGTGGTGGCGGCGCGTAGCGCAGGCACCATTGCCGCCAGAATCGCTACGATCACCAGAGTTGCAGCCACGCCGGCGAGCGTCGCAGGATCGTAAGCCGAAACACCGTACAGCATCGCTGATACGAACCGCGTTGTGAAGAACAGCGCAATTGCCCCCAGCAGGAGTCCCAAGGCCAGCAGTCCGAGTGCTTCCCTTAAGACCATCCGCAGCACCACCCCACGCGTCGCGCCCAGTGCTATGCGCACGCCAAGCTCGCTGGTCCTTTGCGCCAGGCCCGCCGAAAGCAGCCCATATAACCCGAGTGCGCTCAAGAGCAATGCCAGCAAGCCGAAGAAATTTGCCAGTAGGGTGATCAATTCTTGACTCCCCAACGCAGCGTCCATTTGCTCGCGCAGTGTAACGAAGATCACTAACGGCACTGTTGGCGCAACCTCTGCAAGCGTTTTGCGAAAAGCCGCCATGGCCTGCGCCTTTGTCCGCGAGTGCATCAAGAACACTAGGTTCCCCAGATTATCGATCCGTTGGGTCGATAAGGGTAGGTAGATAGTCCGCGGCGGCCCTTCCCGGATGTCAGAAAACTTAGCGTCTTCCGCCAATCCAATCACGCGGCATGCCACCGGATCGGGAAACTCCTTGGAGTTCTTGCTGCGCATATACCTTCCCAACGGCTGCTCATGCGGAAAGAAAAACGCAGCGGCCGACTGGTTCAAGATGCACACGTTAAGTTGACGCTCATTTTTCTCAAACTCACGGCCCTCCAGAATGCGGGTCTTCATCGCCTGGAAGTATCCGGGGCCAACGTCGTTATAAGCCAACTGCGTATCCTCGGGCGGATTGGGCCCGTCGGCCACGGCCTGGAAATCGGCAGCAATCTTTTCTCCGGTCATGGGCGTCTGCGACGTGGCGGCGGCCGCATCCACGCCCGGCATCTCCATCAGGCGGTCCACCATACGCTGATAGAGGTTCAGCTTAGCGTCGCCTTTTTGATGCAGCAGGTACATCGGAGAAGTTTGTATCGTTACGTGATCCAAATCGAAGCCCGTGTTCTCGCTGCGGAGCTTGATCACGCTTTGTGACAACAGCGAAGCCAACACCACCAGCACCAGCGACATCGCCACCTGAATCGGAACGAACATCCGGCCGGCGATCTGCCGGCGCCCACCCAAGGTGGTGCGGGCCTTCAACAGCAACCCTGGGTCGGTGCGGGCCGCCCGCCACGCTGGCAGTGTCCCGGATAGCAGTGTAGTCAGTACCGCGAACAGCGCTGTCATCCAGAAAATCGCCTTATCGGGGTGCACAGACATCGATTCGAACATCATCGGGTCGCGGAAGAAATGCAGCAAGAAGCCGCTGCCGTACCACGCCGCGATGGCGCCCAACCCGCTGCCGCCGATGGCGATCACAAAACTCTCGGTCAAATACTGACGCACCAGCCTCGCTGTGGAAGCCCCTACCGCCGCTCGTACGGCAAACTCCCGCTGGCGCGCGGTGACACGCGCCATCATCAGGCCGCCGATGTTGACGCAGCACAGCAGCAACACGGCTGCCACCAAGCCTTGCATCAAATATAAAGGCCTGGTGTAAGTCCGGCTCACATAGGTCGGCAATCCGCTCCGCGCGAAGCTGGCCTTCAGGTAGGCCTTCTCGACGTATGGATCATGCCGAAAGCGGGGAGGAATAAACCGGTCGAACAAACTCTTCTGCAGGAGCCCCAACTCCGCATTTGCCTGCGCCAGCGAGACTCCGTGTTTTAGCCGCCCGATCACCGAACAGCCATAAGTCGAATCCGCATCGTCCAGCACATTCTTATTCTCCAAAGCCGATGCAAACTGGAAAGGCAGATACATCTTCGGCTCTTCGCCCGGCCACACTCCGTGGAAGTCCGGCGGCGCAATACCTACTACTGTTACCGGCACGTCCGAGAGCTTGATCTGCTTGCCCACGATATCCGTGGCCCGGCCGTAGAAATCGTTCCAGAAGCCGTAGCTCAAGACGACGGGCCAGCCCCCGCCGGGGCCGCCGCGCACATCGTCATACGGGGCGATCAAACGGCCGCGGTAAGGCTGAATTCCCAGCAGATCGAAGGCGTTGCCGCTGACCATCACCGCCGAATATCCACGGACAGATCCCTCGTTGTCTTTGATCAGGACGTATTGGCTATCCCAGGCGGAAAGGTCTCGGAAAGAGGACTGTTCTTCGCGCAGCCCTTGCAGCATGCGGTAGGGCATGAAGGAATTGTTCTGTTCCGAATCGGGTTCCGCCGCGCTGGGTATCCCAATCTTCACGAGATGAGACGCGTCCGGCGTTGGCAAACTCCGAAGCACCAGCCCATAAAGCAGGGTAAAGATGGCGGTGTTTGCGCCGATGCCGAGCGCCAATGTGAGGACGGCCGTCAGAGTTAGGACGGGATTCTTGCGGAGCGACCGCAGGCTCAGCACGACATCGCGATACCAGCTACTCAGCATGGGTTGATTGTAATCCGAAAGTGACCTTCTGTTGAACGCCTGGCGCGTGGCACGGCCTGAATGAACAGGCAAGGTCGGGGTGGCCCATGCTTTGACTCGTGACGCTTTTTTGAATAGAAGCGACGCAAATTTTGAGTTGGCCTCCGTCGCTCGGGAAGTGACAACATTCCGCATGTTTATCGCGAGAGGCTCAATGGCATCACCAGCTTCCGCACAAATCCCCGTTGGCAATAACCTGGTCGAAGGCTACAAAGCCTCGATGAACGGCGACGGCCTGCGCATCCTGGATCACCTTCCGCAAATCATCGAACGAGGCGCCGAAGCGCTCACCCCCGCTGAAAAAGAATTGTTGAAGTGGGTTGGCGTATTCTTCCGCAAACCTACTCCCGGCAAGTTCATGATGCGCATTCGCATGCCCAATGGCTTTGCGAAGACCGAACAACTCCGCACCATCGCCGAGCTCTCGCGGCGGCTTGGCAACGGCGTTCTCGACATCACCACCAGGCAGCAAATGGAGCTGCGCGGTTTCACTCTCGACACCGTGCCGGAAATCTGGGAGAAGCTGCGCGGCGTGGACCTGCGCACGCTGCAGACGGGCATCGACAACGTTCGCAACATCAACGGCTGCGCCCTCGCGGGTTTGACGCCGCACGAATTGTTTGACGCCTCTCCCGTCGTCCACGAATTGGACCGCATCATCGTCGGCAGCAAGGGCAACCCGGAGTTCACTAACCTGCCGCGAAAATTCAACATCACCGTCACGGGTTGCACGGACAATTGCACTCACAGTGAGTCGCAGGATATCGCGCTCGTTCCCGCGAAAAAGGCGGGCCGGCTCGGCTTCAACGTGCTGGTCGGCGGCAAGATGGGCTCCGGAGGATTCACCGTCGCTTCGCCGCTGAATGTTTTTGTAGAACTGTTCCAAGCGGCCGCTGTCGTCGTGGAACTGATCAAGATTTACCGCGATCACGGTCCGCGCGAGGCGCGCTCCAAGTGCCGTTTTGCGTTTCTGATTGAGGAGTGGGGCCTTCGCCGTTTGCGCGCCGAACTTGTTGCGCGACTCGGCCGCGAGCTCCCTTTCCAGGGCCGGGACATGCGCGGTTCCACCCACGCCGACCATCTAGGTGTGAGTTCGCAAAATCAGGCGGGACTAATGGCCGTGGGACTCTGCATTCCCACCGGCAGAGTTAATCCGGATCAGTTGGACGAGCTAGCGCGTTTGTCCGAAGTCTATGGCAACGGCGAGATTCGTCTCACGACTGGACAGAACGCCGTCATTCCCAATGTTACGGCGCCTGGCGTGGCCAAACTCTTGGAAGAGCCTCTGCTCAAGCAACTCTCACCTCGTCCCTCTCCCTTTGTGCGCGGATTGGTCGCTTGCGTCGGCACGGACTATTGCAATCTCGCGCTCATCGAAACGAAGAGCCGTGCCATCGCGCTCTCCGAAGCTCTCCACAACAAACTGGGTTCCGGTGTGAATCCGCTCACGATTCACTGGTCCGGCTGTCCGGCCGGCTGTGGCAACCATCAAGCTGCCGACGTCGGCCTCCGCGGTTTCAAAGCAAAAATTGACGGAAAGATTGTGGATGCCGTCGCGATCTACACAGGCGGACGGACCGGTCCTCACGCGGCTGCAGGCCGGGAGATTCTGGAAACTGTGCCTTGCGATGAATCTTTGCCGGATGTGGTCGCCAACGTCATCCGATCGTATCGCTTCGAGGTCGAAGCCAGGGAGCACGTAGCCTTGAGCGATCCGCTGTTTACGGCTGCAGCAACCGCAGGATTGGCGTCGTGGCGGTTCGCCCGCGAGTTGCCGCCCGCTGTCATTCCGGCTTGAACGGACGCGATGACTACTTGTAACGGCAAGGTGCGGCGAGAGTTTTCGCCTGGGAGGAGGAGCAATGACGGATTACGTGAATCCTAAGGAGCTGCTGCAAGAGGCGGTGCAATTAGCAAAGCGAAAGTCCGATCTGCCCGCTCGGGACATGCTCATTCGCGGAATCCTCGCCGGAGCATTTCTCGGCTATGCGACATCGCTGGCAATCGTCGTCACTTCGCAAGGTCTCCCTCCGATCGTCGGCGCGATTCTATTCCCCGTTGGGTTCGTGATGCTCGCATTGCTCGGCCTCGAATTAGTCACCGGAAATTTCGCTTTGTTGCCCGCGGGCGTCATGGCCGGGACAGTCCGTATCACGAAGTTGCTTCGCAATTGGGGCTGGGTGTATCTCGGCAACTTGATCGGCAGCGTGCTGTACGCCGCGCTCTTTTATCTGGCGATCACCAACTGGCGAACGGGCAATGGCGGCGCGGTCGCCGATCTTCTGAAGCAGGCTGCGCAAAAGAAAACATTGGCCTATGCGGCGCTCGGCTACAGTGGCTGGGGCACGGCCATGGTGAAAGCCGTTCTCTGTAATTGGATGGTGACCATCGGGGCAATGCTGGCGATGGTCTCGAAGTCTACCGTCGGAAAAATCACCGCCATGTGGCTTCCCATCATGACGTTCTTCGCGCTCGGCTTCGAGCACTCCGTCGTCAACATGTACGTGATTCCCTCCGGCATGATGCTTGGCGCACCTATCTCTTTAGGCCAGGCCCTTCTCTGGAACTTGCTTCCCGTCACTCTCGGAAATCTTTTTGCCGGCGCGCTTTTGACGGGCATGGCGCTCTACGCGACTTATCCCACGGAGACCGCCGCCGTCAGCCAGGTGCACGCGCAAGCTCCTGCGCAAAACGAACAACAAGCCGCATTCGCGGCCGCCGCTGGCCTGCATTAGAACTCACTCGCCTTGCGCGATCGCTGATTCCCTGCTACTGCGAGGCGGCGCAGCGCAGCCGCACTTCCGCCGCCAGATCGGGATCCATCAATGCCGCGCGCCCATGCCGCTCTGTCACTTTCTCGCTCTGTGTCTCGCTCGGTTGACTTGCCTCTGACCTCAACATGAGAAGTGCGCCAAATGAGTGATTGCCACCTCCCATTCAGTTTAGGTGCTGGAAAGTCGGGTTGCCGCAAACTGACAAGTCCCTTAATTCAGACTTTCCGAAAAACGAGTTTCTGGGGAATTGACAAAGGCGGCGATTGGTAAACCCTTGCCGACTTGTCGGTACTGAAACGCTCTGGCGAACATTTGGATTACTGTCGCGGTAGGGACGACCATCGCTGATCGCCCCCCGCGCAGATCCGTACGGGCGCGTTTACGCATACGGCTCTTACTGTGGATGAAGGGCGGCGAAACCCACTGCTTGCCGCACACCGTGCAATCCCTGAGACATGCGCTTCCCGCTCTGTGTCGGACGCATGTGTGGTTGAACGATGTTCTCCTCAGTCTGTGCCCTTCCCTCCCCGGCCTCCGCCGAAGGCTGCTGCCCTTCGTTGTTCGGCTGGTTCACTGGTACTACGGCACAGTCCGACTTCTCCTGTACGTTCATGTCCGCCGTGCGGTTTATGGCCTTCGCGGACCGGTCTTG
>Ga0137418_10000596_pt1 | contig 32503 bp, 25 predicted proteins | sample CZODoug3_1_2_16f_FD_122242 | JGI IMG/M metagenome (GOLD analysis project Ga0137418, IMG submission 122242) | Vadose zone soil fungal communities from Angelo Coast Range Reserve, California, USA - CZODoug3_1_2_16fungal (Hybrid Assembly) | ecosystem: Environmental > Terrestrial > Soil > Vadose... | reverse complement strand
TGCGTGCCGTTGCTCGACCTGGACGGCATCGCCCGGTCCGTCGGCACGGCCATCGACATCGGCCCCTACGAGTGGCATTGAGACCCATCCCTATATAAAGCCGGCCCTCCGCGCTCCCCCCGGCTCGACGCCGGGGGGAGTTTTTTTGTGGCGAAGGCGCTGGCGGGCTCCCCCCGGAGACCTGCGGCACTGTTTATGCGGCTGCCCCCAGCGACGAGAATCGAAAGGCGCGCCCGAACATGTGCGGTCTTGTCGTCATGCTCGGCCTCGGTGGGCGGCCGGCCGACGCGGCGGTCCTGACCCGGATGGCGCAGCGCATCGCGCACCGGGGCCCGGACGACTCGGGTCTCTACCTCGACCAGAACGTGGGGTTCGGTTTTCGCCGACTCTCCATCCTTGACCTGAGTCCCGCCGGCCACCAGCCGATGTGCTCGGATGACGGCCAGCTGGTGATCGTGTTCAATGGCGAGATCTACAACTACATCGAGCTGCGCGACGAGCTACGGGCCGCCGGGTATTGCTTCCGGTCGAGCAGCGACACCGAAGTCTTGCTCGCGGCCTATCGACACTGGGGCCGGAACTGCCTTGCCAAGCTGAACGGCATGTGGGCGTTTGTCATCCACGACCGGGGCCGCGGCGTGCTATTCGGCGCGCGGGATCGGTTCGGGGTGAAGCCCTTCTTTGTGCACCGCGGCAAGGACTGCTGGCTGCTCGCCTCAGAGGTGAAGGCGATCCTGGCTTCGGGCCTCTATGCGCGCGAAACGAACTGGCAGGTGTCGGCCGACTTCCTGCTCCATGGCATGCTGGACGAGAGCCCGGCGACTTTTTACGCAGGGATCGAGCAGGTCCCGCCGGGATGCGCGTTCGAGCTCACGCTCGATGGCCGCTGGCGCCAGTGGACCTATTGGTCGCTCGCGGCGATCGAGCCGGAGCCGACCCCACACGTCGAAGCAGCGTTCGCAGAGCTGCTCGAAGACGCGGTGCGGATCCGCCTGCGGAGCGACGTTCCCGTCGGCGTCTGTCTGTCGGGGGGGCTCGACTCGACGGCGATCATTTGCGCCATGGCGCGAAACCGTCAGGGTGGTCGCAGCGCCGCCGGTCAACCTGCCCCGCTCCTGGCCTTTTGCTATCATGAGGCCGCGTTCGATGAGCGCCCCTTCATCGCCGACACCCTGGCGCAGACCGGCGCGGCCCTGCGACGCATATCGCTGACCCCGGAAGCCATGTGGGAGAGCCTAGGAGAGGTGCTGCACGTTCAGGACGAGCCGATCATCTCAGGGGCGCCGATTGCCGGATTCCACCTGATGAAACTGGCGGCGAGCAACGGCGTCAAGGTCGTGTTGAACGGCCAGGGATCGGACGAGATCTTGGCGGGCTATACCAGCTACTTCGACGATCACTGGCGCACCCTGCTCCGCACCGCCCAAGTCACCAGGGCATGGCACGAGATGCAACAACACGCTGCTTGGCACAAGGCCAGCGCCGTACGCCTGTTCCTCCGCTCTCTGGGCCGCCTGTTCCACCACCAGCTGCGGCGGCTTACGCCGTACCGCAGCCTCGCGAGCAGACGGCGGTGGCGCCGCCTCAAGGAGAAGCGCTGGTTTGCACCGGGTCTGCTGGAGCGTCGCGCCGCGCCCGATGAAAGTTACCGGGACTCCGATTTGAACGCCGTCCTGAGACGCTCCGTCGAACGGGCTCGCTTGCCACACTATCTCCGGCTGGAAGATCGCAACTCGATGGCCCACGGTGTCGAGGCTCGCTTGCCCTTCATGGACTACCGCTTGGTCGCCCTCGCCTTCCGCGTGCCCGCCGACCGAAAAATGGAAGGCGTCTGGAACAAGGCGCTGCTCCGCAACAGTCTGCGCGGCCGGATACCGGACTCAGTGAGAACCCGTGTCGAGAAGATGGGTTTTCCGACCTCGCTCCATGTATGGATGACGAGCGCGCTCGCCGAACCCCTGCGTGACATCCTGGCCAGTCGGGCTGCACGTGAGCGGGGGATCTACAACGTGGAGGCAATGCTGCGCGTCTTGCAGCATGATCATCGCATCGAGCCCGAGACGGCACTGAAGCTCTTCCACGTGGCCGAATTCGAAATGTGGCACGAAATCCACCGTAGCTAACAGGCCGCGCATCAGGCGCTGCAACCTGGCGACAGCTGTGGTTATCGGGGCCACAAGCGATGCGCACAGGATCGTGCCAGCGCAATCGAGGAAGCGAGGAGGGGCCGGGTGCGGAATTTGCTGCCCCCCCGTTCCCTGTTATGCGTCTCGCACTCGCCTCTCTCCTGCTCGCTGCCGCCTGCGTGTCGCAGGATGCGACTGGCTCCGGTGGCGGCCGCGCGACAGCGGAATTCGCGGACCCGGGCTTCGAACCAACTCGCGCGTTTTACGTGTCACCGGCCGGCTCTCCGTCCGGCGATGGGTCGTTCACTCACCCCTGGGATTTAGCGACCGCCCTCGACGGTCCCGCCGCGGTGGCGCCGGGCAGTACGATCTGGTTGCGCGGCGGCACGTACACCGACGGTCCGTATTTCGGCGGTTACTTGAGCAATCTGACCGGGACGAATAGCGCGCCCATCGTCGTACGCCAGTTTCCTGGCGAGCGCGCGACGGTGACAAAGTTCCTCGTTGTCCGAGGTGCGTACACGTGGTATTGGGGATTCGAGGTCGTGCACACCACTCCGCCAGTGGGCAGCCAGTTGTTTGGCATCGACGACCACGCGCCCGGGGCCAAATTCATCAACTTGGTCGTCCATGATGCGACGGGGAGCGGGATTTTCATCCAGCCTGAGGCGACCGACGCCGAAGTGTCCGGGTCCATCGTCTATAACAACGGACGGACCGACAACCTGGACCACGGCATTTACTGCCAGAGCCAGACCAGCACGCTGTTGCAGGATAACATCGTGTTCGACAATTGGGCGTTTGGCCTTCACTGCTTCGCCAAGGTTGGACCGTATCTCCAGAACATCGCGCTCGAGGGCAATGTCGCATTCAACGACTATGTCTGGGGCGTGCCGTCGGATGCCGACATTTTCGTGGGCGGCCACGTTCCGGCGTCAGGAATCATCATCGATCACAATTACACCTACCGAACCAATAGCTCCGACACCAAGGCCGCCGACATCGGCTACAATTTGGTCGTGAACCACGACCTCGTCCTCACCAACAACTACTTCGTCGGGGGGTGGGCTCATCTGGGCGCGTGGGCGACGGCCACGGTGTCGGGAAACATGCTCTTTGACTTTAGTGACGGCGGCATGCTGTGGAACCTGGGGGACCTCAGCGGCCAGACGTGGAGTGGCAACACGTTCTTTGGCGACTCCTCAGCCCTGGCGTGGCGCCACGATAGCAGTGCCGTCACCACATTCGACGGCTGGCGCACGCTCACCGGCTTCGCCGATCCGGGCGCGTACGGCGGCAGCGCCCCCGTGGGGGTCAAGATTGTGGTGCGCCCGAACCGGTACGAGCCGGGTCGTGCGAACATCATCGTCTACAACTGGGCGCAGCAGAGCACCGTGAGCGTGGATGGCTCGGGGATCCTCCGGGTGGGTGACCGCTACGTGGTGCAGAACGCCCAAGACTTCTATGGCGCCCCCGCGGCCGGCGGCATCTACACCGGCCGCCCCCTCCAATTGCCGATGGTCAGCGTCACGCCCCCGCTCCCGCTCGGCATCACCACGGCTCAGCCGGCGCCCGTCACCGGGCCGACCTTCGACGTGTTCGTCCTCATGACGAGGAGCCGCGGGCGGTGCGTTCCAGGTGCGCGAGCAGACTCAGAGCGGTCAGGAGATCCAGAGGGTTGCGGCCCTCCCCGTTGACTTCGACGACCTGGCACCCGGGCTGGGTGTGCGGCGCGCTCGCCTCCTCCTTGCTGTTAGCATCGTGCCTACAGCAAGATGTCGCCAAGGCCCCTCCCGGTACGCCCGGGACAGGCACGCCGCTCCCTGCCGGCCCGGAGTTCTACGCATCGCCGAGCGGCTCACCGCTGGGCGACGGATCGCGCACCAAGCCGTGGGACCTGCAGACGGCCTTGAGCCAGCCGGCGCCGGTCACGCCGGGCAGTACGATTTGGTTGCGGGGGGGCAGGTACACCGGCGGCACAGATCGCGGCGGGTTTCTCAGCAAGCTGACCGGGACGGCTGACGCACCCATCGTGGTGCGCCAGTTGCCCGGCGAACGCTCCATAGTGACGAATAGCCTCGACGTCACGGGCTCGCATACGTGGTTTTGGGGCTTCGACGTCACAAGCGCACGGCAAGCCGCCACGGGTACGGATTACGAGTATCTCGTCAAGGTTCACGCCGGCGTGGGAAATCGTTTCATCAATCTCGTGATCCACGACGGGCCGAACACCGGCCTGGCGACGTTTACCCCGCTATACACGACCGCGACCCAGACAACCGTCTCCGGCTGCCTCATCTACAACAACGGGACGCATTTCAACTTGGACCATGGCCTCTATCTGCAAAACGATGTGGCCACCGGCATCGTAACCATCACCGATAATATCGTGTTCAACAACGAGGCGTTCGGCCTGCACGTGTATTCGGCGCCGGTGGACGGCCGCCTCAGCGGGTTCGACATCGAAGGGAATGTCTTGTTCGGGAACGGCTCGATCAGTACGCCCGCCAATCGGAACAACGAAATCCTGATCGGCGGCACCCCGGCCGCCAATGACATTGTCCTCCGCAGCAATTTCACGTATCGGGAGGCGGCCTCGGGCTTCAGTCCCTACAAAGTGGCCGCGGAGATCGGCTATACCGATGGCTCCGGCGCAAACGGCGATGTCGTGCTGGAGAACAACTACTTCATCGGGGGCTTCTACATCAACCGCTGGTCGTCGGGGAACGTGCGCGGCAACTTGGTCTATGACTATGCGGGGCCGATGGTCCTGACCGACTCCAGCGTGAGTGGTCAGAGCTGGTCCGACAACCGGTTCTACGGCGTCTCCACCCTGTCCACCTGGCAACACGCACCCGACGCCCCTGCGGCCTTCACCACGTGGCGGGCGCAAACGGGCTTGCCTGGTCCGGGCAGCTATGCGGGGAGCGGTGCCCCACCCAACCTGGTGGTCGTGCGCCCCAACCAGTATGAAGCCGGGCGGGCCAACATCGTCGTCTACAATTGGGAGCAGCACGCCACGCTCAGCGTGGACCTCTCCACGGTGCTCAACGTGGGGGATCGCTACGTCGTGCGGAACGTCCAAGACTTCGATGGGACCCCGGCGGCCAGCGGGACGTACGAGGGGGGCAGTATTCAACTCCCCATGGCCGCCGTCACACCGCCGGCTGTCATCGGGAGAGCTGCCACGCCGCCCCCGACCACGGGGCCGACCTTCAATGTCTTCGTCGTCATGAGGGCGCCGTGAAATCACCGCCTCCTGATCACGCCGAGGTAGTACGTTCGCAGCGGCGGCACCAGGTTCAAGAGCGCGCACAGCGTCCACGAGAGCGGCGCCACGAGACGTGTCACGGGCGCGGCTAGCGTGACCCGGTTGAGCTCCACCGAACACGTGGGAAAGAGGCGTCTGATCTCAGGCGCCGTGACGGGTCGGACATCGGGGTTCCGAGGATTCGGAACGTTGAAGTCATACCACAGAATGGCTCCCTCCGGTGCGAGAACGCGAACCATCTCATCCGCTACACGGCGCCGCAGATCGGGGTCGAGGATGGACGTGAAGAGCTGAAACTGCAGGACCAGATCGACGCTCGCGCCACGGAACGGCAAGGCGAGCGCGCTACCGCAGGAGAGCGTAATCCGCTGCGGACAGAGCCGCGCCGCCTTGCAAACTCGGTCGCGCAATAAGTCGATGCCGGCGGCATGGTCCGGCCGTGCTCCCCAAGCGATGAGACGGTGGAGCCAGTAGCCTGTGCCGCAACCGATGTCCAGGATGCGTTTCCCGCCCAGCGGCCAGAGCCCAGAGCGGCGCAGCGCCGCGAGCACGTGGCGCTCGAGATCTTGCATCGCAAAGACGTAGGCCGGATTGCCCCAGTCGTACCGCCATGCGCCTCCGCGCCTGGCGTACGCGGCGCGGATCCGTGCTTCCTCGGCGCGTGACCGATCTCCCGTCACGCGGTCGCTCTCCTCTCGGGAGTCGAGCTTCAACGTCTGCCGCATCATCCAGGCACCGTGACCGCGTGGCGCGCGGACGCCGGCGGCAAGCGCGCCCCGAGCACCTGGTCGACCAGGGAAGCGATCGCGTCGTACGTAATCGGCACGGGGCATGGCACTCGCTCTCGCGCACCGTCCCGCCAGAGCTGCTCGAGCACGCACGCAATGCCATCGACATCGGCCGAATCGCGAACCGTGGCACCGAGGCGGTGTCCCTCGACCGCCGCGGCACTGCCCTCCGGCGCCACGACGAGCGTGGGGACGCCCATCGCCACCGATTCATAGAGCTTGGCGGGGATCTGCACCTCTTGGTCCTGGGCCAGGACCACCGCCAGGCTGGAGCGGGACACCACATCGAGCGCGTCGGCGCGGGACAAGAGGCCCTGCAGCTCCACATACTGTTCGACACCAGCGGCCGCCAAGGCGTCGTTGAATACCCGAGCGTGGCGTGAATCGGCGTCACCGGCGATACGCAGTTTCGAACCCGCTCGGGCAGCCTCGGGATGATGCTGCAAAAAGATCCCCAGCGCCCGCATCACCGGCCCGAGATCACGGCCTGCGTACAGTCGGCCGGTGTACGCGATGCCCAACCCCGGATACCGATGGCGCGCCGGTGGCGGCACGCCGTCCGCGTCGACGCCGTTGGGAACGCACACCACCGGCACGTTGGGATACTTCGCCGCGAGCACTTCGGCCAGTTGCGGCGTGTTCGTAATGACCCCATCGGCCGCCCGAAAGGCGAGGCGCTCCAGCGGCGGGGTGAGTGTGCGAAACACCCGAGTCCCGATTCTCCGATGCGACTGCCAGACCTTCGGGATCGGTCCCGCCCATGGATCGCGCAGGTCGATCAACCAATGCGTCGCGCTCCCGATAGTGGCCAGCCCCGCCACCAGGTGGGCGGAGTGCGGCGGGCCGCTGCTCACGACGATCTCTGGCTGGAACCGCCGGATCACTGACCGCGCGCGCAGCGCTGCTCGGAGGATCCACCCATGCCCCTCGTCCGGAAACGCCAAGAACGTGGCGACCTCATTACGAAGCTGGCGCAACAGGCCGCGTCGCCCCCCGGGCGTCGTAGCGCGCGATACGTTCCGGGACAACCCGGGCGATTCCCCGAAGATCAGCCGGCGCAGCAGCCGGTAGCCGTCGCCCAGCGTCCAGAGACGCGCACACCGCTCCACCTGCGCGCCGATCGCCGCGGTACGCCCGCCCGGCGGAGCGGCCGTGACAACGGAAATCGTCCAGCCCAGCCGGGCCAGGTACTTTGCGATGCCCGCCCACCGAAGGCCACCGACGGGACCGCTGGGACCGAAGTCGTACGTGATCACCAGCAACCGGCGAGTGTCGCCCGGCGCCTCGCGCGTGGGCGTGCTCACACCGATCCCTCGGAGTTTCCGCGGGCCGCCACGACGAGCTCATAGAATGCCTTGAGCCGCTCGCGGTGCAGCAGCAGACAGGCGAGCCCGTAGCTGATCACTCCCGCCCCGATCTGCGCAGCCAGCCGTGGGCCCGGGGTCCACGCGCTGCCGCTGAGCCGCCCGACCGCGAGCACCACCGCCGCCATCAAGACCGTCCCGCTGAAGGCAGGCCAGAGCGCCGCTAGATACGCCCTGGGGGACAGCGCGATCTTGGAGAACACTCGCCAATACAGCATGCTGGCGATCAGCGGATCCATCACTACCCAGGCCATCGCGAGACCGACCGTCCCCCAGCGCTGCCCGCCGACGTAGAAGCTCGCGGGCATGACGACGGCCGCAGCGATCATGGTCCCCATCTCGAACTTCGTGTCCCTGATGGTGTGGAGCACCTGAGGCAGCAGCGGCGTGATCGAGCGAACCGCCGCATAGGCGGCGAGGATCTGCAGCGGCGCGATCGTCGCCTCCCACTTGGAGCCGAGCACCGTGAGCACGAAGTCCCGCGCGACCAGAGCGAGCCCGACGCTGACCGGGAACGTTATCAGTGCGATGCCTTCGGTAATCCTCAGGAGGTACCGCCGCATGGCTGCAGCGTCCGTCTGTACCGCGGAGAAGAACGCCGGCGTCACCTGCCCCACCAGCGCCGTGATCTTGTCCACCGAGACGTTGGCCAAAGTCCAGCCGACGTTGTAGAAACCGAGGGCGGCCTTCCCCAGGATGCGCCCGGCCACCAGGAAGTCCGCGTTCGCGGAGGCGTACCAGCAGAGGCGGGAGATCAGGACGTTGGAACTCAGCGTTGTCGCGTGCTTCAGGGAGTGCAGCCGTGGCCACGCCAACGGTGGGTGCCGCAACCGGAGCACGGCTCCCGTAGAGATCAGGGCACCCAGCACCCCGCCGCACACGAGTGTCCAGTACCGAAAACCCGCTACGGCCAGACCGATCATGCTGGTTGCCAGGACCAGCGACTGGACCAGGTCAATGAGCGCAAGCGCCTTGAAGCGCAGCTCCCGCTGCAGCAGCGCCAGCGGCACGGTCTTGAACGACGTGATGACGAAGGTCGTGCTCATAGCCGCGACGACGAGCGGCAATTGCGGCGCGTGGAAGAAAGTCCCCAGTGGGATCGCCACGACGCACGACGCAGCCAGGCTCGCGAGCCCCATCAGCACCGCCAGGCCGTTGAGCTGGTTGATCTGCGCCATGCTCAGCTCACGCACCGCCAGCACCGCGGTGCCCAGGCCAAACTCGGCGACCAGCGTGATCAGCCCGAGGTAGATCGCGGCCATGCCCACGAGGCCGTAGTCCTCAGGGCTGAGCAAGCGGGCGACGATGAGCCACGATCCCCAGCTGAGCGCCTGGCTGGCCCACTTGGCCGCGGCAGTCCAAGCGACGCCTCGTAGCAGCGAGCGATCGAGGACCCCGGTTTCGACCGCGGGACCCGACCCCGTCGCTTCGGAGACCACCGCTACGTCACGCACACCCGACGCTCGACCGCAAGAGCGAGACCAGCTTGGGCCAACGCGCTCTCGGTACGCGTTTGTCGCGATCGCGCAACGGTGGTCTTGCCCCCGTGGGGCACGTCCCTTGCACCGTGCGCCTCGTCGTGTCTCGCGAGGTGGGGACAAGGGCATGTGCGGAATCGTGGGCATCGTCAAACTGAACCAGCGGGAAACCGTGGACGAGGCGCGTCTCACGCGCATGCGCGACGTGCTGCGCCACCGCGGCCCGGACGGCGAGGGCCACTGGATCGACGGACCGGTGGGCCTGGGGATGCGCCGGCTCGCGATTGTCGACGTCCTTGGAGGCCGTCAGCCCATGGCCAACGAGGATGGAACGGTGTGGATCGTCTACAATGGCGAAATCTACAACCACGCCGAGCTGCGGCCCGGGCTGGAGCAGCGCGGTCACTGCTATCGCACCCGCAGCGACACGGAGACGATCCTGCATCTGTACGAGGAGGAAGGGGAGCGCTGCGTCGAGCGGCTCCAGGGGATGTTCGCGTTTGGGCTGTGGGACCGAAAGCGCGGACGGTTGCTGCTGGCGCGCGACCGGCTCGGGATCAAGCCGCTCTACTACGCGTGGACCGACCATGAGCTCGTGTTCGCCTCGGAGATCAAGGCGATTCTCGCGGGAGGATCCGTTCGGCCGGCGCTGAACGAGGCGATCGTTCCCGAGTTCCTGGCGAGGGGATTCGTTGCCGGCGAAGAGACGTTTTTCCGTGGGGTGCACAAGCTGTTGCCGGGGCGGACCCTGTCGTGGTCATGCGCCGACGGACCCCGGCAACGCCGCTACTGGCAGTTGTCGATGACGACCGACGACGGCGCACCGAGGACGCTCGAGCACTGCGGACGCGAGGTGCGTGCCCAGCTGGCGGGGGCGGTCCGGAGCCACCTCATGAGCGACGTGCCGCTCGGGCTGTTCCTGTCGGGCGGAATGGATTCGAGCGGGCTGGCGGCCCTCATGGCGCCGATGGTCAAGGAGCCGATCCGCACGTTCGCCGTTGGTTTTTCCGATCCCGAGGCCAACGAGCTCGCCTACGCCCGTCTCGCGGCCCGCGCCGTCGGGGCGGAGCACCGGGAGGTGGTGGTCGCCCCCGCCGAGTTCTTCGGCGCGCTGCCCCAACTCCTCTGGCATGAAGACGAGCCGATCAGGTTTCCCTCGAGCATCGCGCTCTACTTCGTCTCGCGCCTGGCGCGGGACCACGTCAAGGTCGTGCTCACCGGCGAGGGGGCCGATGAGCTCTTCCTCGGCTACGAGCGCTATTGGGTCACGGCCTGGAACGAGCGGCTCGGGCGAGCCTATTGGGGCCTGGCCCCTCGAGCCCTTCAGGGAAAAGTGCGGAGGCTCGTGGGTCGACTCCCGGAGCCGGTGCGTCGCTACGCCGCGCGGACGTTCCTGGCGGTCGGGCCCGGTCCGCGGGAGCTGTTCTTCGATAACTGGGCCATTTTCCCGCTGGCCCTCCAGCCCCAGCTGCTGTCCGATCCGGATCTCCTGAGTGCCCGGGACCCTTACGCCGAAGGACTGCGCGCCTACGAGGAGGCCGCCGGCGGCACGCTGGAGCGGATGAGCTACGCGGATGTCCAAACGTACTTGGTCGAGCTCCTGATGAAGCAGGATCAAATGAGCATGGCCGCGTCGATCGAGAGTCGGGTGCCGTATCTGGACCACGAGTTCGTCGAGCACGTCGCGGCAATCCCCGGGCGCAACAAGCTGCATGGCTGGCACACGAAAGCCGCGCTGCGGGCCGCGCTGCGGGATCTCGTGCCCCGCGAGATCCTGACACGGCGGAAGATGGGCTTCCCGGTTCCCGTGAATCGGTGGTTTCGCAATCGGTTTTGGCCGGTCGTGCGCGAATTCGTTCTGGGGCCGCGGGCACTCGAGCGAGGGCTGTTCCAGGGGGCGTTCCTCCGGCGCCTCGCGGAAGAGCACAGGGCGGGGACCTGGGAGCACGGCCTGCGTCTCTGGCTGCTCGTGAACCTTGAGATCTGGCAGCGGATCTTTGTGGATGGTGAGGAGGTCGCGGACGTGATGCGGCCCGTGGAAGGCACATGCGCATTCTCTGGGTGAACGTCGATGGGCTCTGGCCGCTCAACACCGGCGGGCGGCTGCGGAGCTTCCACATCGTCGCCGAGCTCACCCGTCGCCATCGCGTGACGGTGGTGACGGCGCACGGCCCGCAGGGCGATCCGGCCGGGCTGGCGGCCCAGCTGACTCGCTGCGACCGAGTGATATCGTTGCCCTACGCAGCGCCGAAACGTGGCACTGCCCGCTTCGCGGCGGCATTGGCGAGATCCTGGCTCTCACCGCTTCCGGTCCATATCCGCAAGTGGCGCAGCGCGGCGGTGCGCCAGGAGGTAACGCGACTCCTCGCGGCGGAGCCGTTCGATCTCTGCGTGGCCGACTTCCTCATCAGCACCCCGAACGTGCCGCTCGATGGCCCCGTCTCGACCGTCCTGTTCGCTCACAACGTGGAGCACATGATCTGGAAGCGGCTGAGCCAGGTCGAGTCGAGCCCGTGGCGGCGTGCCCTCCTGGAGCTCGAGTGGCGGAAGATGCGCCGCTACGAAGCCCGGACCTGCACGCGGCTCCCGCTCACGATCGCCGTTTCCGAACCAGATCGTTTGCTGCTCGCCACCCACGCCCCCGGGGCAAGGGTCAGCGCCGTCGCCACCGGTGTGGACACCGCGTACTTCGCACCCAACGGATCGAAGGAGCAGTCCGGGGCGCTCGTGTTCACGGGCGCCATGGATTGGTTTCCGAACGAGGACGGCATCACGTACTTCGTCGAGGCGGTTTTCCCCAGCATCCGCGATGCGGTGCCTGACGCAACGCTGACGGTGATTGGCCGGAATCCGGGCCCCCGCGTGCAGCGGCTGGCGGCGGTCCCGGGCGTCCATATCACGGGAACCGTGAACGATGTCCGGCCGCACGTCGCTCGAGGGGCCGTGTACGTGGTGCCGCTCCGGGTCGGCGGCGGCACGCGCCTCAAGATCTTCGAGGCCCTCGCGATGGGGAAGGCCGTGGTATCCTCGACCGTGGGGGCGGAAGGTCTGCCGCTCACGCCGGGGACGCACTTCGTCCAGGCGGACGATCCGGCACGGTTCGCCGACGCGGTCGTCGCGCTGCTGCGAGATCCCGCCCGCCGCCGCGCGCTGGGCAGCGCCGGACGGAGTCTGGTGGAGCAACGGTACTCGTGGTCGCACGTGGCACGGGAGTTCGAGGCCAGATGCGCGGAGGTGACCTCACATGCGCGTTAGTGTGTTTGGGCTCGGCTACGTGGGATCCGTGACGGCCGCCTGTCTCGCGAAAGCGGGCCACGAGGTGATCGGCGTCGACATCGACGAAGAGAAGGTCGCGATGATCAACGGTGGTGCGTCGCCGGTCGTGGAACCTGGCCTCGGAGCGTTGATAAGCGAAGTCGTCGCAATGCGACGGTTGCGAGCGACGATCTCGACCCCGGAGGCCGTGCGGACGGCCACGATAGGGCTGATTTGTGTCGGGACCCCGGGGGGACCGAGCGGGCAGCTCCGCGTGGATGCGCTGGAACGCGTCGGCCAAGAAATCGGCCGGGCGCTGACCGCGCGCGACGAACCCTACAGCGTCGTGCTGCGCAGCACCGTGCTCCCCGGAACCACCGAGCGGGTGCTCGTCCCAGCCATCCGCGCCGGCGCGGGACGCGAGCTGGGACCCTCCCTGCGGGTCGCCGTGAACCCGGAGTTCATGCGCGAGGGCTGCGCGATCCGCGACTTTGCGCGTCCCCCGTTCACCCTGGTCGGGTGCGGCGACCCCGACACGGCCGCGGTGCTACGGTCACTGTATGGTGAGGTCGAGGCTCCCTTCGTCCACACCACGGTGACGACGGCGGAGGTGGTCAAGTATGTGTCCAACGCGTTCCACGCACTCAAGGTGTGCTTCGCCAACGAGATCGGCGACGTATGCGCGGCGCTCGGGGCGGACCCACAGGACGCCATGCGGATCTTTATGATGGACCGAAAGCTGAACGTCTCCGAGGCATATCTCCACCCTGGCTTCGCCTTCGGCGGCTCTTGTCTGCCGAAGGACCTCCGCGCCCTGGTGTACGCCGCCCGCAGGGCGGACGTCTCCGTCCCGCTGCTCGCCGCCATTCTCCCCTCGAACGAAGGACAGATTCGCGGCGCCGTGGAAACAGTGCTCGCGACGCGAAAGCGGAGGATTGGAGTCGTCGGGCTCGCCTTCAAGGCCGGGACCGACGACCTGCGGGAGAGCCCCATGGTCACGCTGGTCGAGACGCTCATCGGGAAAGGATGCGAGGTGCGTATCCTCGATCCCAGCGTCGCCGTGGCCCGCTTGCGAGGAGCGAATCGTCGTTACATCGAAGAGGAGATCCCGCACATCGCGTCCCTGCTGTGCGAGAGCGTCGAGACGCTGTTGGCACACGCCGAGGTGCTGGTGATCGGCAACGCTTCTGCCGAGGCGACGCGAGCGGTGACAGCGGCCGGCCCCGACCGCGTGGTGGTCGACCTCACGCGCGGCGCGGCCCGGCGCCGGGCTGATGTGCGAGAAGCGAGCGAGCAGCCGCGATGATTCGAGACCAGTACCTCAGTGGCGAATACCTCGCGAAGAACCCACGGTGGCATGCCGACGAATCGCCGTGGAAGGCCAAGTACGTCCTTCAAATGATCGCTCGAAACAAGATCGCGCCCACCACGATCTGCGATGTGGGGTGTGGAGCCGGAGACGTGCTGCGGCTGGTTCATGAAGGACTGCAGGGTCGGTGCCGCTGTTGGGGGTACGACATCTCGCCGCAGGCCTTTGCGCGGTCGCGCCTTTTGTCGAGCGAACGGCTGCAGTTCAAACTGGCGGATATCAGACAAGAGAAAGATGCGCACTTCGATCTCCTCTTGCTCATGGACGTCCTGGAGCACCTGGAGGACTACTTCAGCCTTCTGCGCGACCTGCGGCCGAAGGCCGACTACAAGATCATCCATATCCCGCTCGATCTCTCGGTGAGAACGGTCCTGTTGGGCAAGCTGTGCGACTTCCGAGTGGCGTACGGCCATCTCCACCATTTCACAAAAGAGGTGGCGCTCGAGATGTTGAGAGACGTCGGCTACGACGTCATCGACTATGCGTACACGTGGCAAGCCAACAATCTCCGATACGTGTGGAACGAGAACAAGCAAAACCCGTGGAGACTGGCGCGGAGGGTCGGCGGCTTCGTCGCGCGAGCCATCGTGGCCCTGCCCAGTCACGTGCTGTTTGCGATTAACGAGGACTGGGCGGCTCGTCTCGTGGGGCAATGGAGACTCCTGGTCCTGGCGCGATGATGGGCCAGCGCCACAGTGGCCCCCATCTCCCGAGCCCGGCGTACTTCTTGCGCCGCCGCTCGGCCACGATGAGATGCGACGCCCTCGTGCTCGACGCGTCGCTCCGGCAGGCGCTCGTGACCGTGCGGTCCTTGGGTCGGCGGGGGCTGACGATCGCCGCAGCGGAAACGCACCCTGAGGCACCGGCCTTTGCATCCCGCTGGTGTCAGGCGGGGATTGTGTTTCCAGCCCGGGAAGGGACCGACGCCTACGCCGCCCTCCTCGAGCAGTGGCTGGATCGCAGCGCTGCACGAGTGGTCTTCGCCTCGAACGACGCCACGATCGCGCTGCTGCGTCGGCATCGCGCGCGGCTCGAGCAGCGACTCCGCTTGGCGCTCGCACCCGAACAGGCGCTGGCGACCGCGATCAGCAAGGCGCGGACGCTCGAGATTGCGCGGCGCCTCGCGGTACCCGTGCCGCGCGAGGTTGTCGTGCGCGACGCCGGAGATATCGCGACAGCGCTGAAGGAAATCGGACTCCCGGCGGTGATCAAGCCAAGCGAATCCTGGTTGTGGAACGGACGCGAGGGAGCGCGGCTCGGTGCCCAACTCGCGGTCACCGCCGCTGAGCTGCATGACGCCGTCGAGGCGGTGACCCGCTTCGGGGAGGTCGCGCTGGTCCAGCAGCTGCTCACTGGAAGGCGCGAGGCGGTGAGTTTCCTGTACGCCGATGGCGAAGTGTACGCGCGCTTCGCCCAGTGGGCCAAGCGCACCAGTCCGCCCCTGGGCGGGAACTCGGTCCTACGCGAGAGCATCGCCGTTCCCTCTGACACAGGGCGCTACGCCGAATCGCTCGTGCGCGACATCCAGCTCGAGGGCTATTGCGAAGTGGAGTTTCGCCGGGACGCGGCGGGCGTCCCGTACTTGATGGAGATCAACCCGCGGCTCTCCGCCTCGGTCGAGATCGCGGTGCGAGCCGGCGTCGACTTCCCGTATCTCCTCTACCAATGGGCGAGCGGCGGGCCCATTGAGCGAGTCGCCGGCTATCGGATCGGCGGCTGGATGCGCCATCTGGGCGGGGACATCACGACGACGATCGCCGCCCTCCGGCTGCGAGGCCGGCCCGGCATTCAGCCTCCAGTACAGACCCTTTGGAACTTCGGGCTCTCTTTTCTCAGGCCGATGGCCTACGACTACATGAGCTGGAAGGATCCGCTGCCCGCGGTGAGGGCCACCACGAATTTCGCGCGTGAGGCCATCGGCGGTTTGGCATCCCGCGTGAGAAAGGACAGAATGTGAGGCGCGCCTTTGACGTGGTGGTCGTCGGCGCGGGTCCGTACGGCCTCTCCGCCGCGGCGCATCTCCTCGGCCGAGGCCTGCGGGTCGCCGTCTTGGGCAGGACCTTGGAAATGTGGCGTGAGCACATGCCGCAAGGCATGCTGCTCCGATCGCATTGGTGGGCGACCAACCTCTCCGATCCAGACGGCGACTACGGGTTCGAACAGTTCTCCCGCGACACCGGGCGCGACCGCAGCTATCCCGTGCCGCTTGACACGTTTATTGCCTACGGCCTCTGGTTCCGGCAACGGGCGGTCCCTGAGGTCGAAGAGACCTACGTGTCGTCGATCGAGCGTCAGGACACGCGGTTTCTCCTGACGCTGCAGGATGGGCGCGAGGTGGAGAGTCAGGCGGTCGTGATGGCGATCGGACCCTACCACTATGCCCATCGACCGGAACAATTCGCCGGCCTGCCGAGGGAACTGGTCTCACATTCTTCCGACCACCGGGACTTCGGTGGCTTCAGGGGACGGAACGTCGTCGTCATCGGCGGCGGACAGAGCGCCATCGAGTTCGCCGCACTGCTCCACGAAGCCGGTGCCGCGGTGCAGGTCGTATCACGCCGGCCCATCCAGTGGCTGGAGCCCGATCGGTCGGGCACGCGCAGCACCCTGGAGCGGATCCTGGCCCCGGATGCGGGCATCGCACCTGGATGGATCAATTGGGTATGGGACCATCGGCCAGTCTTGTTCTATCGATTCCCACAGCCGTGGAAGGACGCCTATAACGCGATGTACCATTCCGGGGCGACCGACTGGTTGCGGAAGAGAGTCCTCGGCAAGGTGACCCTGCACGAACGCCGAACGGTGACGCGGCTTGAGGTGGCACAGGGGAGGCTCAAAGCAACCATTTCGGACGGGGCGACGGTCAGTGCGGATCATATCATCCTCGCAACCGGATACGCGGTCGACGTCAACAGGTTGACGATGATTCACCCTTCGCTTCGGACGCAAATCGCGACGGACAGGGGGAGCCCGGTCCTCAATCATTGGTTCGAAACCAGCGTGCCGGGTCTCTACTTTGTGGGACTCACGTCGTTGCGTGCCTTCGGTCCGCTGTATCGGTTCGTTGCGGGATGCGGGGCGGCGGCCCGGCGCGTGGCCGGGGCGATTACACGAGGACGGGTCGGACGTTCACGGCCCGTACCCCAGCGCGCGGTCGCTGGGAACGCCGCGGCCGGTCTCTAAGTGACTGCGGCGATCGGAGCACGGCTGAGGACGGTCGCCTTGCGGGTGCTGCCGCCCAGGGTGAAGCGGGGGCTGAAGCACCTCGTGCGGGCCTACCACCAAAGGTTTTTCGCTTTCACGCCGTCGGATCTGCAGCGCGCGCTGTCGCAACTCGGTGTCCTCCCCGGCGACGTGCTGATGGTGCACAGCGCGTTCGACCGATTCTTGGGCTTCCACGGCGGCCCGGTGGACGTCATTCGGGCACTGCAGGAGGTCGTCGGACCGGGTGGGACGCTCATGATGCCCACCATTCCGTTCCAGGGCAGCGCCGTCGAGTACGCGCTGGGCGAGCCCGTGTTCGATGCACGCCTGACCGTATCGCGGATGGGGCTCATCACCGAAGTGTTCCGCCGCGCCCCGGGAGTCGTTCGCAGCGTCCATCCAACGCACTCGGTGGCCGTTTGGGGAAGCAGGGCTGACGCCATCGTCGCCGGTCACGAGCTGGCCGACACTCCGTGTGGACGGCTCACGCCGTATGCGAAGCTGCTCGACTACGACGGCAAGATTCTGCTGGCGGGGGTGCCGGCGAACACCATGACCTTCTGTTATTTCGTAGCGGAGGACCTCGAGCCGCGGCTCGCGGTTCCGGTGTTGACTCAGGAGCGCTATCCAATGCGCTGGAAGGACGGGGACGGGACAGTACGGATCTCCCACTTGCGACTGTTCTCTCCGCGCCTCGACCACGATCTGCACCCGCTCTTCAGCGAGCTGAAGCGACGCGACCAGTGGCGCGAGCGTGCGCTGGGACGCATGCGTCTCATGCTCGTGCGAGTGCGGGACGTCTATGACGCCGCCGTGGCATTGGCGGATCGGGGCCTGTTCGTACGCGAGCGGGCGAGCTGAAACGCCGTTCGGTCGTAGCGGGATCGCAACAGTCGCGCGTGACCCAGCGGGGCGCGCCTTGTGGCACCGCCCATGCACGTGACGGCCGGCGAGGTGGGCCTGAACCCGAGAGCGGTGAGGCAGAGAGGAGCGAGCATGAGTAGCGGCGTGGACCGCCCGACCGACGTGAGTCTCGAAGTGTTTTCGACCTGCGTGCAGTCCAGCGACGGAGATCCCGAGACCTACGTTCAGCGGGTGGCCGAGGTGGCGCGCTGGAGTGAACAAGCCGGGTGCAAAGGGATCCTCGTGTATTCCGACAACCGGCTGCTCGATCCTTGGCTGGTGTCTCACATCATCATCCAAAACACGACCGCTCTGTGTCCCTTGGTCGCGGTCCAGCCCATCTATATGCACCCGTACGCGGTTGCGAAGATGGTGGCGTCCCTGGGCCACCTGCACCGGAGACGCATTTATCTGAACATGGTCGCCGGGGGATTCAAGAACGACCTGGTGGCGTTGAACGACACGACGCCCCACGACCAACGGTACGATCGGCTCATCGAGTACACGCTCATCATCCGGGAACTGCTGCGCGGCTCCGCCGTGTCCAACGACGGCCCGTTCTACCACGTCAAGAATCTCAAGCTCACGCCCTCCCTGCCGGGCGAGCTGTTTCCGGGGATCTTCGTGTCGGGCTCGTCGGAGGCCGGGCTGGCGGCGGCGAAGGCGATCGGCGCCACGGCCGTCAAGTACCCGAAGGCGCCCAGCGATGAGGTCGCCTCGGACGAAGGAGTCGGAGCGGGCGTGAGAGTGGGGATCATCGCCCGCGAAGATGGCGATGAAGCCTGGCGCATCGCGCGGCAGCGCTTTCCCGAGGACCGCACGGGCCAGCTCACTCATCAGTTGGCGATGAAGGTCTCGGATTCCGTCTGGCATGGACAGCTATCGCAGTTGGCGAACGCCACGGCGTCGGGCGAGAACCCCTATTGGCTGGTGCCGTTCGAGAATTATAAGACGATGTGCCCGTACCTCGTGGGAAGCTACGACCGAGTCGGGGACGAGTTGTCGCGCTACCTGTCCGTCGGGTATCGGTCATTCATCCTCGATATTCCGCCCACGCAGGAGGAATTGCACCACACGAACCAGGCCTTCCACAGAGCGGTGACCCTGGCGAGCCGATGACTTCCCGCGCACCGCTCCGCCTGCTACTCGTCACAGATGGCAGAACGATTCCCAACTGGTTGTACAAGTGCCTGGACGCCGTGGAGGGATCCAACGTCGCCACCGTCGTGCTGGTATTGCAAGCGGCCCGCAAAGCGCGGCGGAAACTGGGCCGCCTGCTCTTCTCGTTGTACGAGCGGATCGATCGTTATCTGTTTCGTAGCGAGGCGGACGCTCTTGCCCCCATCGACTTGCAATCCGCGCTCCCCAATTGTCGTGTCGTCGATCTCGGACACACACCGCCGACTCGCGCCCTTGAAGCAGAACGCGTCGACGTGGTGCTGGATCCTTTCTGTCTGCTGCCGGATGGGGGCTTGACCGACCTATCCACGTATGGTGTTTGGAGCGTGCCCTTCGGTCACAGCGGCGACCCGAGAACCCACTCCACCCCGGCGTTTTGGGAAGTAATCGAAGGGAGGCCAAGCACCGAAACGCGGCTGTGCGTTCAGGGGAAAGGGTCTAGCGAAAAGCGTGTGTTGTATTTGTCTGTCGCACCCACCGATCGGCGTTCGGTGTCTCGCAGCAAGAGTCGTCTCTACTGGAAAATTTCCGCCGCGTTGCAGAGGAACCTTCGGTCCCTGGCGGAAGATCCCGCTGCATTCATCCAGAGGCTCGCGGCGAGTGGCTCGAGTGGCGTTGCCAACACTCCCTCAGGTGCTCCGGCCGACGCTCCGGGTAATCTGGAAACGTTACGGGCAGGGGCCCGTCTCGCGCGACGCTACGCGTCCGACAAATGGATGAGCACGCTGTATCGCGAGCAGTGGACGCTGGCCTATCGACACGGCCGAAGGGATCAACCGTTTCAGACGCTGATTCCTCCAATCGATCGTTATTGGGCCGATCCTTTTCCCATTCGAGTGGGGAACCAGTACTACATCTTCCACGAGGAAGCGCCCCTTTCACACTATAAGGGAACGATTGTCCTGAGCATTGTCGACACCACAGGCAAGACCGCCGGCCCGATTCCCATCCTGGAGAAGGACTATCACTTGTCCTACCCGTTTGTGTTCCAGTGGGACGGCGAATTCTTCATGATACCGGAGACGGCTTCGCATCATCAGGTCGAACTGTACCATTGCCTCACCTTTCCGTCGCGCTGGAAATTGGAACGCGTGCTGCTTGCCGGCCTGGCGGCCTCGGATCCCACCCCGGCGTTCTTGTTTGGCAAGTGGTGGTTGTTCGCCACCATTCCCGTCTCTGGTGCCGGGACTGCGGGGGAACTCCACCTCTTCTACGCCGATTCACCATTGGGACCCTGGACTGCGCATCATGCCAACCCCGTCAAGAGCGATGTTCGCTCGACCCGGTCGGCGGGGCGGATTTTCGAGAACGACGGACAGTTCTATCGACCGGCGCAAGACTGCTCCAGGCGCTACGGGTATGCTGTTTCGATCAATCGCATCCTCCAGCTGAACCCGGACACCTATCGAGAAGTGGAGGTGGACAAGATAGTCCCCAACGGCGGACCGAAGCTGGCGGGCGTGCACACGTTCAATGTGGCGGGCGACATGACCGTGATCGATTGTCTGGTGAGGAGAAAGAAGTTCTGGACCGACCCCTTGCATCGCACCCTCCAGGTGGACAGAGTCGGCCAACCCGGGTCGACCGACGCTGTGGCGTGGGTGTCCGCAGCGGCGCCGCAGCGATCCCACCGCTCTTCGCTGTAGACCCGAGACCACACCGTGCGCGCGACTTGATGTCGGGCGTTCGCGCAACACCGGTCGTGTATCCGCCTGTCGTGCAGCCACTTATAGTTGACCACCGAGATGGGTCACCGCTGACCGGCGGCGGCGCCAACCTTGCAACCCGTGGCAGGCAAGCGGTCACGCACCCGAGCGGTTGCAGTGACCATGTCCACGTGGCACAGAGGGGATCTCATGCTGGCCGCGCAGGCGTCAAGGTGCCTCGTCACAGGGGGAGCGGGCTTTATCGGCTCCCATGTCGCTGAGCGGCTGGTCGCGCTCGGCCACGCCGTCCGCGTCGTAGACGATCTCAGCACGGGTGACGCAGCAAATCTCGCGGGGTTGGATGGGGAGATCGAGTTCCTGCGAGGCGATCTCTGCGAGGCCGCGGTGTGTCGCCGCGCCGTCGCCGGGATCGAGGTGGTCTTTCATCTCGCGGCGCTCCCCAGCGTGCCGCGGTCGCTCAAGGATCCGTGGGCCTCCCACGCGGCGAACGTCAATGCCACGATGCGCCTGCTCGAGGCGTGCCGGGCGGCGGCGGTCCGGCGCGTCGTCTACTCGAGCTCCAGCTCGGTGTACGGCGACACGGTCGTCTTGCCAAAGACGGAATCGACCGAGCCCTGCCCGCGCTCGCCCTATGCGGCGTCGAAGCTGGCGGGCGAGCAGTATGTCCTTGCCTTCGCCCGCGCCGGGCTGATCGAGGGGGTCGCGCTGCGCTACTTCAACGTGTTCGGTCCGCGGCAAAGTCCCCATTCAGCGTACGCCGCAGTTATCCCCGGCTTCCTGCGCGCGGCGCTGGAGCAACGCGAAGCGGCGCTATTCGGCGACGGGATGCAGACGCGGGATTTCACCTATGTCGACAACGTCGTGGACGCGAACATTCTCGCGGCCACGACGCCGCGCGAAACGGTCGGTGGGTCCGTGATCAACGTGGGGGCGGGGGTGCGGACGTCGCTACTCGGCCTGATCGAACTCGTGGCGCAGATTACCGGCCGGCGCCTCGCCTACCAGCGGTTCCCCCCGCGGGAGGGGGAGGTGCGCGACTCGCTCGCGAGTCTCGACCGCGCCGAGCGCCTGCTCGGGTATCGACCGCACGTGTCTCTCGCGGAGGGCCTGGCTCGGACCTGGGCCTGGTTCGAGCGTGAGGGGTCGTCTGCGGCGTCCCGCCGCAAGCAACCGGCTGGTCTGCCCGCCGCAGCCACCGTGCGATGATCCTCACGCAGGGAGGCGCCGGTGCGGACGAGTCAGCCGCCCTCCCGAACCGCATCGCCGCGCTGGTTCCTCCCGAAGCGGTCTCCGGAACGGTTTCCGGTCCAGTGCGCCAGCTTACCGCGCTGGCGCGTGCGTTGCGGGGTGCAGGGATCGATTGCTTGGTCGTGGCGTTCCATCGACACGGCCAGCCCCCGTCGGCATTCGCACCCTACCTCCAGGATGCCGGCGTTCGGCACTGCATCGTGGAAGACCGCGGGCCAGTCGACTGGCGCGTGGCCTCGCAGGTGGGAACCGTGCTGCGCCGCTGGCAACCGTCCATCGTACAGACCCACGGTTACAAGGCGACGGCGGTGGCGTATCTGCTGCGCCGGCTGGGTGCTCCGTGGCGCTGGATAGGGTTCTTCCATGGTTTGACCACCGAACCGCTCAAGGTGCGATTCTACCACTGGGTCGATCGCCGGCTGCTCGGTGCAGCCGACCGCGTCGTCGTCATGTCGCGCGCCCAAGCCCAAGCGTTCCGCCATTGCGACGGCCGGGTTCGGGTCATCTACAATGCGGCGCTGGCGCTCCCGCCAGCAGGCGGCCCATCGGAGGGCGACCGCCTTGCCGCCATCGCGGGCAGCCTCCCGCGGCCCATTGTCGGAGTGGTCGGGCGCCTGAGCCAGGAGAAGGGCGTGGACCTCTTCCTCGACGCCTGCGCCGTGCTGGTGCGGAAAGGCCTCGCCTTCTCCGCGCTCGTGGCAGGGGACGGCCCCGGGCGTGCGCGGCTTGAGGCTCGTTGCGCTCGTCTCGGGCTGGAGGCGCGCGTGCGCTTTCTCGGGCACGTGTACGACGTGGACGCCCTGTACAGGATGCTCGATCTGGTGATCCTGCCGTCCCGGAGCGAGGGGTTGCCGAACACACTGCTCGAGGCGATGCAGGCGGATGTGCCCATCGTGGCGACAGCGGTGGGTGCCGTGCCGGAAGTGGTGGGAACGTCTGCGGCGGCTCGCTTGGTAGCGCCCGAATCCGCGGCGGCGCTCGTGGAAGCGATCGAGCACGCGCTGACCCGGGGGGACCTGCCTGAGGCTGCCGCCGCGCGCCACACAGCGATGAGCCGCTTCTCGCTGGAGCGCCGGGTGGAGGCTCACGTGCAGTTGTATCACGATCTCCTCGAGGAATCGGGAGGAGTGAGACCAGCATGTGTGGCATCGCCGGGGCCGTAGCCTTCCGGGACGGGGCCGGCCCGGACCGCGACCGCCTGTGCGCCATGGCTGGTCTGATGGCGCATCGGGGGCCCGATGGAGAAGGCTTCTGGGCTGATCCTGGGGGCCGCGCGGCCTTGGCGCACCGTCGACTCTCCATCATCGACATCGCGGGCGGGCGCCAGCCGATGTGCAGCGACGATGGACAGATCGCCTTGGTGTTCAACGGCGAGATCTACAACTACCGCGAGTTGCGCCGGTCGCTCTCGGATGAGGGGGTGCAGTTCCGTACCGCGTCGGATACCGAAGTGTTGCTGCGGATGTACGAGCGATACGGCAGCGAGGCGGTGCGCTATCTCCGCGGCATGTTCGCGTTCGCGGTCTGGGACGAGAGGCGGGGCGAGCTGGTGCTGGCGCGCGATCGGGTGGGCAAGAAGCCCTTGTTCTACGCGCTGGACGAGGACTCTTGCTACTTCGCCTCGACCCTGGGGGCTCTCAGGGATACCGACCCCCGGGCTCGGCGCGTGAGCCTCGGGGCGCTGGACGCGTTCCTCACCCTCGGATATGTGCCGGCTCCCCAGTCGATCTGGGACGGCATCAGCAAGCTGCCCGCCGGGACGCTGCTGCGGGTGAGCTCCTCTGGCGCGCGTTCCCTTCGCTATTGGGCGCTCGAGGGCGCGGTGCAACCCTTCGAGGGGCGCTTCGCCGATGCCGTCGATCGACTGGAAGACCTGCTGACCACCGCGGTCACCCTGCGGCTCCGCAGTGACGTGCCCCTCGGGTTGTTCCTGAGCGGCGGCATCGATTCGAGCCTGGTGGCGGCCATCGCCGCTCGCCACTGTCAGGAGGAAGCGTCGACGTTCTCGATCGGTTTCGCGGAGGCCGGGTTTGATGAAAGCGGCTATGCCGAACGAGTCGCGCGACACCTCGGGACTCGGCACCGCACGTTCACCGGACGCCCGATGATGCTCGACATCCTCCCGGCGCTGGTTCGGCATTGCGCGGAGCCGTTCGGTGATTCTGCCGCACTGGCCGTCTGGTTGCTCGCGCAGGAGACGAGGAAGCACGTCACCGTGGTGCTCACCGGAGACGGCGGGGACGAAGGTTTCGGGGGATACGATTGGTATCGGACGGCGCTGCGCCTCAAGCGCTTGCGCAGCGCGGTGCCGAAGGGGGTGCTGCGGCTCGGCGCCACCATGCCAGGCCGGCGGCCCTGGGTGAAGCGGGTCAAGCGCGCCGTAGGTACTCTCGCGTTGGACGAACCTGAGCGCTTTGCGGCGCTGCGGATGTTCGTGCGCGACGACGAGGCCCAAACGCTTTACGCAGGAGACCTGCTGCGGGCGCGGCGCGACAGCGGCGACGGCGTGCGCGGCTGGCTTGCGCAGTTGTACCGGAGCGGCGCCGGCAGCGCGCTGCGACGGATGCGGCTGGTGGACGTGAGCACCTACCTCGCGGACTGCCTGATGCCCAAGGTGGACGTCGGCACCATGGCCCATAGCCTGGAAGCGCGCGCGCCGTTGCTGGACCACGAAGTCCTGGAATTCGCGCTCGGGCTCCCGGACCACTGGCTCGTGGATGGGAATGGAGGAAAACCGCTCCTCAAGAAGCTGCTGGCACGATTTCTCCCGGCCGACCTGTTCCGGAGACCCAAGCATGCCTTCTCCGTCCCGTTCAAAGTGTGGTTCGCCGGGGGGCCAACCAGCGCTTGGGGCGACCAGTTGGTGGAGAGTGAGAGCCTGCGTGATTGCGGCTGGCTGAACCCCGCCGGAATTCGCACCCTGGTGCGTGAGCACCGCGACGGCCTGCGGGATCACAGCCAGGGGCTGTACAATCTCCTGGTGTTGCGCGAATGGTTGAACCAGCACTGATGCTCGACTGCTGCGAGGGCGGTTCTCGTTCGCGCTCGAGCTGACCGGGTCGCCGTACATGCGTTCGCCACAACGCAGTAGCCTGCAACGCTTCCTCGCCTACGTCGCGCCGTATCGCGCGACCATCGCCCTCGCCACGGCATGCGGGGTCGTGCGGTATCTCATTCCCCTGGTCCTGCCATGGACGCTTAAGGTCGTGGTGGACGAGTTCCTGGTACCGACCAGCGCCCGGCCGCGCAGCCAGCTCCACCTGCTGATGTCAGGCCTCATTGCGCTGTACGTGGTGTTCGGGATCGCCAGTTACTGGCGCTCGTACCTGGCGGGCCTCGCAGGGCATCGCCTGATCTTCGATCTACGCCGCGATCTACACTATCACGTGCAACGCATGAGCCTGAGTTTCTTCGACCGACAGCGCATCGGCGAGGTCGTGGCGCGCATGACGAGCGACATCGCCTCGGCCCAGAACTTCGTGGGAGCCGCCTTCGTGAACACCGCGATGGATCTCGCCGCGATCTCGGGCGTCGTTGTGGTGCTGCTCGTCGTGCACTGGAAGCTGGCTCTAGTCGCGCTGGCCGTGCTCCCGTGTTACGCGTGGGTCAGCCTCCGGCTCACCCGGCGGCTGCGAGAGCAGAGCCGGGCCATCCATGACCAGCTGCAGGAGATCTCCGGCGAGCTGCACGAGCAGTTCGGAGCGATCTCCACGATCCAGTCGTTCACACAGGAAGAAGCCGAGGCCCGCGCGTTTCACAAGCAGAGTGAACGCTTCCTTCAGAGTGTCCTCTCCAACGTGAAGCTCCAGTCGGTGGCGCTCGGGGCCACGGGGTTTCTCACGGCGATCGGGCCGATCCTGGTGCTCTGGTTTGGTGCCCTCGAAGTGCTCGCCGGTCGGCTCACGATCGGAACGCTCATGGCGTTCTACGCCTACCTCGGCCTGCTCTACCAGCCGGTGCAGCGACTCACCGAGCTCAACCTCATCGTCGCCAGCAGCCTCGCCGCGATGGACCGCATCTTCGAGGTGTTCGACACTTATCCCGACGTGCGGGAGCGACCGGGCGCGCGGGTGCTGAGCCAGGTGCGTGGCGAGATCGTGTTCGACGACGTCGCCTTCCGCTACGATGGCGGGCCGTCCGTGCTCGAGCATTTCAGGCACCATCTCTCAGCAGGTACGACGGTAGCCCTGGTGGGGCCGAGCGGCGCCGGCAAATCGACGCTCGCCAAGCTCCTGCCGCGGTTTTACGACGTCACCGGCGGCCGCATCACCATCGACGGGATCGACATCCGAGACGTGACGCTCCGATCGCTGCGGGAGAACATCGCCATCGTGGCCCAAGAGCCGACGCTGCTGTCGGGCACGGTCGCCGAGAATCTGCGCTACGGCCGACCCGAGGCCACGGACGCCGACCTTGCAGATGCCGCCCGACTCGCGTTCGCCAGCGAGTTCATCGCGCGGCTCCCGCTGGGCTACGAGACCGAGATCGGTGAGCGGGGCCTCGGGCTCTCCGGCGGCGAAAAGCAGCGCCTCGCCATCGCACGCGCGTTCCTCAAGAACGCGCCCATCCTGATCCTGGATGAGCCCACCTCGGCCCTCGACCCCGAATCGGAAGCGTTCATCAAGCAGGCGCTGCGGCACCTGCTCGAGGGCCGGACGGCCCTCATCATCGCGCACCGACTGTCTACCATCGAGCACGCGCACGAGGTGCTGGTCATCGATCGCGGCCGCGTGATCGAGCAAGGGCGCCACGATGAGTTGATGGCGCGACGGGAGAGCGTATACGGCCGCTACGCTGCACAGCAGCTCGGGTTGGGGCGGCTGGGCTCCGCAGTCTCATGACTTGATGCGGTCACACCACGCGGCCAAGCCGCAGCCCTCTGTTGCGAGGCCAACGTTGCCCAGGCGCCGTGGCGCATAGGCCTCGACTCGCTTCACGTCATAACTGCTTGTGCAAAACTGACTTGCGTGTTGCGTCCGAGCCACGCACGGCGACGCTCGCGGTCCAGCTCGCGGTCCAGCTCGCGGTACGGCGTTTGAACCAGCGTCAGTCACGCCACGGCGGTTCCAAGCGCCACGCGTGTTGGAGAGAGCTCCACGGGTTTTCGACCGGGACTTGGACGTACGAGGATTCTTGCCGATGGTGTGGTCGTTGCGGCCGGAGACGATGCGATGAGGAAGATCGTGGTGACTGGGGGCTGCGGGTTCATCGGCTCCCACGTAGCCGAGCACCTGCGAGAGGTCTTCCCCGGGGCGCGGCTCACCATCCTCGACAAGCTGACGTACGCGGGGGATATGGACAACGTCTCACGCCTCGTCAAGCGAAACGCGGTGCACCTCGTAGTGGGCGACATCTGCGATGCAGACCTCTGTCGGCGCGTCGTTCGCCACGCCGACCTCGTCGTCCATCTCGCAGCCGAGAGCTTCGTCGACAACTCGTTCGGCGACCCGGTGAGCTTCACGATCACGAACACGTTGGGGACCCATACGCTGCTTGAAGCGTGCCGCAAAGCTGGCGTTCCGCGCTTCATCCACGTGAGCACAGACGAGGTGTATGGGGAGGTCTTGCGCGGACAGGTCGGAGAGGACGCGCCGTTCAATCCAACTAACCCCTACTCGGCGTCCAAGGCAGCGGCCGAGATGATCATCTTGGGCTACCTGAGGTCTTATCGACAGCCGATCATCCGGGTCAGAGCCAATAACATCTTCGGGATCCGGCAGTATCCAGAGAAGGTCATCCCCAAGTTCTGCCTGAGCCTGGCCCTCGGCGAGAAGCTGACGATCCACGGGAACGGGTCGCATCGGCGTCATTACTTGCATGCTCGGGACTTTGCCGCTGCCGTAGCCCTCTTGATCCATAAGGGCGTGGCGGGCGAGGTCTATAACGTGGGATCTGACGACGAACACACGACCCTCCAAGTCGCCGAGCTCGTCTGCGACGTCTTCGGGAAGGAGTGCGGCGCGGAGGTCGTGTTTGTGAAAGACCGCCCCTTCAACGATCGCCGCTACAGTATCTCGAGTGCCCGAATGGAAACCCTGGGCTGGCGAGCCCAGCATCGCCTGGTGGATGAACTGTGCTTCATCGCGCAGTGGTACGCGGACAGGGTCGAGCGCTATCGACACCTGTTCGTCGACACTGCGGTTGCGCAGGAAGCCCTCGCCTACGCCTAGCACGGACTGTGGAGGAACCTCATGATGCGCGCCGTTAAACTGAGCTGCTTGGCAGCGGCGTTCGCGATGTTCGGGCTCGCGAGCGCGTGTAACGATTCACAGAGCCCGACGCCACAGGCTAGTCTTCTGCCGTGGGGCGGCACGATCGCCGTCGTCAACACCACCACGGGCTCCGACCCCGATCCGAACGGCTATGAGGTCTGGGTGGACGACTCCTACAGCAAGTCACCCGGTGCCAACGGGGTCTCCTATTTTAACGGGCTCTCGCAAGGCGACCACAAGGTCTCGCTGATCATGGTTGCCGCGAACTGCTTGGTGACGGCCACGGTAAACAGCGTCACCGCCACGGACAACCCCCGGAACGTCTCCATAAGCGCCGCCGAGACGGCGACCACGAACTTCGACGTGGGGTGTGCGTCGGTCGGCAGCCTGGTCGTCGGGACCAGCACCACCGGCGTGGACCTCGATGCCGACGGCTACACGGTTTTGGTCGACGGCTCTAGCCAACCGGTGGCGACGAACGGCAGCGTCACGTTCACCGGGCTCGCGACCGGTACGCACTCGGTCACCCTCTCCGGTGCCGCACAGAACTGCACGAGCGGGGCGAACCCGCAGAGCGGCACAGTGACCGCCGGCGGCATGACGTCAGTGACGTTCTCGCTGAGCTGCGCCCCGATCGGTTCGGGCAGCGGCAGCCTGACCGTCACAACGAGTACCACTGGCTTCAACCTCGATCCCGACGGGTACACGGTGACGATCGACGGCACGAACAGCCAGCCGATCGCGACGAACGGCGGCGTCGCCGTCACGGCGCCGGAGGGCGCCAACCCGGTCGCGTTGTCGGGGGTGGCCGCGAACTGCAGGGTGAGCGAAGCCAATCCGCAGACGGTGACGGTGCCGGCGAGTGGGGCGGCCACGACGACGTTCACGGTGACCTGCGGCGCGCCGCCGCCAGCGGAAGTGAGCGGCCACATCCAGCTGGGTTGGGGGTCTGCCACGCCCGGGAATAGCGTGCAGACCTTCGACTTCGACGTCCGGTCCGACGGCACCGGGCGGCTCACCGGTACCGACTGGGGCGACATCCACCCATCGGGCCAGCCGGCGTCGATGACGACGGATCCGGTGGCGGACCCTGCGACGTCGTTCACAGCGTACCGCAACGCCGCGCCGAGCAAGTGCCAGGACCCGAGCCGCGGGGTGGAGTTCGACGCCGTGGGCCGGGGCGACGAGGGTGACTTGAGGAGCTACACGGTGCAGGTGTGCGACGACGACCCAAGGACCGGGTCGGGGGGGAGCCGAGTCGACTTTTTCAGCATCTACATCGCGGTGGGGGGATACGGGCGCTCCGGCATCCCGACGGGCGGCGACATCGTGAAGCGGTGATCGCCGCGCGTTGGCTATCCTACGCCAGGACGGAAACCGGGGAAGCAGCCTCGTGCCGCATGAGCGCGTCCGCGAAAAACTTGGTCGCCCAGCTCAGGACCTCGTAGGCTCCGTAGGCGCCCCCGACCGGCCAGGCGCCCTTGATCCCCCCCCGCAGCCCCGGCTCACCGCTGTGCCGGTTCTGCGTGCGCTTGAGGAATCGCAGGACGGACGGCACAGGCTCGAGCCAGGTCGCGTCGCCCGTGATTTCGGCCAGGCGCATCCAGTTGTTCGCCATCTGGGCCTGCCCCGTGAGACAAGACCACCGCACGGCGGGAGACCAGTCAGACCGGTAGCGGCCGGGCATCCACCCGTCCGTCCCGACCGTAGCAGTCAGGGGCCTCGCGCCACGCTCGGCCGCGTGCAGCAAGCGCGGTTCGTTGAGTACACGACCGCCTTCCAGCAGTCCTCGGATGGCGTATGCGAGCGTGTGTAGCAGCGGCTGCGCGGGATCCGTCAAGCAGCACCAAGGCAGCCAGCCGTTCTCGGTCTGGAGGTCGGCCGCGGCATGCAGGCTCCGTGCGGCGGCAGCGCTGAACCTGCGTTCATCGAGTCGGGCACCCGCCTCCGCCAGCGCCCAGGCAGTGCGGGTGTTGTAGAGCGTCGCGTCCGCTCGGGCGAAGCGTGAGTTGTCGCTGCGCCAATGCCCGTCGGGGTCGAGCGTCGCCACCAGGTAGCGGGCCGCGCGGCGGGCGGCATCGGCAAAGCTACCCTGCCCCGTCTCCTCGAATGCGGCGAGCCAGCCGAGCAGCACCTGTCCGGTGTTGAACACGGCCGGTGATTCCCGCTCGCCGATCGCTCCGCCGCGGACCGCGCCCGTGGGCAGCTGGATCTCGATCTCCCAGCGCGCCGCGCGCTCGGCGCGGACCGCGAGCTCCGGACGTCCGAAGCGCCGCGCAGCGGCATACAGCGTGGGGATGATGTAGCCCGTGGTCTCGGGATAAGACGGCTGCCACCCCCGGCGTCCGTAATGCAAGTGCCGTACGAGGCTGTAGGCGCGCGACAGCCCTGCGTCGGGCGTCGCGTCTTGGGCCCGGACCAGCCACTCGATCGCCGCCACCAGATGGGACTCGTGCGTCGGATCCACGGGATAGCTCCGCAGCCACTCGCGCCATCCCTCCGCTAACGCCGTCGGGTTGAGGAGCGGATGAGCGCGGATGGCGCGCAGCCGGCGCTCGAGGGAGGTCTGCAAACGTGGGGGCGCCACTCTAGCCTCTGAGGAGTTCGAACAGCGTGATCAGCCGCAAGGTGTGTACCCGAGGGCTGTCTCGACGTCACAGGCGTGGCGCATGCGCAACGGCGGGCCGCGATCTGCACCACTGGCGGCGGCAATGTCGGGGACGGACCGTCGAGCGCGCCGCGTGGCACCGGCCATGCATCAGCGAGCGATGGAGGCGTTCGCCCATCATGAAACTGCTGCCACTAGCGAGCCCTGACTTGATCGAGCTCGCCGCCAGCTGGCTCGGCAAGTACGACAATTACAAGTGGCTGGACTTCGGTAACGGCGTCCAGCGCGTCACGCCGATCACGCTCAGGATCATGAGCCAGCGGGACGTCCACGTGTTCCGAGTCTACACGGCGGGAGATGAGGACGCGCCGGCGGGGGTCGTGGGCCTGACCAACGTCGATCGGAACTTCAAGACCGCCTCGCTCTGGGCGGTGCTCGGCAACAAGCGATACGGCGGGCTTACGACCGAGGCGTGTCACCACATGCTCACGCTGGCATTCACCGAGCTCGGGCTCCTGGCCGTGAACGCGTGGACGGTCGAGACGAACATCCCGGCGCAGCGGGTGCTCGAGGGGCTCCACTTCCGATGCATCGGCCGGCAGCGGCAGTGTCACTATATCGACGGCCGTCCGCTGGATCGCCTCCTCTTCGACCTGCTCGCGACCGAACACCGGGACGTGCCACATGCCGGACTCGAACACACTAGCGCAACAGATCTCCGCCCTGCTCTCTGAGAAGTTCCACCTGCAGGTGCCGTCGCTCGACACGGACCTGATCAACACGGGGCTGGTGGACTCGCTCATGTTCGTAGAATTCCTGGCTCAGCTGGAGCAGGAGTTTGGCATTCACATGTCGCTGCAGGATCTCGAGCTCGATCACATCCGGACGGTCACGCGCATCGCCGCGTTCGTTGCGACCAAGGTTGGGAACGGTACCAGGCTCAGCATTTGAGAATCACCACGATGAGCGAGCTTCTCGTCTGCCATGCGAGCCCATCCATGACGGGAGTTCCACGGTACAATCGCATTAAATCGTTGCGCTTGCACAACAGGATTGATTGTCTTGGACGGTTTTCGTATTGTGCCCAAGTTGCACGACGCGCCGGTGAAGCGGGCGCGTCTGCGAGGTGGGTTGATCAGGCGGCTTGGGTGCAATCGCTGGAGGTCTAGAGGGAGGGACCGCACGCCCAACCTCGACGGTGATTCACCCAAGCCGTCTGCCTTTCGGAATGCCGCAAAAGCGCCCCTCAGTGCCGCAAAAACACCCTAGCGTGGCATCGCCCTTTCCCAGTACGTGTGCATGCCACGGTTCTCCTCCATCCTGCCACGACGAGGGATCGCATGACCGGGCATCCGGAAGTCGAGATTCTGCTGGTCGAGGACAACCCGAGCGATGTGGAGCTCACCTTGCGCGCCTTGAAGGCACGGAACCTCGCGAACCAGGTGTTCGTCGCGCGCGACGGCGCCGAGGCGCTGGAATTCTTCTTCGGCGACCAGGGCCATCCGCTGCGCGAGATCGGCGTCACGCCGCGCGTGATCCTGCTCGACCTCAAACTCCCGAAAGTGGACGGGCTGGAGGTCCTGCGGCGCCTCAAGGGCGACGAGCGCACCCGCAGGCTGCCGGTGGTCGTGCTCACCTCGTCCAAAGAGGAGCCCGACATCGCGGCGGCGTATCGCCTGGGTGCCAACAGCTACATCGTCAAGCCCGTGGACTTCGAGGCGTTCGCGCGCGCCGTCTCCGAGGTCGGGCTGTACTGGCTGCTCCTGAACGAGCAGCCGCGCTGATACGATGTCGGGACTCGTGCGGGTCCTGATGGTAGAAGACGTCGCGG
>Ga0137418_10000595_pt1 | contig 32509 bp, 18 predicted proteins | sample CZODoug3_1_2_16f_FD_122242 | JGI IMG/M metagenome (GOLD analysis project Ga0137418, IMG submission 122242) | Vadose zone soil fungal communities from Angelo Coast Range Reserve, California, USA - CZODoug3_1_2_16fungal (Hybrid Assembly) | ecosystem: Environmental > Terrestrial > Soil > Vadose... | reverse complement strand
CTCGATCTCGTGGCGCAGGGGTCCAACCACCTGACGCTGCTGTCGGAGTTCACGCAGCCCAACAACACGAAGCCCGGCGCAGGCGCCGGCTTCGAGTGGGCGATGCAGAACATTGGGCAGCGCGGCTTCTCGGTCGCCGCGCGCGGCAGTTACACGATTCAGCCCGATAACAAGGTCAACGATCTCGTCATCGGGATGAAGACCAACGAGGCCAGCGGCGCGTTCACCGTTGACGGGCTGTCGTTGGGCGGCGGGCTCGAGTACGCCCGTGGCCAGACACGCCTCGGCTTCGATTACGCCTGGAAGAGCCTGGGCACGCTCGGCTCGATCAACTTCCTCAGCTTCACCGTGGGTTGGTAAGGAGCGGGGGAGGAGCCGCAGCGACGTTGAGACGTAGATGAAGCCGTGGAAAACGCTTCTAGTGGCGGCAGCGCTGGCGGTGCAATCGACCGCCGGTGCTGCAGCCCAGAGTCTCGAGATCGGGCTGACGCGCTTTTACCGGAGCGCTGGAGGCCAGACCGTTGTGGACGGATTTGCCAGGATTCCGTTCACGGCGCTGGACACCCTCACGCGCGGCCCCAACGGCGTGGCGGTCTATCGCGTCGCGATCTCGGTGCGCGACAGCGCGAATCTCCAACTGGTCGAGCAGTCGTGGACGCGCAGTCTCCCGGCCCGCATGCTCGCCACCGCGCGGGGATCGACGCTCGAGCACTTCATGTTTGCGGCGAGTCCGGGGACGTACACGGTCGAATTGACCGTGCATGATTCGGCTTCGGGGCGCGTGACGCGGGAGCAGGTCTCGCTCACGGCGTTCGCGGCGAAACCGGCGGCGTCCGATTTGCTGCTCGCGACAGCCATACGCCCGGTGGTAGGTGCCGATACGACGCTGGCAGCGGGAGAGCTGCGCAAGGGGAGCGCCATCATTCAGGCGGCGGTGCGCCCCCTGCTCACGCCGCAGTCGGCGCAACTCGGCTACTACCTCGAGTGGTACGGGGGACGGACGGCGCCGGCGGAGACGGCAGCAGTGAGTGTCCGGATTCTGCACCTGGACGGAACGCCCGTCGTGACGACGCCCGCACAGCAGGTGCCGTTCGGGGCGGGCGGCGGCGTGACCCGCGCAATGATCGATCTGGCGGGGCTGCCGCCGGGCGAGTACGGGTTCGAGGTCGTGGTGGCTGGCAAGGACACGACGGCCGCGCGACGCGCGTCGTTCCGGATGGGCGGGATCGAGTCGGTCGCACTGCTGGAGCCGCCGCTGCCGGCGGACGTGTTCGAGGGGAAAAGCGAGGCGACGCTCGATACGCTGTACGCGCCTTTGATCTATTTGATGACGTCGGACGAGACGGGGATCTACAGCTCGTTGACCGTGGAAGGGAAGCGCACGTTCCTGCGGCGCTTCTGGGCGAAGCGGGACCCCTCGCAGGGAACGCCGGCCAACGAGTTGCTGGCCGCGTTCTACGCGCGGATCGGCGAAGCGAACCGCCGCTATCGCGAGGGGGGCGCCGCCGAGATCCCGGGATGGCGGACGGACCGCGGACGGATTTTCATCAAGTACGGGCCGCCGCAGGAAGTGATGCAGCGGCCGCAGGCGGGCAACACGTTGCCGTACGAAGTCTGGAAGTATTCGTCGGGACGGCTGCTCAAGTACGTGTTCATGGACTTGACGCAGTTCGGAAATTACGCGCTGATCTGGACGGATGACCGCCGCGAGCCGAGCCGGCCGAACTGGCAATCGATGTTGGGTCCGGAAGGTGTACAGGACGTCCAGCGCTTCTAATTCACATGGGTAAACATCCAGAGAGGTTCGCATGAATCGTCGTCTTTTCGGAGCCTTCGGCGTCCTGGCCGCTGTCGCGTTGATCGGGGGAAGTTGTAAGAATGATCCGCTGTCGAATCTGGATGGCGTCCCCGCCGCGCTGGTGGTCGACTTCACCCACCTGCAGATCGGTGTGGGCCGCACGGCCACCGTGACCGCGAGCGTGCTCGACGCCCGCTCGACGCCGCTCCCCATCCCCGTGACGTTCACGGCGTGCAACAACGTCGTGACCGCCGGCCCCGACACGAGCTATCATCCCATACCGGCCACGTCATCGCGGGCGGTCGTTCAGGCGCAGACGCCGGCGCCCTCCTGCGTCGTCGTGCAGGGCGCCGGATTCACGGATACCGTGACCGTCTCCGCGGTGCCGGTCTCGTTCACCGGGGCGTTGTCGAGCACGACTCCGAAGGGCGGGGACACGTTGGTCATCGCCTCCACACCGCAGCTTAAGTTCGATACCGCGGCAGTCAGCGTGAAGTTTGGAGGCAACAATCCTGGCATCGTCGTCGCGAAGAGCGCGGATACGGTGAGGGTGCTCGTACCGTTCTCCGCTCCGGGACCGCTCACGATCGCGGGGGTGTCGGTCATCTCGTACACGCCGCCGCTCGCGGTGACATTACCGACATCCGTCAGCGTCACGCAAACGGGTGATTTCTGGGCGCCGGGCGATACGGGTTATGCGTCCGCTCCGACGCTTCCACTTCCCGCGGCAACCGATCAGAGCCTGCAGTACATCACCCTGTTGCCGGGGATATTCAACGACGCGAACTGCGGCGAGGGCACGGCCGCCGCTGGGCTCGGGATGTGCACGATCTTCAAGTACACCGCCAACGGCACCGACTCGCTGGAGTTCAAGGCGAGCTGGACTCCGCCGACAGTCGCCACTACGGACGTGTCCGATATCGACATCTACTCCTGCGGCAGCGCGGGCGTGGCGGCATGCTTTGAAGGCGGTCCGGCCGGCGCTACGGGCGCGACAGCCAAGACCCCGGAAGTGTTCACCATCAAGCCAAGCGCAGGCGTCCACTACCTCGTTATCGAAAAGTACAGCAGCGGAGAGAACGCAAACGTCATCGTGACGCTCACCAAGAAGAACTGATCGCTCTCGCGAACCGCACGGGCCCCGGGGACGTCATCCCCGGGGCCTTGGTATTCTGGGGCCGGGGGGCCAAACGTTCAGCGCGACGCGAGTACGATCCCCGACCACACCGCGGCGCCGATTGCCACGTGCGCCGCCTGCAGCCCGCTCGGCAGGCCGAGCAGCACGATTGCCGCACCGATGCCGATCTGCAGCACGACGAGCCCCAGGACGACCTTAGGCCCGCGCTGCGGCGCCCGCACCGCCCAGACCAGGGCCGCAATCGCGAGCGAGTACGCGAGCAGCCGGTGGATCCACTGGATCAGGGCGAGTGGCCCCGCCGTGATCCACAGCTGGCCATTGCACAACGGGAACCCATGACACGCAGCCGCGGCGCCGAGATTCGCCGTCAGCGCGCCAAAGAGGACGGTGACGAACGCGAGCACCAGGACGGTAACGGGTAGGGGCGCAGCATGCTGCGCTCCTACGCGTCCGGTCGCCGCGATCAGCAATGTCGCCAGCAGCAGCATTGCGGTGCCGAGATGCAACACCACGCTCCATGGAGGCAGCTCGAGTTTCACGGTGATGGCGCCGAGCACGATCTGCACGACGAGCAGCGCCAGCGCGACGTACGCCATTTGGCCCGGAACGTCCTGCTCCGTGCTCCTTGCTCCCGTGCGCAGCCACGACGCATAGCCGGCGAGAGCGGCAACCAGAATCGACACCAGCGCCGCAACCAACCGGTGGCCCCATTCGATCACCGTGCCGATGTCGTCGAGCGGAGGAAAGAGGCGGCCGTTGCACAGCGGCCAGTGATCCCCGCAGCCCAGCCCGGACCCGGTGATGCGCACGATGGCGCCGAGGACGATGAGGAGATAGGTGCATACCGCAGCCGCCCAGGCGAGTCTTCTGAAGCGCGTCATAGGGCGCGAAATGTATATTCTCCCACCTCATGTCCGCACCCTTGATGCCCGCCGACCGGTGGGGCGAACGGTTGATCCGCCGGCTCGGCTTGTGGAGCGCCGTCGCGGTTCTGGTCGGCTCGACGATCGGCAGCGGCATCTTCCGCACACCGGCGGGCGTGGCGCGGCTCGTCGACGACGTGCCGCTGTTCCTGCTCGCGTGGGTCGTGGGCGCCGTAGTGGTGCTCTGCGGCGCGCTCACCTACTCGGAGCTCGCCGCCGCGTTTCCTCGCTCGGGCGGCGTCTACGTCTTCGTGCGCGAGTCGTTCGGGCCGCTGCCGGCGTTTCTTTTCACCTGGGCGGAGCTGCTCGTGATTCGGCCGGGCGCCTATGGTGCGATCGGTATCACCGCATCGGCATACACGCTGCGCACCCTGGGCCACGATCCCGCCGCCGTCATGGCGCATCTGGGCCCGCTCTCGATCAGCGCGGAGCAGCTGCTCGGCGCCGGGTACATCGTGCTCGTCGGCATCGTCAACTATTTCGGGATTCACCGCGGGGCGGTGGTGCAGAATCTGAGCACCATTCTGAAGGTCGGGGCGCTCGTGGTGCTGGTGATTGCCGGCCTCACGCTGGGCGACGCCAACGCCGCAGTCCCCAACATGATCGCGCAGCGCGCGCACGTCGGCCTGTCACCGTTCCTGCTCGCCATGGTGGCGATTCTCTGGGCCTATGACGGCTGGGCCGACCTCGCCTTCGTCGGCGGGGAAGTGCAGCGGCCGCAGAAGACGCTGCCGCAGGCATTGCTGATCGGCACCGCGACGGTGGTGGTGCTGTACCTGGGGGCGAATCTCGTCTATCTGCACCTCATTCCCATTCAGGAGATGAAGCACGCCGAGCTCGTGGCGGCGGACGTCGCCCGTCTGCTGGTAGGTCCCGCGGGCGTGGTGGGGATCTCCGCGGTGATCGCCGTCAGCACGTTCGGCACGCTGAACGGCTCGATGATGACGGCGCCGCGCATCTTCTTTGCGGCCGCCGAAGACGGCATGCTGCCGCAGGCGATCGCCCGGATCGATCCGCGCACCTCCTCGCCGACCGCGGCGGTGCTGCTCATGATCGTGATGGGCGTGATTTTCATCCTGGTGCGGACGTTCAACGATCTCGCCGAGCAGTTCATCATCGGCATCTGGCCGTTTTACGCCCTGGCGGTCGCGGGCGTCTTCGTGCTGCGCCGCACGCGGCCGCGGCTCGAGCGGCCCTACATGACGTGGGGCTATCCGCTGGTGCCGATCGTGTTCCTCGTGGCGGCGCTGTTCGTCTTGGGGAACTACCTGGTTTCGGAAACGCTGAAGTTCGCGGTCGACATCGGCATCATCGCGACCGGTGTGCCGGTGTACCTCGCCATCCGCCGTTATCAGCGCCGCGCGCCGCCGCCCGCGATTTCAGTCCGCGATAACAAGTAGGGGCGCAGCATGCTGCGCCCCTACTGGTTTCCTCTGATCGGCCGTCAGGCCGTCCGACCGTCCTTTACCAGTTAAACATGTAGCGCAAACTGAGCTGGACCCGCCAAACGTCCGTGACGGTGGCTAGTTTCTGGTAAGTCCTAGAGATCAGCGCTGCGTTCGGTGCAGTGCCTAGCGTGGCCATCGTGTATCGGGACGCGCCTGTGGCATCGACCCCCGCAGCCGTCAGCGGACGGCTCGTGACGATGGTTTGTGCGACGCCCCAATCCTTGTTCAGTAGGTTCGTCACGTTCAGGACATCGAGCCGGACCTGGAGACTGTTGGGACGTCCCGCAATAGACCGGCCGACATCCTGTGAGACTGCCAAGTCCGCCCGATACACCCAGGGCCGCCGCGCGGCATTGCGACCGGCGTACTCGCCGCGATGCTGGCTGAGATAGGGATCCTGGTTGATGTAGGCTTCCCAGGCGGCCGTTTGCTGTGCGGGCGAGAAAACCTGGGTATCGGCCTTCGAAGGTGATATCAGGGTCAACGTCGCGAAGTTCATTTCGCCGACGTTGCGCGGAATGTAAATCAGGTCGTTGCCCGACGCGCCGTCGCCGTTCATGTCGTTCGAGAAGGTATAGCTGTCAGTACCCGCGCTGTGCCCGTCGAAGTACACGCTCACGCTCGTCGGTCCGGCCAGCCTCAGGAAGGTGTGCGTGTACGACACCGCCGCGAACAACCGCCCACCGGGGAAGAACTGCGAGGCTGCGGCAATGGGATTGTTTGGATCGATCGCGATCTGGTTCCCGGTCCACGATCCGGAGGCGATGGAGCCGGCGTCGACAGTGTTTCTGCTCGCCCCATAGCTGTACCCGACTTTTGTGAACAAGCCGCTCTGGAACGCACGCTCGAGCGTCGCTGACGCGTTCCAGGAACGACCACGTCCCTCATTTGTCAGCACCGTTGCATCGCTGACGTTCTTTTCGATGCGTGCCGGTTGGCAATTCCCCGGCAAGGGCGGAAGGCAGACCCAGCGTGGCCGTCCATCCGGCCCCGTGAACGCTGATTGCGGCGCCGGAAGATTGGCGTTGAGGTACGCGATGCCGTTCACGTCTTTGGAATAGAGATACTCGGCCGTGCCGGTCAGTCCCCACGGCAGGCGCTGATCGATCGCGATGTTGCTGCGCCACAGCTGCGGGAATCTGAAATTGGGATCGGTGAGCGCGAGCTGGAAATTCGCCGCCGGCGTACCCTTGATGAGAGAATCCGCGGGCCTGTAGTGATTGGGATCTGGGTTGAAGGGAAAGGCCGTGGTGCTGTCCGCCGTGATGAAGCCAGTCAGCACGCCGGTGTTGCCGACCTGGTTCGAGATCCAGACGTAAGCCGGACGGCCCGTAAAGATTCCGGTGCCGCCGCGGATCTGCGTCTTCTGCTCCCCGCCAACGTCATAATTGAATCCGAAGCGGGGCGAGAACAGCATGTTCGTGCCCGGCAGGGCGCCGCTGTTGTAGTGGATCACAGCGCCGCTCTGGTCCCGGAACGTCATCGTGTCCGCCACTTTGTTGTCATACGCGGTGTTCTTGAACTTGGGCGCGTCGATCCGCAGACCGGCGGTCAGCGTCAGGTTGCGGGTCGGCTTCCACTCGTCCTGCACGTACGCACCGGAATAGAGCACATCGAGCGGCTGCACCGGCTCAGAGAGGCCCGGAATGTTCCCATAGCGGTATTGGAAGCGCCGCAGCGTCACCGGCGACACCGTGCGAGCGGGATTGGCGATATAGCCGTTGGCGTCGGTGTAGAAATCTGCCAGTGAGTTGTACACGTACACGCTCTGCGCACCCGGGAAGAACACGTTCGTGGAGTGATACTTCTCGACGCTGACGCCCAGCGTGACCGAGTGCTTCGGCAGGTACAGCGTGAAGTTGTCCTGGAACTGGTAGCTGTGGTACAGCAGCTTGTTGTCGGGCGTGAACGGCTCGAACCCGAACGTGGTGTAGTTCGGCTGGTTCGGGCCGGAAAGGATCTCGACGAGCGGGAACCAGGGTCCCTCGACATTCTTCCGGCTTTCGTCGCTCGTGTTGTAGCCCACGATGAGATTGTTCGACTTGTTGCTCCCCAGCGAGGAGTTCCACTCGCCGACGATCGATCGAATGTTCTCCAGAATCGCGTAATTCGAGTTGGAGAAGTTGAGAGAGTTCCGTGTGCTGCGCCGGTTGCCGAGCCCCAGCGACGCCGAGTTGGAAACCAGGACGTCGGTGCTCGAGTTCAGCAGATTGTAGCGCAGGCTGAACTTGTTGCGCTCGTTCAGGTTGTAGTCGAGGCGCGCGATGAATCTCGTTGACGGGACCTTGAAGTCGTAGCCTTCGTATGGGCCCGGATTGTAGTTGAAATTGTTCTGCAGAAAACTGCTCAGCGAATCGAGGTCGGAGCGCCGCACGCGCGTGATATTCGCTCCCGTATCGCTGGCAACTCCGGACCAGCCCGTGAATGTCGTGCCCGGCTGCGTTTGGCGATCGTCCTCGAAGCTGCTGAAGAAGAACAGCTTGTTGCGAATGATCGGGCCGCCCAGGGAGACGCCGATGTCACGATACTGGAACGTCCCGGGATTGAACCGGTTGTTCCCAGCCTGCCTCCCGACGAAGAAGCCGCTGTTGTTGCGGGTGTTGTAGAAAACCGAGCCGGTATAATCGTTGCTGCCACTCTTGGTGACCATGTTGATTCCGGCGCCCACGAAATTGCCCTGCCGCACGTCGTACGGGGCGACGTTCACTTGGACCTGCTCGAGCGCGTCCATCGAAATCGGCGCCACGCCGGTCCGGTCGCCCGGCTGCCCCGCCAGGCCGAACGAGTTGTTGAAGTACGATCCATCGATCGTCATGTTGTTCAACCGGTTGTCCTGGCCGGCGAACGAGAAGCCGAACGACATCGGGCTGTATTGCGGCGAGAGCCGCAGCAAGTCCTCCACCCGGCGACTGATCGTCGGCAGGTGGGCCAGCGCTTCGGTCGATACCGTCGTCGCCGCGCCCGTGTGCTGGGAGCTGAATACGCCGCCGGCCGCCGTCGTGGGGACGATGATCGCTTCGAGCTCGACAGCCGCTTGTTTCAGCCCGAAGCGGAGGTCGCTGGTCACGCCCAATGTCACGGTGACGCCGCTCTGCGCTTCCGGCCGGTACCCGACCCGCGACACGGTCACACGATATGGGCCGCCGACGCGCATGCCCGGGATCGTGAAGCGGCCGTCAGCACGCGTTGCCGCCGCGTACGTCGTCCCGGACGGGACGTGCACCGCGACGACGCGTGCGCCGTCCAGCGGCGCCCCGCTTGCCGAGTCGATGGCGATCCCGGCGACGGCGCCTGTGGTGACGCCCTGCGCGAGTGCTGCCGCGCTGAAGAGCACCGAAAAGACCGCCGCGGCCACGACGGCGCGGCCTGAGCCAACGATCCAACGCATGGATGGACCTCTCATTCGAGGAAACGGATGCAGGGTGCGGTACCCATCGAGACCGGGGAGAAAGTGGTCCGCGCTTTAACCCTCGTCAAGGACGTTAGGTAGGGGCTTTCCGCAGCAGATACACGGCCGCGACAGCAACGAGGATGTTGGGGGTCCACGCTGCGAGTAGCGGCGGCAATACGCCGCCCGCGCCGACGGCCTTGGCCAATTGGAACATCAGCAGCACGATGAACGTGGTGGCGAGACTGGCCGCGACACCCCAGGCGGCGCCGCTCTTGGGCGTCGAGATAGCGAGCGGCGCGCCGAACAGGGCGATCAACAAACAAATGAACGGAATCGCGATTTTGAGCGCGAGATCGACCTGCAGCTTCTTCGCATTGGACCCGCTGCGCGTCAGGGCGTCGATGTAGCGCCGCAGCTCCGCGTAGCGCATCTCCTCCGGCGTCTTCGGCTCGGCGAGCAGGTCCACCGGCCGCTCCTGCAGGGTTCGCGACTCGAGCGAATCGAACACGAAGGCGAGCTCGCCGGCCGGCTCACTGCCCGCGAGATAGCGCAGCGCGCCGTGATGCAGCCGCCAGCGCGAACGCGCCTTGCCCGTGTCGGCGTAGACCGCACGTTGCGCCGCCAGCACGATCGTGGGATACGCCGCGCTCGCCCCTTCGCGCTCCAGCACCAGATCCGTCATCTCGTTGGTCCGCAGCTCCAGCGACCGGATCGCATAGACCCAGCCGCGATCGGCGCGATACACGAAGTTGTAGCGCGAGCTGGTGGCACGCTGCGCCTTCTCGCCGAGCATCTCCATGCGGTGCGCCGTCGCCGCCGGCGCGATCTCGCCCAGCAGCAGCCCGGCGACGAACGCCGCCCCGGCCGCGATGAACAGCGGCCGCACGATGCGGTGAAACGAAATCCCCGACGCCTTCGCGGCCGTCAGCTCCGAATGTCTCCCCAGCGCACCGACGGTGAAGACGGTCGCGAACAGCACCGCGACGGGCAGGACGAGGAACATCTTTTCCGGCAGATCGAACACGTACGAGAACGCCACCACCTGCGGCGCGATGCCGCGGCCCATGTAGCGATCGAGCTTGTCGGTCAGGTCGATCACGATGACCAGGATGGGGAAGCCGAGCAGCGTGATCAGAAACACGCGCAGCCAGTCGCGCACCACGTAGCGATCGAGAGTACGAATGCGAAATGAGAAATGCGAAATGCGAAATGGTAACGAAAGTTTCATGCGCGATTTCGCATTCCGAATTTCGCATTTCGAATTCGCCCCACCCAGCCGAACAGCTGCTCCTTCAATTCGTCCCAATCCCCCCCGTGCGCGGTGCTGCCGGCGCGCCGTACGGTCCACAACAGAGGGATCGAGATCGCCAGGAAGATGATGTTCGGCGTCCACATCGCGAGAAACGGCGGCACGATGAGCCGGTCCCCCAGCTCCTCGCCGCCGATCAATCCGACGTAGTAGATGGAAAAGACGGCGAGGCTCGTCCCGATCACGAGTCCGACGCCGCCGCGCGGGAAGCGAATCGCGAGTGGCATGCCGAGCAGCGCGAAGATCAGGCACGCGGCCGCGATCGCGAGCTTCTTCTGAATCTCGACTTCGTAGATCGCGGCGCGCTGGCGGGCCGCGCGCAGCCGCTGCTGGTACGCGCTGGCACCGCCCGATTGCTGGGCGACGTACGAGAGCGCCGGCGGAGGCGGCGGGCGCCGCGCCTGCGCGGGGACCTGTGCGGCCGCCGCGGGGCGGGGCGCGATGAGCCGCTTGATCGAGCCGACGAAACGGCAGTACGTGCTCGGCGGCGGCGGCGTCGTGTCGGGCGGCGCGGAGGTCGCCGGGTGCAATTTCGCGATCCGCCGCAGCTCCGCCGTCACCGCCGCGAGCGTCTCGCGCCGCACGCGCTCCATGTCCTGGCGCGCCCGCGCCACGACGTCCTGCATCGCGCAGATCGTCATCTCGCGGTCGCCGCGGTACTCGTCGTGCTGCGTCTGCTCGAACGTATTGCTGACGCCCGCCACCTTGATGCGGTTGACGCCGTAGAAGGTGCGGTTGAAGTGTTCCGGATCGGCGCGCTTCACTTCGTGCACCTCGCCGTCGCGCAGCGTCAGGTACAAATCGGTGCCGCCGGGGGTATAAGCCATGCGACCGGAGTCGGCCAGGATGATACGGCGCCGCTCGGGGTCCCCCAGGTCGTAAATCGTCACATCATTCAGTGTATTCGCGGCGGGGTCGATGCGGGCGGCGCGCAGGAAGAATTGGCCGGCCACGACTTCGTTGATCACCTGTTCCTTCAACTGAAACGTCGGCTTCTTGCGTTGAATGTCGACGAGGAGCGTCCGCAGCTGGTGATTGGAGCGCGGCAGGATCTGGTCGTTCCAGAACAGCGAGATCAGGGCGACGACCGTCGCGCCGCCGATCACCGGTGCGAGCAGGCGCTGCACGCTGATGCCGCTCGCCTTCATCGCCGTGACCTCGTTGTCGGCGGCGAGGTGGCTGAACGTGTACAGCACCGCGACGAGCACCGCCATCGGCAGCGTCATGGCGACGATGAACGGGATCGACAGCGCGAACACTTCGAAGATGACGGTCCACGGCAGGCCTTTGCCCACGAAATTCCCGAACTGCTTCGCGATCTGATTGACGAGCATCGCGAACGTGAGCGCCGCCAGCGCGTATCCGAGTGGAGGGAGGTGTTGCCACAGGATGTAACGGCTCAGGATGCGCACGGTCGGTCGCGCCATTATATTCGGCAGCCCAAGTCTCTACAAGGGATGCGGCGTCTCGCCCAGCTAGTATTGCTCGCCTTCACGCTCGTCGTACCCCAGGTCCATGCGCAGGCTCCTGTGTACACGTTTGGCGTGCCGCCGCTCGTCGCGCCGCGCCATCCTGCCTTGGCGCCGGGCGGCCGGCTCGGCGCGCGCGTCCCGCCCGCGCTCGTCGCGCGCGCCTGGGCGGACGCGCTGCTGGCGCAGCGGCCGCCGCTGGTTGGCGGGCCGACCACCGCCGCCGCCTTCGCGGCGGCCGCGCCGCTCGCTCCCCCCGAAGCGCCGCCTTCCTACGCCGGCGTCGGTCCCGGCGAGCATCCCGGCGTGTTCGGCCAGTATGCCGATCTCGGCATGCAGCTCAACCTGCGATTCGAGCTGAAAGCGGATCAGTTCCGCAACCTGCGCTGCTCGACGCAGGAGCGGCAGTTCTCGCTGTCGGGATGCAAAGCCGGCTTCCCCACGATCAGCCCCAATCCGCAGTATGCGATCCGCACCGGCGGCGTAGTGGGACAGCGGCTGCACGTCGACGTCGACTTCGACAGCCAGCGCGAGTTCGACGCCAACAACAACCTCCACGTCTGGTACGAGGGCCTGGAGGACGAAATCCTGCGGCGGGTGGAAGCCGGCAACGTGACGTTCCAGGCGCCGCCGTCGCGGTTCATCACCGCGGCCGTTCCCGCCAACAACTTCGGCGTGCAGGCGATCGCTCAGCTCGGCGCGCTGGAGTTCCGCGGCATCGTGGCGCAGCAGAAGGGCAATGTGGTGAAGGACCGGTTCTACAGTGTCGGCGACGTCACCAGCCAGCCGATCGATCGCGAGTCGCGCGATCTCGATTATGAAGCCGGCCGCTTTTTCTTCGCCATCGATCCCCGCGCCCTGCCGGGCTACCCCGCGATCGATGTCCTGCAGCTCGATCAGATCGCCCGCCCCGATTCGCTGACCGTCAGCGCGCTGCGCGTGTTCCGCCGGCGCGCGATCGCGCCGAGCTCGAGCGGCAATCAGAACGTGGGTGGGGTCCGCGCCGTCGCGTGCGGCCCGGGAAGCCGCGCCGTGGATTGCTCGATTCAGCGCGAGGGCCCATTCGAGTGGGAGGTGCTGCAGGAAGGCAAGGATTACTACGTCGATCCCACCGGCACGTGGTTCGCATTGGCGAACCGGCTCGACCAGAGCGATTACCTCGCCGTCTCGTACATTACCGCGAGCCGGGCCGATTCGATCGGCACCTTCCCGGTCGATGCGAACCCCGACACCGCGGTCGTAGACACGCTGCGGCTCGTGTACGACCCCAAACCGGCCGTCAATGCCGCGTCCCCGTCATTCCGGTTCGAGATCCGCAGCGCGTACCGCGTCGGCGGGCGCGAGATCGATCGCACCAGCGTCCAGCTCGTCCTGACGGTGAACCAGCGCGAGCGCGGCGGTGCCGGCGACACCTACCTGCAGCGCCTCGGGCTCGCATTGGGGAACGACCCCACAAAGTTCGATCAGTACAACCGTCTCTTCCCGCGGGCGCGCGATCCGAATCAGGGCGATCCGGTACGGGATCAGTTCATCATATTCCCCCATCTGACGCCGTTTGCGGACACCACGAAGCTGGTTGCGGCCGAGCGCAACGATTCGCTGTACCGCACGCCGCGCGCCTATCTCAACACCCAAGGACCGCCATCGGTATTCGCCCTGCAACTGCACGTCGACGCCACCGCGTCCGCCGATCGCTCCGTGCTGGCGCTGAACAGCTTTCAGATCCGGGAAGGCAGCGAGCGCATCTACGTGCGGAACACGCTGCTCACGCGCGAGACGGACTACACGATCGACTACACGACCGGCCAGGTGCAGTTCAAGAACGCCGATTCCCTGTTTCGCGGTGGAGCGGCACAGGTGCGGGCGCAGTTCGAGGAGCGCGCCGCGTTCAGTCTCGCGCCGACGACGACATACGGCCTGGCGGCGCGGTACGATCTGGGAACCGTCGGGCAGGTCAACCTGATGGGGATCTTCCAGAACGAGCAAAGCACATTCACCCGACCACCCCTCGGGTTCGAGCCGTCATCGGGCTTCATCGGCGGGATATCCACGCAGCTGCGCTTCCAGCCGGACTGGATCACCAGGGCCATCGACGCGCTGCCGGGGGTCCACACCACGGTGCCGTCCGTTCTGAGCATCAACGGAGAGCTGGCGATCTCGAAGCCGTCCCCCAACCGTTTCGGCCAGGCCTATATCGAGGAATTCGAGGGCGGGGTCGCCCGCTCGATTGCCCTGACCGACAATCTCTGGCACTGGGGCAGCATTCCGACGTCGATCCGCGGGGCCGAGCCGCTCGGCGTCACGGGCGGCTTCAACGTCGCTGACGCCGCGTTCCTCACGTGGCAGAGCCTGCCGTACAACGTGAGCAGCAACCAGTTCGTGCCGGTGCAATTTCTGCCTCAGCAGATCGATCCCAGCCTGCGCTTCACCGGGCAGGCGCAGTCGGCGGAGCCGGTGCTGTGGCTGATGCTGAAGCCCGACACCGTGCTCGGCCTGGCGAACAACCGTCCCGAATCACCGTCCTTCGGGTTGCCCAACTGGACCCGCCCGACGCACGACGCGCCGCGCTGGCGGTCGATCACGCAGACGCTGTCGGTGACCGGCGTCGATCTCTCGCGCGTCGAGTTCCTGGAGTTCTGGGTGTGGGAAGACGCGGCGCGTGTGGCCCGCAACCATCGCACGACCGTGCTGTTCGATTTCGGCAGCGTGTTCGAGGATGCGCTCGCGTTCGTGCCCGCTTCGTTCACGGTGAGCCCCGAAGGCGACACGACATACTTCGGCGTGCAGCGCGCCGGCGCCGGCCGCCTCGACTCCGAGCGCGATCCCCGCACGCAGACCTGGAGCGCGACGCTGAACGACGAGGGCATCCTGTCCGATCGCGTCGTCGACGGGATTCTGGATGGGAACACCGGCACCGTCATCGACACCCTGCCGCTGTGCTCCGCGACCGAGCACGGCCAGCTGGTCCCCTATGCCTTCGGCGACCTGCGCTCGCGCTGCGGCCGGCACAACGGCGCCGTCGATACGGAAGATCAGGACGGCGACTTCGTGCTCGACTCAGTCGCCGGCGTGCGCACCGCTGAGAGCTTTGTGCGCTACGTCTTTCCGATCGGCGACGATCGCTATTTCGTGCGCGACGGCGGCATGGTCTCGAGTCCGTCCGGCGGCGCGTCGGGCTGGCGGCTGTACCGGATTCCGTTCCGCACCGACACTCTGCAGATCGGGGCGCCGAGCCTCCGGCAGGTGCAATCGCTGCGGATCACGATCGTGGCGCCGCCGCCCGCGGCGCCCGGCACGCCGGACCCGCAGGTGTATTTCGCCTTGTCGCGCGTCCGACTCGTCGGCAGCTCGTGGGTGAAGCGCAGCGACACGCCGCTTGCCGGGATCGGCGGCGAGCGCGGCACGGGCATCGGCGAGGTGGTCGCGTCGGTCGTCAGTACCGAGAACCGCGATCTCGGATACACGCCGCCACCCGGCGTGGTCAACCAGGCGGGACGCCGCGATGCGAACTTTCAGATCGGCTCCAGCGAAATCAACGAGCGCTCAATGCGGCTGCTCGGCCGGGGCCTGGGGCGCGGCCAGCGCGCCGAGGCCTATCTGCGGTTCACGACCGAAGGCGACAAGAATTTCCTGAAGTACCGCACGCTGCGCGTCTGGGCGCGGGGGCGCGGCGCAGGGTGGGAGGACGGCGACCTCGAGTTCTTCATCAAGGCGGGCAAGGACCAGAACAACTTTTACATGTATCACACACCTGCCCGCACCATCTCGTGGGAGCCGGAAGTCGTGGTGCAATTCGAGCGCTGGCTGTCGCTGCGCGCGCGTATCGAGCAGGCCTGGCTCTCCGGGGACAGCGCGCACGTCTACCCGGGGTGCCCCGATTCGACCCTCGTGCCGAACGACGGCTCGTTCGTCATGTGCGAGGGCCCGTACATCGTGCACGTGCACGATCCGGGCAGCGCTCCCCCCAATCTGGCACGGGTGCAGGAGATCGCGGCGGGGATCTGGCGCATCAACAGCGGCGTGTTCATCGATCAGGCGGAGCTGTGGGTGGACGACATCCGGTTGGGTGACGTGGTGCGCGAGACCGGCGCGGCCGGCGCCATCGATCTGGCGATCGCGGCGGCCGACGTCGCCGATCTTTCACTCGCCCTGTCGCGCCGTGATGGCCAGTTCCGCCAGTTGACCGAAGATCCGTCCTACGTCACGAACAACGTTGCGAACCTCAGCGGGACGGTGCGGGTCGATCGCTTCCTGCCCGATCGGTGGGGACTCTCCGTCCCGGTGACATTCCAGCGCACGCTGGCGGCGAGCGAGCCGTTCTATCTGAATCAGACCGACCTGCGTGCCGACGCGCTGAAGTCCCTGCGCACGCCTCGCTCGACGGCGGCAAGCTACGCGTTTTCCGCGCGCCGCATCCGGACCGCGAGCGGCGGTCTGGCCCGCTGGCTGCTCGATCCCGTGTCCCTCTCGGGCGTCTGGGCTACCGGTGACGTGCGCACCGAGCTGTCGCGGGCCAGTGCATCGAACTACGCCTTGAACCTCGACTATAACATGGCGCCGAACGCCGCCGTGATCCGGGTCGGGGGAATGTCGCTGCGGCTCAATCCTTCGCGCGTCCATTTCCGCTCCGGCATCGTGGGGTCGAACGCCGAGCGTGCGACGTTCGTCGTGCCGATTCATCTGCCGGGGGATACCACGCGGCCGGCGATTTCGCAGACGCGCTTATGGCAAAACTCGGGTGGGGTGTCGCTCGCGCCGCTCACCGGTGTCCAGCTCGGCGTCGACGCCACATCCACGCGGGACCTGCGAGACTACGGGGACTCGACGACCATCGGCCGCCTGCTCCGCCAGCAGCGCTCGTCATTGTTCGGCAGCAACGTCGGCATCGAGACGCAACGCGTCATCACGTCGTCGATCGCGCTCACCCCGCGAGTGGGAAGCTGGATCCGCCCGCGGGCATCCGTCGCTTCCCTGTTCTCCTTCACGCGCGACCCCAACGCTCACCAGCCGACGCGTACGGAAGGCGACACCGCGGGCCAGTTCCGGGTTCCGGCGGCGTTCAGCAACGCGCGCCAGTTCGAGACGGGTGCGCAGCTCGACACGCGCCGCCTGGCCGAATCGATCTTCGGCGACTCGTCTGTCGTCACCCAGTGGCTCGGGCGCATCACCGGTGTCGACCTCTCCTACAGCGCCCAGCAGGGGTCCAGCTTCAGCCGCGCGACAGACGCCCCCCCCGCTGGCTATCAGTTCGCCCTGGGAGGATTCGATGGCTTCCGTCAGGTCAACGGCGTGCTCGCGACCTCGGCAACGCAGAACACCACGCTGTCGACGGGCGGCGCGGCCGTCCTGCCGCTTGGCCTGCGCCTGAACGCCACATTCCGCCGCACCCGGGGCATCGCGTGGACCCTGCGCACCGACCAGCAGGTCGCGATCCGTAACCGGACCCGGGAATGGCCGAATGGGGCGATCACCTGGTCGGTCTCCCCTTCGCGCGCTTTTGTGGGCCGGATCCTGTCGACCATCAGTGCCCGCGTCGGGTACCGCCGCGCCGAGTCGGTGAACGAACAGCCGACGTTCGGAGCGCCGGCGAGCGTCGCGCTGGCCAGCACGACCGACAAAGCCTTCACGCCGTCGCTTGCCCTCACCTGGCTGGGTGTCGTGTTCACGTCCGTGAATCTCTCGCGGAGCTCGTCAGACCGGGTAGCGGCGGGGAATCTGTTCCGCAACGTGCGCAACGGGCAGAACAGCACGGTAAGCTTCTCTTTCAAGCCACCGCACCTCGGTCGCTGGCGATCCAACATCCGCACGACGGCGGGGTATTCGGTAGCGGACAATACGATTTGTCTGCGCCGGGCCGGCCAGCAGGCATGCGTACCGTATGTGGACAGCCGGCAGTCGCAGGCCCAGCTTACCATGGACACCGATCTTCCCAACAGCATGAGCGCGGGCTTGCAGATGGCGTACGTCCTGAATGAGGAGCGACAAACGAACCGCAAAATCTCTCAGTTCGTGATTACGGCGTTTGTCCAGCTGTCGACCAGCGTGGGGCAAATCCGATGAACTCGTGCGTCGTGCGTCGTGCGTCGTACGTGGCGGTGGTTGTTGCCCTCGCGTGCCAGGCGCGTGCGGGAGGGGGCGCTTCGAGTGGAGGCGCCAGCGAGTTCAACGGCCGGACGTCCTTCACGTACATCGAGAAGCAGATGTCGTTCGGCCCGCGCATTCCGAACAAGCCCGGCCACCGGCAGACCGGCGACTGGCTGCTCGCCGAGCTCCGCGCGCGCGCCGATACCGTGATCGTTCAGGAGATTCGCCACGTCACGCGCAAGGGCGACACGCTGCGGCTGCGGAATTTCTTCGCGCGCTTCCGCCCGCAGGCCACCGAGCGGGTGCTGTTCCTGGCGCACTGGGACACCCGGCCGATGGCCGACCGCAGCCAGAACCTCGGCCAGCAGCGGCTGCCCGTGCCGGGCGCCAATGACGGCGCGTCGGGAGTCGCGGTGTTGCTGGGAGTCGCGGACGCGCTCAAGGCCCGCCCCCCCGCGAACGGGGGGGGGGTCGACCTGCTGTTCGTGGACGGCGAGGACTACGGCTACTTTGCCGACACGAACGATGTCCTCATCGGATCGCGCTGGTTCGCGGCGCATCAGCCCCCGGGCTATCAACCGCTGTTTGCGGTGCTGTTCGACATGGTAGGCGACAAGGATTTGCAGATCTATCAGGAAGGGCAGTCGCTGGCGTTCGCGCCCGAAGTGGTGCAGCGGGTGTGGCGCGTCGCCGCCGAGCGCGGTCACGAACGGCAATTCATTCCACGCGCGGGGCAGACCCTGATCGACGACCACGTCTCGTTACAGAAGGCGGGAATTCACGCAATCGACGTCGTCGACTTTGATTATCCGTACTGGCACACGACCGAAGACACGATCGACAAAGTCAGCGCCGAGAGTCTGCAGATTGTTGGTGACGTCGCCGTTGCTTTGGTACGCCAATAGCCGAAAGCGCCGGCATGTTTAGCACGTGGATGACCGACGTGCCGCTCTCCTTCTGGCCTGTCTCGCGCTAGCCGGCGCCGGAGTCCGCTACCTCCTTTCGCCGTCTCCTTCCTCTCCTCCAGGCGACGTTCAATTACAGTCCTCAGCCGCTTCGCGCCCCAATGCTTTGCGGGAAACCGCCCGTCGCGCGGCGCAACTTGCCCGCCCCCTATTACCTGGCGAACGGGTTGATCTGGATCATGCAGAGGTGAGCGACATCACGCGGCTGCCCCGCGTCGGTCCGGCCCTCGCGCAGCGGATTGTCGCCTGGCGCAGCGAACACGGTCCATTTGGCAGCCTCAGCCGACTCGACAGTGTGTCCGGCGTCGGCCCCAAACTGCTCGACGCCATCCTTCCTTTCGTCTCGTTTTCGGGGGTTCCCGCCTCAAAACCTTGACCCGCCCTACCTCGCCTCCCATTTTAGTCCCTTCAAATTCAACGAGTTGCATACGGCGAGCGTGGCGTTAACCCAGGACAAGCTCGGTGAGATCCTTGTCCGTGAAGGGCTGATCACCCAGGAGCAGCTCCGGAAGGCCCTCCTGGAGCAGAAGAACTCCGGGATGCGCCTGGGCTATACCCTGGTCAAGCTCGGCTTTATCGAGGAGACCGAGGTCAGCAAGATGCTGGCCCGGCAGTACCGCATGCCGGCGGTGGATTTGTCGCGCTTTGAGGTCGACGCGAAGATCCTCAAGCTCATCCCCCCCGACATCGCCACCAAGCACACCGTCCTCCCCCTCAAACGTGAGGGGCGAACCCTGACCGTGGCGATCGCCGATCCCAACAACGTGACGGCGATCGAAGACATCAAGTTCATCACCCGCTGCGACGTCTTCCCGGTCATCGCCGGCGAGTACACGCTGCGGAACGCTATCGAGCGCTACTACCAGCAATCGGATGCGCAGCTCTCGGCCCTGCTCAAGAGCGTGGAGCAGGAAGAGGACCTCGAGGTCGTCGAGGACACGGAGGACGAAGACGTCAAGGCGCAGGACCTCGCCGACGACGCCCCCGTCGTGAAGCTCATCAACGGGTTGCTGACCGATGCCGTGAAGCGCGGGGCGTCGGACATCCACATCGAGCCGTTCGAGCACGAGATGCGCGTGCGCTATCGCGTGGACGGGGCGCTGCAGGAAGTGATGAAGCCGCCGGTGAAGATGCGGGCCGCGCTCACCTCGCGCGTGAAAATCATGGCGCAGCTCAACATCGCCGAGCGCCGGGTGCCGCAGGACGGCCGCATCAAGCTGAAGATGGGGACGCGCGTGATCGACTTCCGCGTCTCGACGCTGCCGGTGCTGTTCGGCGAGAAGATCGTGCTGCGAATTCTCGACAAGGGCAACCTGACGCTCGATCTGAAGACGTTCGGCTTCGAGCCGAGGTCGGAGGCCGATCTCCTGAAGGCGATCCTCAATCCCTACGGGATGGTGCTGGTGACGGGGCCCACAGGCTCCGGCAAGACGACCACGCTATACTCGGCGCTGTCTCGGATCAATCAGATCGACGTGAACATCATGACCGCCGAGGACCCGGTCGAGTACAACCTGCTGGGCATCAATCAGGTGCTGGTGCGGAACGAGGTGGGGATGACGTTCGCGGCGGCGCTGAAGGCGTTCCTGCGCCAGGACCCGAACATCATCATGGTCGGCGAGATCCGCGATCTCGAGACGGGCTCGATCGCGATCAAGGCCGCGCTCACGGGCCATCTCGTGCTCTCGACGCTGCACACCAACGACGCCCCGTCGACCATCACGCGAATGGTGGACATGGGCATCGAGCCGTTCAACGTTGCGAGCGCCGTCAACCTGATCGTCGCGCAGCGCTTGGTGCGCCGCGTCTGCAAGGATTGCAAGACCGAGCACGAGTACACGCCCGAGGAGATGCACGCCTTCGGGATCGACAAGAAGGTAGGCCCCTTCTTCAAAGGCGCGGGGTGTGATACCTGCGCCGGCACCGGTTACCGCGGCCGGCAGGGACTGTACGAAGTGATGGCGCTGACGAGCCCGCTGCGCCGCGAGATCCTGAAGGGCGCCTCGACCGAAGAGCTGCGCGACCTCGCGGTCAAAGAAGGCATGCTCACGCTGCGCATGGACGGGATGCTGAAGGTCAAGAAGGGCGTGACTACGCTCGAAGAAGTCGTCAAAGAAACCGCAGCCGGATAAGGAGAGGAAGCATGCCAATCAACCTCCGGGCGTTGCTCGAGGAGATGATCGAGAAGGACGCTTCCGACCTCCATCTCGTGGCGGGCGAGCGTCCCAAGATCCGCGTGGACGGCGATATCGTGAATGCCAGCAGCGAAGACATCATGACGCCCAAGGACACGCTGTCGCTCGCGTATTCCGTGCTGACGGAAAACCAGAAGAAGCGCTTCGAGACCGAGAACGAGCTCGACTTCTCGTTCGGCATTCAGAACCTCGCGCGCTTCCGCGGCAACGTCTTCAAGCAGCGCGGCTGCGTGTCGGTCGTCATCCGGCAGATTCCCTTCACCGTGAAGACGTTCGGTGAGTTGGGGCTGCCCAATGTCGTGGCGCAGCTCGCCGACCGCCCCCGCGGGCTCGTGCTCGTCACCGGCCCCACCGGCTCGGGCAAGAGCACGACGCTGGCCGCGATGATCGACAAGATCAATAAAGAGCTGAAGGGTCACATCATCACGGTGGAAGATCCGATCGAGTTCATCCACCGCCATCAGGCCTGCATCGTCAATCAACGCGAAGTGGGTACCGACACCAACAGCTTCCAGGCCGCGCTGAAGTACGCGCTGCGCCAGGACCCCGACGTCGTGCTGATCGGCGAAATGCGCGATCTCGAGACCATTCAGGCGGCGCTGACGATCGCGGAGACGGGCCACCTGGCTTTCGCGACGCTGCACACCAATTCCGCCGCCGAGTCGATCAACCGTATCATCGACGTGTTTCCGTCGCACCAGCAGTCGCAGGTGCGCGCGCAGCTGGCGTTCGTGCTCGAGGGCGTGCTGACGCAGACGCTGCTGCAGCGCGCCAAGGGACGGGGCCGCGTCATGGCCGCCGAGATCATGATCTGCACCGCCGCGATTCGCGCGCTGATCCGTGACGACAAGGTGCACCAGATCGAGTCGTCGATGCAGGCAGGCAAGAAGTACGGCATGCAGACGCTGAACGACGCCCTGTATCAGCTGTACATGGGCCGCGAAGTGACCAAGGACGAATGTCTGCGGGTAACGTCCAAGCCCAACGATTTCCTGCGGTCTATCGGCGAGACGCCCCCCGACGAGAAGGATGGTCCACCAGTTCCGGGCACGCCGCTGAAGAGTGGCCAACCCAAGGTCGCCGTGCGCCCGTGAGGCGCGGCGCGGAGGAATAGATCATGCCGAGCTTTGAATACACTGCGCGCAACCTGAAGGGCGATCTGGTTCGCGACAAGATCGACCTCGCGTCGCGCGACGACGTCATTGCCCACCTGCGGAAGAACCGCATGGTGGTCGTGCAGGTCCGCGAGGCGAAGGGGAAGGGCGGCGGCCTGGCCGATTTCTTCAAGGCCGGCGTGAGGACGCGCGACGTCGTGATCTTTACGCGGCAGTTCGCCACCATGATCAACTCCGGCCTGCCGCTGGTGCAGGCGCTCGACATCCTGTCGCAGCAGACCGAGAACAAGGTGCTGGCCGACGTCACGCGCCAGGTCGTGTACGACGTCGAGAGCGGCCACACCCTGGCCGATGCGCTGCGCAAGCACCCCAAGGCGTTCACCGATCTGTACGTCAACATGGTGGCCGCCGGCGAAGCAGGCGGTATTCTCGACACGATCCTGCTGCGCCTGGCGACCTTCCTGGAGAAGAATGACTCCATCATCCGCAAGGTGAAGGGGGCGATGATCTACCCGGCCGTGATTTTCTCCGTCGCCGGCATCGCGATCGCCGTGTTGCTGATCTTCGTGATTCCGACGTTCCAAAGCATGTTCGCGTCCGTCAACCTGGCGCTGCCCCTCCCGACCCGTATCGTCATCGGGGCGAGCAACGTCCTGAAGAACTTCTGGTGGGCGATCATCGCGATCGCAGTCTTCGGCTTCGTGGCTGTGAACCGGTACTACAAGACGACGCCTGGGAAGCTGAACATCGACAAACTGCTGCTCAGCCTCCCGGTGCTCGGCGACCTGCTGCGCAAGTCGGCCGTGTCGCGCTTCACGCGCACCCTCGGCACGCTGATCTCCTCGGGCGTGTCGATTCTCGACGGCCTCGAGATCACGGCCCGGACGGCCGGAAACATGGTGATCCACAACGCCGTGATGGAGTCGCGCGCCTCGATCGCGGGCGGCGAAACGATTGCCGCGCCGCTGCAGAAATCGAAGGTCTTCCCACCCATGGTCATCTCGATGATTGCGGTGGGCGAGCAGACCGGCGGCCTAGACGAGATGCTCACCAAGATCGCCGACTTCTACGACGACGAGGTCGATGCCGCCGTCAGCGCGCTGCTGTCGCTGCTCGAGCCCATCATGATCGTGGTGCTGGGCGTCATTGTCGGCGGCATGGTCGTGGCCATGTATCTGCCGATCTTCGACATGGTGAACGCCGTGCAGTAGAGCGACGGAAGGACGGAAGGTCGCAACGACGGAAGGAAGGCGGCCCTCCCAGGCCGCCTTTTTTCGTTCCGTCCTTCCGTCCTTCCATCGCTTTTGTGTCTCTTACCCTTGCATTTTGCCAGAGCGCCACCAATACTGACCGGCCATGCGGTGGCTAAATGCCAAATCGTCGGGGTCGGCCGTACCGACCCAGCTCCAGCTGCTTCGCCTCGTGTATCTGGGGCGGATGTGCCTGGCGATCGCCATCTACGTCACCGTAGCCCTCAAGGTCAGAGTCGCCGCGCCGCTCGACATCCTCGCCACATCGCTGATGCTGGTCACCGCCGCGGCAGTCACCGCCTACTCGTATTGGCACACGCATTTCCGGCGCAGGCTGCCGGGGCCGACGTTCCTCTATCTCCAGGCCCTGTTTGACGTTCTCCTGATCACCGCCGTCGTCCACATGACGGGAGGGGCGGACAGCGATCTCGCCAGCCTCTACGTCATTCTCATCGCCGTCACGGCGCTCCTCATGCCGCCGGCTAATGCCGGCCTCGTGACGCTGTTCGCCGGGCTCGTGTACTTCGCCGACGTCTTCTGGGGCCACTCCGCGGGCGTTACCCCCGGGATCTGGATCCAGCTGGGGGTATTCGCGCTCGTCGCCCTCGTCACAGCCTATGTGGCGAGTCGCGTCAACGTGATGGGTGCCGAACGCGAAGCGCTCGCGGCCGAGGTGCGCCAGGTGCAGCTCGAGGCCGACGACGTGCTCCGCAACATCCGCACGGGCGTGCTCACCGTCGATGCCGACGGCCGGCTGCTCTATGCGAACCCCGCTTCCGAGGAGATCCTCGGCTTCCGGGCGCGCGAGTGGCTGGGCAAGTCCGTGATGCCGGAGTTCGCGCGCCTGGCGCCCGAGTTCTGGGCGGCGGTGACGTCCACGGCGCGGCGCGGGGTGCGCTTGATGCGCGTCGAGGCGACCGTGCACCGTCCCGACCACAGCTTCCCGATCGGCGTGACGACCACCACGCTCGATGGCCCGGTCGGCGCCCGGCCGCGGGTCTCGGCCATCTTCACCGACATCTCCGATTCCAAGCGTCTGGAGGAGCTGCATCTCCGCGCCGAGCGGCTCGAGGCGGTGGCGGAGCTGTCGTCGAGCCTGGCGCACGAGATCAAGAATCCCCTGGCATCGATCCGCAGCTCGGTGGAGCAGCTGGGCCGCTCATCGCGCGCCAACCCGGATGAGAAGTTCCTCGCCAACCTGATCGTGCGCGAAAGCGACCGGCTGTCCCGGCTGTTGTCCGAATTTCTCGACTTCTCGCGCGTGCGCGTGACCGAATGCCGGCCGATGGACCTGCACCAGGTGGCGGAGGCGGCGATCCGGCTGGTGCGCCAGCATCCCGACTGCGCGGCCCGCGTCAAGATCAGCCTCGAGGGTGAAGCGACGCCGATGGAGGGCGACGAGGACCTGCTGCACCGCGTCGTCTCGAACCTCGTGCTCAATGCCGTCCAGGCGGCCGGCGCCAAGGCCGCGGTCGTGGTGAGCACCGGCCGCGCGTCGGCGAACGAGCTGCCGGGAGCGGCGGGAATCGAGAACCCGGTCGCGCTGCGGGTCACCGACAACGGCCCCGGCATTCCAGACGACCTTCAGCGGCGTTTGTTCGAGCCGTTCGCCACCGGACGCGTGGGGGGCACGGGACTCGGACTCGCCATCGTCCAGCGTGCGGTAGAAGCACACCGCGGCATCGTACTCGTTGACACGAAGGCCGGAGGAGGGACGACGTTTACGATCTACTTCCCGGCCGCGCGTCGGAAGGAGGAAGCCGCGTAATGGCTACCGCCCCGTCTATCCTCGTCATCGACGACGAACAGGGAATTCTCGAAACCCTCCGCATCCTGCTCAAGAACGAGGGCTTCGACGTCACCATCGCACAGGGAGGCAAGGCGGGGCTGGAGCAGCTGAAAGGCTCGGCGCCCGATATCGTCCTCACCGACCTCAAGATGCCCGGCGTCACCGGCATCGAGATCCTTTCGGCAGTGCGCGCGCAGGATCCCGAGACCCCCGTCATCCTGATGACCGCCCAGGCGTCGCTGCAGACGGCCATCCAGGCCGTGAACGAGGGCGCTTTCTACTATATACAAAAGCCCTTCTCGAACGACGACATGGTGGCGATCTGCCGCCGTGCCGCCGAGCACCGCCGCCTGCGGGCGGAGAACAAGCAGCTCAAGCAGGAGATTCGCCGCCGCGAGCGCTCCGGTCAGGTAAAGCCACTCGGCAAGTCGAAGCTGTTCAGCGATGTGCTCCGGCTGGCTGAGCAGGTCGCACCCACCGAAAGCACAGTCCTCATCCAGGGCGAGTCAGGCACCGGCAAAGAAGTCATCGCCCGCTACCTCCACGAGCTGTCCGCGCGCGCCGAAGGCCTGTTCCTCTCGCTCAACTGCGGCGCGCTGCCGGAGAGCTTGCTCGAGTCCGAGCTGTTCGGGCATGTGAAGGGATCGTTCACCGGGGCGGTGCGTGACAAGCAGGGGTTGTTTGCCGCCGCGCGCGGCGGGACGTTCTTCCTCGACGAAATCGGGGAGATGTCGCCTGCCACCCAGGTCAAGCTCCTGCGCGTGCTGCAGGAGCGGGAAGCGATACCGGTGGGCGGCACCGAGGCGATCCCCGTCGACGTCCGCGTGGTCGCTGCCACGAACCGCGATCTCGAGGACGACATCAAGCGCGGCCGCTTCCGGACCGACCTCTATTACCGCCTCAACGTCATCAATATCCATCTCCCGCCGCTGCGCGATCGGCGCGAGGACATTCCGATATTCGTGAAGGAATTCCTTGGCCACATCGCGGGCGAGCGCAGTGAAGGGACCAAAGCGCTGGCTCCCGAGACCGAAGAAGTGATCATGGCCTACGACTGGCCCGGCAACGTGCGTGAGCTCGAGAATGCGCTGGAGCGGGCCGTCACCCTCACCAAGGGGGACGTGATTCCGCGCTCCGCGATCCCGGACCGGATCAGCGAGCGCAAGACGGAGCCCTTGGTGGCGGATCGGCTGCACAAGAATCCCTCGCTCGATGTGATCGAGCAGGCATACATCACCTGGGTGCTGCAGAGCGAAGGCGGCAACAAGACGCGCGCCGCCGAGGTGCTGGGTATCGATCCGTCGACGCTGTACCGGAAGCTGAGCCGCTACGACGGGCCCGAGAAGAATCCGGATTCCGAGCCGAGCGGCCCCCAATAGTCCTGGAGCCGAGTGACCCCATCGGCGCGGAGACGCTGGAGCAGCTCTCCGGCGCCGTCCGCTACAACCGCTGGATGTTCGATCGCCTGCGCCGCTGGATCGGCCGGCGCGTGCTCGAGATCGGTGCCGGCATCGGTAACCTCTCGGCGTTCCTGGCTGATCGCGAGCGGCTGGTGCTCACCGACACGCGGGAGGAGTACCTGAACCGGCTGCGGCAGCGATTCGCGGGGCATCCCAACGTCGCGGTGGCGCGCCTCTTCCTGCCGAATGACCACAGCGCGCTCGGTGGCGAGCGCTTCGACACCACCATCTGCCTCAACGTGCTCGAGCACGTGGACGACGACGTCGCATCGCTCGCCTCGATACGGGCGCTGCTCGCGCTGCGGGGACGGCTGGTGCTGCTGGTGCCCGCGCTGCCGGCGCTCTACGGCTCCATCGATCGCGCCCTCGGCCATCATCGCCGCTACAAGCGCGCCGGCCTGGCGGCCCTGATGCGAAACACCGGTTTCAAGGTGGCCCACATCGAGTACTTCAACATCGCCGGCATCCCCGGATGGTGGTTCGCCGGGCGCGTGCTGCGTCGCGAGACGATTCCGTCGGGCTCGCTGCGGCTGTACGACGCGCTCGTCCCGCTCTTCCGGCTGGAGCGGCTGCTCCCGTGGCGGGTCGGTCAGTCGCTCATCGCGATCGGCGAGGCGGCGTGAAGAATCAGAACCTCCTGCTGTCGGTGGTCGTGCCGGCCTATAACGAAGCCGCGACCGTCGAGGCTGCGCTGCGGCGCGTCCGCGAGGTTCCGCTCCGGGTCGAGATCATCGTGGTGAATGACGCTTCGACGGATGGCACCCGGGAGATTCTCGACCAGCTCGCCGGGAATGGTTTGGTGGATCAGGTGATTCACCACGACAAGAATCGGGGAAAGGGAGCGGGGATTCGCAGCGGCATCGCGGCGGCGACGGGCGATGCGCTCGTGGTTCAGGACGCGGACCTGGAGTACGACCCCGCCGATCTTCCGGCGCTGCTGCAACCGATCAGCAGCGGCAGGGCCGACGCGGTCTACGGGTCGCGCTTTCAGGGTGGCCCGCATCGTGTGCTCTACTTCTGGCACTACATCGGCAACCGGTTCCTCACGCTGCTGTCGAACATGTTCACCAATCTCAACCTCAGCGATCTCGAGACCTGCTACAAGCTGGTGCGGATGGATCTCATCAAGCGGCTGCCGCTGTCATCGAATCGCTTCGGGTTCGAGGTGGAGATCACGGCGCGCCTGGCGCAGGCCGGCGCCCGCATCTGGGAGATGCCGATCACGTATAGCGGCCGCACCTACGCCGAAGGCAAGAAGATCACGTGGCGCGACGGCTTTGCCGCGCTGTTCCACATTCTGCGCTATAACGTCTTCGTCCCCCGAAACCGCCGCGATTGGCGCTTACCAGCGAAGTAAAGGCGGGCCTCATCACCGGCGTCGCGACGCTAGTCGTCGGCATCGCGACGCTCAATCAGGCCCTCGTCGGGGTGTTTTACGATGACGGGCTGTACGCGGGGCTCGCGACCGCGCTGGCGAGTGGCCTCGGCTACGTGCACCCCAACCTCCCGGGAATGCCCCCCCCGGCGGCCGTGCACTACCCGCCGCTCTATCCGGTGGTACTGGCGCCGTTTTTTGGACTCATGTCCGTCGGTGGCGCCGCCCTGGCGGGCAAGATCCTCAACGCGCTGCTCAGCGCCGCCGCTGCGGGACTCATCGTGTGGCACGCGACACGGACCGAGATCCTCGGCCTTGGGGTCCGCCGCTGGGTTCCGGCGGCCGTGGTCTTTGGGGCAGCCGTGGCCATTCCCGTCCTGGCGACACAATCCGTGTTGTTCGCGGAGCCGTTGTTCAGCCTGCTGCTGGCCGTCACGGTCATCGCGACCGATCGCGAATTCTCGCCGTGGATCGCGGGCGCAGCCGGCGCGCTTGCGTTGCTGACGCGATCCATCGGCGTCGCAATCGTCGCCGGCGCACTGTGCTTCCTGCTGGCGCGGCGGGCGCAGCGTCGCAGGCTCGCCATCGTGTTGCTGGTGCCCTTGCTGGCCGCCGTGGCCTGGGGATTCTGGGTCACGACGCATGCGCACTTCATCGATCCGGCGCTCGCGCTCGGCTACGGCAACTACTCCGCGCACCTGCGGCAGGCCGGTCTCTCGGCGGTGGCCGTCAACGTCCCCGACATGTCGCGACCGCTCGAGGCATTGGTGTTCGGGTGGATTCCGGTGCGCTGGCTCTATGACATCGTCGCCACCGTCGCGCTCGGCGTCGGGTTGTACGGTCTGGTAATCCTTTCGCGTCGCTCGGCGATTGGCCTTGCGCTGGTCTTCTATTTTCTCATTCTCGCGATTTGGCCGCATCCGCCCGACAGGTTCCTCTGGGCCGTCCTCCCCTGGCTCGGGCTCGTTTGGGTGGCGGGGATGCTGGAGATCTGGCAACGCCGGCCGCGTGCGCGCGCGGCCGTCGCTCTCCTCGGGGCGCTCGTCGCCGGCGGATTCTTGCATTACGAGCTGCGCGGCTTTGCGGGCCGCTGGTGGGAGGTTCAGGCGCGCGCGATTTCGGCCAATTTCGCCGAGCTGCTTCCCGTGGTTGGGAATCTGCCATCGGGCGCCGTCGTCGCGACCGACGATGAAGCCCTCGTCTGGCTGTACACGCGCCGCCAGGCGGTGCCGCTCTATCTCGAGAGTTACCGCGGGCGCGACCTGATCCGCCCAACGCCGGCGGAGCATCGTGCCTATCTCGAGCGCATGGGCGTGACGCATGTCCTGCTCGCCAGCGCGACATCACCGTCGGCGATCGAGTTGCGCGGGCTGCTCGGCGCCTACCCCAGCTGGCTGACGGGCATCTATCGCTGGTCCGATGGCCGCTGGCTCTTCGCGGTGAACCGTGGACAGTAAAGACCGCCGGCTGTACCTGGCCGTCGCGCTCTGCGCGCTGGTGCCGTACGTGCCGGCACTGTGGAACTCGTTCGCGATGGACGATTTGTACATCATCCTCTGGAACCCGCTCGTCCACTCGATTCGGGGCGTATGGGGCGCATTCGCGGCACCGTACTGGCCACCCGACCTGGGCGGCCACATGTACCGCCCGCTCCCCCTGGCGACGTTCGCGCTGGACTGGTCACTGGTTCACGGTCACCCGGCCTGGTTTCACGCGATGAATCTGTTGTGGCACGCCGGCACGGCGGTCGCGGTCACAGCGATGGTCCGGCGCTGGTCGGGTATCGCCGCCGCCGTCGTGGCGGGCGCGATCTTCGCCGTCCATCCGGTCCACGTGGAAGCTGTCGCCAACGTCGTGGGGCGCGCCGAGCTCATGGCGGCACTCGCCGTGTGTCTCGCGGTGTACGCGGCGGTCGCACGAGACAGCGTCCTGTGGAGCGGCCTGGCCCTGTTGCTCGGCCTGCTGAGCAAGGAGAACGCAGCGGTGGCTCCAGGCCTGATCGTTTGGGCCTGGGTGCTTGGCATCGGACCCTCGGCGGAAGCGCCCGTACGGCCGACTCGACGGCGCATGGTCCAGTTCGCCATCAGCTGGGTCGTGATCGCGCTGGTTTACGCCGCCGTGCGGTGGAGCGTGCTCCACCCCTACGAGCGGTATCACGCCATCGCGCCCGTGTTTTTGGGGGAAAGCGCCTTCGCTGGGCGGCTCACGGCGGTCGCGGCCTTAGCCGATGTGGCTCGCCTGCTCGTGGCACCGCTGACGCTGCGTGTCGACTACTCACCCGCCGAGCGCACGATCGTGCGGTCGTTGTTCGATGGACGATTCGCGATCGGACTGGCGTGCCTCGCGCTTTGGGCCGCGCTGTTGGTTATGGCGTGGCGCCGCCGCAGGCGCGTCGAAGCCTTTGGGCTAGGTTGGATCGCCATCGCGTTTCTGCCGGTGGCCAATCTGCTGTTTTCGACCGGCGTGCTCGTCGCTGAGCGCACGTTGTACCTGCCTTCGGTTGGGCTTGCAGTAGCGGCTGGGGCGGCGCTGGCTCGCCTGGATGCCGCGCGTTTGCGCGTGGTGACCGCGCTGCTGGTACTCGCTGGAGGAATTCTGTCCGCGCTGCGGACGCCGGTGTGGCATGACGACTTCGCCGTCACCATGAGCATCCTCACCGATTCTCCCGGCTCTTTCCGCGGGCCGCAGCGGATGGCGGTGCATTATCTCAGCCATCGGCAGGCCGCGCGCTCGTTGGCTGCGGTGCGGATCTCGGAGCGTGCCTACGCGCGCGACCCGGCGATTTACATCACGGGCGCCGATGCGGCGTTTACGCTCGGGCAGTTCCGCGTGGCCGACTCGATGCTCGCCAATCTCGAACAGCTGTGCTATCGGTGCGGTGGCTACTATCGCATCCAGTCCATGGCCGCCCGTCAGCGCGGCGATACGGTGGCCGCCGATTCTCTGTGGGCGCGAATGCCGTGAGACGCGAGCTGCTGCTCGTCTTCGTTGCTGCCGTCGCACTCTATCTGCCCACCACACGATACGGCTTCGTCCAGGACGATCGGGCGATTATCGCGTCGAATCCGGGCGCGCATTCGATCGGCGCGGCACTGGCGGCGTTCAACGACCCGTATTGGCCGCGTGAGTCGAATGCCGGTCTCTACCGGCCCGTCACAATTCTGAGCTATGCCGTCGATTGGACCGTATCCGGCGGCCGAGCGGGATGGCTGCACTTCATGAATGCGGTGTGGCATGGGCTGGCGACGGTGTTACTCGTCGCCGTGCTCGCGCGCTGGTTGCCGGCGCTCGCCGCCGCGGCAGCGGGTCTCCTGTTCGCGTGGCATCCGGTGCACGTCGAGGCCGTCGCCAATCTCGTCGGCCGAGCGGAGCTGCTCGTGGCGGTGGGGATTCTCGGTGCCGTGCTCGCCGCTCGACGGCGCTGGTGGATCGTGGCGCTGGCGTGTGCCGCCCTTGCGATGTTCAGCAAGGAGCACGGTGTCATCGCCGGTGTCGTCATACTGCTCGATAAGTGGCTTCAGCCGGCAGATGATCCGCCGTACCCGGCCGGATTCTGGATCGCGCTCGGCGTCGTGACGCTCGGCTACCTCGCGGCGTGGTTCGCGGTCGGCTGGGCGGGTGAGAACGATGCAGCGGCGGTATTCTATGGAAGGAGTACGCTCGGGCGCCTCGCGGTGGCGCTGCCCGCCGTGCTTCGTGCCTGTGTCGTGCTGTTCTGGCCGGTCTCGCTGTCCTCCGACTACGGTCCTCAGGTAATCCCGGTATACAGCGGGTTGTCGGTTGCCGCTGTGGTCGGACTCTTCGTCGCCGTCACGGTGCCGGTAGTCCTTATCAGGTGCCGTCGACGCGCGCCCGCGGTCTCGTTCGCGGCGGGAGTCGCAGCACTCTCATGTCTCCCGACGGCAAATCTGTTCTTCGCATCCGGTGTCGTTCTCGCTGAGCGCAATCTGTACCTCGCGGCGGCGTTGCCGGCGGCTATCGTCGGCACCGGATTCGCGTGGCTCGAGCTGCGGCAACGGCTGCGTCCCGCCATCGCGGCGCTTGCACTGCTGGCACTGGGCTGCGGCGCGCGATCGTTGATCCGGATGCCGGCGTGGAGCGATAACCGCGCCCAGGTGCTGACGCTTCTGGTCGAGCACCCAGAGTCCTACCGCGGGCACGCGTCCGCCGCCGCAGTCCTGGCCGGCCGTGGCGACACCGCGGGCGCGAGGCATCAGTACCACCTGGCCGATTCCCTGTTTGCCGGCGACCCCTATCTCGATGCGTCACACGCGATTTTTCTGCTCGGCATCGGCGACACAGCTGCGGCCGCGCCTTTGGTCGCGCGCATCCGGAGGCGCAGTGTAGGAGTGGCTGACCGAACCGGCCTGCGGGCGCGGTTTCTGTTTGAGCTACAGCGCGGGGACCGTTCACGGGCGTTTGCCGTCCGGGACTCGGCGCTGGCGCGCTTCCCAGGTGACGAAGCGTGGTATCTCAAATTTTTGCAGTGACTTACAGAGTCGTTGCGTCTGGCCTTGCCACTCGCAAAAAGCCCGAGCTTCTACCCCATTCTTGAGCCCCAGCGAACGCCGATTCGGCGACGTAACCTTCTAACAACCTTAGAGTTGTGTGGAGTTAATCCCTTGGAGGCATGATTCCTGCCTCTAGCTGCCACGGAACTATGTCGCCCATATCTAAGATCCTACAGGGGAGGTTAGTCCAGATGAACCGCAAGGGTTTTACACTGATCGAGCTTCTGATCGTGGTCGTGATCATCGGCATTTTGGCCGCGATCGCGATTCCGAAGTTCGCGAACACGAA
>Ga0137418_10000594_pt1 | contig 32564 bp, 19 predicted proteins | sample CZODoug3_1_2_16f_FD_122242 | JGI IMG/M metagenome (GOLD analysis project Ga0137418, IMG submission 122242) | Vadose zone soil fungal communities from Angelo Coast Range Reserve, California, USA - CZODoug3_1_2_16fungal (Hybrid Assembly) | ecosystem: Environmental > Terrestrial > Soil > Vadose... | reverse complement strand
GCCTGCAGCACCAGCTGCCCAGCCTCGGGTATGGTCATGAAGTAGCGAATGACGTCCCGGTGGGTGACCGTGACCGGACCGCCGCGACGGATCTGCTCCTGAAACAGCGGCACGACCGAACCCGAGGAAGCCAGTACGTTGCCGAAGCGCACCATGCAGAAGCGCGTTTGGGTGGTGCGCTCCTGCAGCGCCTGCAGCACAAGTTCCGCCAGACGCTTGGTGGCGCCCATGACGTTCGCCGGGTTCACCGCCTTATCGGTCGAGATCAGCACGAAGGTTTCAACCCCGGTCTCGAGCGCTGCCTCCGCCGTGTACCAGGTGCTGATCACGTTGTTGTGAATGCCCTCCACCACGTTGTACTCGACGATCGGCACGTGCTTGTAAGCGGCGGCGTGATAGACGGTTTGCACGCCGAACGCGGCCAGGACCTCGCGCACCCGGTGCCGGTGATGCGCATTGCCGAGGAGCGGCACGATCTCCACCGATAACTGCTCGTGCGCGGCGACTTCCTCCAGCTCGCGCTCGATGTTGTACAGCGCCAGCTCTGACATCTCGAACAGCACGAGGCGGCTGGGGCTCAGGCGGATGATCTGCCGGCACAGCTCCGAGCCGATGGACCCGCCCGCCCCGGTGACCAGCACGCACTTGCCGCGGATGCAAGAGCCAAAGAGTTTGGGTTTCGGCGGGACCGGATCCCTTCCCAGCAGGTCGCTCACATCCACGTCGCGCAGCTCGCTGATCTGTGCCCTGCCGGAAATCAGGTCCGATAGGTTAGGCAGCGACTGAACGTGCACCCCGAGGGGTTCCAGCTGTGTGAGGATCTCGCGCCGCCGACGGCGCGAAACGGAGGGTATGGCCAGTAGGATCCGATCGATCCTGCGCTGACGCACCAGCTCTCCTAAGTCATCGGAGCCGTGCACGCGGACGCCGTTGATATTGCTGCCCTGCAGCGACTTTTTGTCATCTATGAACGCCACTGGCTCAAAATCCGGCCCGCCGAGCAGCGCTGAGCACACGCGCGCCCCGGCATTGCCGGCACCGTAGATCGCCACGCGTGCGATCGGTTTGCCGTTCGCTCCAGTGTGAAGGAACAGATAGCGCGCCACAAAGCGGCTGCCCCCCACATACAACAGTGCCAGCGCCCAGTAAATCCCGAACGCCGAAAGAGGAATCTGGTGGCTCGCCGCAAAGCGGTCGAAGACCGCGAGCACCAACACCGAGAGGCTGACACCCGCGACCACCGTGACCATCGCCTTCGGTCCCACGAAGCGGATCACGGCGCGATACAAGCCAAACATCGAGAAGAACAGCAGTGCCGAGGCGACGGCGACCAGGAAATATGCCAGCGTGCGTTCCAAAGCCGGATCGAGTCGATCGAACTTCAGCGCCAGCGCGGCCCACAGAGCGGTGGGAATCGCAACCGCGTCAGCGGTCGCCATGATGAAACGTTTGGCTTCGCGGGGCAGTGCGAGAATGGCTTCAGCAGCCTGGACACTCACCGATGCTCGGTGTGCCCCGGCCGCACGTCTGTCCTTCATGCCTTCTCCGCCGTCATTTGCGAGCTCGCTCTCGCATCCCTGTGCAACACTATCATCGGCCTGAGCGCGACAGGCGTGCGATTGTAACGGAATCATCTGCTGTAATCGACCGCGGTAACATACCCGCGTGCGATCGGGCGCCCTGATCGCAAAACGGCGTGCGAACAGTCCGGTTGACGCCGTCGCAACATGCACGTGTCTCGAGTTGGCTACACGGAGAAACACCATGGACAGACGGGACGCCATCACTGCCTCGTTTGGGTTGGTTGCGGCGGAGGTTGCCGGTGCGGACCAGACTCACCTGCCGGCTCAGGGCGCCCCCCCGACAGTGACGACGCTGGAACGGGCGGCAGGGATCGCGACCGTCAGGGCCGGTTTTTCGCCGGGGGATGTGCGCCGCTACGGCGCCGCCGGCGATGGCTCGACAGATGACTCGTCGGCGTGGCGTGCGGCGCTTGCCAGTGGGCATCGCGTCCTGGGCGGCGGGCCCGAGCACGTCTACTGCTTTGACCAGTACGTGCCAGTCGTGCGCTCCTCGGTAATCGACATGCAGGGAGCCACGATCAAACCCCGGGGCGGTGGGCGCGGCTTTCTCCGCACTCCTCCGCCGCCCACCGCCAGCAGTGCCGTCCTGGACGGTGCCCGTCAGGGCGGTCGAGTTCTCACGCTGCAAAGCAGCAGCGGGTTTGAAGTGGGTCAATGGCTGCGCCTCATGCTCAACGACTACCCGGCGCACGATCGGTCCTCCTATCCGCCGGCGTGGTGCCGCATAGTCGCGATTCGAGGTAACGCCGTCGAACTGGGAACGCCGCTACAGGTCACTTACGGGGCCGGCGATCTGCGTGCGGAGGCTTACCAGCCCGGACTGTTCTGCGAGCGGTTCGAGTGTCGCAACGGAACCTTCGACGGTTCGGAGTGCACCTACGACACCGACACGGGCCAAGCCCTGCGCATCGGCGGCGCCGAACGGGTGCTGGTGCACGGATGCGAGTTCCGCAATTTCCGGCATGGGGGACAGCTCACCAATGCCGTCGAGCTGTTCACGATCATCGACGCCGTGGTAGACGATTGCCGCTTCACCGGCGGGGTGAGTCCCTTCGACATCTGCGACATTCAGGAGGTGCGCTTTGCGCATTTCGTCAACAACCTGCTGGACGGCTCGCACTTCGGATGCAATATCACGCGCGCCGACTATGGCCTGTTCGCGCACAACTCACTGCACGGGCAGCGGGCGCGCGAGGTTGCCGAGGGTGTCGCGCCGCAGCGGTCGGTACGCGGACTGAAAGCCTACGGCTGCGCGGCCATCCGCATTCTCGGCAATCACCTCACGGACTACGAAAGTCCGATTAAGGTTGAGGCCTGCTTCCGCTACGATGTCAGCCATAACACCGTGTTTAACGCGGGGTCCGGCCCGTTCACCGGACAGATCGCCGTGAACATTGGCTCGATCGCTGCGGGCAGGAATATGCGCGACGGGCGTATCATCGGCAACCATGTCGAGGGGTGCGGAGGCATAGGCATCGGCGTGACCACCGATCCGCCTGGCGGGCTGATCGTCTCGGGTAACATCGTGCGCGCGACCCAGGCCGCCGGGATCCACATCGGGGTTCCTAACGCGATCGTGTCGGGCAATCGCGTCGAGGACTGGGGTCTGCGCGGCGCCGGCGAGGCGGCGATCCACGTCAGCGGACGCGCGACTGTGGCCGACAACCGCTTCGGGCACGCCACGCTGAGCTCGGTTCCCTGCATCACGACCCCTGCGGGAAGCGACCCGCGCCTGGTCCTGCGCGACAACGTGAGCGAAGGCGCCAACCCACTCACTGGCCGTCCCGGGTAATGCGGATCCTGTTTCTTTCCGATCACTTCTTCCCCGAGCCCTCGGCGCCGGCCGCCCATGTGTACGAGCGTGCCCAGGTTTGGGTGTCACAGGGACACCAGGTCACCGTATTGTGCAGCGCCCCCAACTTTCCCGAAGGCAAGGTGTTTCCGGGCTACCGCAATTCCCTGCGAACGGTAGAGATGCTCGACGGCATCCGCGTCGTGCGGGTCCTCACCTACATCTGCCCGAACGAGGGAACCTTCAGACGCACGCTCGACTACGTCTCGTATGCACTCTCCGCGTTCCTGATGGCCTGGCGTGAGGCTCGTCCGCACGTCGTCATCTCGACCTCGCCGCATCTTTTCGTGCCGCTGGCAGGCGTACTACACGCGAGCCTGCGGCGCGTACCACACGTGTTCGAGATTCGCGATCTGTGGCCTGCGAGCATCGCGGCCACCGAAGCGCTCGGCGGCGCCTCGCTCTCGCTGCGCAGCCTCGAGAAGCTCGAACTGTTCCTGTACCGAAGATCCGCACGCATCCTGGCGCTGACCCCGGCGTTCAAGACCGACCTCGTGCGCCGCGGAATCGCCGCGGAGAAGATCGACGTCGTGATCAACGGCGCGAATCTCGATCTGTTCCGGCCGGGCATGCCGCGCGACAGACAGATCCAGGCGCAGTTCGGGCTCGGCGATCGTTTCGTGGTCGGGTATCTCGGAACACTCGGGCTGGCCCATGGCCTGGAGAACGTCATCGACGCCGCCGAGTTGCTGCGCGGCACGGAAGTCACCTTTCTGTTCGTGGGCGTGGGCGCCGCCAAGGCAGATCTGGAATCACTGGTGCGCCGGCGTGGGCTCGACAATGTGGTGTTTGCGCCGCGACAGGAGAAGACTGCGATGCCGCGCTTCTGGTCCGTGTGCGACGCCTCCCTCGTGCACCTGCGCGCCGCGGCCCTCTTCGGAACCGTGATCCCGTCGAAGATATTCGAAGCGATGGCGGTCGGTGTGCCGACGATCTATGCGGCGCCGCGCGGCGAAGGCTCGAAGATCGTGGAACAGCACGGCGCCGGGATCGCCATCTCCCCGATGGATGCCGCTGCGCTGGCCTCCGCCTGCCTGTCCCTGGCGCGTGACCCGCAACTGCGTCAGCGACTGGCGTCCGCCGCCGCCCTGGCTGCGCCATTGTATTCGCGCACCCGACAGGCCGAAGATTCCCTCGCGGTCCTGCAGCGCGCCTGTAACGCCCAGCTGCGATCGTGATCGCTCACCCCAGCGTGGTGGTGGTAACCGGAGCCAGCGGCTTCATCGGACGGCACCTGATCGCGGCGCTGATCCGGCGCGGGTACCTGGTCCGTGTCGTGATAAGGCAGCGGGGCTCCCCGTTCCAGGATCACTCCGCGATCGAGATCTGCGAGGTTCGCGACATTGTCGATGCCCCGTGGGGGGAACTGCTCGCCGGAGCCGAAGCAGTCGTGCACCTGGCCGGTATCGCACACCGCGCAAACCCCGGCAGCGCCCAGGACGCACAGCGCCTCCGGGCGGTGAACGTCGAGGCGGTTGCCGACCTGACACGCGGCGCGGCTGCGGCGCGGGTTCGGCGCATGCTGCTGCTGAGCTCGATTGGTGTGCTGGGAGCAACCTCCGGTGCAACCGCGTTTGACGAGGCATCGATCCCGGCGCCCCACGACTTCTACTCGCGGACCAAGCTGGATGCGGAGCGTGCCGCGGCCGATGCAAGCGCAGGATCACTGCTGCAGCTGTGCGTGGTTCGTGCGCCGCTGGTGTTTGGACCCGCCGCGCCCGGAAACTTCGGGCGCCTGGTTGCGTGCATAAGAAGAGGTATCCCGCTGCCCCTTGGCGCCATAGACAACCGCCGCAGCCTCATTAGCGTCTGGAACCTTTGTGACCTGCTGATCACCTGTCTCACCCATCCACGGGCCGCGGAGCGCCCGATCCTGGCAGCCGACGATGAGGTCGTGTCGACTCCAGAGCTGGTGCGCCTGTGCGCCGGATTTCTCGGCATCCGGGCACGGCTGATCCCGGTACCTGTCGCCCTGCTGCGCCTCGCGTGCCGGATGCTTGGCCGGCAGGCAGACTTTGACAGGCTGTGTGGCTCCCTCACTGTCGACACCCGTCAGATGCACGAGCGCCTGGGTTGGATTGCGAGGCTCGACCTCCGGGAAGGTTTGCGTCAGGCTGTCACCGGCGGTGCAACGACTGATCGCCGGCAAGGGGCCGCCGATGTCTGACGACCGAACCCCAAGGGACCCTTTCCCCGGGACGCCCGCGCAGGACGCCACCTGCGCGTTGCCCCGCGAGAACGTATGCGGTCACACCCGCAAAGTGTTTCTGTGCCGCGAGGCTTGCAACCCCCTGCGCAACCGACGAGCGGGCGGGCGATTGCGAATCCTCGATGTGGGTTGCGGCAGCGGGTACGCAGTCACGCGCTTCCTGGGCCGCCCAGGTGACGACGTCCTGGGCATCGACCTGTACGAACCCAACATCGCGTACGCCAGGAGGTCATACGAGCGGCCCGGCCTGCGTTTCGAATGCCGCAGTGCCGAGAGCCTGGCCGAGATGAATGAACGCTATGACGTGGTGGTGCTCGCCGACATACTCGAGCACCTTACGGATCCCGCGCCCTTGCTGAGCAACTGCCGGCGGCTGCTGTACGAGGACGGCCTGCTTCTCATTACGGTGCCGAACGGGTTCGGTCCGTTCGAGACCGAAAGCTCGCTCTCGCGAGTCCCGGTGCTCGGACCCCTGTTACTCAAAGTCACCGAGTATGCGGTGGCGGTTCTCAACAAGGTCGGTCCTTTCAAGGGGAAATGGACGGCCGCGCTCGCCGAACCGCCGGCCGATCTGCCCTATAACCTGGAGTCGGGCCACGTGCAGTTCTTCACCCGTCGCAGGCTTGCTGCGCTGAGCTCTGGCGCGGGATTTCACATTACGAGGGTCGAGAATCTGTCATTCCTCTCCGGTCCGTTCACGAATTTCCTGCTCGGCGCCTCGCGTGCGTTCTGCCAGTGGAACGTTGCCGTGGCTCCTTCGCTGCCGCGGTTCGCGGTGAGCGCATGGTTTTTCGAGTGTGAACCTGGCAGCGCCGGGAGCGCCCATGAATCGTGACTGGCGCGCGTCGCTCGCTCGGCGCCTGATTCTGGCATCACAAGGCACGCGGTTCCGCGGACAGGGGGGATATTCGCCCGCGGCGTTTGCGGGCCGTGGAGACCAGCGACCCTTCCCGCAGGCCGAGCGCGAGAGCAGCGCGTTCCGCGACTTCTATAACCTGTTTCCCGGAATTGCCGTTGAAGCGGCCATCGAAGGGAGGGACGTACTTGACTTCGGCAGTGGCTATGGCGGTCGCACGGTGGATTACGCCCGTCTCTCGCGCGCGCGCACGGTCATCGGTGTCGAACCGTTCGAAGCTCCCGTCAAGCTCTCACGCGACTACGCCGCGTCTCTCGGCGTGAGCAACGTCGATTTCCGCTTGTGCACACAAACAACCATCCCGCTCCCTGATGCCTCGATCGACGTCGTCGTGAGCTACGACGTACTGGAGCATGTAGCCTCTCCGCCCGACGCGGTGCGCGAGATCCATCGCGTCCTGCGGCCGGGTGGCAAGGCGTACCTGGTGTTCCCCGTCTACTTCGGCGCAGCCTCACATCACCTGGACTACGTGACCGGCCTGCCTGGCCTTCATTGGGTCTTCTCCGCCCGGACCCTGGTGCGCGCGGTGAACTCCATCCTCGCCGAGGAACCGCGTTTCGGCACCAACCAACAACCGGCGCCGCAGCTGTCGTTCGACGCGCGCCGCGAAGTGCTGCCGCTGCTGAACGGACTCAGCGGCTGGCACCTGCGGGACCTGTTCGCATCGTTTCACGTCGAGGCGATCCGACGCCACGCGCTGCTGCGTAGACGCCCGATCGCCCGCTCGATCACAGCTTTCCTGACAGGCCCGCCCGCACCCTTCATAGTACGCGATGCCCTGACCAGCAGCGTCGCATGCGTGCTGGTCAAGCGCGCGCCACGTTGAGGGCGCCGTGCGCCTCAGAACACGAATCGATGCGTCTGCCAGATCGCGGTCGCCGACGGGTCGCCCTGAATCACGGACACCGAAATCCCCCAGAAGATCGCGGTGAATCCGCTGCTGCAGGCGTAGGTTCGGTGGGTACCATCCCAGTCCGCGGTTGCGCTGCTGTAACCGGTACCGCACTGGGCCGCGTAATACCCAGAAACGGCGCCATTGACAGCAGGTCCCATCAGGTCGAAATACGGCTGCAGGGAGGCGAGAGAGGGCTGCACCAGAGCCGTGTTGGAGCCAGGCTGGTAAACGTCCAGGAACAACAGCGGGTAGTCGATGTAGTAAGCGCGCGCGTAAGCATCACCCGCCGCCGTCAGGTACGCGAATGACAGCTGATCGAACGCCCGTGCTCGGGCAGCGGTCGAAATCTCCTGCGCCGTTGCCGGTTGCCCCTGACTGTTCAGCGCATACAGACCGAAAGTCGGATCGAGCGTAATCCAGCGCTGGCTGTCGGTATCGAAGACCTCCACTAACGCATGGCAGTCGTACGCGTTGTCATTGAGGCACACGGCCAGGTCGCGGGCCTGCAGCGGGAGATTGGCGTCCGAGAGTTCGGCCAGCAGCGCGGTGGTAAAGCCGGCGCAGTCGGCCACCGCGTCGGCCTGAGCGGCCACCACCCCCGCCAACGGCGTGCCATCGTACGGCTGATTGTCGTCGTCGGCCATCTCACGCACCTCGCCGGCCAGAGTGCGCGCCACCGTCAGCATCGCGGCGGCGCTGGTGCTGGCATTTCCGACAACGAACGACACTGATTGCGAGTGCGTGACGTTTCCGGAGTAGCTGGTATAAAGAGTCGCGTGTACCGTCGCGCCGCTCGGAAGGCCGGAAACCACGCGCCGCGGAGTGAATATGGTGCCGGTGTCGAGCAAGTCCCTGCCGCCGGCGGTGGTACCGATGGTCAGGCGATAATTTCGCGCCAGCGAATCACGCTCCCAGGATATCGGCGTGTCCGCCTCGGCGGTGCTCCCCGCGGCAGGGTAGGTGAAGGTCGCTCCCGATACATCAAGGTCGGGACGAAACGTGACATACGTCCCGCGCGGAAATCGCGAGGTGAGCGCGGTCGACCATCCCGCAGGGATGGCTCGCACCCGCGCATAGAGGGTTTGCGCCGCGGGAAGATTCGGCACGGCGACGGACGTCGTCGTGATGATGCCGGAGTCGAACACGTCGCTCGCCCCAGCAGACGTGCCGACCTGCAGTTGGTATGCCTGCGACCCGGGCACGGAAGTCCACTGGAAGGGGCGCGAAACGTCGACTTCCAATTGCCCGGATGTGGGATAGATGAACTGTGCCCATCCTGGAACCACGGGCGCCGGCGTCCCCAGCCCGGAATCGAGCACAGCCGGCGCATTGACCTGAGAGCTCCCGCTGCCTCCGCCACATCCGCTCAGCGTCAGGACCGCCGCCGCGAACGCAAATCGCGACATCCCAGCCGTCAGTTTAAGGCTCGTGCGGTGCCCGATTAGCATTTTACCGGCAGGTCACGTTTTCCAATTATGGAAAATATCATCCGCGTCGCACGCACGGCAATGGTCTTTACAATTCCTTATGAGCCAGTTCCGCTGTGCGTTGCAGTGCGCGCGTCAGGCCACCCACCCGAAAACGATGTGGAGCGGCAGGCGTTGACCGCAGAGTGGTCGCTCACGGCGACTGGTTTTCACCGTGCGCTGCGCTCGGCCTGATCTCGCCCTGGCGGCCGGCGCCGATGATCAAGGCCACTATGCACAACGGCAAAAGCGCCGTCAGGGCAAGCCACGCTGCCAGGTCAGGTCGCATAACCGAGGCCGCCGCGAGCGGCAGCAGCCAGCCGACATTCACACCGAAGAAAGCGAGGCTGACGCGCGCATGCGATCTCCAATGACGCGCCAGGCGCTGGTACGCATGCTGACGGTGAGCCGCATGGACCCGCTCCCCGCGTGATGCCCGCACGCACACGGTCAGAGTCGCATCGACGATGAAGGCTCCCTGAAGGATGAGCCAGGTCCACAGGCTCAGCGAACCGTTGCGACTGGTCATAAGCGCCGCGAGCGCGAGCGCGAATCCCAGGAACCCGCTGCCGGCATCTCCCAGAAATATCCGCGCCGGCGCCCAGTTCCACAGCAGAAATCCGCCCGTCGCGCTTGCCACGGAGTACAGCAGCCACCCTTCCGCGCCCGAAGGTGGACCGGCTCCGAGCAGCAAAGCACCCATGGATACAAACAGCGCCTGCTGGCCCGCCAAACCATCGATTCCGTCCATGAAGTTAAACAGATTGATGGCCCAGACTATGCCGGTGGCTCCGGCAAGCCATGCGGCCACCTGCAGCATGGTGCTCTCGTGCGCCAGCGGCAACCCGTCGCAGATCCACATCACACAGAGCGCGGTCAGCAGCTGCGCGAGCAGGCGGCTGCGCACGCTCAGGCCTCCCCGATCATCGAGCAGTCCGACCACCGCAATGAGGGATCCGCCGCCAAGCCAGCCGAGCGCTTCCGCCGACGGCAATCGCCCCAGGAGCGTCAGGATCAATGCGGTTGCCATCACGACCAGCACCACCGCCAGCCCGCCTCCGCGTGGCACCGCGGTCTGGTGCGAACTGCGTGCATTGGGCACATCGAGCAGCCCGTAACGCGGGGCATACCGCCGGATCAACCCGGTGAGCAGGATTGCGGCCAACGCACACCCAAGGCCAACCAGGGTCCGGATCATGGTCGAGCGGGCGCTGACACCTCAAAGCGCATCCGCACCGAGCGCGGCAGCGGACTGCTGGTGCGGCCCCTCAGCACGGTCGCCGGCGTGCGCACGCCGAAGGTGGGCGCGTAGAGGTAGGAGTCACAATGCCAGGTGAGCGTTTCGTCAAGACTCAACAGCAGGCGTGCACCCGAAGGCGTGGCAACGGAGATGCGCCGGTCATCGAGCGTGCGCACCGCGCAGTGTGGGTGAAAATGCACGGCGGTCTCGGTCGCAGGCGCGCCGCTCCCGTGCACCGTGTCCTCGATGTCGACAGCCTGCGTGGACACGTGCCAGCGCCGCGTGTGCAGTGCACGGTAGCGTGACCTGCTGTAACCATCGTGGGTTGCGCTGACCCAGGCTCCCTGCGGCGTCTGGTCGCCGCTGAGCCTGGTCACCTGCGCGCGGTCAGCCACCCGAAACGACCCCCAGACCTGAGATGAATTGACTGCATCGAGAGTCACGGTGTTGTGGGCCGCCGTGCTGCGCTCGCGCGCGCGCACCTCGTCCTGGCGATATGTCGATACGCCGGTGTCGACCACAATACGCTCCGGGCCCACCGAGAGCTCGTAGCTGAGGGTCCCGGCGTGCGCATGCCCCGGCTGGTATGCGGGCCCGACGCTGCCAACGTCCAGAAGCAGACACCAGGGACCAATCGCAATCCGCCCGTAGCCCGACGCGCGCAGCAGCGTGAGTCCCGGCGGTGCCGTCCCCGGCACCGCCAGTCCGAGACGCCGCGCGTACGCCTCGAGGGTCGCGAAGGACATCGCAACATCCAACGCCGAGTCATTGATCAACGGAATCCCGCCGTCAGTATGGCGAACCGCGCCATACCAGGTGAGCATCTTCGTGCATGCATCGTCCAGGTATTCCAGGGCCGGCAACGCGTAGCAATCGCGCAGATTCACCAGGTCGAGCAGGTCCTCCGTCACGATCGCGTGGTACATGGGCGAGCGTTCGACATGCCCGCCGTCAGCGAGCACCTGCTCGGGGACTTCCCGCGCCAGTACGCGGCTGCCTCGCCCTAACCACGCCTCGGCTTCGGCACCCGAGAACCACGCTCCCGCAAACATCAGGGCCTTGGCATTGGCAAGCAGATGATTGCCGAGCAGATGAAATTCGACGCGCGGCACGAGATAGCGGCACTGGTCCGCGAGACTCGTCAGCGCACTGTGCGACAGCGGCATGCCCGCGAGCACCGCCTTGAGGGCGTTGACGAGCCGGCGGGATGTCGGATACGGATCCCATCCGGGTCTTGATCCCGGGGGATTCTCCTTCACCCAGCGCTCAAACAACATCGCCGGGAAGCCCTCTGCAGGCTGCACGCCTGCACACAGCTGGTCAAGATAGTGCAGGTGATACAGGCGCAGGTCGGTGTCGAATGCGTGTTGCCAGTCCGCAGGTTCGCGCACCCGGCCGGTTTCACCGAGTAGCGTGACGGATGTTGGATCGAGCCATTCGCTGCGGCGCGCTGGCGCATCCCGCCAGGCGCGCCGTGCTGCGCGCGGCGCAAGGGATGCGCCACTCACCGCCGCCGGGCGCCACAGCACGCGCCAGACGCGATTGACCACCTGGCCGGCTCGCAGCTGACGCACAGTGCGCCAGGCGAGGCGCGCCCGGCGTGCAATCGGCGGCGCCGCGATCATGTCCGCGGGCGCCCCGGTAGCGCGGCTGCCGGCGCGTCCGATCGTGCCTGTCGGGCCGCCTCCAGGGTAGCTCGCGACACCTCGACAATTTCCGCGAACGGTATGGGGCTCGGAGATCCGCTGCGAATCGCCGCGATGAAGGCGCGGATGCACGCCCGATTGCCCTTGTCCTGGCGCCCGGGCAAGCGCAGCCGCGGCCCTATTCGCGAGAAGGAGATCAACGATCGGAAGTTGTTGAGTTGCCAGGTCTGACCGCCTGCAAATACCTCGATCCGCTCCTTGGGAAATGCCCGCGCACCATTGGCGAAGTAGTGGACCGTCCCCATCGAGCCGTCCGCGAACCCGAGGGTGATCGAAGCCGACTCGAGCGGCCTGTCGCTCGCATCGGGCGCCAGAGCCTTCGCGGTCACGGTGATGATGGGACGACCAATCAGGAATCGCAGCAGGTCAAGGAAATGACATGCTTCACCGATGAGCCGACCGCCTCCGATCGCGAGATCCTGAGTCCAGTGATCAGCCGCGATGGCTCCCGCGTTGACCGTGTAGACGACGCACCGCGGGCCCGTGACGCGGGCGAGGCGCTGCCGCAGCTCGATCGCGTGCGGCGCGTAGCGACGATTGAACCCAACCATGAGAATCGGCCGCGCGCCTCTCGCCCCGGCCGCGGCGTAAGCCGCCTCGACCTCCACCAGTTCCGCCTCTGACAAGGCGAGCGGCTTTTCCACAAACACGTGCTTGCCGGCGGCGAGCGCCTCGCTCACGTAGCGCGCGTGGGTATCGTGGCGCGTGGCGATGACTACCGCGTCGACCGCGCCGTTAACCATCGAGCCCGCCGGATCGCTCGAGACCTGCTCGAATCCCGCCTTGCGGGCCGCCCAGCCCGCGAGCGGCGAACCCTGCGCGGCAAGCGTCACGAGCCGCGCGCCGGCGTCCTGCAGCGCCGGCAGGAGAAACCGCCGGGCGTAGTTTCCCGCGCCGATCACCGCCACACCGGGGTTGTCCACCGTCCGGGCAGCCGGGGCGGTCGGGTGCGGCACGAGGATGGTGGCCGGCGGCAAATCCGACGCGCTACCCTCGCCGGGGTCATACGTGAGGAGAATGGCAAGCGCGCCGGGGTCGTCGAGCAAGGCCGCATAGGCGTCCTGGGCCCTATCAAACGCGAATCGATGCGACACCAGCGGTTCAACGCTCAGCCGCCCGTTTGCCAGCAACTCCAGTACCGCCTCAAAGTTGCGCTGCTCCGTCCAGCGTACAAACGGCAGCGGGTAGTCACGGCCGCGCGATTCGTAGTCCGGATCGTAGCGGCCCGGGCCGTAACTGCAGGACACCTGCAGCTTGAGCTCCTTCGCATAGAAATCGGCGCGTGCGAGGCGCAGGCCGGCCACGCCGACGAGAATGATTCTGCCCCGCTTGCGTGCCATGCGCGCCGCGTCGCGCACCGGAGCGTCGCTGTCGGTCGCGGCCGTTACCAGAGCGCCGTCGACGCCGCGTCCCCGTGTCAGATCGAGGATCCGCTCCGGCAGGCCGCCGTCCTCGGTCGCGAGGACAGCGTGTGCGCCAAACTTCCTTGCCAACTCCAGGCGGTCCTCTCGCGTGTCGATGGCGATGACCGCGCATCCTGCGGCCGTGAGCAATTGCACCGTCAGTAGGCCGATGAGACCGGTGCCGATCACGGCGAAGATCTCGCCGATGGTCGGCTCGGCAAGTCGCACGCCCTGTAGTCCGATTGCCGCCGGAACCACGAAAGCCGCCTGCTCATCGGTAACCCGTTCCGGTACGCGCGCGCACAGGTTTGCTCCCACCCTCGCCCAGCTGGCATGCGGGGCGTTGGAGACGACCCGATCGCCGGCGCGAAACGCGTGCACGTCCGCGCCCGCTTCGATGACCGTGCCCGCGTTGGCATAACCCAGAGGCAGCGGCTCATCGAGCTTGTTGAAAGCGGATTCCAGCACCGGACCCACTCCGTCGGTACGCAGCCGATCGAGCAGCAGGCGTACGCGCTCGGGCTGCTGCAGCGCCTTGCCGATGAGCCCAGCCCGGCCGAACTCCAGCAACATGCGTTCCGTGCCCGCGGACAGCAACGAGCGGCGCGTGCGGATCAGGATTTCGTGGGCGCCCGGTCTGGGCGCCGGCAGATCGAGCAACTCGATCGCTCCAGTGCGTAAATGCTGGACCACCTGGCGCACATATGCCACCTCGGTCAAGCCGTCTTCCCCTCTGCCGGCGCCCGTCCAGCGCGTGCATGCCGCTGACGCCAGGCGGCCTCGACGATGACAACCAGGGCGCCGAGGAGAAAGCCGAGCCCCGCGCCGATCAGGACCATGCGAGTGCGCCGCGGATAGTGACGCTGGTCCGGAAGGCTGGGCGGATCCAGTGTCCGCACCGCGTACTCGCGACGGCTTTCCGCCATCACCTCGCGGCGCAGTTGCAACTCCAGCAGTGCGGAGACAATAGTGCGCACGCTCTGCACCTGTTCCGTCACGATGCGCTTGGAGAGCAGATCCACGGCGCGGCGCGAATCGCCGAGCGCCCGGTCGCGCAGTAGTTCGTTCAATTCCCCAATCATCGCCGTGGCCCACGCGCGGGCGGTTTCCGGGGTCGGTCCCCGCACCGTCAGACGTATGAAGTCAGTGCGCCGGTCTACAACCACGAGACGCACCTCGCCGAAGCGCGCCACCGCATCGTCCGGCGACGGGCCCGGGAGTCTGGGGCGCTCACTACCGGCAGACCAGCGCGACCAGACTGGGGGACCGGGGTTCGCCTTCCAGCTCTGGGTGACGGGATTCCACAGCCCCGGAAACAGGTACTGCAGCACCCCGTGCTCGCGCATGAAATGCAGTGCGAAGTCCCGGGAATTGAGCACCGCTACCGATTCATCGACGCTCGTCCCCGAACCTTGCATGAGCCCGCCGGCCATGCCGGCCACCTGGCCGAGCAAACCGCTGATGGCCCCGCCGAGTTGCCCGCCCTCGTCCTTGGACTGCGTCAGCACCGCATTCGACTCGAACTGCTCTTCGCGGGTGAGCGCATACACCGCACTGGTGATCGCCGCCGCGACGACGAACGTAGCCAATAGCCAACGCCGCGGCCACAAAAGAGCTGCGAGCCGGCGCGCGCTAACGGAAGGCGTTGTCATGCTTGCTCACCACTTCACTGTCCCGCACGGACTGGACGGGCAGTGCCATTTGCAAAGCGCGCTGCGCTGCGATCAGCACGAGCAGCGCGCCCAGCCACCATCTGTAGCCATAGGCGACGTTGAACGCGCCAACCAGGTCGCTCTGACTCAGGTAATAACAGGTCGTCACCGAACCGATGAACGCGGAAAACACGATCGGATTTCGCGCCACGCGCTTCAGCTGCGCCGACACGGCGATCCACAAGCCCACCAGGATCATGGTGATGAACGACCAGAGATATCCGCCCTGGGCGTACGCCATCACCTGTGCCGCGGCAGGAGCCGCGCCCTGCACAAAGGTGTCGTGCGGGAACATGAAATTCGATACGACCTGGTTGGTCGGCACCGTGGGTCCGATTCCAAAGCCTCCAAGACCGACATCGATCCCTACGTAGGGTATCTGCTGCGGAAAGATCGCCAGATAGAACGGCACATTTGAGGCCTCCCTGAACAGTATGTTGTACCCGGTAAGGGCAAGATCGAGCGGGTCGCTGCCCGAGAGCAGCGTCGAAAGACCGGACAGAACCAGCGTACCCAGAACGACCGCGACGAGTAACCCGCGCAGGCGGATTATGCCAAGAACCTGCGCCGCTACCACGACCTCGATGCCGTAGATAAGAATGTTGCTTTTCGTGAGTGTGGCGGCGTAGAGGATGGCTAACGCCAGCGACAGCGCGACGAACAGCGCGATCCACCCGCGTCCCCGCTTGCGCGCGCCGTTGCAGAAGGCAACGATGGCCACCGCAGGGATCGCCATGTAGATGCAGGCGAAGTGCAGGGTGCCGAGCACGCTGAACATCTCGGCCCGCAGTTCGATATTGAGTCTGTGGAGGCCCACCAACTCGCGGCTCAGAAGACTGACTCCCAGATACCCCTTCATGTCCAGGTTTACGAAGCAGTAGCCGCACATCAGCGCTGCGACCAGGGTCGCGGGAAGTACGTCAACGCGCTGCTCGAGCAGGCGTGCCGCGGCAACGGCGGGCGCGCGCAGGCGCGGGTAGAACCACACGGCGGAGACAGTCGTGACGATCAGCGGGGCCCACACCATGAACCAGTAGCCCCACGACTCCGCGGGGGCAAGCCAGCGCGCATCCATGGTCGGAAACGTAAACGCCCACAAATCCCGTATCAACGGCACCGACAGCAGCGTCGCGCCGATCGCGGTGGTCAGGACATAGAAGGTGATGAAGACCGTCAGCGGCAGTCTGACGTGATGTGGTGCACGCGACACGGCCAGATACGCGTACAGCAGCGCAACAACCGCACAGACCGCGCCCAGCAGCACTTCAGCGCTCCGCAGCAGTGACTTCGCCGCTGCGGGCGCCCCACTCCCTGGCGCGCAATCCGACGCGGTCCAAACCGGCGAGAATCGCGGCCACGTGATGCCTCCAGGTATAACGGCTCAACGCGAGGTGCCGGGCGTTCCGTCCCAAGGCGTCGCGCAGCGCCCTGTCGCCTGCCAGCAGTTCGATCCCCTCGATCAGACGGTCGACATCACCCGGAGGCACGAGGACCGCGACTGCGCCGTCATCGCCTGCGGTCCCGGCAGGCAGCCTGCCGGGCAGCACGACGGCCGGGCGCAGCACTTCCCCAATCTGATCCAGGTCGGAGGCCACGATACCGCGGCCCATGGCCATGTACTCGAACAGCTTGGTGGGGGACCCAAAGAAGCGGCTGCCGTCCGCGTTGCCGACATGCGGGGAGAGCAACAGATCGGAGGCCGCAAGAAACCGGGGCGCCGCGCGCTGCGGAACCAGCCCTGCGAGATGCACGTAGCGATCGGCATCGGGTATCGCGAGCGCGTCGCGCACGAGCGCCATCTTCTGTCCGTCGCCTATCAGCAGAAACCTCAATTGCAGCGCGTCGAGCTGCTTGCGGCGCTCGAGCACCATGCGGCGGATCGCCTGCGCGAGCACGTCGACACCGTGCCATTGACCGAAGGTGCCGATGAAGGTCGCGATCACGTCGCCGGGGCCGAAGCCGATCTCGCGGCGGGTTTGCGCGTTGGCTTCGGCAGAGAAGCGCTCAGGATCGAAAGTCGCGGGATCAATGCAGTTGGGATAGGTGACGATCCGCTCGGGTTCGACCCCGCGCTCCAGCAGTTCGTCCCGCAGCACATCGGAGACGGTCACTATCAGGTGCGCGTGACGGATATTGACGTCCTCAGCCAATGCCGCCGTGTCATGAAAGCGCAGCGGTCGTCCCCAGTTCTTTGCGACCCACGCTTCCGAGCCGTTGTACTCCAGCACCAGGGGGACGCCCAGCCGCCTCGAGAGCGCAACTCCCGCATAGTTGCCGAGGGAATTGCGCTGGTAGATGAAGCGGACGTTGGTGTGTGTGAGCGTCTGCCTGATGGCAGTGAAGCAGCGCCGACCGAAGCGGTACTGACTGGTTTCGACCGGGACGGCGAGCATGCGCGGCGGCGGCAGCGATACGAAATGCGCGCGATCGTCGACCAGCAGCCGGTCACCCGCGGTGAACAATAGCAGGTCGAGGCCTGCATCCATTAGCGAATTGGCCACCCCCGAAATGTGCCCGACCGAGCCGCCGGCCTTGAGACCGAACCACAGGTTGCAATTGAGGTAAGCGACACGATTGCTGCTGCCGGGCACTGCAGCGCTGCGCGCCGCGCGCATGAGGCTGCGAAGCGCAATCCGGCTCGCCAGCAGGTCGAGTGCAGCCCGCAGCGATTCGGCGGCCAGGGACAGCCCGTGCAACGCCGCGCGCCCGCGCGTGAACGCTCTCTGCTCCAGGCGCATGTCGATCACCTGCAAGCGCCGGGCGCGGGTAACTGTGGCGAGCAACTCGAGAACCGGCAGCAGCGCCGCGCTCGCTTCATCCTCGATCGCGACCGAGAGGCGTTCCGCCCTGATCTGCCGCAGTGCGCGCACGAGCTTGACGAAGGAAACCTGCCGTAACTCCGCGATGTTGATGAGATGGATCCCGCTGCCGAAGTGCTGCTCCAGTCGCGACCGAAAGGCGCGCGACAACGGGTAGTTGGACAGGATCACATGTGCGGCGAAGGCGCTCATCGCTGCAGCTCGCCGCGGAACCCGCCAGTACGGCGATAGGTAATCGCCAGAACCAGGGCACAGACGAGGGCTGCGCCGCATGACTGGCTCACGCCCGCGCCGATGGCGCCATAGCTGCGCGTGAGCGGGACTCCCGTGACCAAGGCGACCCCGAGCCCCGCCGCCCACGCGGCAACGATTGCCCAGGAGAAAGTGCGCGTCACGAGGTACTGCGACAGGACGCTGACGACCGAGTAGGCGATGACGCTCGGCAGCAGGCCCCACAGCGCCGTCGCCGAGCCTACAAAGCCCCGGCCGAACACCAGTGGCAGGATGATGGGCGCCGTCAGGGCTGCCGCCAGGCACAGCGCCAGCATGCTGGCGGTCGTCACAAGGGTGGTGCGCCTGACATGCGGCCACAGGTCTTCGTTCCGGCGCACGAGAAAGGGATAGAGGACCAGGCCTATCGAGCCCGGGATGATCAGAAGCACGTCAACCACCTGTGATGCGATCGAATACTGACCCACTTCGGCCGGCGTGCCCGCTGCAACCAACAGGCTCGCCCCGGAGCGCTGCAGGAGGTAGCTGAGCACGAGCGCGAAGTAGGCCCGCGAGGAAAAACCAACACCCAGCCGGACCAGCTCGGGCGAGAAACGCATCGCACCGCGCGATTGTACGGCGATGGCCAGCGATAAGCCCAGTGCGGTAGCTGTCGCCGCAACGGCGGACGCGAACGCAAACTGTTCCACCGAGCCGCGCGAGCTTGCACACGCCACGATCGCCACTGCCGCCACGAGCACGTTGACCACTTGCCAGACATTGAGAGCCGCAAAGCGCTCCGCCGCGACCAGCAGGCTCGCCGCCAGACTCCACAGCAGCGTTGCCCCACCGATGGCACAGACCGCCCATAACATGGCGCGCGGCACACCAATGGCAGCGGCCAGCCGCGCGCCCCACACGACCACGACGCAGGCGCTAAGCACCGCCAGCGCGGCGGCCAGCGAGGCACTGTTCACCAGGAGCGGCCGGATCCTGGCCCGATCCCGGGCGCCCAGGAACACGTTGCTCGAGGTCAGCCCAAGACTCGACAACTGGGCAATGATCGCCGCCGCCGTAGTGACGGCGAAGTACTGTCCGCGCCCGCTGGGCCCGAGTGCCCGGGCGGTGACGATGCCGGTGACAAGGCCGCCCGCCAGAACGCACAGGCGCGACGCCATCGTGCCCGAAATGCTGCTGCCGCGCAGCGTCGTCTCTGCGGTCACTGCGGCGCCACGCGGGAGCGGGCCTTGGTGGCGCGGATGAGGAGGTACCATCCCCCGAAACCCAGCCAGCGCTCCAGAGTGCCGCGCGGCACCAACCCGAGCAGCCGCGCCAGCGGTGGCGGAAAGTGGCTCGCTTCGGCGCAACACGCGCTCACGGCAACCGTCTCGAAGCCGGCGAACAGGTGCCGCGCCTGGCGGCGCGAATAGACCTTCACCAGCGGCAGCGCGTCGTTGCCCGCACTGCGATACTCGATCTCAGACAGCAGGCGGCGCTTGCCTTTGCGCAGCAGGCCGAGGCGCACGATCCCACGAAACAGGATGGTCCATAACCAATAGAACCATGAATCCCGGTGATACAGGCCGATCAGGGCCGTGCCGCCCGGCCGCAGCACCCGTAGCACCTCCTGGACTGCTACCGCGGTGCCAGGGGTGTGATGCAGCACGCCGAAGGAATAGACGAGATCGAAGCTGCAGTCCGGCCACGGATTGCGTTCGGCGTCACCCAACCGCGCCTGGGTCTGCAGGCCGTGAAACGCCAGATGGCGCTGTGTGTGGCGCAGATGCTCCGCCGACAGATCGAGCGCGTGCATGTGCGCGCCTGCCTCGGCAAAGCCGAGGTGATCGCTGCCAACCCCGACACCGATCTCCAGGACGTCGGCGCCACGCCAGCGGCCGGCATCCATCACCCCCGGCAGCCACGGAGCGTAGACGCCGTAGCGGTGATTGCGCACCGATTCATACCATTCGGCCGATTCGGGCGTCACCGGCGCTGCGGTCACCGCGCCGCACGGATCGGTGTCCCACTGCTTGCGGGCTTCGAGCTTATCGTCCAACGTTGCCACCGCTGCCGCTCTCCTGCATGAGTTCGATAGTCGTATTCAACGACAAGTCCGCGATCGGGCCCGCCGCCCGGCACACGAGGCGCACCGCGGGGACCACCACTCCATATGAGGGCGCAACCCGCCCCTGCTCCTCGCTGATCTGCCAGTCGCCCTTGCCGTCCCAGCTGATGCGAAGCCGCCGGCCCGAGTCATGGCGGCACAGCGCCTTCTGCTGCGTCAGCTCGATGAGCGTCCAGCCGACTGCCAGCTGCAGCGGAATACTCACGGTATGGTTTCCGGAGCCCCTGAACGTGTCGGCGATGCGCAATGATGCGCCATCCCGGCGCAATTCTATCCGGCGCCACGGCATCACCGGCTCGCGCAGCCGGCGGTAACCCGTGTGGCCGCCCTCGAACACCAGATGGTCGCCGTGCAGCAGCACCCGCGGCTCGAGTGGCTGCGCATCGTCGTGCAGCAGCCACAGCAGATCCGGGCTCACGAAGCGATTGATTTCCTCGCCGTCGATCTGCGGAGTGTTGTGCGCCGCGGTGGCACGAAAGTGATTGCGCTCCTCGAACGAGGCCGTATACACGAAACAGCCCGCATCCGACACGATCGGCACGCCTCCCAGCGTCGCTTCGAACGACAGGGCGTCGTTGTGTCCATGGCCACCGCGACCGGCGAGGCCCACCGGGCCGCAATCGATGAACACGTGCGCGGTATCCGCGCGCAACACGTAGGCGCCGCCGTTCGGGAACGCGTCCGCGCGGGTCGGCCGCACCGGCACCTCCGCACCGGGTGTGCTTGCCGCACCGTACAGCCAGAATGCTTCATCCCAGCCGCCGTGGGTCTGGGCAGCCAGTTCCCGGTCACCCAGAAACACGGCGGTGCATGCGACCAGGTGCCGATGGTCGTTCACCGGTCCAACACCCAGCGGCAGGGCGCGCGCATCGTCCGCGTCGCCCCACAGGGGGGCGCTGCCGTCTGCGCGCGTGTACGCGGCGCTGAAGCGGGCGGCGGCGGCCAGGCGCTCCCGGTAGAGCGCACTGACCGACAGGCCCCGATGCGCGGCATGAATCGCCCCGACCAGGAACAGTTCGCACACCAGACGGTGGTAGGCCGCGGAGGCCTCGAAGTCGACGCCGTCCTCGAGTATCTGCACGGCGATCTCGCGTTCGAGATCCGCGTGCGCGCTGCGCAACCAGCGGTCGGCTTCGGTTCCGCCGAAGAACGCTCCTGCCACCACCAGTGCAGCGCAGTCGGCCGTGAAGTGATTGCCGTTGACATCGGCGCGCTCGATGTGACGCGCGACGAACTGCCCATGTTGGTACAGGCTGCAGAGAAACCGAGCCCTGAAGTCAGGATCGGCCCAGGCGCGGCTGCAGGCGAACACGCGGAACAGCCATATCCAGCTGAAAATCCGCATCGCTGGCTCCATCGCCAGCGCCCAGTTGACCGTCTGACCCACCGGATTTGCGCCCAGCCATTGCTCGAAGACACCGCGCGCGCCGGCGGCGAAGCGCTCCTCGGCCGTGAGGAGGTAGGCTTGTCCGACCGGCAGCAGCCACTGTAACCGCGACAGCTCCCAGGGAACCTTGACGTCGCTCGGCCGAATCGCGTTGATGATCCCGATGTCACGGAAATAACGCGCTTGCCAGCGCGCACCGCTCTTGAAATCCACGTCCCAGCAAATCTGCTGCCCGAGCGAAGTCACGCCGGATCCCAACAAGTCCACTTCATGGCGCAGCGCGCGCTCGGCACGCTCGATGAGCGCAGCCGCAGTCCCGGGTGCCAGTGCTTCGAGGTCAGCAGCGTTCACGCGAGAGGCGGCAACAGGCCACGGCTGTTGCGCCAGCCGCTGCCACAGGACCGCCAGCGACGCATCGCCCGTTTTCGCACACAGGGTTGCCGCGCCAAACGAGCGCGCGCGGTACGGCTGGGCAAAGCGGTCGAGCTCCCGGTGCACCTCGGCGGCGACGCGGCGCAGAACGTATCCGGGCGGCTTCTTCAGTAGACGAAGGGCCCGCAATCCCCATGCGTTCATGCCGCGGCCGCGATGCGTGACCGGCCGTCAATCCAGTAGCCGTACCAGGCAGTGAGGTTGAACAGCGTCCAGATGTACTGACTGTTGTCGCGCCTGCCGGCGCGGTGCTCGGCGCACAGGTGGCTGATGTAGCCGCGATTGAGCCAGCCACGATCGAGCAGGCGGCTGGCGAGCAGCTCGCCCTCGACCCGCCTGCCGAAGTCGCCGCGCAGCCACTGCGTCATCGGCGCACCGAAGCCCATCTTGCGGCGGTGGATGATCTCATCCGGGATGAGGCCGCTTACGGCTTTCTTGAGCAGGTGCTTCGCCACCCCGCCGCGGATCTTGTCGCGCATCGGGATGTCCATGGTGAACTCGACCAGCTCGTGATCGAGGAACGGCACGCGCGCTTCGATCGAAGTCGACATGCCGATCTTGTCCACGCGCATGAGCAGCAATTCCGGCAAGCGCAGTTTGAATTCGTTGTAGATCATCCGGGTGAGCACATCCTGGCCCGGATGCGCCGCATCGAACGGGCCGAGGAATGAGCGCACGATGTTGAACGAGTCCGGTCGCAGGTACGACTCCGGCAACAGTCCGCAATCGACGACCGGCGACGGCGCCGAGCCGTCCGGCAGGCTCCCGGGGTTCAACAGCCGGCGCTTCAGGGTATCCCAGAACACGGTGGCGCCGGTCCAGAAGTGTTCGCGGTCGCGCGCGGCCCGGTCGACGATATCCGCGTAGATCCCGAGCGACGGCCGCAGGCGCGCCAGCGCGGCAAAACCGTGGGCCGTGGCCCGCTGCAGCGTCACCGGCAGGCGCCGGAACGGCGTCCAGTACCGCCGGTACAGCTCCAGGTAGTCCATGTAGCTCTGGTACCCGCAGAACTGCTCGTCCGAGCCCTCCCCAACCTGTATGACGGTCGTGCCGTTGTCGCGGGCGAGCTTCGAAACAAAGTACAGCGGTATGCACACCCAGTCGGCGATGGGCTCGTCCTGTGAATGGATCAGCCGGTCCAGGTAACCCTGCATGTCGCGTTCATCGATCAGCACCGTATGGTGGTTGGTGCCGAAGTGCCGCGCCACCAGCTCGGCGTACTCGAGTTCGTTCAGGTGCGTGTGGTCGCGAAATCCGACCGTGAAGGTGTCGACCGGCCGGTCCATGAACTGCGCCATCAGCGCGACGTTGGTCGAGGAATCGATGCCGCCCGACAGGAACACGCCGAACGGCACGTCCGAGATCATGCGCCGTTCGACCGCATCACGCAGGCGTCGCCTGATCCCGTCAACGTAATAACTCTCGCGCCCGTCTGCATCGAGACCGCTCACGGCCGCCGCGGCAATTCCCTTGCCGGGGATCGCATCCCAGTAGCGGTGCGCCACCACTCCGCCCGCCGAGTCAACCTGGAGCATGTGGCCCGCCGGCAGCTTGTAGACCCCGCGGAACATGGTCATGGGCGCCGGCGTGGTGAGAAACGACAGGTAGTGATACAGGGCCAGCGGATCGACATCGCGCTCGAGCCACGGCAGTTCGAGCAGCGCCTTGATCTCCGATGCAAATGCGATGCAGCCCGGACCCCACGCCATGTACAGGGGCTTGACGCCGATGCGATCGCGCACCAGGGTAAGCCGGCGATTGCGCACGTCCCACAGGCCGAACGCGTAGTCGCCGGCAATGCGCCGCGCCAGCTCCTCCGCTCCCCACTGCTCGTAGCCGTGCACCAGCACCTCGGTATCCGAGTGATCGGTACGGAACATGTGCCCGGCATCAATCAGCTCGCGCCGCAGGGCGAGGTGATTGTAGATCTCGCCGTTGAAGGTGACCCACACCGAGCCGTCCTCGTTGGGCATCGGCTGCGCCGCGCTGCTGCTCAGATCGATGATCGACAGGCGGCGGTGCGCGAGCACGGTGCGCCCGTCCGCCGATCGCCACAGGCCCTCCCCGTCAGGCCCGCGGTGCTGCATGGTGTCCCGCGCGCGGATGACCAGCGCGTCGCTCGGCGGCTCACCCCCGCCGTACTGGACGAGCCCGAAGATTCCGCACATGAGTCAGTGCCTCGGCGGGTTTTGCGTCCAGCCGCCCGCCGGTGCGCATTCAAACAAATGGTACCAGCCAAGAGCCGCGCCGCAGGCGTTCAACACCGCCCCGTCAGGCTGCAGGTATCTCCCGAGCAACGGAAGGTAGCGCTGTACGAAGCCCCTCTTTAGATAACGCTGCACGGTGAATCCGCAGCCGCGCAGCAGCCGCTCCACCTCGCGCCGCGAGCGGATCCTGATCGTGACCGGATCACCAAGCGGACTGCCTTCGGCAAGATGGCTGCGCCAGTCATCGAGTGCGCTGCGCGCGCGGTACCTGATGAGCCAGGTCGCGCACAGGTACGCGTTGAAGAAGCTGTACCTGGAGTAGACGCCCAGCAGCAGCCGACCGCCGGGTGCGAGCAGCTCGCGCACGCGGAGGAGGTAATCCGCTTCCGGAGGAATGTGGTGCATCACGCCGAACGAATACACGAAATCGAACGGTCCGCTCATCGGCACCGTCAGGAGATCGCCGCATACCAGTGTCGGCGCCGGCAGGCCTGCGAGAGCAAAATGCGCCGCGGTGAGTTCGAGGTGGCGCGGCGTGACGTCTATTCCGGTATAGATCGCCCCACGCCGGGCCATCTCCACCGCGTCCACACCGTTGCCGACACCGATCTCGAGCACCCGACGGTTGGCCATGCGCCCGAACGCGAATACCCGCGGGATGAAGGGCGTCTCGTAGCCGTAGCGGTACGCGCACAGATCGGAGAAATACTGTGCACTGCCGGCAACAGCCCGCGAGCGAAAGCTGCCCACCGGCACGCGGCTCCAGAGCCTGACGGCCGGATCGTGAGCCGGTGGCGCTGTGGGAGACATGAGCACTAGCCCTCGCCTGCGCCCGCCGTCAACGCGTCGCCAACCGCAAATGACAGGCGCGTGGCCGCAAGCTGGTCGGCCAGTGCGATCGGCCACGGCCCCCCCTCCCGCAGCGCGCGGGCCAGCGCCACGAGTTCCTCGAACTGACCCTTCTGGGCAGTCTTGGCGCTCCACTGGGGTGCGCTGCGCCCCGTGATGGTCAGCGCCTTGTAGTCGTCCAGGGACAAGATCATCCCGTCGCAGAACACCTCCATTCTCTCCTTCGGGTAATCCTTCGCTCCGAGCGCCGTGTAGGTCAGCGTGCACAGCGAGCCATCCGCGTACCGGGCGGTAGCGACGAAATTATCATCGGGCCGGAACTGCCCGGCTGGCGAGCCGATGCTCAGGGCCCTGCAGTCGACCCACGTCGAGTTGGTGATCGCCTGGAATAGATCGTAGATGTGACAGGCCTCACCGATATTGCGGCCGCCGCCCTCCGGACCATGCACCCAATGCGCGGAAGGCAGAAACCCGGCGTTCATCCGGTAATTGATCAACAACGGCGCGCTGCGTTCCCGCACGGCCTGGCGCACAACGCCGACTGCCGGCGCAAAGCGCCGGTTGAAGCCAGTCATCAGCAGCGGCGCATCCGCGCCACGGTGCACGTAGAACTGCTCGATGCCGTCAAGTTCCGCGGGCGCGATGGCCAGCGGTTTCTCGACAAACACGTGCTTGCCGGCCTGCAGCGCCGCGAGCGTCATGCCCGCGTGCTGGTTGTGCCGGGTCGCGATCATCACGAGCTGCACCTGCGCATCGCCGAGCACCTCCTCGAGCGAGGTCGTCGCGTAGGCTGCGTGGTAGTGCGTCGCGACCGCCTTGGCATTCGCCCCCGTGCGGCTGACGACCGCGCGCAGCGAGAACTGGCCGTGCAACTTGAGGAGATTCGGCAAATGCGTACCTTGCGCGAAACCCCCGGCGCCCACCAGCGCGACAGCGATCGCCGCATCGCCAGCGGCGGCCCGCGCCAGCGATATCGTGCGGCGCGCGGCTTCGCCCCGCGCTGGATACGCAAGCACCGCGATCATGCGACTGTCGGTCTTCAGCGCCTCGTATGCCGCGGCGGCGCGATCGACCTCGAAGACCCCGACACGCAACGGCTCGAGCCTCATCGAGCCCGCGGCCAGCATGCCGAGGTACGCCTGCATGTTGCGGTTCTCGGTCCAGCGCACGTAAGGCAGCGGATAGTCCTGTCCGCCCTCCTCGTACAGCGGGTCGTAGCGTCCCGGTCCATACGAGGTCGAGATCAGCAGGTCCAGTTCCTTGGCGTACAGGTCCGCACGCTCGATCTGCAGATTCACATCGCCGACCACGATGACGCGCGCCTTGCGCCGGCAGCAGCGCAGCGCCTCGGCCATGACCTGCGCGCTCGAACTGGAGGCGGTCACGATGACCGCATCCGCACCGGCCCCATCGGTATGGCGCTGCACCTGCGCCACCCAGTCGCCGGCGGCCGGATCGAGTCCCACTTCCAGTCCCAGGCCCGTTGCGATCCCCACACGCGCCGCATTCACATCGACACCGATGACCCGGCAACCGTTGGCGCGCAGCAGCTGCACCGTCATCTGCCCGAGGAGCCCCAGGCCGAGGACCACGATCGATTCTCCGAGAGTCGGCTGGCAACGCCGCACGCCCTGCAGCGCTATGGCCCCGAGCGTCACAGTGCTGGCATCTGCCAGATCCACTCCCGCCGGCACGTGCACCGCGAGATTGACGGGTGCGCTGACGAGTTCGGCGTGGTTGGCGATTCCTGCCCCGGCGCAGGCGACACGGTCTCCCGGCCTGAATCCCTCGACCTGCGTACCCACCTCGAGGACCTCGCCCGCCACCGAATAGCCGGTGGGCGAACCGGAGGCCAGTTTGCCGCTTACGCGCTCCCAAGTCCGGGCCAGCCCCTGATCGCGGATCATCTCGAGCGCGCGGCGGACATGCTCCGGCTGCTTGAGGGCGCGCCGATACAGAGGCAACGCCGAGGTGCGCAGACCCGCAAGCTCGGTGCCGGCGCTCACGCAGGAATAGGCCACGCGCACCAGGATTTCCTTGGGCGCGGGGGTGGGCGCGGGCACCTCTTCCACGACGATCGCGCCGCTGCGCACGAGAACCTGCTTCATCGGATGATCCTCGAGGCGCGGTGCCGGGCCATCCCAGTCCACGCCCCCTGGCCCCTAGATGGAGCGAATGGCCAGAACCGCAACCGCCACGTTGTACAGAATCTGCGTCACCTGAGTCCACAGCGGCAGGGCGGGGATGTGCTCGGTGTCGAGCGGCACGACGACGGTGTCGCCGGGCTTGATCGGCGCGTTCGCACGGTGCTCGAACCAGCGGCTGCCCTCGCTGGCGAGGACGCTGCCACTGGCACGCACGATATAGATCCTGCTCCGATCGGCGCGGCGCGTTGCTCCACCGCTCAAGGCGATGTAGTCGTCTCGTGCAAGCTTGGGATTGAACAGGTGTGACGTTGCGTTCTGGACCTCGCCGATGACCGTGACCTGCTGCTGGAAGCGCGGCACGCTGAGAGTGTCGCCATCGCGCAGGATCACGTCATACGAGGATCCCTGCGCGGAGTGCTCGAGTCGCGGCAGATCGATCACGAGCCGCCCGACAGCTTGCGCCCCCTTCAACTGGCCCAGCAACGACTGCCCGACCGAGAGTGCCGTTGCCGCGCCGGACTGATTGGCGCCGGCGGCCTGCAGGGCAAGCAGCGCGAGGTCGCGCTGCATGCGATCGGCGAGCATGTCGAGCTGTTCCTGCTCGCGTTGCTTCAGCTCATCGCGGGTGAACACGCTGCCTTCCGCAAAGGCATACGTCGTCAGGCCGCCGGCGCGGCCGATGACTGACTTGAGCGTCTCGCCGCGCCGGATGGCATAGGCGCCGGGGAAGCGCACCTCTCCCCGCAGGGTGACGTTCTCCTGCGATTCCCACTCGGGGACCTCCTTGACGCTCAGGGTATCGAAGGGCTGCAGCTGGAGGTTGGCGCTGGGGGTGCCGTGCAGGGCGGCCGCCAGATCAATGTCGACAAGTTCGGTGCGCCGCGCCTGTTCGTTTACGACCCGGTAACGTACGAGCTCGGCCTTGCCGCCGTAGGCTGAGTCGGTGGTGCCGCCGCCGGCGCGGATCAGGTCGCTCACCGTCATCCCGGGCTCGAGCGGGTACTCGCCGGGCACCCTCACACGCCCATCGACGTGCACCACCTGCGACGGCTGCTCCGCGTTGCTCTGCAGGCGCAGCTCGTCGAGCACCGGCTGGATGACGCGATCGCGTCCGGATTCCAGATCAAACACCGTGATGCGATCGCGGGGCATCAGGTCCAGGTCGGCCTTCGAACCCGGTGCGGCCAGCGCAGCGGCAAGGTCTGCCGACAACACCGAGATACGCCGATCCGGCGGTGTCTCGCGCCGGATGAGCAGGTAATGAATGTCGGCATTCGCACGCAGCGCGTCCACTGAACGGACGAGATCGGTCAGCCGGATGCCCTGGTGCCAGGCAAAAGCCCCGGGAGCAAAGACGTGTCCCTGCACGAGGATGCCGGAATCGAGAGTCGGCCGCAGACGAGCAACCTGCAGCAGATCCCCGTTACGCAGCGCTTGAGTGCGCGCGCCGGCGGACAGATCGACCGGCATGACCACGCGGTGCTGGCTGTCATCGATTCTCGTCAACATCACCGCGGACCGGTCCGCGTCCGGTGTCAGGCCGCCGGCGAGTTGCACCAGGTCGGTTACCGTTGATTCGCCCTTGATCTCGTAGATGGCGGGACGCCGAACCTCGCCGTCCACGCCCACGGTGGTCCCCACGGGGGGAATGAAGATGACGTCACCCTGCAACAGCTTTGTATCGTCGACCGTGTCGCCGCGAATCAGCAGGTCGTACAGGTCGAGCCGGCGCACGAGCTCGCCCTGGCGCTTCAACTCGATGCTGCGCAGCGAGCCGATCGGCCTCACGCCGCCGGCGGCAAACAGCGCAGAGGTCACGGTGCCGAGGCCGCTGATGGTGTACGAGCCGGGACGTTTCGCCTCGCCCAGCACGAACACGCGAATCGACCGCGTGTCGCCCATCGAAACGCTTGCGTGCACGCCGATCATCTGGCGCTCAACCCGCGCCTCTATTGCTGACTTGACGCTGTTAAAGCGCTGTCCGCTGACATTGACCGGACCGATGTCCGGAAGACTGACGCGGCCGTCGCGCCCGACGACCAGTCGCAGACTGCGGTTCTGGTTGCCATACAGCTGCACATCGAGCTCGTCTCCCGCACCCACGAGGTAGTCCGAGGGCACGGGAACGTTGGTGACAGGCGCGAACGTCGATGGCGCCTTACTGAAAAGGTCGTAGCCGAAGGGCTTGAGGCCTTCGACGCCGGTCTTCCTCAGCGCCAGGCGGGTCAGGCGGATGTCCACGCCGCGCAGCCCCGGCTCCACCTTCAGTCGCAAGGTCGCCTGCTCATCGGTGAGTCCCAGCATCGCGATCGGGACGAACCCCGGCAAAGTCAGTACCCCGTCGCGGGAGAGTCGATATGGATTCTTCGAGCGAATCACGTCGATCAGCGGCTGCACGCGGTGCTTCTCCGCCTCCGTGGCTGCATCCGCATGCGCGGGGGGCGGCGGGGTTGCGGTCGCGGCGAGCAGGCTCGAAAGGGCATTCGCCGATGCGCCGCCGGTAGTGCCGGCGGAAAGCGCCGGTGCAGCGATGCCCGCGGGAGCCGCGCCTTGGGGGGCGGCCGGCTTGGCGGCGGCGGGCAAGTCAACCTGCACAATCACCCAGTCCTCTGCCTTGAGCCCCGGCGGCACGGGTTCCAGCTGCTCTTCTGATACGGATGACTCGCGTTCCGCATTGATTCCGGATTCCCGCTGCCGATTGGGCTGGCGATCCGTTCCGGACCCACCACCGCCTCCCAGCACGCCCAGCAGGCCAGCGGCGCCTCCTCCGAGGCCCAGTTGCTTCATGATCGCATCCTGTTGCTCGGGAGTGAGGCTCTGGAAGACCTGCAGCAGTTGGGGTGAGACTGTCGGTGCCTGTGAAAGCGCCTCTTCGCCGCAACACAACAGACAGGTAGCCACGGCCAGCAACGCCACGCGCGAGCGCCGGGAGCGTTGCATTGCACGCATCACTGACCCTCTGACGATCCTACCCAACCGCATAGAACCGACCCCGCCTGTGGACGCGAATGCGCGATTGTACTGAAGCCAGCGCGGGCGGGCGCATGAAAGCGTCACCATGCGATACTGCAGGGCGCTGACACGCTGGCGGCACACACCTTCCGTGGGTCATGAACAGAGTCGGACCGATCGCTGCTGCAGGGATGCTGCTGGTTGTTCACACTGCCGCCATCGCACGCGGCGTCACTCCGTATCTGCCGCTGAACCTCGAACCGGAGATTGAGGCGCAGATCGAGCGCGTACTCATTCTGGCGGACAAACCGGTGATGCGACGACCGATCGCCGCCGCCGCAGTGCTCGATGCTCTCCCCAAGGCCTGCAGGATCGATCCGGCGCTGTGTGAGCGGGTCGGGCGCTATCTGGCCCGGTACACTCACACTTCCGATCTCACGCATGCCAGCGTCGAAGGCGCGGCCACGCGCGGCGCGGACAGCACCCTGCCCGACCGCTACGGACTGCACAACCGCAGCGCCTGGGACGCTTCCATCGGTGGATACCTGCAGCCGGGTGACTACCTGCTCGTCAGCATCGGCGCGGTCGCCTACGACGGCCGCGAGGACTACACCGGATCGATGCTGAGCCTGGGGTTCAGCAAGGCGCAGCTCGACATTGGTTACAAGCCGCATTGGTTCTCGCCCCTGACCGACAGCAGCCTGCTGATGAGCACCGAGGCACCGACCATGCCCTCGGTGAGCCTGTCCAACTACGAGCCTCTCACCCGTCTGGGATTGTCGTACGAGTTCTTCGAAGCCCGCATGTCGAAGTCCGACCACATCGTCTGGCAGAACGGCTACACGACCGGATATCCGCGTCTCGGCGGCATTCAGCTCTCCATGGAGCCGGCAAGTGGCTGGTCGTTGGGCCTGAACCGCCTGGTGCAGTTCGGTGGGGGTGCCCGCGGCGGCGGCTCGCTGTCGGCCCTGTTCAACGCCATCGTCAACCCGTCGCGCTACTCGAATACAAACGCGAATCTCAGTGTCAACCAGAAAGCCACCAATCAAGAAGCCTCGGTCACCAGCAGCTTTCTGTTTCCCGGCAGGGTACCGTTCGCCGTCTATGTGGAATACGCGGGTGAAGATACCTCGCGCGGCCGCAATTACCTGCTCGGCAACTCGGCGCTGTCGTGGGGCATTCATTTCCCGCGCCTCGGCGAGGGCTTCGACCTGACGCTCGAGGCCTCGGAATGGCAGAACGCCTGGTACGTGCACACGATCTGGCAGGATGGCATGACCAACGACGGACTGGTCATCAGCAACTGGTTCGGCGACCAGCGCGTGTTCGGTGACGGTGTGGGCGGGCGCAGCGCGATGGCGCGCCTCAACTGGGACGCCTGGTTCGGAGGGCAGGTGCAGCTGCGCTATCGCACCCTCGAGAACCAGGTGTACGGCGTGATCCCCTACCAACGCTATCACGAGGTAAGCGTCGGATATTCCCGCCCGTGGAAAGGCATCATCATCGGCGGCGAGCTCGACTCAGGGAGCGACCCGTTCGGCAGGAGCTTCGGGCGCGTTGCCGGCTTCGTGCGCTACGACAACCCGAACGCGCCGCTCGGCGCGGCGCTGCTCGACAGCGAGGGCGGCGTCGGGGGCGATACCGACACTAGCGGGCAGCTGTTCGTGGATGCCGGAGTGAACGCCCTGCGCGTACGCACCGATCTCACCGAACTGACACCCAAAACCACGGGCGCCTCCATGACGGGCGCGCACTTGGCCCTTGGGGCACGTCGCGCGGTTTCCGATCACAGCGATCTGGGCGCGCGGGTGGATCTCGATGATCTCGGGGGCAAGAGTCTCGCCGGGGTGCGGCTGATCGACTATCGCTACCGCTTCGAGGGCCCGCTGGCGCTGGGGGCCTTCCTGGGCGCGGCGCGTTACGCGCTCGCCACTCCCGCCTACGGCTTCTACTACGGCGTGGGGGTGCAGTGGCGTGACCTCCTGCCGCACGTGGATGCGGGCGTGGAAGCGCGCTACTACGAGAGCGTGGCGCGTGATCATCTGCTGGCGAGCGATCCGCACACCACGCGCCCCGACAGCTTTTACGACATCGCCGGTGCAGTGCTGTCGCTCACGTATCATTTCTGAAGCAGCGAGCGGCGGCGACCGTTCAGCCGCCGCGCGTTCATCGGCGCCATTTCTCCACCGTTGCCAGGAGCTTCATCACCGATGCGGGCGCCGCGTGGCCGCCGCCCGGGTCCTGCACCGCGGGCGCGAGCTGCTCAGTGAGCTTCTTGCCGAGCTCGACGCCCCATTGATCGAAGGCGTTAATGCCCCACACGACGCTCTGCGTGAACACGCTGTGCTCGTAGAGCGCGATGAGCCTGCCGAGGGTGGCGGGATCGAGCTTCTGGAACAGCACGATGGTGCTCGGACGACTCCCCGGGTCGACCTTGTGCGGGATCAGAGGCTC
>Ga0137418_10000592_pt1 | contig 32675 bp, 27 predicted proteins | sample CZODoug3_1_2_16f_FD_122242 | JGI IMG/M metagenome (GOLD analysis project Ga0137418, IMG submission 122242) | Vadose zone soil fungal communities from Angelo Coast Range Reserve, California, USA - CZODoug3_1_2_16fungal (Hybrid Assembly) | ecosystem: Environmental > Terrestrial > Soil > Vadose... | reverse complement strand
GTCGACACGGAAATTATTATTCGCAAGCATCATTTGCCGCATGTGTTTCCGACAGCGGTAGTGAAAGAAGCCGAGCAGCGCGCGCTGCCGGTGCAGGAAGCGGACCTGGCGGGACGGGAAGATTTCCGTCATTTGCCGATTGTGACGATCGACGGGGAGACGGCGCGCGATTTTGACGATGCCGTGTACGTCGAGCGGCGCGCGGACGGCGGCTGGAATTTGCAGGTGCACATCGCGGACGTGGCGCATTACGTCCGTACGCTGACGGAGTTAGATGTCGAGGCGCGGCTGCGTGGGACGTCGGTCTATTTTCCGGATCGCGCGGTGCCGATGCTGCCGGAGGCGCTTTCGAATGGCATGTGCTCGCTGAAACCGCGCGAGGAGCGGCTGGTGATGAGCGCGCTGATGGAGTTTGACGCGGCGGGGCGGATGCGCAGCGCGCGGATGACGCCGGGAATTATCAGATCGGCCGAGCGCATGACGTACACGAACGTGAACAAGGTGCTCGAGGGCGACCCGGAAGCGACGGCGCTTTACGCTCCGCTGGCTCACCACTTTCGCGACATGAAAGAGTTAGCGCTGCTGCTGAACGCACGGCGGAACGAACATGGCTCGATTGATTTCGATTTGCCGGAGCCGGTGATCGAATTCGACGAGCAGCAACGCATGATCAACATCACACGGAGCGAGCGCAACATCGCGCACCGGCTGATCGAAGAGTTCATGTTGTCCGCGAACCGCGCGGTGGCGGGATATTTGATCAAACGCGGGATTCCGGCGCTGCATCGCGCGCACGAAAAACCGGATGCGCGCAAGGTGCTGGAATTCGAGGAGCTGGCGCGGGCTTTTGGCTATTCGCTGGGTGTCGAGAATTTGTATCAGCGCGAGGTCGCGGTGCGGCACGGGCGCGTGCCATCGCCCGCGAAGGCCGGGCGGCCCGATTCTTATGGCAAGGGGCGCGAGCGCGGGATGCGCGTGGCGCTGCCGGGCGCAGCCGAGGACCTGCAGATTACGCCGCAGCATTATCAACGGCTCGTTCGAAAGGTGGCGGGAAAACCGGAGGAGCGCATCATTTCATACTTGATGCTGCGCTCGCTGAAGCAGGCGCGGTACGCCGCGGACCCGCTGGGACATTTCGCGCTGGGATTTGACGAGTACACGCATTTTACTTCGCCGATTCGGCGGTATCCGGATTTGATTGTGCATCGCGTTCTGAAATGGGCGCTGGAGCATCCGCACGCCTCCGCGCCTGGGACGCCGCACGTTCCGCGCGACGCGGAGGCGGTGGTGTACTCGCACGGGCAGCTTGAAGAAATGGCTGCGGAAACTTCGGAGGCGGAGCGCCGCGCGAATGGCGCCGAGCGCGAGTTGATGGATTGGAAGACCGCGCAGTTCATGGAGGAGCATCTCGGCGAGGAGTACGACGGGCTGATTACGTCGGTGCAGAAATTCGGATGCTTCGTGGAACTGTTCGACATCTTCGTCGAAGGATTGCTGCCAATCAACGCGCTAGAGGAAGCAACCGGCGCGCGCTGCCTCTATCGCGAACGCGATCATGCCATCGTAGCGATGCCGAGCAGCGACAAAGGTCGCGGTGGAAAGAGCGGGGGACGAGGCCGCGGCGCAAAACCGAAGCAACTAATTTGGCAGCACGGTGACCGCGTGCGCGTCCGCGCCGAGCGCATTGACCCCATGCGCCGCCGCGTGGAATTCGCTCTGGCCGACGTAACCTAATCTTTACCGTTTGCGATATGGCGACTGCGAACACGAACCGTTCTCCAGCTTAGAGCGCAAGTTCTGAATGTCGGCAGCGGGTTCGTCGCAGTAGCCCTGCCACAGCGGCTTCATTTCGTGAGCAGAGGTCAGCGTAAAGAACGCAAGAACGAATGAATGAGCTCTTCCGCCTTGCTCATAATGCACAAAACACCTGTTGCCCGAGACTCCTGCGAAAATTAGGCGTTTGCGAGGAACGCTCGCGTCATAAATAACGTCAGTGACCAGGAAGTTCTTTCCGGGGTTGGCCATCAATATTCGCGAGCCGCCTTGCTCGGTAAATGCGGCCAAGACAGGGCGAGGCAGCGCCTCAACCCGTTTAAGAGTGTCAAAATCACCGTCTAGAAAATGCTGTGTTGCCGGACCTGAGATGGCAGGGAAGTTGATCGGCATCTCTTCGCCTAGCGGCGAAACGTTTCCTACCCAAATCTGGGCAATCTTGCTCCCTACAATGAGCACTAGCACAGCGAGAAGAGAGCCCACGACTATTAGCAGCTTTCGGTTCAATGGCATTTCAACGATAATTGTATTTGACCTCCTGCATTCCGGGTCGAGCAACCACAAGGGTGGTTTAGTTTTCAGTAAAGGGGCAATCGTGGGGACTTCTACAGTTGCGGGGCGCGGCGTGAAGCGGGTGCACAACTTTAATGCGGGGCCGGCGGCGCTGCCTTTGCCGGTGCTGGAGCGAATACGCGAGGAGCTGCTGGATTGGCGCGGCAGGGGCATGTCCGTTATGGAGATGAGCCACCGCGCACGCGACGTCGAGGAGATCATCGTCCAGGCCGAACAGGGTCTTCGGGACCACCTCGGCATTGGCGACGACTATGCCGTGAGCTTCGTACAGGGCGGCGGAAGCTTACAGTTCACCATGGTGCCGATGAACTTGTGCTTGCCGGGCAAGCCGGTGGATGTGCTGCATACCGGCACATGGACAGCGAAGGCGCTCGGCGAGTTGAAGAAAGGCGTCCTGCACAATGTAGCGGCGTCGACGGAGCCAGAAAAGTTCACGCGCGTGCCGCGGCAGAACGAAATCAAGCTGTCGGCCGATCCCTCTTACGTACACATGTGCACGAACAACACCATCGAGGGCACGCAGTGGCGCACGATGCCGGAAACCGGCAACGCTCTGCTGGTTGCGGACATGTCTTCGGATATCGCCTCCAGGCCGATCGACGTGAAGAAGTTCGCGCTGATCTTCGCAGGCGCGCAGAAAAACCTGGGGCCTAGCGGCGTCACGGTAGTGATCATTCGCAAAGATTTAGCCGAGCGGGCGGATAAAAACGTACCAACGTTGCTGCAATACCGAACGTATATGAAAGACCATTCGCTGTACAACACGCCCCCTACGTTCGCGATTTATGTGCTCGGACTGGTGATGGAATGGATTGCGGCCGAAGGCGGCCTCGGCGCCATTGAGAAGCGCAACGAAGCCAAGGCCAAGCTGATCTACGACACCATCGACGCCGCTGAGTTTTACTCCTGCCCGGTCGAGAAGGCCTCGCGCTCGCGCATGAACGTGGTATTCCGCATAGCCGGCGGCAATGAAGCGATCGAGAAGAAATTTGCGGAACAAGCGGCGGCGGCTGGACTGGTCGGCACGCTGGGGCATCGTTCGGTAGGCGGTATGCGCGTCTCGCTATACAACGCCGTTGGGCTCGACGCCGCGCAAGCTCTGGTGGATTTCATGCGCGAATTCCAGCGTACCCAGGGCTAGCCACACTCGCACGGCTTAACCCGCCGCGCTCCGATTAACGACAACAAACCTCGCGCCTGTACTTGAGGACAGTGTGAGTTCGTCACACCTGTCCTTTCGTCCTATTCCGATTACAAATTCTCGTTTGCGAGCATAGACGCATAGCAGTTTAGCTCTCAGTGTCGGCAATCCCGTCGCACGTGCGTAATTGTGCGCGGGTCGGAGGAGCCCAGCCATGAACGAGAACGAATACTTGCAACAGGTCGCGACCCCGGCGGGTTTGCGGCACTATCCTCAGCAAGGCCCATGGAACAAAAAATCGGGCAGCGCGGTGGGAACGCGCGATAACTACATAACTGCCATCGGATTCACCAAGAACGGGCAAGCCGCCATCCTGGTGATCCTCTTGCGCTTCAAAAAACTGGAGAATCCCGAACTGGTGAAATCCGCGCTGAAGAGCGCCGGCATCAAGAAGGGCAAGCTGGGCGCGGTCGGAAACGATTTCGTGCGCTGGGAATGGAAGTATTCCTTCGCCAAGCCCAAAGCCGAAGAAGTGGCCAAGCTGGTCGAGGATCTGCGAACGGCAATCAAGCCCGTGACCACGGCGTTCGACGGGCGCTGCGAGCGGTGCGCCTCGATATCCACGCAGTCGCTGACCCTCTTGAACGGCATGCCCATGTTTATCTGCGCGACGTGCCAGGAAAAGGTGCGCCACGAGCTGAACCAGGCTGCTGAAAGATATGAAATGATCACGCCGAACTATCCGAACGGGCTAGTGTTGGGCCTCGGTGCCGCGGCGGTGGGCGGCCTCGCGTGGGGTCTCATCGCTTACGCCATAAATTACATTTTTCTCTACGGCGCGATCCTCATCGGATTCATGGTGGCGACCGGCGTAATAAAGGGCACCGGCAAAGTAACGCGCTTCGGACAAGTCATTATTCCCGTCCTGACCGTTGCCAGCGTGCTCTTTGGCGATGCGATCTTCTATACTCTGATTGTAATGAAGGAAGAGCACGTCGCCTTCTCGGGGCGGTTGCTGAAAGCCGTTGTGGTCCACCTCTGGCAAATTGAAATGCATGGTAGCGGCGTTCTGTCTGTCCTCTTTGGCCTGGTGGGAGCGGGCTACTCGCTGTATTCGGCGCGCAAGCCCAAGTTTCAAGCGGTGTTTCAACCGCTCGGCGCGCCCAACGCCTAATTCCTGGCGTGCGGGAATGAGTTTTGCTTCTCTCTCCCGCACGCCAGCTTCACCCTACGCCAAATCAAACAACAGCACTTCCGCGTCATTCACTCCCGTCAGCTCTAGCGATTTTTCCGCGGAGATCGCCGCTCCATCGCCTTCGACCAGTTCCTTGCCATTGAGCTTTATGCTGCCGCGCGCGACCTGCACGTAGGCGTGGCGGTCGGGCTGCAGTTCGTGCTTTACGGATTCGCCGGCGCCGAGCACCGTGGCGAAGAGCTGGTTATCCTGGCGGATTTTTACGGAGCCATTGCGGCCGTCTGGCGATGCGAGCAAGCGCAACTTGCCGCGCTTCTCCGCTTCGGTGAAGTTTTTTTGATCATACGCCGGCTTCAAGCCCTGATTTTCCGGAAACATCCAAATCTGATAGAGATGTACCGGCTCGGTTTTGGACGCGTTGAATTCGCTGTGCGTCACGCCGGTGCCCGCGCTCATGTACTGGATGTCGCCGGGCTTGATCAGCGACCCGTTGCCCATGCTGTCGCGATGTTCGAGCGCGCCCTCTAGCACGTAGGTGACAATCTCCATATCGCGGTGAGGGTGCATGGGGAAGCCGCCGCCCCCAGCGACGCGGTCGTCGTTCATCACGCGCAAAGTGCGAAACTGGACGTGCTTGGAATCGTAGTAATCAGCGAAAGAAAACGTGAAGTGCGTGTCGAGCCACCCGAGATCGGCGTGGCCGCGTTCCTTGCTCTCACGGATCTTGATCATGATGTCCTCTTCAGGGAAGCTGTCGCAACCCGATGGAGGGGCCGCGGAGGCTTCAGGACACAGGCGGAAGCCTGTGGCACGGGTGGAATAATACTCGTTATCACGACTATTGTCAAGAGGCACATTCGACCTGGCGTCCTCCGCGCCGGGCCGCGCTCCTATCCCTTTAGATTCAAGGGACTTGTTTCCTTTCACTAGACCATCCGTCCCATTTCCGCCGACCGCTCTTTGGGTGTAGAGTGATGGTGTTGACTTCTTCTCCTGCATACTGAGGTTTGTTCAATGGATTCCGCTCCAACCGCCACAACTACGCGAAAGGCCGAGGGCACTTCGGCCCCTCGCGAAACGCTGACCGTTACGGACAATCGCACCGGGCGAAGCTACGAAGTGCCCATCACGCACGGCACGATCCGGGCCTCGGATTTACGGCAAATCAAAGTGGATCCCAAAGAATTTGGGATGATGAGCTACGACCCGGCCTTCAATAACACCGCATCGTGCATCAGCCGGATCACCTACATCGATGGCGATGCGGGAATTTTGCGGTATCGCGGATATCCGATCGAAGATCTCGCCGAAAAAAGCACTTATCTGGAGACGGCATACCTGCTTGTGCACGGCGAACTGCCCACCTCCGGGCAGTTGAAGGACTGGGCCTACAACGTCACGCACCACACCTTCATTCACGAAAGCATCAAGAAATTTCTGGATGGTTTTCACTACGATGCCCACCCCATGGGCATGCTCATTTCGACCATCGCGGCCCTTTCGACCTTCTACCATGATGCGAAGGACATTTTTAGCGCGGAATCACGCCGAAAGCAGACCTACCGGCTGATTGGCAAGATGCCGACCATTGCGGCTTTCTCTTATCGTCACTCCCTGGGTATGCCCTTTGTCTATCCGGACAATGAGCTGAGTTACCCCGGAAATTTCCTGAATATGCTCTTCCGCACGACAGAGAGCCGCTACCGGCCGAATCCGACTTTGGAGCACGCGCTCGACGTCTTATTTATCTTACATGCGGACCACGAGCAAAACTGCTCGACCAGCACGATTCGCAATGTGGGCAGCTCCCATGTGGACCCTTACTCCGCGACAGCGGCTGCCATCGCCGCCCTGTACGGCCCGCTGCATGGCGGCGCGAACGAAGAAGTGCTGCGCATGCTCATGGAAATCGGCTCCGTTGATAAAGTGCCGGAATTCATCAAACGCGTGAAGGCCGGCGAAACCAAGCTGATGGGTTTCGGCCATCGCGTTTACAAGAATTACGACCCGCGCGCGCGCATCATCAAGAAGATTGCGTATGAGGTCTTCGACCTGATGGGCAAGAATCCGCTGCTGGAAATCGCGTTGGAATGCGAGCGGATCGCTCTGGTAGACGATTATTTCGTCAAGCGCAAGCTGTATCCTAACGTGGACTTCTACACCGGGCTGATCTACCAGTCGATGGGCTTCCCCATGACCATGTTCCCCGTCCTGTTTGCTATTCCGCGCACCTCAGGCTGGATTTCGCAATGGGAAGAGCTGCTCCTCGATCCCGAGCAAAAAATTGCTCGCCCGCGGCAGATTTATTTGGGCCACGACACCCGGCATTATGTGCCGATCGATGAGCGCCGCTGACGTTTCCGTTACCAATCAGCCGTGACATTTTGGGATACGCCAACCCGCGAGCCGCTCGACAATTCAGTGCGGCTCGCTATAGTTGAATAAGCGAGGTTTGGATGGGTCAGAACCCAAATGGGCCCTCACAGGTGGCACGGCGCCGCAGCCAGCGAGTGTTGATGCAGGTGGCCGTGCGCATTCGGGGCGAAGATGTTCAGGGGAAGAACATCGAAGAGGAAACCGAAACACTGGCGATCAATGCGCACGGCGCACTCGTGCTCATGAAAGCTCGACTCACCAGCGGGAGCAAAGTCCTGCTGCAGCACAAGCGCACGGAGGAGGAGCAAGAATGCCACGTGGCGTTCCTCGGTCCGGTGCGCGCAGGCAAAGCCGAAATTGGGCTGGAGTTTTCGTCGCCACGGCCGGCCTTCTGGCGCGTGGCATTTCCTCCTGAAGACTGGACGCGGCGCCATCCGGAAGCGCGCACGGTGGCCAGTCATCGCGGGGACAAGTCGCACGGCTAAGCCAGGCTCCACTTTCCTGCCCGCCTTCCTTTAATCAGCTAAAACGCAATCGTTTCAAAACGCCGAATAGTACCCATCGCGGCGCGCTATCTGAATGTCGGCGCCGAAAAGGCTTGAGAGCCTTTCCGATGTAAGCATCTCTTGTTTTGGCCCGTCGGCAACGACGCGGCCTTCGCGAAGCAACACGACCCGCTCAATTTCCGGAATAATCTCCGAAACATGATGCGTGACCAGGAGAATGCCCAGCCCACTTCGCGCCAGCGTGCGCATGGTGCCGCGCAATTGCATCTGAGCGCCGATATCGAGCGCGTTGCTGGGCTCGTCGAACAGCAGAGTTTGCGGCTCGTGCACCAGCGCGCGTGCGATCAGCGTCCGCTTCGCTTCGCCCGAAGACATCTGCGCCACGGGGCGCGCGGCGAGGTGCGCGATCCCTAAGCGCGCGAGCGCCGCTTCGCTCTTCTCAAGAAGATCGGCATGGGGAGCGTGATGTGGAAAGATTCGTGTGCTGCTGAAAAAACCGGAAAGCACCACGTCGCGGCCGGTTGCATCGGTCGTGCAGGAAGCCAACAGGTCCGGAGAGACGATGCCCAAAAAGGAGCGCAATTCAAACACGTTCCAGCGCTCTCGCCCGAGAATCGAGATGGAGGAGCCCTCGTTAGCCAGCGGATAGCACTCCCGCGCAATGGTCTTAATCAGGGTGGACTTGCCGCAACCATTCGGTCCCAGGATGCAGACATGCTCGCCGGCTTCCACGCGCAGGGTGATGTCTTGCAGCGCGGGATGCTCTCCCCGCATTACGGTGACGTGTTCTAGAGCGAGAAGAGGAGTTGGGCCTGGATTATCCGTCATCGAGTAAGACTCTATATCCTCTAGAGTTTAGAGCGTCGGAGGAGAAAATAAAAAGGAGGTGAAAACGACTCGTTCTCACCTCCCGGGGTGGTGGGGTGTTGCTGACATTTCCTCAGCGGCAAAACAGGCCTGCCCTGCCAGGCAGGTCTGGTGCCTCACTCGCGTGAAGTCGCCGCAATGCGGTAAGAGACTTACCACCAGAGGGCATGTCTGCGCGCTTTGTAGCACCGCAAAGTGCGGGTGTCAACTTCAAAAAACGCAGCCGAATAACGCTATTCTGAACTTTTTGGACACATTTCGGTCCCGCGATGGCCTGCTTGCCCTACACATCAGCCGCTAGCTTGCTTACACACTTCCTCGGTTTCTCTGGTGGCCTTCCTCAACCACGTGCAGATCGTGGCAGGTAAGGAGAGCAAGGCGGGATAACTAATCTCCGGCCACGTATTCCGGCGTAGCCAGGTGAGCAAATCCTCCCGCACTTTGCCGCTCGTATTCCGAGGTGCGGACTCTGTTCGGGCGGATACCGGGCCGCAGACCGTCTTGAAGCTTTTCCCGCAGCCGGCGGTGCGCGCGGAATAACCGCAACCGGACAGCCACTACGGATATTCCCAGGCGGCTGGCGACTTCTTGCGTCGAATAGTGAAGGACGTCGCGAAGCAAACAAGCCTGCCGCAGGTCCGGTGGGAGTTGCACAATCGCTTTCGCCAGCAGCCGCCCCATTTCGCGGCGTGCGCAGCGTTCCTCGGGATCCTGCTCTTCGGAGGCGATGCCGCTGCCCAGCGTCTCGTCGCTTTCGCCTTTGCACTGATCGAGAGACGCGATCTTGCCGTCACGGCGCTGGCGCAATAAATCGATCGAAGTGTTGGCCGCAATGCGCGAGATCCAGGCCCGAAAATCGTCGATCGGATCGTCCTGCTTCCCGGCAAACTGTCCGAGGCGCGACCACGCCTTCAGCACCGTCTCCTGACTGACATCTTGTGCATCCGCGGCGTTTCCTGTGAGCCCGCGCGCACGACGATACAGCGTCGGCAGGTACGGCGATACCATTTCCGCGAAGGCCTCGGGGTTTCCCCTTCGTGCTTGGGCGAGCAAGCTGGGACGGCCCCGCGGAGGGGCATCAGCGTAAAGAGTGTAAGGTGCTGCGCTCATGTAAGCCGTTCAGGTGGCAGTCCAAGCGCCAAGGCCTTTCCGTTAGCTATGTACAAGAAAACAAGTGGCATAACTGTGCGAAGGATGTTGGCTTTAGACAAAGCTACCGACCGGTTTTGGGACGGCGATGTTGCGAAAGCGGTCAGACACGCAGCGCATTAGCCTCGAGACGCGGGTCAAAGTGTGGCTTTTGCTTCAGTTCGGGCAGGATCCATCCCGGCGCACTGACGGTCCAAAGTCTCGCGCACCAGCCGCCCCAGTGCGGTTGGGCTGTAGGGCTTCTGCAGATAGCGCGCTTTCGCAACCGCATTCGGAACTTGAGTGGCGTCCGCTGAATAACCGCTGGTGAAGACAAGCGGCAAGTCCGGGTGCATCTCCAAGAGCTTCGTGGCCGTGCCCGGACCGCCAAGCTTGGGCATAATTACATCCAGAATGGCCAGAGCCGGCGTTTCTTGCGCACAAAGTCTGAGTGCCTCCAGCCCATCGCAGGCGGAGAGTACTCGGTAGCCCATGCTCAACAGGGTTTGCCGGGCCATCTCTCGGATGGATTCGTGGTCCTCGGCAAGGAGGATGGTTTCCGTCCCGCGAATTTCGGACAACGAAGGAGCCGGGGCTTTTTCCGCTCCTTTCTCAGCAGGAGCGCCCTCCATTACAGGCAGGTATACGCGAAAGAGGCTGCCGTGCCCGGGTTCGCTATAGACGTGGATGAAACCGCCGTGCTGTTTCACAATGCCGTAAGCGGTAGCCAAGCCCATTCCGGTTCCCTTGCCGCGTTCCTTTGTGGTGAAGAAGGGCTCAAAGATGCGCTCGCGGGTTTCCGCATCCATGCCGACACCCGTGTCCGAAACGGAAACCACCGCGTACCGGCCTGGACCGACGTAGGGATAAAATCGGCAGTAGGAGTCGTCCAACTCCACCATCTCCGTCTCGATCACCAGCCTCCCGCCCTGCGGCATCGCGTCTCGCGCGTTGAGGCACAGATTCATAAGGACCTGTTCGATCTGGGCAGCATCGGCCTTCACCGGGTCAAGCTTGCTGTTCAATGACTTGAATTCGATGTCTTTGCCGATAACTTTGTCCAGAAAGCTGACCAGTCCTCCGGTAACCGTATTTAAGTCCACAGCGCGCGGTTGCAGTACCTGGCGGCGCGCGAAGGCCAGCAGTTCGCGCGTCAGCGCCGCGGCTCGTTCCGCCTGTTCACGAATGCGCGCAAAGCGCCCCGCCACTTGAACATTGTCGCGATTCTGCTCAACTCCCAGTTCCGCCCAGCCCAGGATTGCGCCCACCACATTGTTGAAGTCATGCGCGATTCCTCCGGCCAACTGGCCGACAGCCTCGAACTTTTGCGCCTGCCGCAGCTGCCGCTCCATGGCGCGCAGCTCGGTCACATCCTCCGCAATCACTTCGAGTTCGCCTGTACTGGAAAGTCGCCGAACATTCAACCGCACAGTAACCAAGCCGCCGTCGCGACGCCGCCATTCGGTTTCCGCTCCGTGCACCTGACCTTTCTCCCGGCATGTGCTGATGAGCTGAACATATTGTTCGGGGAAGCGGAAAATGTCTCGCGCCAAATTCAGCGACCGCAGATCCTCCGCGGATGCGCAGCCCAGAATACGTAATAGCGCGGGATTCGCGTCAAGAAAGGAGCCATCGTCGGAGAACCGGAAAATTCCGTAGATCGAGTTTTCCACGAGATCGCGATTGCGAGCTTCCGAAATCCGTAAGGCTTCCTGCGCACGCGCATGTTCGTCTTGCAGTGTTTCCAGCGTGTCTTTCATGCGTTGCTCCTAGATCTATTGTTGCCGGCAATTTCGACGGGCAGCGAGGCGGCCGCGTCGCCTATCCCCGAGTAGAACTACTTTTGTGGCACCTTCTCGTTCGCGAGTTCCTCCCTCGGAAGCCGCAATCGCGACTCGATGCCATCCAGGAATTCCCCGAACGTGCCTTTATCCTGCGGCGTCCAGGATCCGATGCTCGTTCGCAAGTCGATGGGCCCCCATGGCGAGCGCGTCTGATTGTGCACGGCAACGTGCTGCTCCAGCCGGCTGCGCATCACCTGTGCACTCGGAGCCACCGCATCCACTCCGAGAATCGCAAATTGCGCCTCTCCCAGCCGCGCCACCTCATCGCTTCGCCGGCAACACCCTTTTAGCAAGTTAGCGACGTCGCTGAGCGCGCGATCCGCTGCCCCGGGGCCAAATGCCTCCCGCAGCGCCTGCAAGTTCTCGAAAAGCACGCAGATCAACACGAGCGAACTCCCCGCTCTCATGGCTTCTTCGTGCCGCCGCACGCCGACGGTGAGAAAGCCATCCCGCGAATAGAGCCCCGTCACACGGTCGCGCAGCAAGTCTGTCAGCCCCTTCAGTGTGTTTCGCTCCAAAGCCGCTCCCAGCACGCGTTCCAGCGTATGCGCGTCCATATGCCCTTTCAGGACATAGTCCAGCGCTCCTTCCGTCAGGCTGCGCTCTGCTTCCTCCTTTTCCGAAGCCTCAGCAATGACGATCAACGGCACTCCGGGAGCAGTACGATGCACCAAGTGCACAGCGTCCATCGGCTCGCGCAAGCTCAACGTTAGGTCCAGCAGAATTACTTCCGGGTCGACTACCTTAATCGTTGGGAGCAACGTGGCAATTGTGGACACGACGGTGAGATCCAGCCCCGGATCGCTCCCCGCGTAAAACGTATGCAGAGCCACTGCCGCCTCTCCAGGACTTCCTTCCGCGAGCAGCAGTCGTAATCGTCTTCGAGTCATTTGCACAGTCCCCAGGCTTGAGGCTCGCGCATAGTGACGCGTACGCCCTGTCAATGGGGGCACGTCAGCACACTCCTGCGCGACAAATCTGCAGACTGGAGAGGACAGCCTTCGACACAATGGACTTACAGGAAGGGATTTTTATCTTGGGCTCTAGAATTGCCCACGTCAATGGTCCTAATAAAAGCGATACGTATCTGCTATGACCGGGCGACGTTCCCCTCGCCTGCGCAACACCAATGCCACCGCGCCCGCGATCAGCCCACCCACAATAACCACAGCTTCCCACACCAGCCCGGCCGCCAGCACCAAAGGCCCGGGCGCCCCAAGCGGCGAAAGCAACGCAACCAGCGCCGCTTCCCGCAATCCAATCCCTCCCTGCGTCAGTGGCAGCACTGCGGCCAACTTTGCTAGCGGCCAGGCGAACAGCCAAACACTCAGCGGCAGTTTCAGCCCGCAATATTCCGCGAGCAGCGCTGTGAGCAGCAGAAACGAAGTCTGAACGCTGGTGCCCATCAGCCAGCCCAACACCAGCACGCGCGGACGCTTCGACACTGAGCGCAGCGCGTGGCGGAGCCGCGCCAGACGCCTGCGGAATCGCACCGAGCGGCCCGCCAGAATCCTCTTGCGCAGCCGAAACATTACGCCCAGCAACACGATCAGCGCGGCCGCCACAGCGACGAAAGCATTCTCCAGCTTGCCTTCCAGTTCGTCCGGCACCACATCCAACTTTGGAGCAAGAAGCAATCCCAGCAGGACAAGGCCGCCCTGCGACGCCACATCCAAACAGCGGTCAAGCAGATTGCCTGTCAACACCGCCGCGGGACGCGGGCTGCGCCGCAATCCCACCGCGAGCCGGACCACATCCCCACCCACGATCGAAGGGAGAAATAGCGTCCCGAACAGTCCGGCCGCGTAGCACTGCGCGCTCGTCAGGAAATCCAGCTCGGCGCCCGCTGCGTTGACCACCATCCGCCATTTGAGCACGCCGATGCCATGCGCCAGCAAATACCCCAGCAGCACCACACAAAATATGGATACTGGAACTCGCGCGATGGCCGCACGGAGCGGCGCCACCGGAAGGAAATGCAGCAGCAGGCCCAGGACAACGAGCGCGGCGGCCCACCGCAAAATGATGAGCCACCAACCGCGCGAGCCTCGCTGAGAGAGTGTGCCCATTATTTCGTAGTAGAGGTTATCTCACAAATGGTTGAGGTGCGGACTTTCCTAAGCGTGTACGCCACGCCGATGTGGATCTGTCCGATGAGGCAACTTGAGATTGCTCGCGGCAATTTCAATCTAGGGCTGGTTCGCTCCGAAAATCTCGTTGATCTTCTCCGCCAGCGTGAAATCGTAATCGCTGATTCCCTTAACGCTGTGCGTGTTCAAATCGATCACTACTTTGTTCCACACATTGCACCATTCCGGATGATGGTTCATCGATTCCGCGACCAACGCCACCCGCGTCATGTTTCCGAACGCCGCCACAAAGTCTTTGCACTGAAATTCGCGATGAAGCTTTCCGTTCGACAAACTCCAGCCCGCTATCTTTTTTAGGCGTTCCTGCACTTCTCCCTCGCTCAATTTCTTCGCCGGCATAGTTGCCTCCGCGTTGCTTGATCGATCTCTTTCCCCGAGATGCGGCCTACGCGCCTCAATTATGCGGGTGCAAACACCTTGCCACAAGGAACCCCTGCGTTGCATCAGTGCGTGTATCACCTATTCTCCGCACAAGTGTCACCTAACAGGCTTGACACAAATCGGCACCCGTTGTTAACTCCCCCGCTGCGAGGAGGTCCAGTCTAATGAGATTCCGTTTGCGCGGCGCTCTTGCGGTTGCTGCGCTTTTTCTTTCGGTGTTCGCGACTCCAATTTCGGCGCAGGATTCCGCCCACAACTTCACGGCCATGGACGAATTCCAGCTTCAAATCGCCGCCGATCCGCAGATTTCTCCGGACGGGAAAAGAGTCGTTTACGTCCGCCGCTTCGCCGACTCCATGACGGACAAGCGCTACTCCAATCTATGGGTGATTAATTCCGACGGCACCGATCAACGGCCCCTTTCCACCGGCAATCATTCCTACATGTCGCCCCGTTGGTCGCCCGACGGCACCCGTATCGCCTTTCTCTCCGACGCCGACGGCAAGCAGCAAATCTACGTCCGGTGGATGGACACCGGCCAAACCGCGCGCGTCACAAATCTCGAGCAAGCGCCGGACGCTATTGCCTGGTCTCCCGATGGCCGAATGATTTCGTTCTCCGCGCTCGTTCTCGGCAAAGGTCCCCACCTTGCTGATTTGCCTGCGCCGCCCTCCGGCGCGAAATGGGCTGAACCGGCAACCGCGTACGATCGCCTCGTCTACCGCTTCAACGGCGCCGGCTACCTCAAGCCCGGTTATCACCAGGTCTTCATTGTCTCCGCCGACGGCGGCGCACCGCGCCAAGTCACAAATGGCAGCTTTCCCAATGGCGGCAGCGAACTGGGCGGTCCTACACGCGCCGCGTGGTCGCCCGATGGGAAATTTCTCCTCGTCTCGGCGAACCGTCACCCGGAAGCCGATCACGAATATTTCGATACGGAAGTTTACGAATTCAGTGTCTCCGACGGGGCGCTTCGTGCTCTCACAAATCGCAAAGGTCCGGACAACAGCCCCGAGATTTCCCCAAACGGCAAATGGATCGCCTACACGGGATTCGACGACCGCTACCAGGGACATCAAACCACCAAGCTCTATGTAATGAACCGCGATGGCAGCGGCTCGCGCTCCGTCACCGACAAGCTCGACCGCGACATTCAGTCTCCGCAGTGGGCATCCGACAACAGCGGAATCTATTTCCTCTATAACGATCAAGGCGACACGAAAATTGGCTTCTCCACGCCGGACGGTAACTTCAAGAAAATTGCCGATCACGTTGTCTCGGGGACCAGCGCTTATGGCGGCGGCTCATTTTCTATTTCGCGCACCGGCACGATTGCTTTCACCTACGGACGCCCGGATAATCCCGGCGATATTGCCGTGTCCACCAGCGGCGCGATGCGCGTGTTGACCGCCGTCAATCAGGAACTGCTGCAGCAGAAAGCCCCGGGTCGCGTCGAAGAAATCTGGTACGAATCTTCAAAAGACAAACGCAAGATTCAAGGCTGGATCATTCAGCCGCCAGGTTTCGATCCTACGAAAAAATATCCGCTTATCCTCGAAATCCATGGCGGACCCTTCGGTGATTACGGCGATCGCTTCGACCTCGAAAAGCAAGTCTGGGCTGCGATGGGTTATGTCGTGCTGTACACCAATCCGCGCGGCAGCACCAGCTACGGCGAAGAATTCGCCAACCTCATTCATCACGCCTATCCCGGCGATGATTTCGACGACCTCAACAGCGGCGTCGACGCCGTGATTGCCAAGGGGTACATCGACACGAACAACCTCTACGTCACCGGAGGCAGCGGTGGTGGCGTACTCACTGCTTGGACCATCGAACACACCACCCGCTTCCGCGCCGCCGCCGCGCTGTATCCCGTCATTAACTGGTATAGCTTCGTGCTCACCAGCGACATTCCCTTCACCGCAAAATATTGGTTTCCTGGCAATCCCTGGGACAACACCGAGCAGTACATGAAGCGCTCGCTCACCGACGAAATCGCGAAAGTAAAAACGCCGACGCTGGTCATGACTGGCGAAGAGGACTATCGCACGCCGATTTCCGAGGCCGAGCAGTTTTACTCCGCGCTAAAGCTCCTCAACATCGAAACCGTGCTCGTCCGCGTTCCGGAAGAGCCTCACGGTATCGGCCGCCGCCCCAGCCACCATATCGCCAAAATGTTGTACGTGGCCGGCTGGTTCGACCAACACAAATCCAAACCGTAATAGTTGTAGGGGCGCAGCACCGCTGCGCCCCAGCTCGGCACAATGTCAGACTCGCCGGGCGCTATCTTTTGCCTTTGCGTATCGCATGTTTATGTGCTGTTTATCTTCTCCGCGGTATACCTGAGCCAGTTCGATTTCCCGGTCTAATGAAGAATACGAAACGAAAAGAGAAAACCATGCGCAAGCACCTCACCCTCGTTGGCCTCGCTGCACTCTTCGCCGCCGCTCTTTTTTCCGCCGCGATATTTTCCCAGGCTGCCGCCAAGCCCGGCGCCTCCGGCTATCACGTAATCAAAACTGTTCCCGTTCCTGGCGATGAGGGCTGGGACTACGTCTATGTCGATAGCGACGCCCGCCGCGTCTACATCTCTCACGCCACGCACGTTGTCGTCATGAACGCCGACACCTACGCCATTGAAGGCGACATCCCCGATACGCCAGGCGTGCATGGCATCGCCGTTGCTCCCGATCTCGGCCGCGGTTTCATCAGCAACGGCCGTGGCAACACCGTCACGATCTTCGACACAAAGACTCTCAAGACGCTCGGCACGGCCAAGACCGGCGCTAACCCCGATGCCATCATCTATGATCCCACCACCAAACGCGTCTTCACCTTCAATGGCCGCGGCAAGGACTCCACCGTAATCAACGCCGCGGACGGCTCGGTCGTCGGCACGATTCCCCTGGGCGATAAGCCCGAATTCGCGGTCGCCGATGGCAAGGGCACTATGTTCGTCAACGCCGAAGAGACCTCGAACATGGTCGTTCTCGATTCGCAAAATTTGAAAGAGACGCATCGCTGGCCCCTCGCGCCCTGCAAATCCCCCTCGGGCCTCGCAAGTGATCTCAAGAGCCGCCGGCTGCTAGCCGTATGCGACGACAAAGTCTCCGCCGTCGTCGACGCGGATTCAGGGAAAGTCATCGCCAATCCCGCCATCTGCGAAGGGCCTGACGCTGCCGCCTTCGATCCCTCGTCTAGTTATTTCTTCGCATCCTGCGGCGACGGCAACTTGACCGTCATCCATGAAGATTCGCCCGACAAATTCACGGTGGTCGACAATATCCCGACCAAGAAAAGTGCGCGCACCATGGGCCTCGATCTGAAAACGCACAAGATCTTTCTGCCCAGCGCCGAGTTTGAGCCGCCGGCCCCAGGCGAGCGTCGCGGCAAAATCAAGCCCGGCTCCTTCGCCATAATCGTTGTCGGAAAATAGCTCCCCGATCGAGGCGGGCCTTTCAGACCCGCCTCATCACACTTCATAGGGCCGGCGATCGCCGATGATCGTAATAGCTGCTCAACCTCGAAATTTGACCATTCAATGTAAATTCCTTTACTAATCCGTATACGCGGCGCCACCATTCCCCATGTCCCGCCCACTGGCTAGCCAATCCTCGCGCCCTACTCAGCCCTGCGATCGACAGGCTGCGCCGAATCTCGCAACCCATTTTATTTTCATGCTGTTGCGGCCTCTTTGTCTCTCTTTGCGCTCTTTTGCAAGCTGTCATCCTTTGTTTTCAATGGCTTGCAGCCTCTTTGGTCAAAAAAGGGGGGGTGGGGTAGGGTGCCTAAAGACCCTCTTTGAACTCCATGAGATACAGACTCTTTTTTCGCCACCCTGCGCAATCCTTGCGGGCTTTGTGCTAAATTCCAGCCTTTCCTGTTCGGAGGCAGGGCAGCCATGAAACATCTCGCACTGGTTCTTCTCGTATTTGCGACGCAGGTGGCTTCGGCGCAAGACTGGGCCAAGGCCAAGCTGGAGAAATCGCCGCGTCATCGCGAATGGGTCACTGTGAAGCATGACGGCCGCTCCGTTGAGACTTTCGTGGTCTATCCGGAGTCGAAGAGCAAGACGCCTGTAGTTCTCGTAATCCACGAAATCTTTGGCATGACCGACTGGGTGCAGGATCTCGCCGACCAGCTCGCGGAAGCCGGCTACATCGCCGTCGCGCCCGATCTGCTCTCCGGCATGGGACCCAATGGCGGGCGCAGTTCCGCCTTTACGCAGGATAAAGCGATGGAGGCCATAAACCATCTCAATCCCGATCAGATCACCGCGGACCTCAATGCTGTCGCGGATTACGGGAAAAAGCTCCCGGCGAGCAGCGGCAAATTGTTTGTGACCGGATATTGCTGGGGCGGCGGGCAATCCTTCCGCTTTGCGACGAATCGCGGTGACCTGGCCGCCGCATTCGTTTTCTACGGAGTGCCGCCGGATAAAGCCGCGATGGCTCGCATTACCGCTCCGGTGTACGGCTTCTACGCGGGAGACGACGCGCGCATCGATGCCACTCTGCCGGACGCGATTCAGAATATGAAAGCGGCCGGAAAGACATTTGAGCCAGTCACCTATGAAGGCGCCGGACACGGTTTCATGCGCGCCGGCGAAGCACCCGACGCAAGCGGACCCAATCGCAAAGCCCGCACCGAAGCCTTGGCACGCTGGAAATCGCTTTTGGCAAAATGAATGGCAACCGCTGAACTCTTATACTTTTGAAGTCTTAGACTCTTGAACTCATGCTCTACGCGGGCACATCGGGATGGGCGTATCCGAGCTGGAAGCCGGGATTTTATCCGGCGAAGCTCGCGTCAGCGAAATTTCTGGGCCACTACGCCAGCCGCTTGAACACGGTGGAAGTGAATTACACATTTCGCCGCTTTCCCACGGAGAAATTGCTTCGCGGATGGATCGAGGCGACTCCCGCTAATTTTCAATTCGCCATCAAGGCGCACCAGAAAATCACGCACGTCGCGAGGCTGCGCGATGTGGCCGATTTCACTTCGGATTTTCTGCGCTCTCTGCAGCCGCTCGATCAGGAAAAGAAACTGGGCCCAGTCCTGTTTCAGTTGCCGCCGTTTCTAAAGTGCGATGTTGCCCTGCTGAAGGATTTTCTGGGGACGCTGCCAAAATCGCTGCGTTCCGCTTTTGAATTTCGCCACGCGTCCTGGTTCAGCGAAGAAGTCTATGCTGCGCTGCGCTCCGCAAACGCCGCTCTCTGCAATGCCGAAAGCGAAAAGCTCGAAACTCCGGATGTGCAGACCGCGGATTTCTCGTATCTCCGATTGCGCAAGGAAGAGTATTCAGCGAAGGAGCGCACAGCCCTGGAAGGAAGAATCGCGCGGCTCGGCGGCAGCGGCGACACCTACATTTATTTCAAGCACGAAGACACGCCGGAAGGCGCGCTGCACGCCGAAACCGTGCTTTCAGCTGCTAAGTGAGGGTGAAAAAATAAAACTTTGGTGCCCGAAAGAGGACTCGAACCTCCACGACCTTGCGATCACTAGAACCTGAATCTAGCGCGTCTGCCAGTTCCGCCATTCGGGCACGTATGCGGTGTGTTGAGCGGGCTCGACCTGAGCCAGCCAGCACTGCGAGGCAAATTAATTTTGCCCGCCACGGCAGTCTTTGTCAACGAAGGCGGGCCTGCTGCAACTAACTGTATGATGTTCCGGGAGGCGAGCAATGTCTAACAAATCCATCCTGATGTTGATCGGCGACTACGTGGAAGATTACGAAGTGATGGTTCCATTCCAGGCGTTACTGATGGTAGGACATACGGTTCATACCGTGTGCCCTGGAAAGAAGTCCGGTGATTTCGTGCGCACGTCGATTCACGATTTTGAGGGCGATCAAACATACTCCGAAAAACGTGGTCACAATTTTGCCTTGAATGCCACGTTCGACCAAGTCAAGGCCGAAGATTACGACGCGCTAGTGATTCCTGGCGGCCGCGCGGTCGAATACATCCGGCTGAACCCGCGCGTTCTTGAAATTGTGCGTCACTTTGACAAGACGAAAAAACCGATCGCGGCGATTTGTCACGCTGCCCAGCTCCTGGCCGCCGCGGACGTATTGAGGGGACGTAAATGCAGCGCCTATCCGGCTTCGGCGCCTGATGTTACCGGCGCCGGAGGCACGTACGCCGACATAGCTATGGATCAAGCGATCGTGGACGGCAATCTGGTCACCGCGCCAGCCTGGCCCGCACTCCATGCGTGGCTCGCCAAGTTTCTGGAAGTGCTCGGAACCAAGACGTTAAGCGTTAAGGCCGCCAGCTAGGCGTTGGCCGCGCGCACAGCCGGAGTGTCCACCACGTGCTCGGCCACGAACCATGCTTGCAGTTCGTTCGTACGGATCACGTTGCTGACCAGCAGATCATTGGTGCCGTCGTCGCCGGCGTCGGCAGCTTGCTTGGCCATGGTGCGCGCTTCTTTGAGAATAAATTCGTGGGCTTCGAGCAGCCGTGAAATTTGCACGGGCACTTCCTCGCGGCCGCGCGGAGGCCGCGGGATTATCGTTGTCTCGGCAACATCCGCGGCCATCGCCAGGCTGATACCGCCAAGAAGCTGGATGCGCTCGGCAATGTCGTCGACCAATTCGTCTTGCTCCCCGTGGTGCTTATCGAAAAGCAGGTGCAATTGATAAAACGTGTGGCCCGACACCTGCCAATGATGCTTCTTGTACATGTCGCGCAAAGTCATCGTGTCCGCGAGGACTTGGTTTAAGTTGGCCACGCTTTCCGCGCGGACATTTTCATCAAGCGCGATCGGCATGCGCGTCATTTTTCCGTACGGCTGAATTTCGCGGGCTTTCTGATGCAGGATGGGGGTTGCCCGATCGGATCCTGCCTCGAGTTCTTCATTCTTGGCATGGGAACGATGGTTCTTGGGGCTCATAAATTCTCCTCCTCAAAGAATAAACGATAGGTTTTCTGGCGGCGTGACTTCGGCAAACGACAAATGCGCACGACAGGCAAAGGTTGGATTACCTGTCTCGCTGAAAGGATACAGCGCGGCATCCCAGAAACGCAACGCGTCCACCAGCGCGACTGATGAGCTGGGAATGCTGACAAAATTGCCGAGGGCTAAGGAGGTGTTAGGACTCCCGGCCGGCTCCGCTGGCGCGCGCAATGTTCTCTGCGGTGCGGAACATGGCCACGAGAACCTCAAGAGCCACGCGCACGTAGATGATCCACAAGAAGTACCCGACGACGGCGAACAACAACGTCAGCAATCCTTGCGATGTAGAGGCCTGAAAGCCGTTGAAAACGTACCAGGTGCCCACGATCAATCCCAAGAGCAGGTGGATGCCATAAAGGAGCTTCGCATACTTCTGAGTGATGAAATGTTGAAACGAGAAATCCAGCAAGCGCTCGAAGAAACCTTTGCCTTCGCTCAAGTGGCTCGCTTCTAAAACGTGAGAAGTGTCGGACATATTTCGCCTCCAAAATGCTTCTTCCGGCCGAACAATTTAGCTTTGGTTATAGTTTCGCATCAAAACACGTGCCGCTGCCAATGTCTGGTTCGGTGTTGCCGAATCCAGCACGTTCGAGGCGATGATTTAAAGCTACTTGGGTGTGCGGGAGTTTTTCCCACGCGCCATGCGAGCCAATGCTTGAGAATATTCCGCAATTGTTTCGGGGATAACGCGGTTGTGAACGCACTGGCCTTTTCTAGTGCATTCAATGAGGCCGGCATCCGCGAGAATTTTCAGGTGATGCGAAACGGTGGCGGGCGTAACGCCGCGAAGGGCCACGAGGTCGCCGCAGATCATTTCCTTATTCGCGGAGATGGATTCGAAGATCATGAGGCGAGTGGCGTCCGCCAAAGCCTTTGAAATCTTCTCGATACGGGCGCGTTCCATGTACGGCTCCAGTGTAGCTGATACGGCCGCCGACGAACACAAACAACGGGCCAGGTAAGGTCTCCAGCAATTAGATGCAACGGATTAGTTAGACGCTCATCTAACTGTCTAAATTGACGGAAAACTCTGAAAGCGTCAATTTGGAAACGGGAGAAAGACGATGAAGAGGCTCGAAGGAAAAGTCGCGGTAGTTACCGGAGGGAATAGCGGTATCGGGCTTGCGGCGGCGAAGCGGCTGCAGGAAGAAGGCGCGCACGTAGCCATATCGGGGCGCAATGCAAAAACGCTCGAGGACGCCGTGAAGACCATTGGCAACGGCATCCTGGCGGTGCAGTCTGATGTGGCCAAGGCCGCCGATCTGGACAAGCTGTACGCGGCAGTATCCAAGAAATTCGGCAAGATTGACATCCTGTTCGTGAACGCAGGGATCTATAAATTTGCGCCGCTTGCGGGATCGAATGAAAGTTTCTATGATGAACTCTTCGACATCAACACCAAGGGCGCATACTTCACGATTCAGAAGGCACTGCCATTCTTAAACGATGGTGCATCAATCATTTTGAATACTTCCGTGGCCGGCGAGTCTGGGGTCGTAAACGGCACAGTGTATGCGGCAACAAAGGCGGCACTGCGATCGTTCACGCGCTCGATTGCGGCTGAGTTGGTGGGACGCGGCATCCGAGTGAACGCGGTGAGCCCGGGACCCATCAACACGCCAGAGGGGTTTGCGCGGACGGGGCTTTCGGAACAGGCAATGGAGGAATTCAAGAACACTATCATCGGCCAGGTGCCGATGAAGCGCATCGGTCAACCGCATGAAATCGCGGGTGCGGTTGCGTTCCTCGCATCCTCGGACGCTTCGTACATTACAGGTGCGGAAATTCCGGTGGACGGCGGGTTCGGGCAGGTCTGATTGGCACGCCAGACCTTCGGGACTCGCGTGGGCAAAACGCTGGCGCTACTGTTCTCCGCCGCGACCGCTTGATGGATCTGGCGTCGTGGCGGAATTGAGATCGAGAAGCCAGGCGTGCGCCGTATCGCCTGGCGCGTAGCAGTTGCCGTCGCGATTGTAAGTGGCGGCGCAATGCGCGGTGAATTGCTTGCGTCGCGGTGACTGGGCGAACTGCCACACTACGGCGTACGAGACACCACTTGCGGAAGGCACCTGAGGATTGTGTGAGATTGCGCAGCCGGGCGATGGTGGGCAGGCGTCGTTGTAGACGAAGTAAGCGAGTTCGCGCTTTCCGAGGTTGGCGCGAATGTCATCAGCGGTGATGATGGTCACGCCGTGGCCTTCACTCGCCGGCATGCCTGAACAGTAGACTCCTGGGCGATAAGCTGCGCGGCCAAGTCCATCGGCCCACGCTCGCAAATAGGCGTGATAGTTTTCCGACAGGCGGCCTCCTTCTTCGATATCGAGAAAAATGATTGCGTGTAAAGGAAAGCCTTCCTTTTTTGCCGCCGCAGCGGCGCTTGCGGCGTCGGTGGTTCCGCGTTTCGCAGCCTGCGCAGGAGATTTCAGTTCGGCAATAAGCGGACCGTTATACAGGAGAAGAAAGCCAAATTTCTGCGCGAGCAAGAGTTGCCTCTTGCCTGCCCAGTTGTTTTGCTTAGCTCCGGGCGGAGAGTTGAGCCAGTAACCGGCAAAAGAAAATGTCTTGCGGAGGATCAGAAGCGCATCATCGCCAGGGTAAGTGTTGAGATCAAAGCCGAGGTACGCCTGCATTGACCGAGGTTCCTGTGCGGGACTCAGCGACGCGCAAGCTGCAGCGCCGATCAACAGACAAGAAATACATAACGTAGAGAATCTGCGGCGCATGAATTCTTTGCGGCGTGCTGAAGCCATGGACTGAGAACAGGAAACGCAATGGTGCCCGGGGTGGGAGTCGAACCCACATGAGGAAAAATCCCCGGAGGATTTTAAGTCCTCAGCGTCTGCCATTCCGCCACCCGGGCAAATGGCAGTACAAATCTAACGAACGGATTGATTTACTGCAACACTGGGGAGAAAGCCGCAAGGCTATCCTTTTGCTGCCCGGACCAGGGCGCAGGCGCCGCGCAGCGCTGCGGGTCACCCCGCTAGATGGAATACAAGCCAGACGGGTGATTAAGCGCACGTCAATGCAGAACAAGATCCGAGTACTCGGGGTGTCTTGCTATGTACTGCTGCACGGTTGGGCAAACGATGTCGACCTTGAGGTTGTGCTCTCGGGCGAATCGGAAAGCGGTTTCGGCCAGGGAAGACGCAAGGCCCATATGGCGCAAGTTTTCAGGAACTTCCGTATGGTCCAGGGTCAGAATATTTCCGGCCAACGTGTAATTGAGAGAGGCGACTTCGCCGTTGCGCTCGATTTCGAAGCGGCCCGTCGTGACCTGCTGCGGCGCTCGAGGCTTGCGATGAAAGATCTTCCACATAACTGTTGGATGTACCCCTGCAATGCAGAGCTACTCGCTAAGGCCTACGCGATTTTGTCACGGCGATCGCCCGCACGATGCCTTGATATTTCGCGAAGAGATGTGACTCTTTCCGCTTTTCGTTTATGCAGGCGGAATGCGGATACGAGAGTATTCTGACAGACGCAGCACAAATGTGCGCCAAACGGGTTGAGTGAGAGGCAGGCTTATGAGCGACAGAATAGTTCTTATCACCGGAGCAAAAGGAGGGCTGGGCGCGTTTGTGACACAGCGCTTCCTGGAGAGTGGCGCGACCGTAGTCGGCACGGAGCGCAGCATCTCGCAAAAAGATTTTGCGGGCGGGAATTTTGTCGCGGTGCCAGCAGACCTTACCAAAGCCACGGCAGTCTCTGGAGTGATTAGCTCCGCGGTCGAGCGCTACGGCAGGCTTGACGTGCTCGTACACTTGCTTGGCGGCTTTGCAGGCGGCAAGTCTGTGGCGGAAACGGACGATACCACCTGGCAGCAAATGCAGGACCTAAATCTTACTTCCGCGTTTTACCTGTTGCGCGCAGCGATTCCGCACCTGCGAAAATCTGGGTCGGGCCGCATCGTCGCGATCGGGAGCCTTGCGGCGGTTGAGCCGCACGCAGGGCTCGGCGCGTATGTGACATTCAAATCTGCGCTGTTGAGTTTGGTTCGCACGGTGGCGCTGGAGAACAAGGACGCTGGGCTCACGGCGAACGTGGTTCTTCCCGGGACGATGGACACACCTGCGAACCGCAAGGCTATGCCCGGGGCAGATTTTTCGAAGTGGGTGAAGCCCGGCGACGTCGCCGATCTGATACTTTGGCTTGCCGACGAACGCGCTAAAAACATCACAGGAACAGCTATCCCGATTGACAGCGCAGCTAGCTGAACAACACCTGGGCCGGCTGAAATCCTTCGAGAAGAACCTTCAACGCCAAAAGCTCGTATCGTATTCTGTACAAAAGAGATATTGCCGCCGACATGGCAAAGGAATATGCTCTTGGAACCATGAAAACCCCATGTTCGAGGGCCTCGTTGAGTGTCCACTACGCGTTCATTCTTTGCCGGAACACTGCTCTTGCCGCGGCCATTTTTTGCGGCATTTTTACCCCCGCAAGCTTGGCTCAGGATGCGGGAGCGAAAGAAGCGGGGCTGCGGCAGATTCGCAGCTATATAGCTGCGGCATGGGACACGCTGACACGCTCGCAGACGGATTGCAAAGTAATCGTCGACCCAAAACTGGCTGGGGCCTCGGTGCTGTATCTTCCCGCGGATTTTGAGGTGCCCGCGGACGTGCAGCAAATGCAAAAACAGTGCAACGTACAGGTGAAGCACCTGCCGCAAGTGATTCACAAGCTGGGCGAAGTGGATACCAGCGACCTCGAGCCGCCTGGATTGCTGTACCTGGACCGCAAGTATGTGGTTCCCGGCGGAAGATTCAACGAGATGTATGGATGGGACAGCTACTTCATAGTTCGCGGGCTGGTGGAAGACAAGAGAATCGAGCTGGCGCGGGGGATGGTCGAGAATTTTTTCTTTGAGATCGAGCATTACGGCGCGGTGCTGAATGCGAATCGCACGTATTACCTGACGAGGTCGCAACCGCCGTTTCTTACGTCGATGATTTTATCGGTTTATGACGCGCAGAAAGCGGCGGGGAAAGAAGACCGCGCATGGCTGGAGCGCGCGTATGGGTATGCGAGCCGAGACTACGGTCTATGGACGCGCGAGCCGCACTTGGCAGGAACCACAGGTCTCTCGCGTTACTACGATTTTGGAAACGGGCCGGCCCCAGAGAGCGTGAAGGACGAGACGGGGCACTACCGGCAGGTAGCGGCGTTCTTTCTGGGCCAGCCGCAGAACGAGTGGCGAAACTACGTTGTTCCTCAAAAGGAGCAGCCACACGTTGGACCGCTGTTCGCTTTGCAAGTGTGTGACTCGACGAAGACGATGGCGCAGGCGGCTTGCGATTCCGGGGGCGCCGCTTCGCTTAGCGCGGATTATTACAAGGGCGACCGCGCGATGCGGGAATCGGGCTACGACGTTTCTTTTCGCTTTGGACCGCATGGCGCGCGGACGCATTACTTCGCACCGGTGTGCTTGAACAGTTTGCTCTACAAAACGGAAAAAGACCTGGAGCGGATGAGCGAAATGCTCGGGCGCAAGGCCGAGGCGGAAGGCTGGCGCAAGCGGGCGGAAGAGCGCAAAGAGAAAATCCAGAAATACCTTTGGGACAACGAGCAAGGGTTGTACTTCGACTATGACTTTGAAAACGGGAAGCGTTCGACGTACGAATATGTGACGGCGTTTTTCCCGCTCTGGGCGGGAATCCCCACGCCAGAACAGGCGCGCGCGGTGATGCAACACCTGCCAACGTTTGAAAAACCGGGCGGATTAGTGATGAGCCCGCATGAAACCGGCGGTCAATGGGATTTCCCTTATGCCTGGGCGCCGGATCAGTTGGTCGCGGACGAAGGCATCCGGCGCTACGGATTTAACGAGGAAGCGAATCGCGTTTCATACGAATTCCTCTCGACGGTGGCCGAGAACTTCCGGCGCGACGGCACGATTCGCGAGAAATACAACGCGGTGACGCGCTCCTCGGAGACGCAGGTAACTGCGGGCTATCACATGAATATCGTGGGATTCGGATGGACGAACGCGGCATTTCTGGTGTTGCTGCACGAATTGCCGGAGACTTCGGTGACGCGCTTGGCCGCCGAGCAGACTACGAAGGCTGGCTCGGGGCGCTAGAACTCTTCGGTCCCAACTGCGGAGCGAACTTTGGCGAGGTGGTACTCGTCTCGCGCGGGAGTTGCTCCGACTTCACTGGAGACCCAGGCGCCCATGCGATTGGCGGCTTCGTTCAGAGTGGAAACGGACGCATGGCGCAAGTAGTGGTAGACAAGTGCGGCGGTAAAGGCGTCGCCGGCTCCGACCGTGTCCGCAACGTGAATGCGAAAACCGAGATGTTCACTGGCTTCATCCGCGCTGACTAGAAGACTGCCTTTGGCGCCGCGCGTGATGCAGACCAGTTTCAGGCCGAGAACGTCGCGCAGCCAATGCGCCGCGCGCGCTTCATCGTAAACAAAGGGGATTTTCAGAAGCTTGGCGACAGTGGCAAGCTCGTCGCTGTTCACCTTCATGATGTCGGCGAGCTTGGCGGATTCCGATAGCGTTTCCGCGTTGTAAAAAGACTGGCGCAAGTTTACGTCGAAGACGCGCGTGGCGCCGGGACGCACTGCGCTGAGAAACTGGCGGATGGTGGCGCGAGATTGCGGACAACGTTGGGCGAGAGAGCCGAAGCAGACAGCGTCCGCGCGCTCGGCGAGGGAGCGCCACTCCGGCGTCCACTCAAAGAAATCCCAGGCGACGGACTCGGCGATTTCAAAAGTGGGCTGTCCGGCGGGATCGAGCGCGACTTTTACCGTACCGGTTGGATGCGCGGGGTCGAGCTGGACGTGCTTGGCGCGAACACCGAGGCGTTCGAGGCGGCGCCCGGCGGCGCGTCCGAGCGCATCGCTGCCGACGCGGCTGGCGACGATGCCTTCGTCGCCCAGCAGCCGCGTCATGTACGCGAAATTGGCGGGGGCTCCGCCCAGTTGCTTACCCTCCGGGAACATGTCCCAGAGGAGCTCGCCCAAGCCAATGACTATGAAATTTCTGTCCGCAGTCACGCAGGTCTCTTCATTTCCAGATCGAGCTTAACTTCCATATCTTCAGCAACGGAATTTGGGCATCGGCCGATTCGGAATATATCTCAAATCCATCGCTGCCGGGCGACGGATAGATGCGATCGGTCAGCACAGTCTCGCCGTCGTTGGCGAAGACTTCAATACTGGAGCGGTCAAGAAAGATATGAAGTTTTACGGGTGAAGTCCAGTGCAGATTGGCGCGATGGCGGCTAGGAAAGTCTGGCGAGAAAGATACGAGGCCGGAGCGCGTTCGGTCAATAAAGACTTCATGCGTTTTGCCGGAGATGCCGACGAGGGTCTCTTCGCTCTGACCTGTGCGCAGGCGAAAGCCGACTTCGCCGGAATCGCCGGGAGCGACTTGTGCTTCGATTTCGAGCGCGTCGCCTTTGATGTTGGCGGCGCGAATTTTGTCGATTGCTTGTTGAACGGAGAATCCGTTGCCGCTAAGCAACTGCTTTGTGCGGAGCTGCTCAACCTCTTTGATAGGTGTTTGAACCAGACGAATACCGTCAGCGTAGGTTTTAAGACGCAGCGCTCGCGGCAGGGATTGTGCGCCGCGCCACAGCTTGGTGGGCTCGGTGTTCGCGTATTGCCAGTTGCTGATCCAACCTATCCAGATTCTGCGGCCGTCACTGGCGGGAATATCGGAGAAGCTGTTGGTGGCGTAGAAATCCTTGCCATAGTCGGCCCAGAGCTCTTTCCCGGCAGAGGTTTCGCTGGTGAACTTCGCGCCATCGAAACTGCCTACAAAATATTCCGTGCCGGTTCCGCCGGCGGGAGCTCCGGGATTGCGGTTTACGATCATGACCCATTTTTTGCCGTGCATTTCGTCACGTGGCAGCTCGAAGAGGTCGGGACATTCCCACTGGCCTTTCGCGACGCCTAGGGGGCCGAATGTGCTGCGCAGCTTCCAGTTTTTGAGATCCGTAGAATCGAGGATCTTTACTTCTTTTTCGTCGGCGAAGACTGCCACCATGACCCATTTTCTCTGCGGCTCGTACCAAAAAACTTTTGGATCGCGAAAGTCGGGCTGATTCAAGTCTACGACGGGGTTCGCGGAATGATTGGACCAGCTGCGGCCGCGATCGTTGCTGAAAGCGAGATGCTGCTTTTGCGAGTCTTTGTAAGCGGCAGTGTAGATGGCGATGAGGCAGGAAGGATCTCTTGAATCGGTGCTCGCACAGAGGCCGCTGGAATTGCGCCAATCCGCCACGGCGCTGCCGGAATAGATCATGTAGCGAGGGTCTTCGGGGATAGCCAATGGGAGATGCCGCCAGTGCAGCATGTCGTCACTAACGGCGTGGCCCCAACTCATGTGCCCCCACTCGGGGCCTTGCGGATTGTGCTGGTAGAAGAGGTGGTATTCGCCCTTGTAGTAGACGAGACCGTTGGGATCGTTCATAAAATTCTTGGTGGGCGTGAAGTGAAACTGCGGACGCCACGGCTCGTCGTAAACGCCCTGAGCATTAGCAAAGAAAACCCAGGCAAATGAAATCGAGAGAAAAGCCAACGTGAGGCGATAGAGCGGCTTTTGACGCGCGAGGATGCGCATCACGGCTTGGCGCTCTTGCGCTCTTCGAGCTGGGCTGCCATTTTCAGCTCGCGCTCTGCATCTTCGCGCCTGCCGAGGTCGCGAAAAGCTTGACCGAGCAAGTGATGCGGGACGGGATTGTTGGGGTCCATGGCCAGCGCGCGCTGCAAGGTGCGGACGGCGAGTTCGGTTTCTCCCTTTTGCCGCAGGACCTTGCCTAGAAGAATGTATGGGCCGGTGGAAGTTGCGTCGAGCCAAATGGAGCGTTGTAGGAGCTTCTCGGCTTCATCGAATTTCTGGGCGCGAGAGTAGGCGTCGGCGAGTTTGTAGTACGCGACCGGATTGCCGGGATTGATGGCGAGTTCCTGCTGAAATTGCGCGGAGGCTTCGGAGATTTTCGATTGATAGAGATAGAGTTCGCCGAGAAGTTGATGAGCCAGCGGGAGTTTGGGATCAAGCTCGACGGCTTTCTTACCGTATTCTTCGGCGACAGGGCCGGAGTCGAGCCGAAGCATCAGGCGCGCGGTAAAAAGATAGGCGGCAGCGGAATCCGGTGGAACCTGGAACATTCTTGCGAATGCGGCGCGCGCGTTGGCGTAATTCTTGGTCTGAATGTAGGCCACACCAAGAATGTAAGAAGCATCCACATTCGCGCTGGGATACCAAGATTGGACTTTCTCGAGGTAGGGGACGGCCTCAGCGGGTTTCTCGGACAGATACAACGAGAGTCCCGTGAGCTGAATGGCCTCGGCATCGTTCGGATTTTCAGCAAGGGCGCGCTGAAGAGACGGTACTGCGTTTTGATAATCGCCCTTTCGGTAGTAGATGACACCGAATTCGTGAGCGAGGTTCTTGGCGGCGCGATTGGATTTGGAGATTTCGTTGAGGGAGGAGAGCGCTTCATCGAACTTACCCTGTTCGGTTAGCTGATGAACATGTTCATAAGAGGGTGGCGTGTCGGACGTCGATTGAGCATTCAGCGAGAGATAAAAAGCGAACAAGAAAGCCAGGATGACAGGTCCGAAGAATACGCGAATTCTAAATTGTCGAGGATGCATACACTATTAAAGCCGCAGTCGAGTTGACGCACTCCAAAGAGGATTAGAACATAAAAAAAGGGGAGTCCGCGAGGGACTCCCCTTCTTCTTAGGGTGTTAGGGGTTAGAACGTGAGCCGGAAGCCGAACTGGAGTTGACGCATGCCAATCGGAGCACCCGGGGCGGAATCGGCCTCGATGTCCGTAATCTGGCCTGCGCTGCCACCACAATCCACACAGGTGTTGCCGGGGATAGCGAGGACAGGATGGTTGAAAACGTTGTAGGCATCGAAGCGGAACTGCGCTTTGACGCGCTCGGTGATGGTGAAGTTCTTCGACAACGCCATGTCATCGTAGAAGGCATGCGGACCGCGATAGGAATCAAATCCGGCATTGCCGATCTGGCCGCAGCCAGGAAGGGTGAAGGGACCGGAGCTCGGTCGGGCAAAGGTGCAAGAATCGAGGTTGTTTTGAGCTGGCGTCAGGCTGTAAGCAAGGGGCGCGACTGGCGTGAACCAGAGCAGGTTTCCGTTGGCATCACGGGTCGTACCCGTCTTTAGTTGCTGTCCGGGCACGCGGTTGGGACGGCAAGGTCCAGCGTCTGAAATGGCGCCGCATTCCGCAATGCTGGGAGTGAACGGAAGGCCGGTACCGTATGTGGTCGTATTGGTTATCTGCCAACCACCTACGACCAAGTCCATGGCACGACCCGCGCCGCTCAGGAATCGCTTGCCTCTGCCGACAGGCAACTCATAGATTGCATTAACCACCAACACTTGGTTGCGATTGAAGCCGTTTGGACCCCAAGCGATGGCTCTGTTTACGGAGTAATAGTTGTTATCGTACTGATAAGCATGAGAGAAGGTATAGTGGGCGAGGAACTGGAGGCCGCTACTCACGCGCTTTTCCACCTTCACCTGCAAGGCGTTGTATTTATTGTCGGCGTCGTTGCCGTAATAGGAGGTGTCCACCGCGCAGCAAGGGGGAGTGGGATGTACCACGCTCTGCGCATCCGTGAAAGTAAACCCTGGATAGGTGAATGCCGGCACGCCATTCAGGAACAGACGACGGCGAGCCGATGAGGATTGCGCTGCACTAAATCCTGCCAGTGTACAAGTACCCCCCGTGCAGGTTACGGGATTGGTGCCCGGGCCTATTGCAACTTCATTGTTGTTATAGGATGGGCCGTTGCCGGCAAAGACGTGAGTTCCCTTATTTCCGACATAACTGACAGTTAAATTTAGGGTAGCAGTGACCTGACGCTGAACGGTGGCATTCCACTGGTCAATCGTGGGCAGCCGCTGAACGAGCGGGCGTGCTCCGGCCGATGTCGCTCCGTCGACGCCGTTTATTGGCAAGGTGCCCGCGGATGAAATGCCGCTTAGCACTGACCCAAAGTTAAAGGGTGGCGGACCTTGGGAAAGAGTGAAAATCGCGCTGCGATTGTTTGATGCGCCGGTATTAAAGGTGCTATCCGAGAGATCCTGTCGGGCGAGAACCGGCAGGTTCTGCGTGACTACGTGGCCGAAGTTGGAGCCAAACACGCCGATGTCGAAGCCACGTCCGTAGCCCATGCGCAGGACGGTCTTGGAATCGAACTGATAGGCAACGCTGAGACGAGGCGCAAACGCTTTGTAAGTGTTTTTGACATTGCCATTCGAGCCGACAGCGCCGAACCCAGCAACATTGATCAGGCCGTTATCCAAGTTAGCAAAACCGCCGTTGCCCTTGGCGTTGACGGTTTCGGGGAAGTACATTTCCCAGCGCAGACCGTAGGTCAAGGTGAATTTGGGAGTAACTCGCCAAGAGTCCTGACCATAAAAGAAGGTGCGCTTCTGGCGCTCAGCGGCGTTTAAGCTGGTACTTACAAAGCGCTGAAATTGGGTAACGTCCCCGAGAAGGAACGTAGCTAATCCGAGGCCATTGGCACCCGCATTCCCAGTACCGAGCTGATCGAAAAACAGCAGACCCGTACGGCTTTGATCGCTGGGCACGCGAAGGTTCATGGCATAACGAATGTCCGCGCCGAACTTGATGGTGTGGTTGCCCTGCGTACGCGTCCAGTTGTTTACAAACTGGAATTGCTGTTCGCTTTCGGTGAGCGGGCAATTGCAACGGGCAGCGTCCAAACCATCGCCAAAGGCGTAGGCACCACCGTTGTTGTTACCCAATTGACCGTTCACCCCAC